>Ga0207641_10003610_pt1 | contig 13655 bp, 13 predicted proteins | sample KBSSwiS62_FD_184306 | JGI IMG/M metagenome (GOLD analysis project Ga0207641, IMG submission 184306) | Switchgrass rhizosphere microbial communities from Kellogg Biological Station, Michigan, USA - KBS Switchgrass S6-2 (SPAdes) (version 2) | ecosystem: Host-associated > Plants > Roots >... | reverse complement strand
GCAGACCAGCGGCCGTGTTCAACACAGAAGACGTCGAGAGGGAGAGGATCGGCTCCCACGGGGACGAGGCGGTCTTTGCCGATGATGCGGTCCTGCTTGCCACCGCTAACCAGTTCGCCGGCCAGGAGAAGCAGAGGGCGCTTGCTGCGGTTGATGAGGACGAGCTGATTGACGGAGGCTCCGGTGGTATAGGTCGGGCGGATGATGCCGTCGCGACCGCCGCGATTGCGGGCCATACCTTCGGAGCCCTGTTCGCGGACGACGACTTCGCCGGTGGCGAGGCCCTCGTCAAGAGTGAGGATGGCGTTGGTGTCATGGTCGTTCGAACTGACTACCGGGAAAACGGTGAGGTTTTCATAGCTGACAGGTTCGAGGAGACGCCAATCTCCGGATGGTTTGCCCGGCGGGACAGCGGGCGGATGAGCGGAAAAGACGAAGCCTAGCGCACCGAATGCGCCGAGAGAAGAAAGGCCGAGCAGACCAGCGAAAAGCCCACCAAACAGGTTGCGATCCATGGGATTCCTCCAAAGCAGCGGCGGCCGCGAAGGCCCAAGCGGGCAGCTGCACAGTTAGAACGAGAGGGTAGGGAAAACTTGCAGGACCGTAGGACGACGCAGCAGTTTTTCCTCTTGACAATAGTCGTTGTCACGACTATATTGTGAGGCGTGAAGAGCAAGAACTTCAAAACGCCGGCCGTGAGCCTGGAAGCGAAATTCTTCGTGGCGCTGCTGCGGGTAGCGGACCGGCTGGCGCAAGACGCGGAATTTCTGATCAAGGCGCACGGCTTGACGGCGACACAGTACAACGTGCTGCGGATCCTGCGCGGCGCGGGTCCGGACGGGCTGCCCTGCAAGCGAGTAGGCGACCGAATGATCTCGCGCGATCCGGACATGACGCGCCTGCTGGACCGCATGGAGAAACGCGGGCTGATCACCCGCGAACGGCAGACCGACGACCGACGGGTGATCAAGACGCGGATTACACCGGCCGGTCTGGAAATCCTGAAAGTGCTGGATACTCCGGTGGACGAGCTGCATAAGAACCAGTTTCGTCATATTTCCGCGGCCAAGTTAAAGGCGCTGGCCGATGCATTGGAGGAAGCCTTTCCGACGGCCGCACCGGAATAGCAGCAGGCGGCATCCAATGGTTCCACAACTAAGGTTTTCGGTAACCCAGGAAACAAAAGAACCAGGTCACAGGGCTGGATTTGCAACCCGGGCCTAACAAAGGAGAAATACATGAGCCACTTACTCAGCAAAGTTGTATCCGGCAAGACCGCGTTCGCGAAAATCGCGCTCGGCGCGCTGTTGGCGGCCGTAATGGCGTTTCCGGCGGCGGCAGCGACCACCACCTGGCAGATCGATCCTGCACACACGGCGGCGGGCTTCGCTGTGAAGCACCTGATGATTTCGACGGTGCGCGGGCAGTTCAAGGGCGTGACCGGCGCGGTGGTTTGGGACGATCAGGATGTCAGCAAGTCCACGATTGACGTGACGATTGACGCCACAACCGTGGATACCAGCGAACCGATGCGCGACAAGGACCTGAAGAGCGAGAAATTTTTTGATGTGGCCAAGTACCCGACGATTACGTTCAAGTCCAAGAAGATTGAGAATGTGTCGGCGGGCAAGTTGAAAGTGACCGGCGACCTTACGATCCACGGAGTGACCAAGGAAGTTGTGCTGGACGTTGAAGGGCCTTCGAATGCGGTGAAGGATCCGTGGGGCAACACGCGGATTGCGGCCAGCGCTACCACGAAGGTGAATCGACAGGACTACGGCGTGAAGTGGAATGCCAGCATCGATGGCGGCGGCGTGGTGGTCGGCGACGACGTGAACATCACGATTGACCTGGAAATGACGAAGAAGGTGGCGAAGTAATTTTCGCGCGACTAAGGACGGCATGTACATTCCCGGGCGCCGCATTTGCTGCGCCCTTGCGCACGTTGCGCAGGGTGATAGAAGGCGGAAGAGCAAAAAAGCCGGTCTGAAGTCCGTCGCGGCCTGAGAGCCGGCGCACTATAGGAGGTGTGATGAAGAATCCCGCACCAGCTGAGTTTCCGATCCATGAATTGATTCGCGAACGTTGGAGCCCTCGTGCGTTCAGCGAAAAAGAGGTCGCGCCAGAAACGTTGCGCAGCCTTTTTGAGGCGGCGCGGTGGGCTCCTTCGAGCAGCAATGAACAGCCGTGGTCGTTCATCGTTGCCACGCGCAACGATCCGGAGAATTTCGACAAGGCGCTGCAGCCGCTGGTGGAATTCAATGTGAACTGGGCCAAACACGCGGCCGCGCTGGGATTTGCGGTGAGCGAACTGGCTTTTGCGAAAAACCAGGCTCCGAACCGCAACGCGCAGTACGACACTGGTGCCGCCATGGCGCTGCTGTCTCTAGAAGCCACAGCGCGCGGGCTTTTCGTTCACCAAATGGCGGGCTTCGATCCGGAAACCGCCCGCGAAGTTTTCGGGATTCCGGCGGGATGGGATGCAATCGCGGCCTTTGCGATCGGGTATGCGGGTGATGCCGCTTCCCTGCCGCAACCGCTGCGGGACCGGGAAATGGCGCCGCGCACCCGTAAGCCCACTCGCGAATTTGTGATGACGGGCGAATGGGGCAAGACCGCGCCGTTTCTTAAGTAGAGCCTTCTCGAGCCGCCAATGATGGGGATTTCTTCCGGCCGCTTGGCACGGATGCGGTTTTTCGGGCAGTTCTGCTAATCTGGTGGTAGCTTCACGTGGTTCTGCCAGGGGTTAGCACCCAGCTCAAATGCACCGAACGCTCGAATTTCTCATCAAGCACGGCTACGTGGTTTTGCTGGCTTGGGTATTCACGGAACAGATCGGCGTGCCCGTGCCATCTCTACCGGTAATGCTGGCGGCGGGAGCGCTGGCGGGCGCAGGAAGGCTCAGTTTTTGGGGATCCTTGGCGCTGGTCACCATCGCTTCGCTGGCTGCCGATTCTGTTTGGTATCTGCTGGGAAAAACCAAAGGCATTCGCATACTACAATTTCTCTGCAAGATTTCGCTGGAGCCCGATTCGTGCGTGCGGCGCACCGAGGGCATCTTCGCCAAGCAGGGAGCGCGTTCGCTCGTCTTTGCCAAGTTTATTCCCGGGCTGAGCACGGTGGCTCCGCCGCTCGCCGGGATTTTTCACATGCGGGCGCGCAAGTTTCTGCTTTTTGACGGGCTCGGTTCATTGATTTGGGGATTCAGCATTCTGGGCGCGGGCTATATTTTCAGTGAGCAGATTGAATTGATTGCCGAGTATGCGGCACGGCTCGGCAGCTGGTTGGCGGTGTTGCTGGTCGGCGCTCTCGCCGCTTACATCATGCGCAAGTGGTTTGCGCGCCGCAAATTTCTGCGCGATCTGCGCATAGCCCGCATTACTCCCGAGGAGTTGAAGGCCAAGCTGGACGCCCGCGAGGAGCCGGTGATCGTGGACCTGCGCCACGCTTTAGATTTTGAAGCCGACCCGGAAACGATCCCGGGCGCCTTCCGCATTGACGCAAAGGAATTAGAGGAACATGGCGACCGCCTGCCACGCGATCGCGAAATTGTCCTCTACTGTACTTGACCAAACGAAGCTTCCAGCGCCCGTGTGGCGCTGCTCCTGAGAAAACGAGGCATCACGCGAATCCGACCGCTGCAGGGTGGGCTGGACGGCTGGCGCAACCTGGGCTACCAGATGCAGAACCACGAAAACGCCGACGGACCACTGACAGCTGCAACCGCAACCAAGTAAATCGAGGTGTTTCGGTCTGGAACTGAACGAACGTACAGGTCCATCCATCGACCGGAGAATTGTGTCGCAATGGTTAAAATGTATCGCATTGGAACGCCTGTACCTTTTTCAAATTGGCGCATTTCCTAAGACTCCTCACACTAAGTAAAAGCGCAACCAGCTCTGCCGCCGTTGCTGATTGGTTTCCCAACCATAAGCTTGCGTGGCTCCGAACTACGAGACTTTGCTTGGCGCGATTGGATTCGCGCGGAAGGAAAGACTGTGCGACGTAACATTTGGTTTCTTTCATGTGCCCTGCTGATGATCGGGTGCAGCGGTGCGAACAAAACGAGTGGTGGCGGAGGAGGCCAGCCGGGCTCGGCTTCGCTAACCGGGTTGGCGGTGACGCCGTCGGCAACGACGGTGATTGTGACCAAAACGCAATCCCTGCAAGCGATGGGGAGCTATTCGGACGGGTCGAGCAAAGATTTGACTGCGTCGGTGACGTGGAGTTCCGCGGATTCGACGACGGCTGCGGTGAGCGCGGCAGGCGTGGTGACCGGCGGCGCGACGGGTGTGACCACGGTAACGGCGAGGTCGGGAAACTTCTCTGCATCGACGCAGATTACCGTGACGAGCGCCAATGTGTGTGCGACACCGGTCTCGATTGCGGTGACGCCGGGAAATCCGACGGTTCCAGTGAATACGACGCAGCAACTGTCGGCGACGGGAACGAACAGCGACGCGAGCACGTGCGACATTACGGACCTGGTGACGTGGAGTTCATCGACGATTGCAAATGCGACGGTGAGCGCTGGCGGTTTAGTGAAGGGCGTAGCGGCGGGATCCGCAACGATTACGGCGACGCTCGGTTCGGTGACGGGATCCACCTCGGTGACGGTCACGGCGCCGAGCATCTCTTCGATTTCGGTGACGCCGGATGATATGACGCTGGCGATTGGAGTGGGCCAGCAATACATCGCTTCGGCGATCTACAGCGACGGCTCAATTCAGGACTTGGTCACTGGAGTTACCTGGACGTCGTCAAACACCAGCGTGGCGACGGTGGATAGCAACGGTTTAGCAACCACTTTGGCGGCGGGAACGACGACCATCACCGCGATTGTGGGTACGTTCACGGATTCTTCGGTGATTACGGTAGTGACTGCGCACCTGCAGTCGATTACCCTGACGCCAACCAATGCGACACTGGCCGGCGGAACGCAGCAGCAATTTACCGCAACTGGCAACTTTGACGATGGGAGCACGCAGCTGCTGACGTCGGCATTGTGGTCGTCGAGTGCGTCGAGCGTTTTGACAATTGATGCGAACGGGTTGGGCTTGGCCGTGGGCCCGGGCACATCGACGGTCAACGTGGTGTCCGGGACAGTGTCGGCGAGCACTTCTGTAACGGTGACGACCGCGACGCTGGTCTCGCTGGTGATTACGCCGGCGAATTCTTCCATGCCGAACAACGCGACGAAACAATTCGCCGCTACCGGAACGTTCAGCGACAACTCGACTCAGGATGTGACGCAGTCGGTATTGTGGAGTTCCTCTACGCCGAGCGTGGCAACGATCACCAACCTTGGTTTGGTGACGAGTCTTTCGACGGGTACGACGACCATCACTGCGATGCTAGGAGCGGTCAACAATTCAACGGCACTTACGGTGTCCAACGTGAAACTGGTTTCGATTACCATTTCGCCAGCAAACGGACGCGTCCAGAAAGGCACGTCACTGAAATTTACGGCGACCGGCAATTACAGCGACGGGAGCACGGCTACGCTGACGAACGTCACGTGGCGGTCGTCGAAGAACAATCTTGCGAACATGCGCGGCAGCGGTATTCTGCACGCGAAGAAAGCGGGCACACTGACGGTGACGGCATCGGCTTCGGGCGTGACAGGGTCCACGTCGGTGACCATCGGGACGGGAACGCTGGTGTCGCTGGACATCACACCCGCCAATCCGGCCGTGGCTCACGGAAGTAAGCAGCAGTTTGTTGCGCTCGGCTCGTTTAGCGACGGCTCGACACAGGACGTCAGCATTAACTCCCACTGGAGTTCGACGATTCCGAGCGTTGCGACGATTGCCAACGCGCCGGTGAATGCCGGCCTGGCGACCACTTTCGGCACGGGAACGACAACGATTGGCGTAAACCACGGCGGAAACACCGCATCCACGACGCTCACGGCAAACTAAGGTCCGAGCTTAGGTTCTAATCGCGCGGGCATCGAACGGGATTTCACCCGCGGTGCCCGCGTTATGATTTTGGACAGGAAGTTCGCAGATTGCGTCTCGTTTGAGACGAGATGGGTGAGTGCTAGAATGCCCGCATGGCCAGCCGGATATCCCTGCTGTTACGCCTGATTTCTCTGGTGAGTTTTTGTGCGACCGGACTGAACGCACAGGCGTGGGAGGTTGTTACATCGGGCGCGAACTCGAATCTGCGGGCGATCAGTGCGGGTTCTTTGCACGGAACGGTCCTTGGCAAGGTAGTGGTCTGGGTGGCGGGTTCGAACGGCGCAGTGCTTGTTTCACCGGACGAAGGCAAACACTGGAAGCACCCGACGGTTAAAGGAGGCGAGCAGTTCGATTTCCGCGGCATCGTGGCGTTTGACGGTTCAACGGCGTATCTGATGGCCAGCGGCGAAGGCGAAAATTCGCGGATATACAAGACAAGCAATGGGGGCGCGGACTGGGAACTGCAATATTCCGATGCGCGCAAAGAGTTTTTTCTGGATGCGATCGCGTGCTTGTCGAAGAGGGAGTGCTATGCGCTGGGCGATCCGGTCGGAGGCAAATTTGTAATTTTGCGGACACTGGATGGAGCACGGTGGCAGGCAATGCCCACAGAGGCTATGCCTCCAGCTCTGCCACACGAGGGCGCCTTCGCTGCCGGCAACTCCTGCCTGGCGGTCAATCGCCCCGGCGGCATCTATTTTGTGACCGGCGGATCGGCAGCGCGTGTTTTTTACTCGCCCGATGCCGGCAGTACATGGAAGGCAATCGAGATTCCGCTGGCCAAAGGAAACGACTCTTCGGGCGCGTTCTCCATCGTTGTGGATGGCGAAAGAATCGTAGTGGTTGGCGGCAACTATCGAGCGCCTGAGAGCACCAATGGAGTGGCTGCCTATTCTAAGGACGCCGGCGCCACATGGCACGCGGCGGAAGGCAGTCCAGGCGGATTTCGCTCCGGCGTGGCGCTATGCGATCGCGAATTGTATGTTGCGGTTGGCACCAACGGTTCGGACGTAAGTACGGACTCCGGAGCACATTGGAAGCACACTGACCCAATCGCTTTAAATGCGCTGACGTCCGACAGCGTGCGTGGGATGTGGGGCGCAGGGCCAAAGGGGACAGTGGCGAGATTCCACAAGCCGGCGGAGCTCAAATCCCAGAGAAGGGAGTCCAGGGGAGAAACGGATCTCGCCGTGGCGCCGACCAAGGCGAGTCATGTACGATGAAAAGGCCGCACCCTTCAAGGAGAACGCATGACTCGTCCCGCAGGAACGTACGCGATTTTTGAGACTTCGCACGGAAATATTGTGATCAAGCTGCTGGAGAAGGAGGCTCCCAAGACCGTGGAGAATTTCGTGGGCCTGGTGGAAGGGACCAAGGAATTCACGAACGAAAACACCGGGAAGAAGGAAAAGCGGCCGTTTTATGACGGACTGATTTTCCACCGAGTAATTCCAGATTTCATGATTCAAGGCGGATGCCCGCAAGGCTCGGGCATGGGAGGTCCCGGATACAAGTTTACTGATGAATTTCATCCGTCACTGAAGCATGCGAAGCCAGGGAAACTTTCGATGGCGAATTCCGGGCCGAACACCAACGGGAGCCAGTTTTTTATTACCGTGGCGGCGACGCCGTGGTTGGACAACCGGCATACGATTTTCGGGGAAGTGGTGGAGGGACAGGACGTTGCGAACAAGATTTCGACCCTGCCGCGCGACCGGAGCGACCGGCCGAATACGCCGGTGACGATCAATCATGTGAAGATTGAGCGCGTGCAATAGTCGGTTCGAGCTTTATTTTGTATCTTCGGGAGCTTAAGCGGCGGCATAATGCCGCCGCTACGTTTTTATGCTGACGCCAGACAAAATACTGCGCGTGCTGATCGAGTTTATTTTCATGCTACTCGGCGGGCTGATCGTGTGGCTCGGATTGACTGGGCATATTTTTTTTGACCGGCGGCGGCCGGCGTGGCTGATTCTGAGCATCGCGGTCTTGTTGTGGGGGGCTCGCGCGCTCTACCGTCCGAGGAAATTCTGGTCGCGATGGGAAGACTGGACGCGCGGGATATCCCTGGTGCTGCTGGGACTGGTGATGGCGGCGATTTCGCGCGTACCATTCGTTTGGGTCGGGCGCCTGCTGGCGGTGGCGGGTGTGCTTCTGCTGCTGCGCGGACTGGCGGGTTCGGTGTTAGTGTTTCGGCGAAACTAGGCGGCGTTCCGGTGTACGCCCGCGCCTTTACCACTTCCGTGAAAAAGGAGACCTGGCATGCTCAAGGAATTCAAAGAATTTGCGATGCGAGGCAATGTGCTGGACATGGCGGTCGGCATCATCATCGGCGCAGCCTTCGGCAAAATCGTGTCTTCGCTGGTAGACGATGTGATTATGCCGCCGATCGGACGTGCGCTGGGCAACGTGGATTTTTCGAACCTGTTTATCAATCTTGGGGAAACACACTACGCGACCATTGCGGAAGCCAAGGCGCATGGAGCGGCGACGCTGAATTACGGATTATTTCTGAATACGATTGTGAATTTCCTGATTGTGGCTTTCGCGATTTTTCTGTTGTTGCGCTTGGTGAATCGATGGCTGGCCAAGCCGGCGCCTGCTGCTCCGCCAACGACCAAGGATTGTCCACAGTGCGCCATGCCGATTCCGCTGGCGGCGAAAAAGTGCGGGTATTGCACTTCGGCAGTCTAAAACAAGCAGTGCCTCACGGGCCAAAGCCCCGTAGGCGCGCAAGATCTCTTCGGAGCTAAAGCCGCCACCTAAGCTCGAGATTAATACGTCAGCTGCCGGTTTTCTTGCTGCGGTTGGAACGCAGATGAGCGAGCAGGCGTTCGCGAAGCTGGTCTTCCCTGCCCTCATCGAGATCCTTTTTCAATTCTTCGAGAGCGAAATGGACGACGTCGTGATGGTGTAATTCTTCCGGCGCGACATTGTCGCTGAAGCGCAGCCATAGACGGTGCAGCAGGTTGACTTCGTTGGCGGTGAGGTTCGGAGCGTGCGGGCCGAGTACCTTGTAAACCTTGTCGCCATTCGGAAGATGGACTTCCAGGTTGAATTGCGGCTTGGGATCAGGGAGCTTTTCCCAAGCTTCACCGATTTGCCGCGCTTGCTCTTCGCTTTGCCATTTGCCTGAAGTGCCGACCACAATCGTGGAAGATTGCAAGCTGTGGCCGGCGCGAAGAATACCATCCCAGAGGTCGTTGGCAGCGACAACGGCGAGGCGAATGGACTTGCCGCGTTTTTCCGCCATGGAAAGCGCTTGAGAAAATAGATGCTGTTCGATGCTGCCGAAGAGCTGATCGGCTTCGAACTCCTGCTGGCCAGAAGGAGTGCGGCGCAGAATGCGAACGTGAAGGACGACGACGTCGCGGCGGCCCGGCTTTACGCGGTCCAGCACATTCCCCAGGTGATACATATTGAAATGATTGCTGACCGGCACGAGGATGTTGCCGGGCTTGGCGCCGACTGCTTCGGGTGTAAGCTCGCCTTCGATCTCAAGATTGAACTGATCCATTTCCACGTGCGCGACGCCGGAATGCCGAGCGCGCGTTTCTGAAATGGTGAAAATGACGTAGAGAATCACCGAGAAAACGCCGCCTGCCATGGTGGCCACGGGCTTGGTGAACAAGTTGACGAAGGCAATCAGGAAGAGCGTAAGAGTGATGAGGCCGAGGCCGAGCGGAAACTGCGTCTTGCCGATAGTGAAATTCAGCGGCACTTGGAATTCGCGCTGGCCTGGATTGGTGTAGCGGAGCACGAAGACGGCGAGGCCGTTCATCGCGAAGCTCCAGATGACACCGAAGGCGTAGAGGTTGGCCAGGAAAGTGACGTCGCCGTGGCTGATGAGAATGGTGAGGATCTGCAGGACGACGATGATGTTGATGATGCGATAGCTGGTGCCGAAGCGGGGATGAGGTTGGCGAAACCAGTCGCTTAGGACGCCATCTTCAGAAACCCGGTTGAGCACGCCGTTGGAACCGACGATGGCGGTGTTGACCGCACCGGCCAGGATCACGGCGCCGACTACGACCACGAAGGCGTGGAAGATGAGGCGTAATAAGAACGGGCCTTCGAGACTCATCGCGAGGCCGCCGATGAGATTTTCCAGGAAGCCCTGGCGGACGTCGTCTGGAATGATCATCACCGCGAAGAACGAAACCAGCGAAGTGAAGATCATGCTGTATGCGAAAATTACCAGCCCAGCCTTTTTGAGGTTGACTAGCTTCGGGCTTTCGATTTCGCGATAGACCTGGGCAAGAGATTCTTCGCCGCTCATGGCCAGAACGGAGTGGCCGAGCGCGATGAAAATGGCCACGATGCCAAACATATGCGGGAGTGAGCTATGCGCCAGCCAGCCCAGCGAGGCGGACGTGAGATGTAGGTTGCTGGGGTAGGGGAAGGGCGGCAGCGATGGGCGACGGAGGACGATGGTATAGACGCACCAGCCGATGAGAATGACCACCATCACCGTGACCAACTTCATGATGTGTAGGGCTTTTTCGCTGGACTCTGGGATGCCTTTGGTGTTCTCCCACCAGAAATAAATCGTGATGACGATGGCGAAGCTGGCGGCAATCACGTCAATGGTCCGCGGAGAGAGAGGCCCAGTCGTCAGGTGCGCATAAGGCAGGAGTTCGCTCAGCAGCCCGCCCAAATATTGGCCGGCGGATACGCCGCTAATAGGGCCGGTCAAGATGTAGTCAAACATCAGCGCGGATACGCTGAATTTGGCGAGCGTTCCGCCGAGCGATTGCTTAACGGCGCGGTACACGCCACCGCGGACAAACATGCTGCAGCTTTCCACGTACACCGCGCGGACCGCGTAGGAGAACAGCATGATGGCCAGGATGAACCAGGGAGCGGTCTTGCCGATGTAGCCTTCGGCTTCGCCGCCGGCGTAATAGGCGGAAGAGGCCAAGTCGTTCAAGACGATGGCGGCGGCGCGCCAGAAGGAAATGAAGGTGAGGAGCGCCGTCGTGGCAACGATGACGCGTGGAATTCCGTTGCCGCGACCAGCCGCAGCCGCGGGGCTATTGGGGGTAGTGCTCATGTAAGGGCTGTAAAAAGCTGCAGGTTAAAATGCTCGCAAATTTGCTGGGCGAAGTCCAGTTAGCGCGGAAGTAGGTTTTTGGCACCAATCTCAATGCGTTAGTGTCTTTGGCGCGGAGGTGCTGGCCAGCCATTTTTTGAGAACGGCGGCGAAACGCGGTTCGATGCTGGTGAAAGCCAGGCCCATAGCCTTCTGCGGGGTGAAATAGGCGACGGTCGCGGGTGCTTCCAAAAAATCAGCGTCGCGGTAGATTTCGATGGTCACGCTGGTGCCTACGGGAAACGGATTAGGCGCCTTCACGCAACAGCCATGCAGGCTAAGGTCGGAGACTTGCGACGAAGAGCGGGTATTTTCTTCGTCATCGATGATCTCGGCCGAGGCCACAAACGGAATTCGTACGGCGCGGCGGCGTTCAACGGACATGAGCACACCTTCCGGGGGATGGGCAGCCACGAGAGTAGCGCAGAGAAAATTTGGCGCGGAAAATAATTTCAAGGAAAGCAGCGAAAACATCACCGGGAATCGGAAATGGCTGTTAGGTGTCGCGTTTGTGCAAATGCTCGTGAATATCCGCGATGCGGTCGTCGAGCATGTTGAGTTTGCGGGACAAGCCCTGGATTTCGGCCTCAGCGCGGCGGTTGACGTCGTAATCGAGTTCGCCGCGAAGCCGATCTTTTGTGTCCTGGCGGTTCTGGCTCATCATGATCACCGGCGCTTGAATGGCAGCCAGCATAGAGAGGAAAAGATTCAACAGGATGAACGGGTAGGGGTCCCAGGAGTTCTTGCCCATAAGCAGGCTGAACGCGGAGTAAGCAAGAAGCACAACGAGGAAGGCGATGATGAAGGTCCAAGAACCTCCAAATCCTGCAACCGCGTCCGCCAACCGTTCACCGAAGGTTGCATCTTTCTCGATGATTTCGTTGGGATTGCGGAGCGCACGCAATCGGACAAGTTGTTGCGAAGCGTGAAACTGCTTGCCTAAGACGGTGAGCATGTCCATACCGGCCATGGGCTTACGCTTTAGGAGAACCGCAATGTCGTTACGGTCGACATCCAGACAGATTGTCGCTTCAACGGCGACTGCGTTGGTCTGGTGCGGCGTGCCTTCCAACATGGATGCAAAGCCGAAGAACTCACCATGGCCTGGCTCATCGACTACCACTTCCTGTTGGTCTTTGTCGACTATAGTGACGCGGACCTTACCAGAAACCATGACGTAAGCGTGTCCATCCGTGTCGCCGATTTTGTAAATGCGCTGGTGCGGAGCAAACCTTTTCATTTCGACTTGCGAAGCGAGTACTGCGGCCTCTTCGTCATCCAACAGGGCGAACAACGGAACGTGTTTCAACTCTTGAGCGTCGCAAGCCATGGATCACCTCGCAGAACAAACCGCAGAAACCAGAATTTTGAGAGGATTCCATAGCGCCCGCCGTCTGACAAGGCGGAATGGTCAGCAATTTACGTGCGTTTAGGGGCGCATTCGGCGCAAGGGCAAATGGAGCGAAGCAAATCGTAAGAGTAGATGCCTGTGGAGTGGCCGTCGGAAAAGGAAATCTGGATGGCGTATTGGCCTACGGCCTGGGCCGACTGGGCCTTGGGCTTGGGCTTGAACATAGGCAGCGCGGGTGACGATGCAAAACCCGGCGAAGACTCGGGCTGCGATTCCTTTTTCCCGCGTTCATCATTACAAGTAGCGCAGGGGCAGTGATCGCGCAAATACACAAAGTCAAAGTGGCTGGCATGGCCATCGGCCCATCCGATGTCCACACCGGCACCGCTGCTCACGTGAATTTTCACACTAGCGGGCTTGCGGCGTTGGTCTATGGGAGTGGGCATGGAAAGAGTCTCTCAAACGTGTGCTTCGGCGCTGCATTTCGAAATTCCAATTTCTATTTTCCAGCTTCTGCTTTCTCGCAGCAGGGCCCCGGCGGAATGGGATTGCCGTGGGGGCACGTTTTCGGGTGGCCAAGGAAGGAGCAGATGCGCTGATCGAGTTCGGGCGTGATGATGTGCTCGAAGCGGCAAGCTTGTTGATGGGCCTCGGCGTCTTCAATCGCGAAAGTGTCGGTGAAAAGGCGCTCGGCCAGCCGATGACGGCGAACCACATCGCGTGCGCGGCGCGCGCCGAATTCGGTAAGTCGCACCTCGCCCGCGTGCTGCGCGTCGAGGTCGCCATTTTTTTTGCCGTTCAGTTCCACCAGCCGCGAGTCAGCCATGCGCGCCAGCAGCCGGGACGGCGTCACGTCCGTCCCGACAATGGGCAACTGCCCCGCCGGCCCTTCGACGCGCAGCAATTCCGCCTGAGCGGGCTTGCCTTCCTCACCAAAAATCCAGATCTGTTCGAGCAGATGGTCCACGCGAATATCGTCGTCGGCCGAAACCGGCGTGCAGCAATCGGCGGTGTTGGCCAGCGGGCAGGCCATGGGGTGATTCGGGCCGTGCTGCGCAGTGTCGAAGGAAAGGTGTCCGTGCGCCAGTTCGATGCGTCGATCGGCTTGGCGGGCGATGTCCGGATCGTGGGTGACCATCAGAATGGTGTGGCCAGATTTGTGCAATTCGCGGAAAAGATTGATAACGACTTGCTCGTTGCCTTCGTCCAGGTTGCCGGTAGGCTCGTCGGCCAGAATCAGCTTGGGCTG
>Ga0207641_10003603_pt1 | contig 13671 bp, 9 predicted proteins | sample KBSSwiS62_FD_184306 | JGI IMG/M metagenome (GOLD analysis project Ga0207641, IMG submission 184306) | Switchgrass rhizosphere microbial communities from Kellogg Biological Station, Michigan, USA - KBS Switchgrass S6-2 (SPAdes) (version 2) | ecosystem: Host-associated > Plants > Roots >... | reverse complement strand
AAGGAAGACATCATCGAAAAGATCATCACCAAGGTGATCCCCGGCGAGTTGATGGACAAGAACACCAAAATCTATGTCAACCCGACCGGACGGTTTGTGGTCGGCGGCCCGCACGGCGACGCCGGCGTCACCGGACGCAAGATCATCGTCGACACCTATGGCGGCGCGGCGCCCCACGGCGGCGGCGCGTTCTCGGGCAAGGATCCAACGAAAGTCGATCGATCCGCCTGCTACATGGCGCGCTACATCGCGAAGAACGTCGTCGCGGCCGGCATCGCGGAACGAGCGCTCGTGCAGCTCGCGTACGCGATCGGCGTCGCCGATCCGGTGTCGGTCATGGTCCACACAGAGGGCACTGGCCGGATTCCGGAAGAGAAGATCACCGAGCTGGTGCGACAGCAGTTCAAGCTGACGCCGCGCGGCATCATGGAAGAGCTCGACCTGCGCCGGCCCATCTACAAGAAGACGGCCGCGTTCGGCCACTTCGGCCGCACCGAGCCCGAGTTCACGTGGGAGCGCACCGACAAGGCGGCGGCGCTCAAGGCGGCGGCAGCCATTTGAAGTCTGAAGGATGAAGTCAGAAGTCTGAAGCTGAAAGACTGGTGAAAAAACTGTTGTTCGTGACGGCGGCCCTCGCGGCCGCCGTTGCTGTTTTGGTCTCCATCTCGCTGCCACCGAAGCGGCTCGCCGTCCCGCCGCAGCCAGACGGCACGGTTTCCGGCATCCTTCACGTCCACACCAAAGGGTCAGACGGCATCGGCGGGCCCGGCGAGATCGCGGCGGCGGCCGCCCGGGCGGGTCTCAAGTTCGTCGTCTTCACGGACCACGGCGACGCGACCCGCCACCCGGACCCGCCGGCGTACCGATCCGGCGTGCTCTGCCTCGATGGTGTGGAGATCAGCACGACGGGAGGGCACTACATCGCGATCGACATGCCGCAAGCACCGTATCCGCTCGGCGGCGAACCGCGCGACGTCGCCGAAGACGTCCGCCGGCTGGGCGGCTTTGGCATCGCGGCGCACCCGGATTCGCCGAAGCCGCAGCTGCGCTGGAACGACTGGAGCGTTCCCGTCGACGCGATCGAGATCGTGAATCTCGACACCAGCTGGCGGCAGTGGGCCCACCAGGCCAATGCCGCCGCGGATCCGGCGGGCGGCGGTTCGCGGCGATGGCCGGCGCGACGACGCCTGCTCGCGGCATTGGCCGCGTACCCCTTTCGCCCGGCTGAAACGATCGGCAGCCTCGTTCAAACCGGGGGCGTCGTGCCGCGATGGGCCGCGCTGGCGGCCGGTCGGCGGGTCGTCATGCTGGCGGGCGCCGACGCGCACGCACGGCTCGGGCTGCGCGCCGATCCGGCCGACAGCGCCTGGGCGCTGCCATTTCCGGCTTACGAATCGTCGTTCAGGACGATGTCGGTCCACGTCGCGCTCGAGGAACCGCTGACCGGCAACGCCGACGCCGACGCCGCACGGCTGATGCGCGCGATTCGCGCCGGCCACGTGTACACCGCGCTCGACAGCGTCGCGACGCCTCCGTCGCTCGACGTCGTCGCCACCAACGCTCGCGGCACCGCGCGGCCCGGCGATCAACTCGCACCTGCCGGTCCGGTGACGCTGCACGTTCGCAGCAACGCGCCCGCCGCGTTTACGACCGTCGTCTGGGACGGCGCCAATCGAGTCGGCGCCGATCATCGCGAGCAGGACTTCACCGTGGCGCTCGAAGACACGGGCGTCTACTGGGTCGAGGTGCGATCCTCGGGCCGCGCGTCGGACGTGGCGTGGCTGACGAGCAATCCGGTGTACGTGCGCGACATTTCCGCCGCTGTGAGCGATGCACGTCGATTTCCCGCAGCCACGAGTCAGGCGCTGTTCGACGGCGGCTCCGGCGCCGGGTGGCGGGTCGAGCACGATCCGACCTCACTGGCAGCCGTCGACGTCGCGCCGATCGTCGGCGGAGCAGAGCTGCGATTCCGCTTCGGGCTCTCGGGAGGATCCCTGGTCGGGCAGGTGGCCGCACTGGTGGCCGACACGCCGAATGGTGTCGCGTCCGCCGATCGCGTCACGTTCACGATCCGTGGAGAGCAGCCGATGCGCGTCTCCGTCCAGCTGCGCACGGGCGGCGGCGCGTCCGATCGGTGGGCCCGCTCGGTCTACGTTGACGCAAGCGAGCGGGAGCACACGGTCTTTTTCGACGAGATGCGACCGGTGGGGCAGACCACCACGCTCACACCGCCACCGGCAGAGGTTCGCAACATGCTGTTCGTGGTCGATACGATCAACACCCGGCCCGGCGCATCCGGCCGCATCTGGATCAAGCGAGCCGCCCTGGCGAAGTAGGAAGACGGAACCGGCCGATCAGGTCTTGACGGTCAACAGCAGGTACAGCGCGACCGCCCCGAACAGGATGTTCGGCGCCCAAGCGCCCAGCATCGGGGAGATCCAGCCTCCCGCGCCGAGCGCGCCGAAGAGACTCAGCGCCGTCCAGTACACGATCGACAGCAGGATGCCCACGCCGATGCCGAACATCGCGCCGCTGCGTCCCATCGACGCCGCGAAGGGGACCGCGAGCACCGTCATGATGACGGTGACAAAGGGGAAGGCGACCTTCCGTTGCAGCGCGACCATGTAGGGGACCGCGTGATACCCGCTGGCCTGCAACTGCCGCACGTACTTACTGAGCTGGTCGTAGGTCATGCGATCGGCTTCGGGTTCGTCGGTCTTGAAGTACGACGGCGGCTCGAGCCCGAGCGGCCGGCTCGCGAAGGGCGTGTAGTTCACGACCGTGCGGGCGACATTGCGCTTCACTACGGTACCGAACTCGCGACGCCAGCCCTGGCGCGCGTCCCATGCCGGCCGCGCCAGCACGACTTCTTTCGCGTAGGTCAGCGCCTGCAGCTTCCACGCGGCGGGATCGAGTTCGAAGAGCGACAGCCGGTCGAAGTGGTTCCTGGCCGGATCGAAATACTCGTAGTGATAGATGTCGCCGCCAGTTCCCACGATCCACCGGCGGTTGAGGATTCCGAACGTCTGCATCGGATAGCCGCGGATGATTCCGTTGAGGCGCGCCGCTTCGCGGTTGGCGTCCGCCAGCACGCGTTCCTGCAGCTCGAACAGCGTGAAGCTGGCGAGCGCGGCGAACAGCACCAGCGGGACAGCCGATCGATACAGGCTGATCCCGCAGGCGCGCATGATGATGAGCTCGCTGCTCTTGGTCAGCATTCCAATCGTCACCAGCGAGGCGACCAGCGCCGACAGCGGGATGATGTAGTACACGTACTGCGGCGTCTGGAAATAGAAGTAGCGCAGCAGCATCCCCGTCGTCGCGGCGCCGCGAAAGAGCTTGTCGGCCAGGTCGATGAACGTCGAGATGTAGAAAATCCCGAGGAGCGAGACGAACGCCAGACCGAATACCGCGAGGTAGCGGCGCGCGATGTAAAAGTCGAGCAGGCGCGGCCGCGGCCAATCGATATGGGGGATTCGGACCACGAGCACGACGCGCGCGCCACGTGTCGCACGCCTACCCGGATCGGCGGGCGCGAGCGTGGACTGTTCCGGGCGCCGCCAGAACGCGGGAATCTCGATGCGAATCGGCTGGTCCGCCGCGCCGGCGCGCCAGAACACGAGCGCTAGCCCGGCGACGAACAGTACGATGTTGACCAGCCATGGCGCGAGAGTGGGCTGAAGGCGGCCGCCCATCGCGAACGCCCGTGACGTGTACAGCAAGATGTAATACACGAACACGACGCCGAACCCGAGCGCGAAGCTTCCCAGCTTGCCGTCTTTCCGATTCGTCGCGCCGAGCGAAACGCCGATCAGGGCCAGGACGAAGCACGCGGCGGGCAGCGAGAACTTCTGCTGAATCGTGTAGCGCTGCGAGTAGCTCGGCGTCCCCCGCGCCTCATTCGCTACCGCGGCCTCGCGCAGCTCCTCGATCGTCATCTCGTTGTCGCCCTTGAGCGGGCCTTTCGTCTTCGGGAAGACCGTGTCCCGGTCCATGTCGATTGAAAGCGTCTCGTACGAGCTGACGTCGTAGTCGTCCGGTCGGCCGGGATACGTGGTGTGGCGCGTGGCCTTGTCGAGTACGAGCTCGACCTTCTCCTTTGCGCGGTCGATCACCAGCCGGCCGCGCTCTGCGAGATACACCGTCGTTTGATCCGGCTGCGTGTCGTCGGCGAGAAAGACGTCTCGCCAGCCGCCGCCCGGCTGGACGTCGCGCACGTACAGGACGCGATTGGGGAAGTTCTGAAAGAACACGCGGGGCTTGATGTCGCTGTCGGCCCACGACGCGATGACATTCAGCGTGATCTCTCGATAGGTCTGATTGGCCGCCGGCAGGGCGACGATGGTCTCGTAGGCTGTCGCCGCGGCCGCCAACACCGACAGGAACACAATCGGTCGAAAGATCCGGAACACACTGATGCCGCAGGCCTGCAGCGCCACGAACTCGCGGTCGGCCGAGAGCCGTCCGAGCCCGAACAGGATGCCGAAGAGCAGCGCCATCGGAATGGTGACGCAGAGCGCCTGCGGCGCGAGTGTCCACAGCGCGTGGAGGATCGTCGTCCAGGCAACGCCCTTCTCGACCAGCCGTTCGCCCTCGTGGAGGATCGGCGGCATCATCAAGGCGAAGGTGAGGCCGACCAGCGCAATCGCCAGCGGCGGCACGATCTCGCGAACGAGATAACGGTCGAGAACCTTCAGCATCGACGCTCGTCTAGACTACACCCTATGACTCAGGTGGCCCTGCTGTGGCACATGCACCAGCCGTACTACGAGGACCTCGTCACGCGCGAGCACATCCTGCCGTGGGTGCGGCTGCACGCGCTGAAGGACTACTACGGCATGGTGGCGCTGCTGCGCGAGTTTCCCGACGTCAAGATGACCTTCAACCTGGTGCCGTCGCTGCTGGTGCAGCTCGAAGCGTTCGCCGCTAACCAGGCGCGCGACCGGTTCCTCGACCTGAGTCTCAAGCCGGCCGCCGAACTCGACGATCTCGATATCGACTTCATCCTCGAGAACTTCTTCCACGCCCAGCGCCAGCACATGATCGACGTCTACCCGCGCTACGCGGAGCTCCTGGTGCTGCGCGGCGGCACGCTTCCCACCGCGGCGGATCGCCGCGCCGCCGCCGGACGGTTCACGCGCGACGATCTCCGCGACCTGCAGGTCTGGCACAAGCTGGCGTGGATCGATCCGTTCTACCTCGATGCAGACCCGCGGATCCGCCGCCTCGTGACGAAGGGGTACGGCTTCACGGAGGACGACAAGGCGGACCTCCGCGAGGTCGAACTGGAGCTGCTGAACCGGGTGATCCCGGAATACCGGTCCGCCGCCACGCGTGGCCAGATCGAGATCGCCGCCTCGCCTTTCTATCACCCGATTCTTCCGCTGTTGTGCGACTCGGACATCTACCTCCGCACGCACCCCGACGCGCGGCGGCCCCGCGAGCCGTTCGTCCACCCGGAAGACGCAGCCGAACAGCTCCAACGGGCGGTCGCCTGCCATGAACGTCTCTTCGGCGCCCGACCGGTCGGACTATGGCCGTCAGAGGGGTCGGTGTCGGATGCGATGGTGCCGCTGGCAGCGGGCGCGGGCTTCCAGTGGATGGCGACCGACGAGCTCATTCTTGCCAGGACGCTCGGCGTCACCTTCAGCCGGGACGATCGCGGGCACGTAGAGCAGCCCGAACGGCTGTACGCCCCGTATCGTGTCGGCGGCGAGGTAGGGATGGCGTGCGCGTTCAGAGATCACGTGCTGTCGGATCTCATCGGCTTCACATACGCGACCTGGGATCCCCAGGTCGCCGCCGACGACCTGGTCCGCCGGCTGGTCGAGGCCGGGCGGCGCTACGCCGGTCGCACGGGCGGGGGAGAGGCCCTCATCCCGATCATCCTCGACGGCGAGAATGCCTGGGAGCACTTCCAGGGCGGTGGCCGTCCGTTCCTCAGGGCGTTCTACCGCGAGCTGTCAGGGCACCCGGAACTCCGGACCGTGACGATGGCCGAGGGATGCCAGATCGCGGCGCACAGCCTGCCCTCGATCTTCCCGGGCTCGTGGATCGACGCGAACTTCTACATCTGGATCGGCCACGCGGACGACCAGCGCGCCTGGAGCCAGCTGGGTGACGCGCGCGCGGCGCTCGGGACCCCGGGTGTCGACGCGGACGCGCTGGCCGAGGCGCGCGAGGAAGTCCTCATGGCGGAAGGCAGCGACTGGTTCTGGTGGTACGGCGACGATCACTCGTCGGCCCACGACCTGGCGTTCGACGACCTGTTCCGCCGCCACCTGCGCAACGCCTATCGCCGGCTGGGCAAGCCGGTGCCTGACGAGCTCTACGTGAGCAACATCACGACGCTTCACGGCCAACGCCGCCTCCAGAGCGAACCGACCGCCTTGCTCGCGCCAGTCCTCGACGGCGAGGAGACGAGCTACTTCGAGTGGCTCGGAGCCGGCTGCGTGGAGGTCGGCCCCGACGCGGGTGCCGCCGGCACGATGCACCGGGCGGCCGAACACTCATCGCTGGTGACGCTGGTGCAGTTCGGGTTCGACGTGGAGCGGCTGCTGGTCCGCGTCGACGCGGTGCAGAAAGCGGTCGACCTGCTGGCGGACGGACGCGAGGTGTCGCTGAAGTTCCTGACGCCGCCGGGCGTGCGCTTTTCGATCCGCCAACAGTTCGGGCGGCTGGTCGGGACGTTCTGGGATCGGCACGACGCCCGGCCGTCGCGGCCGGCGTTCTGGGTCGAACGCGACGCGGGCGGCGCGACGGTGGCGGCCGGCTCGGTCCTGGAAGTCGCGCTGCCGCTGGCCGACCTGGGTGTGACGGCCGGCGACGACGTGTCGTTCTTCGTGGCGCTGTACGGCGCCAACGGCGTCGAAACGGAACGGCATCCGGCGCACCAACCGATCGATCTGCAGGCGCCGACGGCCGATTTCGAGGCTCGGCACTGGCGGGCCTGAGTTCGCTGGGGCATCTGCCCGGACTCCCATGCACAAACCTTCCACAGGGCGGTTTGAAAGGCTATTTCGCATGGGTCTGATAATATATGTTATGTTAACTACTAACCAAGAACCGTCGCGAGAAGGAGCTGACTGACCCCCGATTGGCTCCGTTGCTGCGAGCCGCCTTCGCGCTTGCCTTCACGGACCCGTCGGCAAGACCACGGAAATACGGTGTGGACTGGGGGTGGGCTCCTCGCGGGCGGCCGGCTATTTCGATTTCTTCAGGTCGCGGATGATCGCTTCGAGCGCATCGATCACCTCGTCCCGGCTGGCGCGGCTCTTGGCGAAACTGATTTTCAGATTGAAGGCTTTGGTCGGCGGCCGATAGGCGAAGACGTAATGCTTCGGCCGGCCGGCTTTCGGCTTGGCCACCGCGTCCCGCAGCTGCTGGCGCGTGGCGCTGGTGCCGCCCGAGGCGATTTTCTCGATCAATGCGGTCATTTTCTCGGGGGTATCCTGCCTAACCACCTGCAGAAGCAATGACTTGGAGGAAATGTCGGCCAGCCGACAGAGATTTCGGACTTCGTGCGGCATTGCGTTCAGGGCCAGCGACTCGGTGACCGACGTACGGCTCTTCCCCAGGCGCCGCGCCAGGTCCTCGTGCGTATAGCCGCAGCTTTCCGCCAGCCCGTGCAGCGCTTCGGATTCTTCGAACGGCGTCAGGTCCTTGCGCTGCAGGTTCTCGATCAGCGCTAGTTCCAGCATCTCCGTTTCGTCGACGTCGCGGATGACCACCGGCAGCTCGCGCAGGCCGGCCTGGACCGCTGCCTGGTACCGGCGTTCGCCGGCGACGATCTGGAAGCGCGTGCCGCGTGGCCGCACCACCAGCGGCTCGAGAATGCCCTTCTCGCCGATCGACGCGATCAGCTCGGAGAGATCGCCCATCACCTGGCGCGGCTGGTTGGGGTTCGGGTCGATCTGGTCGATGGCGATCAGCCGGCCGATCGGCGCGCCGGCCGATGCCGCCAGGGCATCGACGTAGTGCTCGTCGTGCCTCATCGCTATGGTGTCGGGCAGGCCTCGTCTAGGCACGGTCGATGACCTCCTCGCACAGGCTGTAGTACTCGGTCGCGCCGGTCGAATCGGGCGCGAACGTGAAAATCGATTCCTTGTAGGCCGGGCTCTCTTCGAGCCGGACGCTCTTGGTGATGACAGTCTTGAACACCTTGCCGCCGAAGACCTTCTGGATCTGCGTCCGGATGTCGCGGGCCAGGGCCGTCCGCTTGTCGTGCATAGTGATGACGACGCCCAGGATCCGCAGCGCCGGGTTGGGGCGCGCCCGCACCTTCTCGATCGTTTCCAGCAGGTCGTCGGTCCCCTCGAGCGCGAAGTACGACGACTGAATCGGGATCAGCAGGTGCGTCGCCGCCACCAGCGCGTTGACCGTCAGCAGCCCGAGCGCCGGCGGACAGTCGACGACGATGTGCGGATACAGCGCGAGCACCGCGTCCAGCTTGTCCTTCAGCCGGAAATGCGCGTCCATCTCACCCACCAGCTTCGCCTCGAGCTTGGCGAGCGCAATCCGCGACGGCGCCACCCAGAGGTTCTTCATCGACGAGGGCAGGATGACGTCCGACAGCGGGACCTGCGGGTCGGCAATCGCATCGTAGACGCTCTTGGTGACTTGCGTCATGTCCAGAAACGACATCGTGCTGTTGGCCTGGGGATCGAGGTCGATCAGGAGCGTCGGTTTACCGCGGAGGGCGAGCGCCGCCGCGAGGTTGATGGCGGTGGTGGTCTTCCCGACTCCGCCTTTCTGGTTCGCGATGGCGACAATCATCGAGGGGTGCACGAATTGTAACACCCTGTCGCGTCATCGCACACGCCGGCACGCTACATCTTGTATTTGCCGAGGTCGTCCGGATCGATACTCTCGAGCCACTTGTGCAGCCGATCGGCGTCGGCCTTTTCCGATGAGGTGTCGACGGTCTTGGCGTTGTCGATGACCGTCTCCTCGACGAAAATCGGCGCCCGGGTCCGGAGCGCCAGGGCGATGGCGTCGCTCGGACGCGCGTCGATCGCCACCGTGTCGCCGTTGACCGTCAGGTAGATCAGCGCGTAGAAGGTGTTCTCCTGGAGATCGCAGACCACGATCTTCTCCACCGTCGCACGCAGATCCTGGATGACGTTGCGCAACAGGTCGTGCGTCATCGGCCGCGGCGTCGGAATGTTCTCGATCTGCAGCGCGATGGCGTTGGCCTCGAAGATCCCGACCCAGATCGGCAGGACGCGCTGCCCGTCCTGATCCCGCAGGATCACGATCGGCATGTTCGTCAGCGGGTCGACCATCAACCCCTTGATCGACATCTCGATTTGCATAGCACCTACAACCTAGGCCCCGGCGGACCCGCTGTCAATTCCCCACACACTGTGCGGACCGGCGCGCGCGACGTGGACCCGCCGCAGTTCGCCGATCCAGTGGGACGGCCCGGGCAGGTTGACGACCACGTTGCCGCTGGTACGGCCGGACAACTCCGTGTCGCGCCGGCGGCTCGCCGCGTCCACCAGGACGTCGACCGTCGTGCCGACCAGCGCGTCGTTCAGACGCCCCTGGATCTCGCGCTGCAACGCCTGCAGCGCCACGATGCGCCGCGTCTTCTCCGCCTCCGGCACATCGTCGGCATAGCGCTGCTCCGCCAGCGTGTTCGGCCGCGGCGAGTACTTGAACGAGAACATGCTCGAATACCCCACGGCCGACGTCAGCGAAAGCGTCTCCGCGAAGTCGGCGTCAGTTTCCCCCGGGAAGCCGACAATCATATCGGTCGAGAGTGCCACGTCCGGCAGCCGCGTCCGGATGCGGTCGACGAGATCGAGGTAGCTCTCGCGCGAATAGCGGCGCCGCATCCGCTCGAGGACGCGCGTCGATCCCGATTGCACCGGCAGATGCAGATGCCGGCAGACCTTGGGCAGGCGCGCCATCGCACCCAGAAAACGATCGTCGAAGTGGCGGGGATGCGGACTGGCGAACCGGATGCGCGCGATCCCGTCGATGGCGTGCACGGCTTCGAGCAGGCCCGTGAAATCGCACCCCGGATCGTCGGGGGCGTCGTAGTGATTCACGATCTGCCCGAGCAGCTGCACCTCCCGGTGGCCGGTGGCGGCCGCCTCGGCCACTTCGGCCAGGATGTCCTGCTTGGGTCGCATGCGCTCGTGCCCACGGGTATACGGCACGACGCAGAAGCTGCAGTACTCGTTGCACCCCTCGATGATCGTCACGTACGCCTTCACGGGATCGGCCCGCTTCGTCACCCCCAGCGGCCACGTCACATCGTCGTACGGATTGAGGTCGACCTGCATGCCGATCCGCGTGTGGCGCTCCGCCTGCGTGACCAGGACCGGCAGGCGGCGGATCGCCTGCGTCCCCACGACGACATCGGTCACGCCCGGCAGCCGCGCCGCAATCGCCTCGCCTTCCTGCTGCGCCACGCACCCTGCGACCGCGACGATGGGATCGTGGCCCTGTTCCGCCGCCAGTTGACGCAACTCGCCCAACCGCGTGTAGAGCTTTTCTTCCGCGCGCTCGCGGACGCTGCAGGTGTTGATGACCACGACGTCTGCGTCTGCCGCGTCCCCGGTGGCTTCGTAACCGGCCTGTTCGAGGAGGCCGGCCATCCGCTCCGAGTCGTGGACGTTCATCTGGCAGCCGAACGTCTCGATCAGGTATTTCTTGGCCAATATGCTGCTACTTTCGCTTTCGCCTCGGACTTTCGCTTTCGCCTTTCGCCCCGCGCGCAGGAGCGGACTCCGTAGCCCGCCGGACCGCCTTCGCCTCAAGCATCTCACGCGCCGACCGCCGAAGGCCATCGGTGATCGCTTCGCCGCCCAGCATGCGGGCCAGCTCTTCGACGCGGCTGTCGCCGTCGAGCCGTTTCACCGTCGTCCTGGTCCGGCCTTGCTCGACCCGCTTCTCGATCTGGAAGTGCGTGTCGGCGCAGGCTGCGATCTGCGGCAGGTGCGTGATGCAGAGAACCTGGAACGCGGATCCCAAGGTGCGAAGTTTGCGTCCGACGACGTCAGCGACGCGGCCGCCGATGCCGGCGTCCACTTCGTCGAAGATGAGCCCCGGCGCGGATGCGCTCGGCGGGCGATCGCCGGCGTCGCTGAACCCGTGCCGCGACGTCGCCGTCAGTGTCTTGATGGCGAGCATAACGCGCGACAGCTCGCCGCCGGAGACGATCCGCGCGAGCGGGCGCAGGTCTTCCCCAGGATTCGGCGACAGGAAAAACTCGCCCTGATCGATACCGCGCGCGGTCCACAGTGCCTCGGCGACCGGCCCGTCTGACAATCGGACCTCGAACCGGGTTTGTTCCATGGCGAGGTCGCGGAGCAGCTCGACGAGGGCCTGCGCAAACGCGCCTGCCGTCCGTCGACGCGCGGCCGAAACACTCTGAGCTGCCGTGAGATAAGCGGCCCGCGCGGTGGCCAGCTCACGCTCGAGCGCGACCCGGCGATCGTCGCCCCCCTCCAAGTCATCGAGCTCGCGGCGCAGCGCGTCGCGGCGAGCGATCACGTCAGCCAGGGTCGGCCCGTGCTTGCGCTTCAGGCGTTCGAGCAAGGCGAGCCGCTCTTCCACCTGCTGCAGGCGCGCCGGTGACGCTTCGATGCCGTCCGCATAGCTTCTGAGGAACCCCGCGAGATCTTCGAGCTGCGATTTGATCCCGTCGCGGGCGTCCACATACGGCTGAAACTTCGGGTCGAGCGTTGACAGCTCACCCACTCGCCGCCAGACGCCGCCCAGCGCCGCGAGAATCGCGTCGTCGCTCTCGTAGAGCGATGCATAGCTTTCGGCGCAGAGCCGCTCGACGCGCTCGGCGCTGGCGAGAATCTGGCGAAGCGCGGCCAGCGACCCGTCCTCGGCCGGGTCCTTGAGCGCGGCTCGATCGAGTTCCCCGAGCTGAAAGGTCACGAGGTCGGTCCGCGCATCTCGATCCGTGGCCGCCGACTGCACGCGAGCGGCCTCGCCTTTGATCGCCTGCATCGCATCGAAGGCGGCAGCCGTCGAGGTCAACAGCGGTTCGAGCGCACCGAACGTGTCGAGGACGGCGAGGTGCGTGGATGGGTCAAGCAGCGTCTGATGCTCGTGCTGGCCGTGCAGCTCGATGAGCCGCGACGACAGGTCCTTCAACGCTCCGGCCGTGGCCAGCGCGCCGTTGATGAAGGCGCGGCTCCGGCCCTGCGCCGTGAGCTCGCGGCGCACCAGGAGCTCTTCCCCACTGTTCTCGAAAATCGCCTCGATCGCGGCGACGTCCTCGCCGGTGCGAACCAGCTCGCCGGATGCCCGGCCGCCGAGCAGGAGGCCCACGGCTTCGACGAGCATCGACTTGCCGGCACCCGTCTCGCCCGTCAGGACGTTCAGGCCCGGGTCGAATTCGACCTCAACCGAGTCGATGACCGCCAAGCGTTGGATGCGCAGGAAGCGAAGCATGGGGAAAGCGAGAGAACTCCAATCGTAACATAGGTTTGACAGCTGTTTTTACGACATGATACAGTTCTGCATTCGCGCTGTCCCAGCGGCGCACTGCAGTCTCGCGGAGGCCCGTTTTGCGCACGCTTGGAAGCTCGATGATCGCCTTGCTCGTGCAGGCGCAGGCTGGGGCTGCGTCCGAAGGCTCAGCCACGTCGAGCACTTCAATCGTTCGCCTCGTCCGAGAATCCAACCCCATCTCGCAAGGCGTTCTGGTTCTGCTCCTGCTGCTGTCGATCATTTCGTGGGGCATCATCCTCTATAAGCTATGGACGTACCGCGCGGCCAACAAACATACCGCGCAGTTCCTGGAAGTCTTTCGCCGGAGCAGCAAGTTTTCTGAAGTACAGGCGGTCTGCCGCTCGCTCGGCGACAGCCCGCTGGTGGGCCTCTTTCAATCCGGGTACGCCGAATTGACCGCCCAACTGCGCCAGGGGACGCCCGACGCGAGCAACGGACCCAATCCGCGACCGCCGGCGGGACGTCCTACTCTGAAGAGCCTGACGGCCGTGGACCGAGCCCTGATGCGCGCCTCTGTCGTGGAAATCAACAAGCTCGAGCGGCGAGTGTCATTTCTCGCAACGACCGCCAGCATTGCACCGTTCGTCGGTCTGTTCGGCACGGTGTGGGGCATCATCATTGCTTTCGACCGCATCAGCCAGACCGGATCGACCAACCTCGCCGTGGTCGCGCCCGGCATCGCTGACGCGCTGATCGCGACCGGGGCGGGACTTTTCGCGGCGATTCCGGCGGTGTATTTCTACAACCTGCTGTCACAGCGCGTGAAGCTGTTCGCGTCGGAGATGGACGATTTCGCGATGGAATTTCTGAACATCGCCGAAAGGAACTTCACGTAAGGAATGCCGAAAGTTCAAGCCAACAGTGCGGGCGCTGGGCGCCGCGGCCGACGCATCGCCAGCTCGCTAGCGGAAATCAACGTCGTGCCGCTCGTCGACGTGATGCTGGTGCTCCTGATCATCTTCATGATCACGGCGCCGATGATTCAGCGCGGCGTCGACGTGAATCTGCCGGTCGCCCGGCGCTCGTCGCAGATCGCCGGCGAACGCATTTTCGTGAGCATTCCCGTCAACTACCGCGAGTCGCACATCGTCTATCTGGACCAGGAGCCGATTCGCGCGGAGATCCTCGGAGAGCGGGTGCGCCAGAAAATGGAGCGGGCCGCCTCGAAAGAGGAGTTCCTGCGAGGCGATG
>Ga0207641_10003595_pt1 | contig 13695 bp, 14 predicted proteins | sample KBSSwiS62_FD_184306 | JGI IMG/M metagenome (GOLD analysis project Ga0207641, IMG submission 184306) | Switchgrass rhizosphere microbial communities from Kellogg Biological Station, Michigan, USA - KBS Switchgrass S6-2 (SPAdes) (version 2) | ecosystem: Host-associated > Plants > Roots >... | reverse complement strand
CTGGGTGGCCATCGCAACCGACTGCAGGTAGGCGCCACGGTGGTGATACATGACGCCCTTGGGTTTGCCGGTAGTGCCACTCGTGTAATTGAGCGACAGCACGGCGTTCTCGTCGGTGATCGGCTGAGTCCGCGGCTCCGCATCGGCGAGAAGCCGTTCGTATTCGTCGTCATCCCCACCGCAACACACCAATTTCACCCGCCCGGCAGCCATCTCCGACACCGCGTGGGCCAGTGACGACAGCGAACTGTCGTAAATGAGGACGGCCGCTTCCGCGTGGTCGACGATCCAGGCGAGCTCAGGAGCGGACAGCCGGATGTTGAGCGTGAGCAGCGGCGAACCGGACCACGGCACGCCGTAATGTGCTTCGAGCAACATGTGGCTGTTCGGTGCGAGTATCGCGACGGCGTTGCCGGTGGCGAGGACGGTGAGCGCGCCGGCCAGCCGCGTGCTCCGGTCGAGCAGCTCGCGATAGCTGAACGTGGTTTCGCCGTCGACGACGGCGGTCTTGTCGCCGTAGACGGAGGCGGCGCGGCGAAGGAAGCTGACCGGCGTCAGCGGTTCGTACCAGAATTCACTGTGCACAGGGCTTCGGCAATCTGCTCGTGGAAATGGATCAACCCCAGTTCATTCTGGCCGAACACCAGCGAATCAACACCACCGCTGTCCAACCCCGCCTGGATCTTCGCGCACATCGGAAAGTCTTCCTGACCAGTGACTTCCATCAGGATGTCGAGATTGAGGATCCACTTCTTGATCGTGTCGTCGTTGGGCGGTTCCGGCGCGTAGATGCTCGTTTCCACGAGTGCCTTGCCCGGCTCCTCATGCGGAAAGATCCGCCAGACCTCGAAATGGTCGAGCTGATGGACAACGAGGGTATTGGGGAAGACGAAATAGTGAATCGTGGCGTGCGGGGGAAACTCCCACGTGCTCCGGTCCTCGCCAATGTCATCAATCGATTTTCGGACGCCGATGCTGCGGCAGTGCTGATCGAAGGCGTCGAACAGCTGGGGGTGCGAGTGGTAGAGCCGCGAGATGGAAGAGTTGTGCAGCGAAAAGACGTGATATGTCTCGAGGAAGGTGTCGACGATCATCTTCCAGTTGGAGTCTTGAATTGCCTTGCGTGTCTCCACGTGATGGAAGTTAGCCAGCCCAAAACTGTCCAGATCCTCGCTCAACCGACCCAGGTAGGCATTGGCGTCGACGGGGGCGCCGTCGAGCCGGGCCAGGATGAGACCGTGCGCCTCGTCGGAGGAGACCTCCTTCAGATTGGACGACTCACCGTTGAAGTAATCCGAGGCTATCGGTCTGCGCATCAGCTTGCCGTCCAGCGCGTACAACCACGCATGGAACGGGCAGCTCAGATTTCGTGCACCTGCTCTGCGGCAGTCAGGCTCGACGAGCGGCGCACCGCGATGCCGGCACGCATTGATGAACACCCTGGCGCGTCCGTCTCTGGCCCGAGTCACCAGCAGCGGCACCCCGTCGATGTGCGTCGCCAAGACGGCCCCGGGATTCGGAACGTCTGCCGTGAGCGCTACCACCACCGGGTTTCGCCTGAACAGGATTTCGCGTTCCTGCTCCAGCTGTTCGCTTGATGTGTACTCGCCGGCGGGCAACATCTTCGGGCCATCGCTCAATTGTGTGGACTTCGCCTCAGCGAGCTTGCGGAAGCGCTCGATGAGCTCGTGTTGGACTGCGACCTGCATTGTTACGATCCTTGACCTCGGTGAGCCTGCCATTGAATTAATTTCTATATGCGAGTAGATTCTAGCTGCAGCTAGGTGGTGAGGCAAGCGGACTCCAACTCGAAGCCCTCGCGTTGGCCCGGAACTTCGTCGAAGGATCCATCCGATGATTTCGTCAGTCGCGAGTTCAGCAGGCAGCGCTACTGTTGCGCGTTCTGCTCGTCCTTTCCGTGTCGTTCTAGTGGTCTCTGAGGACGAGCGTTCGGCGATCGAAAATCCGGGGCAGAGCGGGCGCAGTTCGCTGCCGAGTTCCGATGATCGAATTTTCGTGCGTCCAGCCACCCTGGTCGCGGCCAGCGACCTGCGGCAAGCCAAGAAGCGAGTCGGTGAGGCGCGCGCGGCGCGGTGTGCGCCCGGACGTCGGCGACGTCCGATTCTGTTGGCCGTCAACGCCTGCATCGAAGTCGACAACGCCGCGGCATGCCGACGGATGGACAACGGGACTGATGCGACGGGAGAGGGGCTGCCCTATACCGGTACAGCGCGTGGACTGGCCGGTTTGGTCTTCGACATCGATCACCTCGATCTCGCAGACGGCCTGATGGTGCGTTCGCCCGCGGGATGGAATGCGGCGGCCTGCGCCGCGATCGCCGAGGAGTTGAGTAAGCGTGGCTACCGGCTGCTGGTGATGGTCTCCGATCCCGAGAAACCCTGCGCGTCGCTACGAAAGGCTTCTTAGCCGAGGCTCATTCGACCGTAATGCCTCGGGTGCGGGCGGCCGACCTACCGGCATCTGACCGCATCGAGAAGGATGGGTGGTACAGGCTTCGCGCCTGAATCAACGACGATCAGCCGACCGCTTCGAAAGGGCGATGATGGAACTGGAAACTTTGCTCTACGGGTTGGATAATCATGTCGCGACCATCACGCTGAATCGACCCGACCGGCTGAACTCCTTCAATCAGCTTATGTGCGAGGAGTTTTCGCGAGTCTGGCAGCATGTCCGGCTGGATGACGAGGTGCACGCGGTCGTGGTGCGCGCTGCCGGTGAGCGCGCTTTCTGCACGGGCGTGGACACGGACGACACGCTGGAGATGGTGTCACGGCGAAATTTGTGGAGCCGTGAGGATCCCAGTAGTTATCTGTCCCCCAAGGCGAATCAGGTGTGGAAGCCGGTCATCTGTGCGGTGCACGGGATGGCAGCGGGCGGTGCCTTCTACCTGCTCAATGAGGCGGACATCATCATCAGCTCGCAGGATGCGACGTTCTTCGATCCTCATGTGAGTTACGGGCTCGCGGCCGTGCTTGAGCCTGTGGGGCTCGCCGCCCGGATGCCGCTGGGCGAAGTGCTGCGAATCGCGCTTATGGGTCTCAACGAACGCATGTCGGCCAGCCGTGCCATGCAAATGGGCTTGGTATCGGAAGTCACCGAACGTGAGGAGCTTTGGCCACGCGCCGACGAAATCGCTCACCAGATCGCGGCCAACGAGCCGCTGGCGGTGCAGGGAACGGTGAAGGCGATCTGGGACTCACTCGACGTCGGGCGCACCGACGCTATCCGCAATGGCGTGCACTACACGCAGTTGGCCAACGGGGTGGAAACCGTGAAGGTGACTCGCGGCGGAGCCGACAAGCCGCAGTGGAGATTGCGGTAGTCCTTGCGACTCAGCGGAAGTCCGAGCCGCCGTCCACGTTGAGATCTGCCCCTGTGGTGAACGAGTTGAGGCGCGAGCCCAGCAGCGCGATCATCGGCGCGATCTCCTCGGGGCGGCCGGCGCGGCCGAGGTAGCCGAGAGCGTCGCCGAAGATCTGCTCCAGGGTGGCGCCGACTTCCTCGGCGGTGCGCGGCTGGCCGGACTGGTGAGGCAGCGCGTCGATGAATCTGCTGACCTGCTCGGTCATGAAGGTTCCCGGCGAGACGGTGTTGACCAGGATGCCCTCCGGGGCGAGTGTCTGCGATAGGTTCTTGGTCATACTGGTCAATGCTGCCTTGGCCGCTGTGTACGCGATCAGCGTTGGTGATTGCCGTTGCACGGAGTGAGCGGAGATGTTGACGATCCGCGCCCAGTCGGCAGCTCGCAGCAGCGGAAGTGCGGCCCGACAGGTCCGCACAGCGCTGAGCAGAATAAGTTCCAGCGCTCTCATCCAATCGTCATCGGAAAGTTCATCGAACCCGGCCACCAGTTCGAGGCCGGGGCCTACGGTGTTGATCAGGACATTTGCGGTGTCCCAACAGGATTCGATCTGCTGGAAGGCCGCGCGCACACTATGCGCCTCGGCAAGGTCTGTTGGCACCGCAAGCACCTCGGGACTACCCAAGTCGCGCAGTTCGGCCGCCACCTGCTCGAGCTGTGTGCGGCCGCGCGCCAGAAGGGCTAGTCGGGCCCCCTCTCGCGCGTAGACGTGCGCGGTTGCCAGCCCCATGCCTGCCGTCGCCCCGGTGATGATCACGCGTGCGTCATTCACTCCCAGTTCCATATGTAGCTTCCTCCCTGGAGTTGGCGACGGCATGCCGCGGCGAAGGTGGTGGGTACGCAGACCTTGGCTGTCTATAAGCAGCTATATAGTTTACCGATTGATCGGATGCCTCGGTACGGCGGTTCCAACGGCGAACGACGGGGACGGACGCAGGCGCTACGCGCCGGCCTGCATCTGGACCGAGTGGTCCCCAGTGGTGATTCCGTCGAACAGTGCTGCGATGAGAATGTTGGCAACCTTTTCAGGCGAGCGCTTTGCGCGGTCCGGCCATTCGACGGTCCAGTTCAGCGATCCGAGGATGAGGAGCCTCAGGGTCTGCAGGTCGAGGTCGTCTCGAATTTCGCCGGCGTCGCGTGCATCGCTGAGCAGTCCGTCCCAGAGCTGGCCGTAGGGCCGCTGGTCGACGCGGATGTGACGTTTGCGGAGCTCGTCGGGAAGCTGGCCGACGATGCGCGCATTGGCTGCCGTGTAGTCAACTGCCTCGATCACGGCCTCGGCGTGAGCATGAATCGCCGCGGCAAGACGCGCAGTCGCAGTGGCCTCGTCGCCGAGTGCGTCGACGGCCGCGACGACGTGCTCGTGGGTCTTTTGCAGTCCCAATTTCAACATCTCGGCGACAAGGGTGTCCTTGGAATCGAAGTAGTAGTACAGACTGCCTTGTTTGACATCGGCCGCCTCGGCGATGTCAGTGAGGCGCGTGGCGGCGTATCCGGTCTCGCTGAATACCCGCGCGGCGGAATCGAGTATTCGCGCGCGCGTTCGTGCGGACTTAGCGAATGGCGCCCGACTCCGCTTCTTCGTCGTCACCGCCCGAGTATACGAGAGGCCGCACCTTACTCCGGTCGCTGTTGGCGGCTGCGATGGGCGAGTCGGCGGGCCGCCCGGCATCGGCCGTCGTGCACGATTGCCCGGGCGGCACGGCAGGGCGGTATTCTACTTGTTAGTAGAAAGTAGTTGCTGATCGGGAAGGTGTCGTGCGGTGCGGGTGGACTGTTCGGTGGCGCTGGTCACTGGAGGCGCGTCGGGCCTGGGGCTTGCAGCTGCCGCGGCGTTGCGAGACAGTGGCGCCACGGTCGTTATCGCCGATCTACCGACTTCTGCCGGCCGGGCGGTGGCGGCTGACCTGGGCACTGACGTTCTGTTCGCGCCAACAGACGTGTGTGACGAGTCCACTGTCGAAGCGGCACTCGACCTCGCGCAGTCGACCGGCGACTTGCGGATAGTGGTGAATTGCGCCGGGGTCGGCATTTCTCGTCGCGTGCTTGGCAGACAAGGCGCACACCCGACCGCGGATTTCGCCAGGGTAATCGGCGTCAACTTGATCGGTACGTTCAATGTCGTGCGTTCGGCGGTCGCTCGGATGACGACCACGCCGCTCGACGGCGGCGAGCGGGGCGTCATCGTGAACACCGCATCGATCGCCGCCTATGACGGCCAAATCGGCCAGGTCGCTTACTCCGCATCGAAGGGAGGCGTCGCGGCGATGACGCTGCCGTTGGCCCGCGATCTGGCGAGTCACGCCATTCGCGTGATGGCCATCGCGCCGGGGCTCTTCGAGACGCCATTACTCGGTGTCCTGCCCGACGAGGCGCTCAGCGCGATGACGCGCGTCATACCTCATCCCCAACGTTTAGGACGACCAAGCGAATTCGGCCAGCTCGTCGTGCACATCGTGCAGAACCCGATGCTCAACGGCGAAGTCGTGCGGCTGGACGCAGGCCTGCGAATGCCAGCACGCTAGCGGTGACGCGAATCCATAGTTCGTGCGCTCGATTGTCACTCGGGCGCACCGCAGTTGACCCAGCCGTCGGTCGCTGACGCGCCCGCACGGGTAAATCTGACCTCTCGGCGTCGATCAAACGCGCCTGCCTCAAACGGATTTCGGAAGTCCAAGATGGCGTTCGGCCACGATGTTGCGGTTGATCTCGGTAGTGCCCCCGCGGATTGTGCACAGCGGTGCGTGACGTCCCTCGTACTCGATCCAACCATCCGCGGCTGCGCCATCCTCGCCGAACCGTAGCAAACCCGCCGCTCCGGCCCGCTGTTGGAACCAGTGGGTAGCCTTTTGGTAGGCCGCCGTCGCAAACAACTTGCTCATCGCACCCTCGACCAGGGGTAACTCACCGCTGGCCGCCATCCACGCCGAGCGCTGTGTCAGCAGCTTGGCAACTTCATTGTCAATAGCCGTCTGGGCCATCTGTTGTCGGATGGCGGGGTCGTGGGCCGCACCGGTTTCTTCGGCCCACTGCCGAAAGTGCCGCAACAGCGCGACACCGCTGTTCGTCTCTCCGACGACGCCGCGCTCGAACGTCAACCCGACGCCCATTGCCGCCCACCCCTGGTTAACGCCTCCGAGGACCCATTCATCGCTCACGCGGACATCGTCGAAGAACGTCGCGTTGGTGCGCTCGGATCCGATCGTCCACACCGGTTCCACCGAGATGCCGGGCGTGTCCATGGGCAGCACGAACATGGTGAGACCGCGGTGCTTCGGAAGTGTCGGGTCGGTGCGCGTCAGAAGCAGGATCCAATCGGCTTCGTGGGCCATCGTCGTCCACATCTTGGATCCGTTGATCACCCACTGGTCGCCATCGCGAACTGCGCGCGTCGAGATGGACGCTACGTCACTTCCGCTCCCCGGCTCGCTGTAGCCAAGGCAGGCATAGGATTTCGCGGAAATCAACGACGAGAGGATGCGTTCTCGATGGAAGTCGGACCCTAGCCGGTTGACCATCGCGGAAACGATCAGAATCACAGAAAGCGCGTCGTAGGGAACCGACGCCTTCTCGAGCTCATTGAAGAGAATCCAGAGTTCGATCGGGTCACCCTTGCCGAGCCCCGGGACGATTCGTTCAAGCAGGCCTCGCCGTGCGAGCTCTTGATACAAGGCCGGGCAGGCGAATGTGCCGGTGCGATGGTGTTCACTGCGACGATCTGGCGTGTAAGTGAGGGCGATGACGTCCTTGATCTCCTGACGGAATGCCGCTGCCTCAGTGGAAAGATTGAAATCCATTGCCGCTACCGCTTTCTCGGCATGTCATCGGTAGAGATTGTCCCGAACAATCGGTCTGCCAAGCGCTGGTACTGAGCAGCGGGGTCGCCGAGCACAAGCGGCCAGCCGCGCGCTCTGCGGTAGTACAAACCGATGTCGTACTCCTCGGCAAACCCGTACCCCCCGTGGTAGTGCAGCACACGGTCGGTGACCTGGGCCGCTACTTCGGTCGCGAACAGGTAGGCCATCAAAGCCAGCGATGTCGGATCATCCACATCGTTGTCGTCGACATCTGCAGTCGTCGGTGCGGTCGGATCCGACCTATCCATGGCCCACGCCGCTTTGAAAGTGAGCAGCCGGGCGCCATCGATAACCCCCGGCAAATCGGCCAATCCATGTTGTACCGCTTGAAAGCTGCCGATCGGCCGGCCGAACTGCTCGCGTGACTTGACGTACTTGACTCCGATGTCAAGGCTCTTCGCGGCGATGCCGACCAGCGACGCGGCGGTGAGTATTTGCCACTCCGACAGCGCGCGTGACCACACCGACTCGTCGCCCAACGTCGTTGCGGCGTCGTGCTCGAAGTTTCGAAAGGCCACGGGCATGCACGCGTGGTTTGCCGGCGCCACTCCCGGGGGCTCGGCAGCCACGGCTACCGTGGCGTCGCCGCACGGGCCGACGACGGTGCGGGCGACCGCTCCCGCAGGAATGAGGCCCCAGTCGAGTCCGCCGGTTGCAGACTGCAGCGCGATGGTCGCAACCTCGTCCCCGGCGAGCAGTTCAGCGGACGGCTCGGGTAGGGCGCGCACGGCTACCGTGTGTTCGATGATGGGAACGGGCGCTATCGATCGACCTACGCATTCGCCCAACACCACGAGGTCGGCCAGGCCGGCTCCGCCGCCCCCTTTCTCCACCGCGACCCCCATCGCCGGCGCATCCAGAGCGCACAGCTTCGACCACAGCTCGGAGTCGAAGCCGAGCGGCTCCGCTCGCCGGACGACCGTCGGTTCCGAAGTCTTTGCAAAGAACTCGGAGAACAGTACTTCGACTGCTCGCTGATCCTCGCTGAGGCTGACCTTCAACGCGCCGACCCACTCGCGGCCACTGCGGTGGTCGCGCTCCCCAGTGATCGCGTGCGGGGTAGAGCGGTGATCGTCGAGCGGTCGAAGGAGGACGATCCTTCGATGACCAGGGCCCGACGAAGTTGGAGTATCGGGAGAGAAGCCAACGCTGACATTGCGCGGGCCCCGTTCGGGGCATCCTTCCACGAGGGCGAGAACAACTCGAGTTCGGCCTCACCCACCTGCACTGACGTGATCTGCGAGCGCATCTCGCAGCGAGTCACCTCGTCGACGCCGGGGCTGTTGACAACGGGTGGGATGTAGCGAGAACAAAAGGCGTAACCGATGCTGCCCACCTGGGCGATCTTCTCCAACGCGACGTCGTCGACTGGCTTTGCGTTGCGCACAGTGCCACGCGCCAACACCGTTCCGTACTCCGACATTTCCCACGATAGGTCTCCGGACTGATCGCGAATCGGGCTGAAGTCTGCACCCAACTTGGCGAAGCCCGTGAACTCCCGGCCCACAGTGATCGGCCGAACCTGGTCGACCCACATCACGGGCCAAAAGTTCCCTCGGGTCGTGCCCTCTTCGCCGTTGTGAATCACGCTGATACCGACACATAGCTCTTCGTAGCCATGGCCTGCGAGATAGTCCACCTGGTCGAATGACCGCCTGCTGATGATGACCGTCGGCTGCTCCGGAAGGTCGAGCTCCACCGGTACCAGTGGGCGCACCGCGACCGGATCGGTGACGAAGCTGATATCGAGCGCCCGGAGATATCCCCATTGCGATACCTGCGGAAGCTCGGTCGGGCCGAACACGATGGGCATTTCATAACGCTCACCCGGGTGGCACACGAATCCCTGATCGGCTGACGACATCTCGAGTATCCCTTCCCTATGTAGACCAAAATCTACCGAAAGTTCGATAATGCGACAAGGGGGCAGGAGTCAACGTGATTTCGCCGTAGAATCTGTCTCCGGATAGAATCTGACCGTGCCGCGCTGGATGCAATCCCGCCGGTAACACTGTCCCTCGATCAAGGAGTGTCATGGACGTCGACCTGGTAGCGCCGAATGACGTCGATGCCCTGACCGCCGCGAAGAAGGCGGAAGCGGCCGGATATCGCGGTGTGTGGATGCCGGAGATGAAGCACGATCCGTTTCCGCTGTTGGCTATGTGCGCGCAGAACACAAGCACGGTTGACCTGGGCACCAACATCGCCGTCGCGTTCGCCCGCAACCCTATGACCACAGCCCTGCTTGCGAACGATTTACAGCTCTACTCCCGAGGTCGGTTCATGCTGGGGTTGGGCTCGCAGGTGAAAGCGCACATAAGCCGTCGGTTCTGCATGCCATGGTCGGCTCCCGCGGAACGGATGCGCGACTACGTCTTGGCGATCCGGGCGATCTGGGGGAGCTGGCGAACCGGCGAGCGGCTTGACTATGACGGGAAGTTCTACCGACACACGCTCATGACGTCGTTCTTCGATCCGGGGCCCAACCCATACGGCAATCCGCCGGTACTGCTGGCCGGCGTGGGCCCCAAAATGTCGCGTGTTGCCGGGGAGGTCGCCGACGGCTTTCTCCTGCACAGCTTTACAACCGAGCGGTATCTCAGCTCTGTGACGTTGCCCGCGCTTATCGAGGGCCGGGCGGCCGCGGGTCGAGAGGATCTGGACGGTTTCCAGATCAGTGGAGCGGTGTTCGTCGTAACAGGTGAAACCGCGGACGCTCGGGCGGCCGCCGATGCGGCAGTGCGCAGCCGCATTGCGTTCTACGCGTCCACCCCCGCATACCTTCCCGTCCTGCAGACCCACGGCTGGGAAGGGGTCGGTGATGAGCTGCGGGCGATGATCAAGGCTGATCGCTGGAGTCAATTGGGAGAGGTTATCGATGACGAAATGCTCGATGCCTTCGCCGTCGTCGCCGATCCGCCGGATGTGGCGCGCGCGTTGACGGACAGATTCGGTTCCGTGTTGAGCCGGGTTGCACTGGCTGCGCCCTATACCGCGTCAGAAGAGCTCTGGCAGCCGATCGTCGAGGAGCTTCGCGACTGGCAGCCTTCCAGACTTGGTGCCCCGGAATCCTTTTAGCTCGGCTGTGCTTTTACAGACCCTCAGCCATGGTCTCGCCTACCGCTTCCTGTGGCCTCTTCCCTGGAAGTGCTCAGCCATCCAATCAGTTGGCCTCCAAGCTGAATGGTCGCTGCGAGCTCGGGCCGGGCGAGCAGACTCGAGGTAGCCGTACGCGATCTCGACGGCCGCTCCCTGACGGCTTCTATGGACGGAAGTGCACTGTTCACGCTTCGTATTGTCCTCTCGCGGTGTGACATCCGTGCTTTCACTGGAAACTTCATGCAGTCGGCCAGTAGCCGACGACGCCGTTGAATTCGAGGTCGGTCTGGGCGAAGTCGTTGCCGACAGCGATGAGCGGTTCGTGTGCGAGCTTGGCGGTGGCGTAGGCCAAGGTGTCCCCGTAGTTGAGCGCAGCGGGGTGGCGGCCCTTGCCGTACTGGACATAGGCACGATGCGCCACCGCGACGTGCTCAGCTGTGAAAGGCTGTACGCTCAGGTTGATTTCGGTGCGTAATCGATCGAAGACGGTCCGGGCGATCAAGCCGTGGCGGCTGGTGAGGACGATGAGGCATTCAACAACGTTCGCCGTTGACATGGCCGGGCTTCGGTCGCCGGCAAGCACTCCCGCGATCTGCTCGGTGTAGGGATCCTCACCCTGGATGAGGGCAATGATGGCAGAAGAGTCGACGATCACTGACGTTCACACTCCCGTCGTCGAGTCGTAGCCCAGAGCCCGTTCGCGTTCAGCCTTGGTGATGGGGGAACGATCCGCGAGTAACGGCCAGATCTCGGCGTTGAGGACATCGAGCAGTTCATCGGCACGGTTTCCGGTGCGCCACTGCGTGACTTCGATCTGCGCCTTGAGTGCGTGGCGGATCGCGTCAATGCGGCTCGGGAGGTGCAGTCGCTTCGCCAGCTCGTCGGCCAGGCGGATCACCTCGTCGTCCTTCACGTTAAAAGCCATGGGTCGATGGTACCAATGACATAGTATTCTGTACCCGTCGCGAATTTGGGTTGCCGCTCCGAACCGCACCGCACGCGCGTGCAGTGGTTAAGGCCAATCTCGACAACTACATGGGGCTGTACGACCGGATCAACATGTACCAAAGCGTCATGGGGCCGGAAGCGCTAGAAGGCTTTACGGCATTCAAGGAGAAGCGGTCGCCGGAATGGGTCCATCCCGCACTCCGCATCGAGGGGCGGCTGTGACGCCGATGGCGCCGCATTCCGCGTCGGCTGGTGGCATGCCGTCCCCCTTGCATTTCACACGCCATGCCGAAGCTACAACGCCGGTTCCGTCGGCGACCAGCAGCGTGGCGTGGTCATAGCCGTGCCGGGTTTGCCCGACCTTGCTCAACTTGCTTTCGGCATCACTTCTTCGGCCACCCAGTGCAGATGATCGAGATAGCCGCTGAAGTCGGCCACCGGGGGAGGATTCACCCATGTGTCGGTGACACCCAGTCCGGCGAGCATGTTGCAGTTGTCAATGACCTGCTGAGCGTTCTGACCGAACTGCGAATGGGGGTCGTCGTTGATTTCGTGCTCCAAGCCGATATTCAGCGAAGCCAAGCTGAAGAAGAGCGCGAACGGACGGCCATCGTAGCCCGGCTGCGACTTCAGGTAATCGAGCTTGGCCGGGAAGTCCTCGGGCCGGGTCTGCCACGGCGCCCAGCCATCACCGAATCGGGCGGCGCGACGGAGCGCGGCGTCGGCATCGCCGCCCATCCAGATCGGTGGGTGGGGCTTGTGAATCGGCTTGGGGCCGAACGCGATGTCGCGGAATCTGACGAATTCACCGTCATACGTGGGCGTGTCGCTGTGCCACAATTCGAACATCGCCGCGAGGTATTCATCGGTGAGCCGACCGCGTCTGCGGAAGGGGACGCCGATGACGTCATACTCTTCTTCGAGCCAGCCGACCCCCACCGTCACCTGCGCGCGGCCACCGGAAAGCCAGTCCAGCGTTGCGATCGACTTCGCCGCGATGACCGGGTTGTGCAACGGCAGAATCGTGACCATCGAACCGATCGAAATCGTCGACGTGGCGCCGGCGATGTAGGCCTGCGCCGTCGTGGCATCGAAATAGTGATTGCCCGACAGTTCTACATGCGACGTGGGTATCACGAAGTGTTCCGGGATGAATACGCGCGTGAAGCCCAATTTCTCGGCCGTGCGTGCGACGTAGGCAATGTCGCTGCCGGCAAGGCCACACTCCCACGGCTGGGTGAGCGCGGCCACGTGGATGGTATTGGGTAGGACGACGCTGAACCGCATGGGCAGCCTTCCCCTTGGATCGGGCGGCAGGATACGTACCGCATCGAAATCACGCGTCGTGTTCAGTGGGCCACAGTATGGCAGTCGACTGTCATCAGTCAATGCGCTGCGTTACGAGTCAGTGCGCGGACTTCGTCAAGCAGAACCAGCTAGACGAGGCGCTCGGTGGCGGGGCTCGAATACGGCTTCGCCCAAGGTGGGTTCGGCCCGGCGCCCGTCCTCATCATCACGGTATGCGGAGATACGGAAGGGCGCCGGCTGACCTACTGCCGCCGTCGATCTAGGCAGTTCAGTGCAGCGCTTGGTCCGATGGTCGCCCCTTTGACGCCAACCTCAACGGCGGGAGTCTGGGCTGCGTGTACGCAGGCGCTGCCGGGGCCTGTTCGCTGCCTCCATTTTCGACCAAGATATAGATTTCTCTTCCCAACGGGCCGAACTCGTTATACATTTCATAGATAGACATGGTTGTTGAATTCCTCACAGGGAGGCGCCGCGATGGCGACGTTGGAAAAAGGGCCGTCCACCAGTGCTGGCTCTAACACGCTGAAGAAGACACCGCGGGTGCGGACCACGCCACCGATTGTGGCGTGGGCTACTGTCGGTGCGGCGTTCATCGCCCTGGCAATCTACGTCGCGTCGAGCTGGATCCTCGGTGGTCGTGCAACGCCGACGCCTATCGGTGCCAACAACCCGAATCTCGGCAGGGATCTGGCCTGGAACATTGGTGCCCAGGTTTTCACGATCACCGCCGTCATCGGAACTCTGATCTACGTCGGCAGGCGGTGCATACGGGAGCGGCGGGTCACCTTCGACGCCATCCTTGTCGTCGCCTATCTGCTGCTGATCCAGTGGGATCCGATTCTGAACTACGTCACGCCGCAGTTCTCGTACTCGTCGCTGATGATGAACTTCGGGTCGTGGACGACCGACATGCCCGGCTGGGTGTCACCGCATGGCAACCTCATGCCCGAACCGACGATCCTGATCGGCATAGGGTTCATCTGGAGCGCGTCACTATGCATGATCGGTTGCACTTTCCTACGCAACGTTGTCATGAGGCGCTGGCCGCAGACCGGCAAGCTGGGCATCATTCTCTGGTCCCTCGGTTTCATGATCGTCGCG
>Ga0207641_10003589_pt1 | contig 13706 bp, 5 predicted proteins | sample KBSSwiS62_FD_184306 | JGI IMG/M metagenome (GOLD analysis project Ga0207641, IMG submission 184306) | Switchgrass rhizosphere microbial communities from Kellogg Biological Station, Michigan, USA - KBS Switchgrass S6-2 (SPAdes) (version 2) | ecosystem: Host-associated > Plants > Roots >... | reverse complement strand
CAAGGGCATCGAGGTTGGGTGTCAGGGGCTTTCCCGCGACCGTGCGGCCAACGTAATCGGCGCGCGTCGTGTCGAGCGTGAGAAGGACCACGGAGGGCGGCGGATCCGCCGCGCGCGCCACGGACGCCAGCAGGACGGCAGCGGCAAAGAGACTGGCGCGGTGCGGCACGGAGGCAAGGATAGTCGAGCGCCCAAAAAGAAACGGGCGCCGCTTGCGCGGCGCCCGTGAGATCCGAAGCAGTCTGCCTTACGGCAGGTACGGGATGTTGAAGGCCTTGACCAGGAAGACGGCCATCTGACCGTTCGTGATCGGGCCGTGCGGGCAGAAGTTTCCGCCGCCGCATCCCGCCGTAATGCCCTCGTTGTAGAGACCCTCGATGTAGTCGACCGCGAACCCGTCGGGGCACGGCACGTCGGCGAAGACGCCCGTGCAGGCCGGCGGCGCTTCGGAGCCGTGCTGGTCCTTCCACACGAAGACCGACATCTGGGCGCGCGTCACGGGAATGTTCGGGCAGTAGAGCAAGGGGCTCGCGCTGCAACCCGCCGTGATGCCGTCGTCGTAGATGCCCTGGATGTAGAACGCGTTGTAGTCGTTGAAGCTCACGTCACCGAACGTGTTCTGGTAGACCGGCGGCGGCGTGTTGGGACCGTGCAGGGCGCGGAAGAGGTATCCGGCCATGTCGGCACGCGTCACGACGCCGTTCGGGCAGAAGTGGAAGACATCAGAGCAGACGGGCGATCCGCCGAACATCACGCCCGCTCCCGAGATGCCGTAGATGTACGCCTGGAACTGGTTGTCATCGGGCACGTCGAGGAACCGCACCGTCATGGAGACCGGGACGCCCGGCACCTGCGCCGGCGTATCCGTCTTCACCTGGAGCTGTGCCTGCTTCAAGCCCGGGAGGTACTGAAGCGCGGAGAACGTCACCCCGACGGTGGCCGTTCCGCCGCCACTGGAGACGGTGCCCTCGGTCGGATCCAGAGAGAGCCAGGGGATGTCGACGGCGCAGCCGGCGTTCTCGCCGGTCGAGACGTTATAGACGACCTGGGTGATCTGGTTGACGGCCCAGAGGTTGCCGATGCAGTCGAACTCGATGCCGGCCTGCTCGAAGGGGCCGAAGGCCCGCGATGCGCCGTCCATCACGTTGTAGCTGCCGACCGTGGCGTAGTTGTTGAGCGCGTCGAGCACGGTGATGTCCGTACCGTCCGTGTTCGACATGACGAGGAGATGACCGTTGCTCGAGTCGTAGGCCATGCCCGAGATGGACAGACCGACGTTGGCCGAGTCGATCACGACGCCGTCCGAATCGATGTGGTAGACGATGCCCTCGTTCCAGCCGCCGACGAAGTACGCGTTGTTGACCGCGTCATACGCCATGCCGCGCTGGGACGTCGCGGTCCACGGCGAACCGCAGATCGTGTTGCCCGTCTGGGTGAGGCTAACCGGGTCGAGCTCGTGGATGCAGTTGTCGCCACCCACCGCCACTCTCCAGATCATCCCCGTCTGGGTGTTGAACGCGCCGTCACCAGCCCACTGGCCGATGCCGGAGTCGCTCATGACGTTGCCCGTCTGAGCGCCCGAAGCGGAGTCGTACTGGTAGTCCTTGTCGTCTCCGCCGCCCACACCGATGTTGGACAGCCAGAAGTTGGAACCGCTCGACGCGACGCCCCAGCCGAAGGTGATGCCCGTCGGATAGAAGGCCACGACGTCGCCGTTGGCCATCGGACGGCCAGCCGGACGCGGGTTCGGAAGCGGAGCCAGACCCTTGGTGCTGCGCGCCAGGTCGGCACGGCTGGAGGAATCCTTGGAGAAGCGCGCCAGGGCCTGCTTGCGCAGCGCGTCCGACGCGAATCCGTGCGTCTTCGAGGTCAGAAGCGGGGCGTTGATCTCGACCATCTCGAACGACGCCGAGGCGCCGCCCGTGTTCTTGACGGTGAGGTCCTGCTCGTCCGTACCGGCCGGGTCCACGCGCGCGTCGAGCCGCGAGGGGGTGACCGACACGTTTCCGGACTGCAGCGTGAAGTCGCGGCGAATCACCGAGTTCGGGATGACCGTCACCGTGTGCTGGTCGTTCCCGTACTGGGCGAGCGAAGCCTTGAGGTCGGTGCTTCCGCTCTCGGCGAAGAGAATGTAGAGACCGTCCGGCTGATTCGGATCATCCGGCGTCTTGAAGGTCGTCGTCGAGCCGCCATCTGTCAGGTTCTCGACCGTCGCACCGCTCAACCCGTCGCCGTTGTTGGCGTTGAGGACGTTGCCCACGACGAGTCCGCCCGACAGCGAAGCGCAGGAGATCTCGGGATCCCCCATCAGGACGTTGTCGATGGACCACCACCAGGCCCAGAAGCCCGTGAAGTGGAACCGCGCCCGCACGTCGGCCTGACCGCCGGCGGCGCCGCTGATGTCGATCGACTGCGTGCTCGGACCCGGATCATCCGCGCCCGCACGCTCCCACACGTTGCTCCAGGTCGATCCACCGTCCGTGCTGAGGTCCACGTCGGCGACCGAATCCAGGTCGATGTAGTCGCTGTTGAACTGCAGGGTCGGGCTCGGCACGCCCGACAGGTCGACCGAGGGCGTGTTCAGGTACGCGTCGTCCTGAACCAGGCCGTCACAATCGCTGTCGAGGATCGCGAATCCACCCGAACCGCCCGTGTTGTTGGGCCCGCTGTTGGCGCAGCCGTCGCCCGAAGACGAGGCCGGGAAGCGCCAGTTGCCGCCGGCGTTGGGGGTCGCGGTCGACCAGCCAGCCGGAAGCGCGCCCGTCGAGAAGCCCTCGAAGAGGGTGCCCGGCGGGTAGGCGTAGCCGGGAGCGTTGCACGAGACGAGATCCGCCTCGAGGCTCCAGTTGACCACCGTCGCCGTGGGAGTCATCGGCACGGAGCCCAGAGGCACCGAGCCGCCGCCCGGCAGGTAGCCGCTGCTGACCGCCGTGATCGTGAAGTTGTACGGGATGCCCGAGACCAGCGTCTGGCTGTAGTAGCCGGTCACCGGGTCGGTATACATGGTGAACGTCGGGGCGCCCGGAGCCTTGATGACGACCTTGGCATAGAGGGGCCAGCCGCCGCCCGAGCCGTCCTTGACGACGCCGTTGACCGTGACGCTCGGCGCCACCGCCAGTTCGAAGTCCTGAACGGTGTCTCCGTCTTCGGTCACTTCGATGCCGTTGGCCGAGCCCGGCAGGAAGCCGTACTTGACCGCCGTCATGTCGTAGGTGCCGACGGGCATCGTGAACTCGTAATGACCCGAGGCGTCGGTGAGGGTGCTGCCGGCGCCGGCCGTGACCTTCACGCCCGCCAGCGGGTTCGTGCCGTCGGTCACGGTGCCTTCGAGCGTGCCGCTCGGTCCGAGAGAACAGGTCGGGAACTTGAAGGAGCCGATGCGGGTCGACCAGTCGCCGCCCTCGGAGGCCGGCGTGTACATCGTCGTGTACCAGAAGGTGCACTGGTCCACGGGGTCGATCGCCAGCGAGCTGTAGTCGCCCCAACGGAACCCGCCGAAGGGCTCGTCGCCGGGAATCAGCTCGGCTTCGCCGAGGGTCAGGTCGCCGGGAGGATCGTTGGCCAGGCGGCCCGCCCAGCGAATGCCGGGGTTGACCGTCGAGGCATCGGCCACCGAGTAGCCGATGGCGATGTTGTTGTTGGCATCCATCGCCGCGGAACCCATCCAGCGGGCGATGCCGTCATCGGGCGCGTAGGTGCCCTGCTGATAGACGGTCGGCGCGCCGAACGGATCGCGGACTTCGTACCAGCGCGGGACCACGCGGCCGCCGTCGTCGAACACGTCGTGCTCGATGACCAGCGACTGGTGATCGCCGAAGTTGCGGTACGGGAGTCGGTACTGGATCCAGCCGTTGGCCTCGAGACCACCGCCCGGAGGCGGCTGCGGCGTTTCGGAGAACTGGGGCACGAAATTGTACGGATCGACGTCGATGTCGACCGGACCGGTGAAGACCGAGTTTTCCGGAGTCGTGAAGTCGGGTCGGAAATAGTAGAGGTGGATGCGCGGCGTCGGCGAGCCATCCGCATCCGGATGACCCATGCCGGCGAGCACGAGCGAGGGAATCGGCTGTCCACCCTGGGGGTGCGGGCCGTAGCCCGGAGGAGGCGTGGAGCCGTCCAGGTTCGCGGGGAGCAGTCCGTCGAAGTTCGGGTTGTTCAGATCGACGCGGACGCCCGTGGCTTCCGCGCCCGTGAGCATCGCCGCGCGATCGAACGCCGTGACCGTCATCGTGAAAGTCGCGCCGAAGTTGCGAACGGTCATGTAATACGCGTCCGGCCAGACGCTGATCTTCGGGTAGTCGTTCGTGTCGGTGTTGCTGTAGAGGAAGTCGTACAGGTAGTACGTGTCGAGCGGATCGCCCGAGGTCGACACCGCGAAGCACTGGTGATTGCTCGAGGTCAAAGCGAACTGGCTGAAGATCCAGCGATCGGCGAGCTGGTCATACAGGACGATCGGGTCGCCGCTGTTGGAGTCCTGGCACGGGCCGCCAAAACCCTGCCAGAAAGCATTGCCCACGACTGCGCCGCCCGTCTGATCGTTTCCGTCCTTGTCCCAGATCTGGAAGGCGACGTTGACGTACTGCGCGACGTTGTTCGGACCGACGGCCGCGTTCGGGTCGGCGGGCTGACAGAAGCAGATGCTGTCATCGACGCCCTCGAAGCTGACGAGCGGGCCCGGCATTCCACCGCCGGCTGGCCGCTGCTGAATCGCGGTGTCGTGCACCTTGTGCGTCGGCACCGTCCCCGCGTTCGGCCCGCGCCCCATCGGAAACTCTCTGCGAGTTGCTCCGGGCTTTGGCCGCGGCAGGTTCATCGAGCGCAGAGGCTGCGAGATACCTGTCCGCACCGAGACGAGGGGTGCGGGGTTGATCTTGGCGATCGTTTTCTTTTCGGTCGTGTTCGCGCCGAAGAGCGCGGACGTCGAGCCGAGGAAAAAGACCGCGACCGCTGAGACGAAAAAGGCAGAAAGCCGCTTCGCCGAGCTCCGGTACATGCCGTTCCTCCGTTCAGTTAATCGAAACTAGGTGAGATTCGAGGGAAACTATTTCATCCGCCGACTTTGGGAGTCAACAGGAAACTATTTTGGAAGGCGGCGGAACCGAAAAAAGAACTGACCCGCTGGACAGGCCTGTCCTCGAGTCCATGAACCGACCGGCGTAAAAAAAATCGGGCGCCGATCCGATTCAAAACGGCGCCCCGGAACGAGCGTCTCCGAATTTCCTGGGCCGTCGGTCTTCTACGGCAGCATGGGCAGGTTGAACGTCTTCGTCAGGAAGACGGCCATCTGCGCGCGCGTCACCGACGCGCTCGGGCAGTAGTTGCCGCCGCCGCAGCCGCCCGTGATCGCGTGAGCCGCCAGGTCTTCAATCCATGGGTCGAACGGCCCGCCGGTGCACGGGACGTCGTTGAAGACAGTGCCGGTGCAGGCCGGCGGCGCGTAGCCCGGCGCCTGGCTCGCTTTCAAGAGGAAGACCGCCATCTGGGCACGCGTGACCGTCGCCGCGGGACAATAGTTGCCGCCGCCGCACCCGCCGGTGATCGCACGAGCCGCAAGGTCTTCAATCCATGGGTCGAACGCCCCTCCCGTGCACGGCACGTCGTTGAAGATCGTCCCCGTGCAGGCCGGCGGGACGTAAGCAGAGCCCTGGCCCGCCTTCAGGAGGAAGACGGCCATCTGCGCCCGGGTGGTCGACGCGTCCGGGCAGTAGAGGCGCGGTCCGCAGCCGGCCGTCACGCCGGCGTCGAAGACGGCCTGGATGTACTGGTACGCGAAGTTGCTGATGGGGACGTCGAGGAACGTCGGGTTGATCTCGACCGTCAGCGACGCCGATGTGCCGCCGCCCGGGGCCGGTGTGAAGACCGTGACCGACGCCGTGCCGGCCGACACGATGTCCGCTGCGGTGATCGCGGCCCGGAGCTGGGACGCCGAGAGCAAGGTGGTCGGCCGGTCCGCGCCGTTCCAGCGCACGACCGACCCGTAGACGTACCCCGAACCGTTGACGATCAGGTTGAACCCCGGATCGCCCGCGATGACCGAGGACGGCACGACGTTGACGGCGACCGGGGAGGGAGAGGGGGACGGGTCGATCCGGTAGACCTTGTCCCCGCCGAGGTCCGCGAAGTACACCTCGCCGGCCTCGTCCTCGCCGAAGCCAGAGACGTTGAAACCGTTGGCCTTGAGCAGCGAAGTGGTCCAGCTCCCGTCCCCCGCCTGCGTCCCCGAATAGATGTCCCCGAGGCAGTTGTCGGAGTAGAGGTACGTGCCGTCGAGCGCGGGGATCACGGTCCCCCGGTAGCGCATCCCGCCGATGATCGCGCACCAGCCGCTGGTGTGCGGCTGCTCGAGGATCGGCAGCGTGAGCGTTCCGTCGTTGCAGTTGGAGCCGGGGTTGTAGCAGTGGAACCCTTCCATCTTGTGCCAGCCGTAGTTTTCGCCGCCCGCGCTCGCGGCTGCCTGGAAGTCGATCTCCTCGTACAGCTCCTGGCCGACGTCGCCGATGAGGAGGTCGCCGGTCACGCGGTCGAAGGCGTAGCGCCAGGGGTTGCGCAGCCCGTACGCCCAGACCTCGTGGCAGTCGTTGGCGTCGCCGGCAAAGGGGTTGGACGGCGGAATCGCGTAGGGCCTGGGGTCCACCTGCCCGCAGGGGATGGCTCCGGTGCCGTTGACGTCGATGCGGAGCATCTTTCCGAGCAGGACGCCCAGGTTCTGCGCGTTGTTCGGCTGATCCCCGCCGCCTCCCCCGTCGCCGGTACCGGCATAGAGGTAGCCGTCCGGGCCGAAGTAGAGCTGCCCGCCGTTGTGGTTCGAGTTGGTCGGGTGCGGCACGACGAGCAGGATCTGCGCCGAAGCGGGATCGGCGACGTCGGGATCTGCGGAAACGCCGTACCGCGCGATCGTGATGTCGCCGGGACTGGCGATCTTGTTGATGTAGTAGACGTAGAAATACCCGTTGGACGCGTAGTCGGGATGGAACGCCATGGAGAGCAGCCCTTGCTCGCCGCAGCACTGCACGATCGTGTGGATGTCGAGAAACGGAGTCGGCAGCAGCGCGCCATTCTCGTAGATGCGGATGATGCCGGTCTGCTCCACGACAAAGAGGCGCGAGGATCCGTCGTGGGCATTGGTGATCTGCATCGGCCCGGGGACCGACCCCGGCAGCGCCGTCAGCACGACGGACGGGGCTCCTCCGAGCGGCGCGGCTGTGCCCGTCCATTCGGGTCCCGCCGGGGACCCTCCTGCCAGGAGCGCGCCGTCGGAAGGACCGCCGGAGGCGCCCGACGAATCGCCGACGACGAGTCCCGCGCCCTCGTCCAGGTGGTAGAGCGCGGCCGTGTCGGCGTCGGCCGAGAACGGGCCCTTCGGGCGCGTGAAGACGCTCGTGTACCGCAGCGTGCTGGAGATGCGGACCTCTTCCAGGAATCCGTCGTAGGCGGCGCCCGCGTCGTACTTCTCGGCGCCGAGAACCAGGAACGGATCGTTCGGGTCGGCCGCGGTCGCGTCGTCCGGGTACGAGACGTCGCCGTCGGGCCCGTCGGCCTGCGCCTCGAGGACCCCGTCGACGAAGAGCCACATCCAGCCGTCCGAGCGCCGCCGCTCGACGGCGACGTGGTGCCACCGGTCGTCGAGCACGCTGCGCGCGCTGCAGATCGTGAGGTCGCCCGTGCCCTCGCCGCTGACGCCGAACACGACGACGCCCCCGGCGATCGAAACGCCGAACTTGCGGTCGGCGCCGGCGCGGTCGCGGTCCACGAGGACGTTGCCGTCGACCCACGCGGCGTTCGCGCCGCAGGAAACGGCGGGCGCGCCGTTGTCGGCGGCAGCGGCCCTCATCCAGAACTCGATCGTGAAGTCCCCCGCGCCGACGTCGGCCGGCGGGCCCGGGTTCGCATCGGCCGGATTGTCGACCGGGACCTTGACGCGGTCGACGTCGGACGCACCATTGCCGTGGAAGCGCAGCGAGGTCGCCGCGAACGCGGCGGCCGGCGCGACCGCGACGAGGGCAACGAGTGCGACGGTTCGCAGGACGCCCCGCGGCATCGAGAGAGTGCCATGAATTTGCATGATTTGAATTCTAGGTCACGCCCCGCAGGCGGGACGTCGTCTTCATGGATTAATCTCCACGCATCGTGACTGCAATCACACGCTCGACGCGCACGTCAGGACTTCTCGCGGCCACGTCCCCTGTTCGAGCGGACAGGAGCGCGGCGCGCCGATGACGAACGTCCTGCTCTTCGGCAACGTCAGCCAGCCGCCGTATTGCAACAACCTCTTTCCCCCGGTGCGCGCGTTTCAGAAAGCGTTCCGCACGACGCTCGTCGAGCCGTTTCGCCTCGCGGGCTTCCTGCCCACCGGCGGTGCGAAGCCCGCGCTCGTGCCCGACGAAGCCGTCATCGCCCATACGGACCCGCCGCCCGACATCGTCGTCTGCCTCGGCGGGGCCCTGCATTTCTCGGAGCGCGCGCGGCGGATCTTTCCGCGCGAGACGCCGCTGGTCGCGTACGCGCTCTCGGACCCCTACGGCCTGGCGGCCTCGATCGCGATCGCGCCGGAGTTCGACCTCTTCTACACGCAGGACCCGCGCACCATTCCGGACTACGCGCTGCGGCGGATCGCCGCGAGGCGGTGCGACCCGGCCACCGATCCCGAGCTGTACTTTCCCGAGCGCGTGGCGCCCGAGTGCGACGTCGTCTATTACGGCAAGTGGACGGCCTACCGGGACAGTCTGGTCGCCGCGCTCGCCGCGCGCTTCTCCGTGCGCGTGCATGCCTACGACGGCGAGTCGCGCTGGAGCGTGCCGGTCCTGCCGCCGCTCGACACGCCCGAGACGCTGCGCGCCGGAATGAACCGCGCCCGCCTCACGCTCGAGCCCGCGCTGCTCGACGACGCCCAGGGCCGCTACCGCGGCGCGTATCGGATCACGCCGCGCGCCTTCTTCGCGGCCTCGTGCGGCGTGCCTTCGCTCATCGAATCCTTCGACGGACTCGGGGAGTTCTTCGAGCCGAGCCTCGAGATCGCCGCGTTCACTTCCCCCGAAGACGCCGTCCTCCAGGCCGAGCGCCTCCTCTCCGACGAGACGGCCCGCGCCGCCATGGGCCGCCGCGCCCGCCAGCGCGCCCTGCGCCAGCACACGTGGGACCGGAGGCTGGAGGATTTTCAACTCGACGTGCGGGAGTGGAAGGGGCGTCCGGGACCGCGGCCGCCGCGCTAACTTCTGACGACGCCGATCATCGGCTCACGCCCGGAGCGGGGCGCGCGACCACGCCCCCGACGCCCTGGACGAGCAGGAGGCTCGAAGGATCCTGGAGCACGCTGACCGTCAGGCGTTTCCCGTCGGGCGCCACCCCGAGCGTCTCGGCCCACGAATCGGGCGTGAAGCCGGTCACGAAGCGCCGGCTCGCCGCGGTGTCCCTGCCGGGATCGAAGTCCTGCGTGGCGATCCCGAGATCCCCCTTCTCGTTCTCCATCTGGACGACGAGCGCACCGCCATCCGGGGTCCAGCGATGCCGTCCCGTATTGGGCCTCAACCCGGAGGCGGTCAACTCGAACGGCACGCGCACGCCGTCCTCGAACCGCGCGACGCGAACGACTCGTCCCCTCTCCTTCGCGTCCATGTACGAAACGAATCTTCCGTCCGGCGAGATTTCCGGAAGTGTGGCCGTGCCCGCCACGAGGCGCGACGCCTCCGATCCATCGGGCCGGACCTTCCAGAGTCCCCGCTTCTCCGGGTTTCCCGACGCGTAGACGATCCATTGGTCGTCCGGCGTGCTCACCGGATTCTCGGCGTCCACGCCGTCGTTCGTGATCCGCCGCGCGCCGCTGCCATCGCGCTCGGCCATCCAGATCTCGAAGTGCCCGGAGCGGCTCGAGCTGAACATCAGGCGCTTGCCGTCGCGCGTGAAGGCCGGGTCGAAGTCGTCGGCCGGATCCTCCGTCAGGCGGCGCACGGCTCCGGATTTCGTCGAGACCTCCCACACGTCGAAGTTCCCGCTCCGGGTCGACGCGAACGCCACCCACTCCCCGTCGGGCGCGTAGATTGGCTGGCGATCGACGCTGCTGCCGCGCGTGAGCCAGCGTCCGCCTTCGCCCGGCGGGACGAGCGAGACCTCCCTCAGATTGGAGCGGGGGCCTCCCGTCACCAGAACGAGGGATCCGGACCCGAGGACGGCCACGCTGTTGCGCAGATCGATTCCCGAGAGGAGCAGGCGGACCCTTGCCGTCGAGGTGTCCTTGAGGAAGACGCGCGTCGTCCGCGATCCACCCGGCGCATCCGACGCGCGCGCGAGCAGGATGAGACTGCGGCTGTCCCCGTTCCAGGCAAACCCGAGAAGCGTGGCGGCCTCCGGCGCCTCGAGGTACCTCGGCGGCTTCCCGTCGAGAGGATAGAGAACGATCTTCTGGCGCTCCGTGCCGGTCCCGGCGCCCTCGAAAGCGGCGAGCGTCCGACCATCCGGCGACCAGCGCAGATAGGTGAGCGCGCGGTCCGGCACCTTCGCGACGAGCCGCTCGTTCGCGCCGTCCACGCCGATCCGGTGGATGGACGAGTCGAGCTTGCCCGCGCGCGCCTCGCCTCTCAGGAACGCGATCTCGCGCCCGTCGGGAGACCAGTCCGCCGCCAGCGCCGGTCCGACGATCTTGCGGGCCTCGCCACCCACGATCGGCACGCGGTAGATCGCGCTCTCGCCGGCGATCCGGGTGAAGAGGAGGGAGGAACCGTCCGGAGAGAACCGGGGGAAGATGTCGTTCGGGCCCCCCGTCAGAACTCCTTCGCCGCCGCCCGCGCGCTGCATGAGCCAGATCCGATTCGTTCCGTCGCGGCTGGACATGAAGGCGATCGTCTTTCCGTCGGGCGACGTCGTCGGCTGCGTGTCGTTGCCGGAATACGTGAGCACCTGGAAGTCCGGAGGCTCCGCGGCCTTCGGCCTCAGGAAGACGCCCGCGGCGAGCGCGCCAAGGAGCACACCCGCCGCAAGACCTCCCAGGATGCCGAAGCGGCGGCGAGGTCCGGCCGTTCCGACCGCGCTCACGCGTCCCGTCGCGCCGCTGACGTTGCCGGACGAAGACGACAGCGTCGAAAGCGCGTACGCGAGGTCCCGCGCCGACTGGAACCGTTCCTCCGGGCTCTTTTCGAGGCAGTGCCGCACCAGCCCGTCGAGTGCCGGGTCGATCCGGCGGTTCGCGCCCGTGAGCTCGGCCGGCTCCTCGCGCAGGATCGCCGTCAGCGTCTCCGGCGCCGTGTCGCGCTTGAAGGCGCGCTCGCCCGAGAGCATCTCGTACAGGACCGCGCCGAACGAGAAGACGTCCGACCGGTGATCGACGGCGAGGCCCTTCACCTGCTCCGGCGACATGTAGCTGACAGTTCCCATCACGGTGCCCGGAGCCGTATGGTGCGAGCCGGTCGGCGCGCTCGTCGGCGCATCGGCCGCGACCGCGTCGACCCTCTTCGCCAGGCCGAAGTCCAAGATCCGCACTCGGCCGTCGCGCGAGACGAACACGTTCTCGGGCTTCAGGTCCCGGTGCACGATGCCCTTCTCGTGCGCCGCCCCCAGGCCGTGCGCGATCTGCAGCGCGTACTCGACCGCCTTGCGCGGCGGGATCGCTCCGCCCGCGAGCTTCGTACGAAGCGTCTCGCCGTCGAGCAGCTCCATCACGGCGTAGGCGACGCCGTCGTGCGCCCCGAAATCGAAAATCGAAAGAATGTTCGGATGCGAGAGCGCCGCAACCGCCTTCGCCTCCCGCTCGAACCGCGCCAGCGTCTCCGGATCCGCCGCCACCGCCGGCGGCAAAACCTTGACCGCCACATCCCGGTCGAGCTTCGTGTCCCGCGCCCGGTACACCTCCCCCATCCCGCCCGCCCCCAGCGGCGCAAGGATCTCGTAAGCCCCGAGCCGGGTCCCCGCTGAAATTGTCATGAGATTCCGCGAGGGATTCTAGACGAGCGGCCTCACGGGTGGAAAAGCGAGGCTTCAGCGACGGCAGAGCTTTCCGCCACCGACGCACATCGTAAGGCGACCGCCGAAGGGCATTTGACCCGGGGCCCGCGTCCTTAGATAATGCGCGTCCCGCGGGCGACTGGGAGGTCGTTCAATGGTAGGACTACTGGCTCTGGACCAGTCAATCGGGGTTCGAGTCCCTGCCTCCCAGCCAATACGTCGGTCCCCCCTTTCGGCAGCTTTTCAGCAGCACTCTCCTATAGGCTCGCGTCGCGAATAGTCTCCCGACCGAAGGGAGGGAGGAGGTTCGCGACGCGGGAGCGTGAGTGAGCGAGGAACGAGCGAGCGGGAGCGACGATGGATGACATGGAGAAGCTGGCCTCGAAGTCCTGCGTTCCCTGCCGGGGCGGGGTCGCGCCGCTGACGCCGGAGGCCGCGCGCGGTCTGCTCGCGGCGGTGCCGTCCTGGCGGCTCGAAGAGAACGCCACGCGCCTGGTGCACCGGTTCGAGTTCCAGGACTTCGTCGAAGCGATCAAGTTCGTCAACCGGGTGGCCGACGTCGCCGAAAAGGAAGGCCATCACCCGGACATCGCCGTGCACTGGAACAAGGTGGATCTCACGCTGTGGACGCACAAGATCGGCGGCCTGCACGAGAACGACTTCATCGTGGCCGCCAAGGTGAATCGCCTGCTCGAAGACGACCCCGACACGACCTCGGCCGGCTGAGACGCCGGACGACAAAGGAGACCCGCATGCGTCAAGGCTGGATCTGCTCTGCCCTCCTTCTGCTCGCGATCGCGCTCTGCGGCTCGCCCGCCCTGCGCGCCGAGGAGCCCGAGAAGGGCGGGACACCGGACACGATCTCCGCGCCCCTCAAGGCGCGTCTGTCCGGCAAGAGCAGTCTGGACGACTCCGTCGTCGACGTGGTCTGGGCCACCTCGCCGTCGCACCTGGCCTCGTGCAAGTGCTGGGGCAACGGCCTCGGGCTGTGGGACCGCGCGTCGCAGTTCCACTTTTCCAAAAAGCAGACTCTCGCGATTTTCCAGATGGTGCAGAAGGTGCACTTCGGCTCGCTTGACGATTCCCTTCCCGAAGAGGGCGACAGCGAGGGCCGCATCCGCGTCCGCGTCGGCACCGCGAGCCGGACCGTCTGGCAGATGAAGAAGGGCGAACCGGGCGCCGAGCAGCTCGAGAAGCTCGCCGAGACGGTCCTCGGCGCGTGCGAGAAGCCGGCCCAGACGGGCGTCCGGATGGAGAACATGCAGGACGGCCTGAAGAAGCTGGCCGCGGGAACTCTGGCGCCCGAGGCGCTCGAGGTCGTCTTCAAGCGCGCGACCGATCATCCGGCGGCGGCAAAGGAAGAGGAAAACTGGCTGGTGCAGGTCAATGGGAAAACGGTCCTCGACCGCGTCCAAACGAAGGACAAAGCGAATCCCCGGCACGAGCGCTCGCTGACCCTATCCGAGAAGGACTACAAGGCCCTGGTCGCGATGCTCGAGGCGGTCAGCGTCTGGAAGATGCGCGAAAGCCTGTACGCGACGCAGTACTCCAACCTGCGCGTCGTGGTCCTCAACAAGACGCGCAACATCCAGGCGCGTCAGTTCGCGGAGATGTCGCCCACCCAGTACGGCGAGGAGCAGAGGACCTTCGAGCACATCTTCGACTGGGGCGTGGCGCTCCACGAGCGGGCTCTCAAGGAAGGCAAGACGGTCGTCCGCGCACCGGCCACGAGCCCGGTCCACCGGGACGAGAACGAAAAGGAAGAAGAAGAAGAG
>Ga0207641_10003585_pt1 | contig 13722 bp, 9 predicted proteins | sample KBSSwiS62_FD_184306 | JGI IMG/M metagenome (GOLD analysis project Ga0207641, IMG submission 184306) | Switchgrass rhizosphere microbial communities from Kellogg Biological Station, Michigan, USA - KBS Switchgrass S6-2 (SPAdes) (version 2) | ecosystem: Host-associated > Plants > Roots >... | reverse complement strand
GCCGACCAGGCCGGGCGAGAACCGCAGGAAGTTCCACTTGGTACCGGCGGCCTCGAGCACGTCCGACGTGCGGATGCCCATCCGATCGAAGATCAGCGCGAGCTCGTTCATCAGGGCGATGTTGAGATCGCGCTGGGTGTTCTCGATGACCTTCGCTGCCTCGGCGACCTTGATCGACGATGCCTTGTGGATCCCGGCGGTGACGACCGAGCCGTAGACCCGGGCGACGCGGTCGAGCGTCTCGGCGTTCTGGCCGGACACGACCTTGAGGATCTTGTCGAACGTGTGCTCCTTGTCGCCCGGGTTGATGCGCTCGGGCGAGTAGCCCAGGAAGAAGTCGACGCCGTTCTTGAGCCCGCTGCCCTGGTCGAGCAGGGGACCGCAGATCTCCTCGGTGACGCCCGGGTACACGGTCGACTCGTAGACCACGGCGTCGCCGGCCCGCAGGTAGGGTGCGATGGTCTTGCTCGCCGCGATCACCGGTCCGAGATCGGGGCGGTTGTTGCTGTCGATCGGCGTCGGGACCGCGACGATGTAGAACGTGCAGTCGGCGAGGCGCGCCGGATCGGCGGTCATCTCGAGCTGCTTGGCCGAGGTGAGCTGGTCGTCGCTGACCTCGAGCGTGTCGTCGTGACCCTGCTTGAGCTGCTCGACCCGGCGCTGCCGGATGTCGAAGCCGATCGTCGGAAGCTTTCTGCCAAACGCGATCGCTACCGGCAGACCGACGTAGCCCAGACCGATGACCGCGATCTTCTCTTGCTCCAAAAGGCGCATCACGTAAAAGAGACCACGATCGACGACAGTAGTTCAAGCGTCCACGGTGTCGCGTGCGCCCGGCGCTGCGCGAGGTCGGCGTGAGTGCGCCCCTACGCACGCCGCTGCAGGCGCGCACGGTATGCAATTACCCCACGAGCAAGACGCCGAGGAACCGGCCGCGCGGCATCAGCCGGGCGAGCTCGAGCAGCTCGTTCTCGCGCGTCTGGTGGGTACGGCCGACGATCGCGACCGCGTCCATGCACGCCGCGGCCGACGCGTGTTCGCCCAGGAGCTCGAAGCCGGTCAGATCGACGAGCACGTGCGCGAACAGGTCGGCGCCGTCGATCAGGACGCGGGCGAGCTGGGGCACGACCTGGCCGGCGCGCTCGACGCTGGGCGGCGAGAGCAGCGCGAGCGAGCCCTGCAGCCAGCGGGTCGAGAACACCGACTCGTCGGAGTCGGGCGCCTGGTCGCGGTTCACCGTGCCCAGCCCGGGGTAGCGCACGTTGGCGTCGACCACCGCGATCGTGGCGCCGGTCAGCTCGGTCAGGGCGAGGCCGAGCTGGATCAGGACCGGCGGCACCGCGACGCTGTCGCTGGCCGGCACGAAGCCGACCACGCGGATGCCATCCTGGTGGATCTGGCGGGCGACCCGCGTGCACGCGGCCTTGAGCTCGCCGCCGCCGGTCTCGATGCCGAGCTCCACGAGCACCGCATCGTGATCCGCGCCATCGCGCGCTCCCGCCGCCCCGAGCGGCCCGGCGAGGGCTCGCCCGCGGCGAGTTCGCCGCCGCGCGGCCCGTGAGACGATCGCCAGGACGGTCACTCCGGCAACTCCCGCGGTCAACCCGGCGCGCAGCCAGGGCTCGTCCGGCGCCTGGGTCCAGATCGCCGCGATCGCCGCGGCCGCTGCGCCGAGCCCGAACAGGTAGCGGAGGCTGTGGCCAAGAAACGACACGTCGGGCGCGATCAGCATAGCGCGGCGGAGCGGCGTGCGGCGCGCGGCGCGGTCGATCCTGACCCAGGTGCCTGGCGCACCCGCTTGCCCGATCGCTGGCGGCCGCGGTACGTCACGACTCGTGTGGTCGATCGTGCACGTGCTGTCGTCGTACGGTGTCGGTGGTCAAGAACGGGTCGCGCTCGATCTCGCGATCGGGCAGAAGGCGCGCGGTCACGAGGTCGGGGTGATCTCGCTGGCGCCGCCGCCCGACGGGGCGATGGCGGGCGAGTTCGCGGCCGCTGGCATCGCGGTCGACCGGGTCGAGAAGCACGGCGGGCTGGATCCCACGCTCGTGCCGAGGCTGGCCCGCGCGCTGCGCCAGCGCCGCGCCGACGTCGTCCACACCCACAACCCGCTGCCGCTGATCTACGGCGCGCCTGCCGCCCGGCTCGCCGGCGCCGCGGCGATCCACACCAAGCACGGCATGAACCCGGGCGGCCGCGGCCAGCGCTGGCTGCGGCGAACGGCGGCGCGCCTGGTGCACGCGTTCGTCGCCGTCAGCGACACCACCGCCGCGCAGGCGCGCATGCAGCACGACACCGCGCTCGGCAAGCTCCACACGATCGCCAACGGCATCCGCCTCGATCGCTACGTCCCGGACGCCGAGGCGCGGGCGGCGGCGCGCGTGGAGCTCGGCCTGGGCGACGCGTGGGTGGTCGGCACGGTCGGCCGGCTCGACGCGGCCAAGAACCAGGTGATGCTGGTCCGCGCGATGGCGCCGCTGCTGTCGTCCCGGGTCCGGCTGGTCATCATCGGCGAGGGCGACGCCCGCCCCGAGGTCGAGGCGGCGGTCGCGCAGCTCGCCGAGCCGCGCTGGGTCGTGCTGGCCGGGCGCCGCATGGACGTGCCCAAGCTGGTCCACGCGTTCGACGTGTTCGCGCTGTCGTCCAGGACCGAGGGCCTGCCGCTCGCGGTGCCCGAGGCGATGGCGGCCGGGCTCCCGATCGTCACGACCGCGGTCGGCGGGCTGCCCGGCGTGGTCGAAGATCAGGTCACCGGCCTGGTCGTGCCGGTCGACGAGCGCGCGTTCTCCACGGCGCTCGCGACGCTCGAGGCCGACCGCGAGCGCGCCCGCGCGATGGGCGCCCGCGCACGCCAGGTCGCGCTGGCCCGGTTCGACTACGGCCGGATGGTCGACGCGTACCTGGCGCTCTACGCCCGCCACGCGCGCACGGCCGGCAGGCGCTGACGCTCAGCGGTTGTGCGACGACAGGTACGCGAGCTGCGGCAGGGCCATCTGGGTCAGGAACATGGCGTCGGAGATCGCGCGGTCCGTGGCGAGCCGGCGGACATCGAACGGGTCGATCGGCGCCAGGCCGCGGAGCTGCGGCGGCCACCAGCGGTTGACGCCGCTCTGGTTCGACATACCGATCTGGTAGCCGGCGGCGGTCAGCGCGTTGCGGATGCGGTGCTCGCCGTTGATCCGGCGGCCGACCGGGTAGGCCAGGGCGCGCACCGGTCGACCGAGCTGGGCCTCGAGCTCGCGGCGCGAGCCGCCGAGCTCGTCTTCGAGCGTCGCGTCATCGAGCGTCTGCAGCACGCGGTGGCGGCGCCCGTGCGACTCGACGTCCATGCCGGCGCGGGTCAGGGCGCGCACCTGGTCCCAGGTCATGATCAGGTGGTCGGCGTGACTGGTCTCGATCTCGCGCGTCCACTCGACGTCGAGCGCGACGGCGAGCTCGTCGAGGAAGCGGTCGACGTCGAGATCCGGCGTGTCCTTGATGATGTCGGTCAGCGCGTCGTGGGCGTACGGGTGATCGAGCTCGATCACCCGGGGCCGGGGGTACCCCAGCACACAGGTCTTGCGCTGCGACTTGCGCAGGAGGATGGAGATCCGCTCCCACCAGTACATCCGGCGCTCCGTGATGAACGACGTCGTCACGAAGAACGTCGCGCGCACGCCCACAGCGCGCAGGATCGGCAGCGCGACATCGTGGCACGACCGGTAGCCATCGTCGAACGTCACCATCACCGGGTTGCGCGGCAGCGCCGCGCCCCCGATCGCGCGGATCAGGTCATCGATCCCGATGGGTGTGCCGTAGCGCGCGAGGGTCTCCATCTGGCGGCGGAACTGCGCTGGCGTGGCGTCCGCGACGTTGGGGTCGTAGGGGTACGATGCATCGTGTTCAGCGACGTGGTGGTACGTGATGATGCTCAGCACCGGCGCGGGCGCGTGGCGTCGCAGCTCCATGACCGCGCCGAGAGCACCTGCCCTGTGAAGCCACCATGCGACTCGCTCGCGCATTACGGAGCCAGAGCATACCGCCTTTACCGGCGGTGGTATGGTCGGAGTGCTTGTTCGCGATTCCCGGCATCGCCGCCCTGATCTTCTTCATCCTGGCCCGGCCGCAGGAGTCGTTTCCACTGCTTCAGCGGGTGCCGTTCCTGCATCTGTTCACCGCGCTGGCGGTGCTCGGCTGGGTGATCGACGTCCGGCTGCGCCGGCTGCAGCCGATCGCGACGCCAACCCTGCCCTGGGTCATCGGGTTGTTTCTGTGGGCGCTGATCGGCACGGCGGTGCTGTTGCCGGACCAGCTGCTCACCCGTGCGCTCGAGCTGACCAGCCTGTTCGCGATGTACGGGACGATCTCGCACGCGATCCAGCGTTTCCGGACGTTCCAGCTCGTCGCTGGCGTGGTGACCGCGACCTGCTTCTTCATCGCGCTGATCTGCTTCCACCAGGGGTTCGCCGAGCAGCAGTGCATCGCCGGCGAGGAGAGCGTCGGTGACATCACCGGCAAACCGGATGGCCGGGTATGCGAGACCAACGAGCAGTGCCGCGGCCCCGAGGCCGAGCCCGGCTTCGAATATCGCTGCGAGCACGTCGGGCTCCTCGGCACCTACTCGATCGAGGGCCGCGTGCGCTACCGCGGCGAGCTCCATGACCCCAACGAGGTCTCGCTGACGATCAGCGGCGGCGCGCTATCGCTGCTCATCGCCTTCGCGATCCGCAAGCGCAAGCAGACCGCGGCGTTCTTCTGCGCGCTCGGTGCAGGCCTGGTGTTCTACACGGTGTACCTGACGCAGTCGCGCGGCGGGCTGGTCGCCGGCATGCTGGTGCCCGCGGTCTACCTGATCCGGCGATACGGGTTGCGATCGATGATCCCGGCCGCGCTGGTCGCGCTGCCGGTGCTGATGCTCGGCGGGCGGAGTGGCGAGGCCGCGGAGCAATCGACGCTGGAGCGCTACGAGGCATGGTCGACCGGGCTCACGATGTTCAAGCAGAACCCGGTGTTTGGCGTCGGCGCGCGACAGTTCGCCGAGCACCACTACCTGACGGCGCACAACACGTTCGTGCTGTGCTTTGCCGAGCTCGGCTTCCCGGGGTTCGTGCTGTTCGTGGCGGTGCTCTACCTGACGTTCAAGTCGTTGATCGTCGGGCTGCGCGATCTGCGCCAGGTTCCGGGCAGCGAGGCCGCGACGACCTGGGGCCTCGCGCTCCTGGCATCGATGGCGGGCATCGTGTTCCAGATCAACACGCTGTCGTTCGCCTACCACTCGGTGCTGTGGATCTTCTTCGGGCTGGTCGGTGGCTGGTGCTCGGCGATCCGCTACCACCTGCCGACGTTCCGGGTGCAGATGACGTGGCGCGACTTCCTGATCGTCGTCGCGCTGTGCGCGACGTACGCCATCGTCGTGCTGCCGCTGTTCCTGCGCTACAAGGGGTTCTGATCGCGCCAGCTGGGCAGCCGACGCGGCACGCCGAGCGTGCCGCGTGGTCCGCGGTCACTTCTTCTTGGCGGGCGTGCGTGCGGCTGGCTTCTTGGCCGGCGCCGGCTTGGCGGCGGGTGCCTTGGCGGCGGGCTTGGCGGGTACCTCGGCCGGCGCTTTGGCGGGTGCCTCGGCCGGCGCCTTGGCGGCGGGCTTGGCGGGGGCGGGTTTGGCGGCCGGCGCTTTGGCGGCGGGCTTGGCGGGTGCCTTGGCGGGTGCCTTGGCCGCCGGCTTGGCCGGCGCCTTGGCTACCGGGGCTGGGGCAGGAGCCGTCGGTGCCACGGGTGGAGCGGCCGGAGGGAGCGGCGCGGGCCTGGCGGGTGCTCTGGCCGCGGGGGGCGGGGCCGCAGGCTTGGCGGGGACGATGATGGGCTTGCTGGGCTGAGGAAGCGGCTTCGCGGGACGCGGCGGGATCGGACCGCGGCGCGGACGCTCGTCCTCGTCGAGGATGTCGCGCTCGTCGTCCTCGTCCTCGTCGTCGTCGTCGTCGTCGTCCTCGTCGTCGTCGTCCTCGTCGTCGTCCTCGGTCAGGATCGGTCGCACCCGGGCCCGGACGGCCGTCGCCGCGACCTCATCGACCTTGTCTTCTTCCTCCTCGTCCTCTTCGTCCTCGTCTTCTTCGTCCTCGTCCTCTTCGTCCTCGTCCTCTTCGTCCTCGTCTTCTTCGTCCTCGTCTTCTTCCTCGTCCGCTTCGTCCTTGCCCCACGGTGGCTCGGTGCCGTCTTTCCACCCACCTTCCTCTTCCTCTTCCTTCTCCTCTTCCTCCTCCTTCCACTCGTCCTCTTCCTCTTCTTCACCGCTCCATTCCGTCACGCCAACGGCGCCCGGCGCCGCCTCGTCGTCGGGGACTGCCTCGACGGCTTCGTCTTCATCGTCGACCGCTTCGACGTCGACGTCGTCGTCGTCGTCATCGTCGTCGTCGTCGTCCTCGTCGTCGTCTACGTCATCCTTGTCGCTGTCGTCCTTGTCGCTGTCGTCCTTGTCGTCGTCCTCGTCTTCGTCTTCGTCCTCGTCCTCGTCCTCTTCGTCCTCGTCCGCTTTGTCCTCGTCTTCGTCCTCATCGCTTCGGCGCTTGGGCGAAGCCGCAAACAGGGTGGGCATGAGAGGCGATTCGTCGACGCTTGCACTGCGCATATCGGTTCCTAGGCCGCATTCTAAGCATGCGGATTGCCGGGCGTGTCAACACGGAGAGGGCGCTTTACGGAAGCTGCCGATCCGCGGGCGCGTGATACAAACGCTCCCGTGCGCGGAAGCTCGGCGATCCTCATCGCAACGCTGGCCCTTGCATCCACCGCGCGGGCGGACCACACCACGTTGCAGGCGACAGCGACTGGTCAGGTCGCTGTGACCGACAACTTGTTCGCGGCGGGCGGAGACCAGGACCGCCAGGGCGACGCATTCGCCACGCTGCGACCGGGCCTGGTTTACTCGTACCTCGCCCGGCGCATGATCCACAACTTCACCGGCGAAGGCGAGGTCACGACGTACGTCTTGCATGGCGGCGAGCCATCCCTCAGTGGCCACGCCGGGTGGCAAGGCATGTTCCTCCCGGGGCCGCGCTCCGAGTTGACGATGTCCATCGACGCGGGTACTGGCGTGCTGACGTCACTTTCGAGCCGCTCGTCGTCCGACCAGACCGCGGCGATGGTCACACCCGCTGGTAAAGTGAGCGTCGATCAGGCCACCGTGACCGAGGCGCTCTCGTACATCTCCGGTGAGCACAGCCGGGTCAGCGAGAGCATCAACGCGCGCTACAGCCTGACCGATGACGGCGCCGGCAACACGACCGACACCCGAGACATCGCCGCGAACCTGGCGTTCGAGCGCAACTTCTTCCAGGACACGTTCCTGCTCAACCTCGGAGCGTCGTACCTGCAGCTCGAGCGCAGCCCGATCGTGGGCAGCAGCGCGACCGAGAACGTGGTCGATCGCCAGCTCAACCCGCGCGCCACGCTGCAGTGGCGCCACGATTTCAACCGGGTGTGGTCGGGCGTGGCCGACGGCGGTGTGACCTTGGTCCATCCGCTGAACGACACCAGCGTCGATGCGATGGGCAACCCCACGACCGCGCGGGCCTGGGCGCCGTTCTCGGTGTACGGCGCCCAGCTGGCCTACTCCGAGGTCTGGGGGCGCGCGTCCGTGTCGGCCCGTCGCAACGTGGCGCCCAACATGTTCCTCGCCCAGAACACGCTCGACGACAGCGTCAACGTGACGCTCGCGCTGCCGCTGCCCTGGCTCGACGACACCCGGCGCAACCCCAAGATCGCGGGGATCGGCTCGCTCGGCCTCAACCGGACCCAGGTGCTGAGCTCGGAGACATCCGAGGTCCAGAACGAGTTCGAGGTCGCGCACGTCGACTTCAGCCTCGCCTATGCGCCGACGTTCGGGCAGACCTACGCGCTGCGCTACGAGTTCGCGTACCAGACCGGCGACGGCGCTGCCAAGATGGCCATCCCAGCGTACTTTCGTAACACGCTGTACTTCACGTTCGCGCTCCGCTACCCCGATCGCTCGGCCGGCGACGTACCCAAGCGCAGCCCGGGCGTGCGCTCGGATCGCGAGGATCAGCGTCCGGACGGCCTCGAGCCGATCGTGCCGGATCCACTCGAGCCGGAGCGCGGCGTCCGCTAGCACGGTCGGTCATCCGACCATGACGATCTCGGCGGGGGCCACGCCGGCGAACCCGGTGTTCCACGCGACGGCGTAGCCGGTGATGTGGCGAAACACCGCGCGGGAGCCGGCGGCGAAGCGCGCCGGCTCGACGGTCCACTCGCCGAGCGCGTCGTCCTCGTAGCAGGTCGGGCCGGCGAACAGCACCAGCTGACCTGCGCCGGTGCGCGGCGGCGGCGCGATCAGCTCGGGCTGGCTCCACCGCAGGTGGCAGCTGCGCGATAGCTCGGTGATGCACAGGGCGCGATCGTCGAGCGCGCGGACCTGGGCGACGCGGCCGGCCGCAAAGCCGGCACCATCGGCGATCCGCCGGCCGGGCTCGATGAGGATCTCGAGCGCGGGCAGCGCCGCACGAAGCTCGGCCAGCGCTCCCGCCAGATCGCCGATCGCGTGCCAGGCGCCGCCGAGGTTGAGGAAGCGCGGCGCGAGCTCGGCGCCGTGCGCCGCGTCGAGCGCCGCGCGCGCGGTCGCGACCATGCGTGCACCGGCCGTGGCAGCGACGGCGCCATGGTGAACGTGCAGCCCGACCGGGCGCGGGTGCGCGGCGCTCGCGAGCTCGCAGATCCCGGCGCGCAGGCGCGCTGGGTCGACATCGAGCCCGAACCGCGAGCGGCGGTGGCCGGTGCCATCGAGCACGGCGCCGATCGCCGGATCGCGCCCGGTCAGCGACGCCGAGAGCCGGATCGCAATCTCGGCGCCGGGCGGCGCGGCCGCGACCTGCGCGGCGGTCTCGCAGCTGACGATCAGCCGGCCGCGCCACGAGCTCGCCGCGGCGATCGCGCGGCCGGTCGGATCGGCCACCGAGAGCACGGCCTCACCGTGCGCCGCGCCGCGTAGCGCGCCGACCTCGGCGATCTCCGCGGGAGAGGCGACGTCGAACCCGGCGAGCCGGGCGGCCGCCAGCCGGCGCACCGCTGGATGCGGGAACGACTTGGCGGCAAACAGCGGCGTGATCCGGGACGCGCGCGCGGCCTCGGCGAGCGCCGCGAGGTTGGCGTCGATCCTCGGCAGGTCGAACACCAGGCTCGGGCCGGCACAGCGCTCGAGCGCTTCGGCGATCGCGGCCGGCAGGTCGGGGCGCATCTCGCCAGGCTAACGTTGCGCGCGGCAGCGGCCAAGCCATCGCGGCGCGCCGTTCGCGGCGGCGCGGTTGCCGTCCGTGATCGAACCGTTGCATGCGCCGGCTTGCGCTCGCATGCTCCGGCCATGGACGAAAGCGTGGTGGTGCTCCGGCTCGAAGCTGGCAAGGCAAACGCGATGACGCCCGAGCTGCTCGACACGCTCGAGCGCATGATCGAAGGCTTCGAGCGCGGCCCGGCGGCAGCGGCCGTGCTCACCGGCTACGAGCGCTATTTCTCGGGCGGGCTGTCGCTGCCCCACCTCATCGACTACGACGTCGTGGCGATGCGCGGGTTCATCGAGCAGTTCTCGCGCGCGATGCAGCGCGTGTTCGCGTGCGGCAAGCCGATCGTCGCCGCGGTCAACGGCCACGCGATCGCGGGCGGCTGCGTGCTCGCGCTGATGTGCGACTGGCGGATCGCGGTCGACGATCCGAGCGCGCGGATCGGGCTCAACGAGACCCAGCTCGGCATCGGCCTGCCGGTGATCGTGATCGAGGCCCTGCGCGCGGCGGTGCCGCCGGCCTCGATCGTGCCGATCGCGATCGACGGGACGCTGTTCACGCCCGAGCAGGCGCGCGCGGTCGGCCTCGTCCACGAGCTCGCCCCCCCGGCCGACCTGCTCGACCGCGCGATCGCGCGCGCCGAGGCGTTCGCGGCGCGGCCGGGGCCTGCGGTGGCGCAGGTCAAGCACGCGCTGCGCGCCCAGATCCTCGACACCATCGCGCGCACCGCCGATCAGGAGACCACGCGCTGGCTCGAGACCTGGTTCTCGCCCGAGGCGCAGGCGCGGCTGCGCGCCGCCGTCGCCAGGCTCGGTGGTCCGGTGCCCCGGGTGCGGTCCGCGGCCGACACCCAGGTCGATCTGGATCGTCCGCCGCACGCGGTGACCCAGCCGCTGCCGCGGCTCAAGCGCGGCACCCGCGACCCGTTCTAGTCGCCGCTACGTCAGGCGCGCGCGCAGGAACGCCATCACCGGCTTCTCGAACCACAGGTGGATCGCGATCGCGATCACCGAGGTCAGCGCGAGCAGGCCGACGATCAGCGCGGCGAGCTCCGGCGACGACGCGGTGCCGGCGTGCTTGAACACCACGCGCAGCACCGCGAAGATCACGTAGGGGTGAACGAGGTAGATGATGTACGACGCCTCGCCGAGCAAGTAGATCAGCCGGTTCTTCGTCGCCACGCCGAACACGCGCTCGAGCAGCAGCGCGCTGGTGAGCAGGAAGAACGACGGGATCCCGGCGATGAGGTGGCGCGGCACGACGTCGCGGTAGAGCTCCTCGAGCACCGGGATCGCGGCGAGGTTGCCGACCAGCACGAGCACCAGCAGCCACTTGAGCCCGGGGACCTGCGCGAGCCGGTCGCGCCGCGCGTTGCACCACTGGAACGCGTAGAACGCCACGATGCCGTAGCAGAACTCGAGCACGATCGGCCGGGCGTAGAACAGGGAGACCGGGCTGGTCGCGCCGGTCGCGCGGATCGCGAGCATGAGCGCGACCAGCCAGCCGATGCACACGATCGGCGCGCGGCGCGGCGCCCAGTGCGACGATAACTGGAGCGACAGCGCGAACCACACGTAGAAGAACATCTCGTAATTGAGCGACCAGCCGAGCACGAGCGTCGGGACCATCTCGCCGCTCGCGGCCTCGTGGGGCAGGAACGCGAGCGACGCCAGGAGATGGGGCACGTCTGGCGTCGTGGTGTGGAACAGCGCCGGCGCGGCGGCGGCGAGCGCGAACACGAACAGCGTCGCCGCCCAGTAGAACGGCACGACGCGGATCAGCCGGCGCACGAAGAACTGCTCGGGCTTGCTCGTGCCGATGTACGCGATGATGAAGCCGCTGATGACGAAGAACACGTCGACGCCGCGGCTGCCCACGTCCCAGGACAGGCCCAGGCCGGCAGTCGACGTCGTGTGGAAGTAGACGACGCCGAGCGCCGCGATCACCCTCAGCAGGTACAGGTTGTAGAGCATGTGGCGAGCCCGCAATGGTCCCGTGGCTGCGCGCCGGGTCGCAATCAGCGGCCGGGTAATTCTGCGCGCCGAGGCACGGCGAGAGCACTCTGATGCGCCATCGGCGCTCGGCGATTCACGCAGCGCGTGTGCGGTCACGGGTGCGCTGTAGGGAAACTGCCGGGATTTTCGCGCATCCGCGTCTTCGCGATCACACGGCACGCCGGTCGCACGGTAGCGTTGTCACGGTGCGTCTCACGATCATCGTGATGCTCGGTGTTTTGTGCTGGACCGGGGCAGCCACGGCTGCGCCGTCCGAGCCACAGGGTTCGCATCCCCGGATGCTGCTCGATCCCGCGCTGCGCTCCGCCTGGCGCGCCCGCGCGGAGTCGCGCGGACCGATCGCCGGCGCGATCGCGCTGTGCGACGACCGTCGCGGCGCGCGCGAGCACGTCCACGCGCTCTACATGGGCTCGGAGTGGAAGAAGATGCTCCAGGCGTGCCTGGTCGCGTGGGCGGCGACCGGCGACGCCGACCACGCGGCGTCGGCGCTGCGCTACTTCACCGCGCTGCTCGACGATCTCGACGTGATCGGCGATGGCAAGGGCGGCGACGCCGCCGGCAACCGCGACAGCGGGTACGCGATCCGCAACCTCGGTCCGTACACCGCGCTGGCCTACGACTGGTTGCACGATGCGCCCGGGATGACACCGGTGCTGCGGGCGCGGGCGCGCCAGCGCTGGGCGGCGTGGCTGGCGTTCTACGAGCGCGGCGGCTACCACGCGCACGATCCCGGCAGCAACTACCACGCGGGCTACCTGCTCGCCGCGACGATGATCGCGATCGCGCAGGGCGGCGAGGCGGGCGACGCCGGGCGCGCGCTGTGGCGATCGGTCGCCGACCGGATGTGGGGTCAGGAGATGGCGGCGGCGCTGGCGCCCGGCGGGGTGCTCGACGGCGGTGACTGGGACGAGGGCTGGCAGTACGGCCCGCTCGCGGTGGCCGAGTACGCGCTCGCCGCGCGGATCGCCGGGCGGCACGGGATCGCCACCGAGGGGGTCTCGCGCTGGCTCGGCGGCGTGCTGCGCCGCCACGTCTACGCGCTGAACCCGGGCGGCCGGCTGTGGGTCGGCGGCGATTACGATCACGACGCCGCGCACATCGAGCCATCGGCGCTGACCCTCGCGGCGGTCGCGCTCGGTGACGCCAGCCCCGACGACCGGCGGTGGGCGCGCGGCGAGCTGTCGCGCCTGGCGCTCGGTGATCGCGACTCGCTGCTGTTCTCCGCGCTCGCGACCATCGGAGATCCGCCGGTCGCGGTGCCGCGCACGGCGTGGCCGACGTGGTATCGCGCGGCGGGCACCAGCACGCTGTTCACGCGCACCAGCTGGGACGCCGACGCGATCTGGTTCGTCGCCGCGTGCGCCAAGACCGCCGGGCTCGATCACCGCAGCCCCAACGCTGGCAACTTCGTGCTGTCGCGCGGCGCCGCCGACCTCATCGTCGATCCGTCGCCCTACGGATCGCTGTCGACGCTGACCGGCAACGCGCCGACGGTGCGATCGCGCCAGCTGCCGGACAACTACCAGCCGAGCCAGGGCGCGTGGGGCCAGCGCGTCCGGTGGCAGTGGACGATCCAGTCGCAGTCCGGCGTGGTGGCCGCGCGCTGCGACTACAGCGACGCGTACCGCTTCCAGGACCGGGCGAGCGACATCCCCGAGGCGCTGCGCGACTTCGTGCTGTTGCCCAGCGCCGACGGCCGCGACGCGTCGCTCGTGATCGTCGATCGCGCGCGCACGGCCCGCGCCAGCGCGATGTACCTCCGGTTCCGGGTCCCGGGCGATCTGGCGCTCGACGCCACCGGGAGCGCGCTCGCCAGCATCGGCAACGCCCGGCTCGCGATCCGCGGCAGCGCGCCCGGCCGCCTGGCGCGCCCGACGCAGAAGGACTGCTTCCAGGCCGGCACCCAGCGCGGCAACTGCGACGCGGCGCGGTTCCCGGTGACCGATTACCGCGTCGAGGTCGCAGGTCCCGCGCCGCGCGCCGTGCACGTGATCGAGGCGACCGGGCCGCGCGGCGGCGCCAACCGCCGGCCGATCGCCGGCGCCGGCTGGTCCGGGGTCCAGATCGAGGGCACGCGCGACGCGGTGGTGGTGTGGCCCGAGCGTCCCGGGGCCGGGTTTTCGTACCGAGCGCCGCGCGGCCGCGCGGTGAGCCACGTCGTGCTCGACGCGCCCCAGGCCGGCGGCAAGGCCCAGTTGACCGCGGTCGCCGACGGCGATGGTTGCGCGGTGACGGTCGCCGCGGGCGGCAACCTGAACGCGGCGCCAGTGATCGCCGTGCTCGACGAGCAATGCTCGGTGGTCGGCGATCCCGAGGCCAGCGATCGGCCTCGTCCGGTGCTTCGCACGGCGCCAGCGCCGCAGCGCGCGGCGCGCGCGGCGCAACCTGGCGGCGGCTGCTGCGGCGGCGGCGCGGCGTCGACCACGCCGCTCGCGCTGGGCCTGGCG
>Ga0207641_10003584_pt1 | contig 13724 bp, 15 predicted proteins | sample KBSSwiS62_FD_184306 | JGI IMG/M metagenome (GOLD analysis project Ga0207641, IMG submission 184306) | Switchgrass rhizosphere microbial communities from Kellogg Biological Station, Michigan, USA - KBS Switchgrass S6-2 (SPAdes) (version 2) | ecosystem: Host-associated > Plants > Roots >... | reverse complement strand
GGAGAACCACCACCACCAATAAAATTTGCCAGTTTAAGCGGAGTAACAATTCTTGAATCATCTACACCTGCATCTGTTTCTGCTTGGGTTGCAATTTCTGCAATACCTTGCTGGGTTTCTGTTGCTGGAGGAACCGCACCTACTACTATACCTTGGATAACTGTTGCCACATCATTGCTTAGAGGAACTATTGCACCTGCTGGAGCGTTACCGTTTTGAAGCTCACTTAGAGTTGCAAGTTGAACGCTACCAAATGTATCAGTTGTTGCTTCAACATCACCACCTGCTGACCAATCTTGTCCATTATAGACATAAAGAACAGGAGGAGATTCAGCCGTATCAAAATACATCTGACCGAGTTGCCCTTTGAAAGATTCGGGTGGCGCTCCCACTCCACTGATTGCACCTTGAGGGACACTAATAAGACCACCAAATCCATAAGCTATAGGCATAACATACTCCTTTTAAGATACATCCGTTTAAAAATTCAATATGAGACAAATCTTTTATTTTTAAAACATTTATTTTTATGAATTAACAAGTTGCACAAAATACACAAAATATGATATTTTAAGTTTTTAAGAATGAATGAAAACATGAAAGAAAAAAAAATGAGTCTTTTGACAGTAGTTGAGTTTTCAAAGTTACTAAATGTGCATCCGAATACAGTTCGCAATGCAATTAGATATGGAAGAATTCAGGCCATTAGAATTGGAACAGGAAAGAGATCATCTTACAGAATATCTGAGACTGAACTTGAGAGAATGTATATGTTTGATGCTTCACAACTTATAGAAAATATTATTAGCGAAAGGACAAAATAAATGGACACACAAACTTTAATAGCAATTATGGGGAGTACATTCGCTATCATTTTCTCTATGTCTGGGCTATTTCTCTGGGTTAGATCTGAAGCAAATAATGATAGGCGTGAAACAAGAGATATTCAAAGAGAAGATAGAAAAGATCTACTTCAGATTAGTAGAAACTTAGAGTTTATTTTGAAAGGTATCCAAGATGAAATGAAAGATTTTCATGGAAGATTGTGTTCTATAGAAGAAAAGAATAGGAGATAAAATGTTTGTATTTTTGGCGGCATTTATTTTTCCTTTTATCTTCGCGTTTGTATTTAGAGATTAGATAACATTTCTTTAAGTTCTTCCTCAGTGACTTTTTTAAGCAATTTGGAAGCCTCGAGATCAGAATCTTTAATTTGATTACTAAACGCCTCTGTCAATTTTTTCATTATTGCATATTTATTTTCATTTGCAGCAGTAACCATTTTCTTGGATATCTGCTGAAGTCTAGGATTCAATAACATTTCTCTTGCTAAATGCCTACCCGCCTGTTCTCCTAAAACACCCACTAAAGGAGTAAAATTTCCGGTTATTAAACCAGAAACAACTGATCCTCCAGTTCCAATATAACTAGCTGCATCAATTATATTAGAGGCGATAGATGGTTTCAACTTTTTAGCTATTGGATGATATTTCGTATATAAAGAATTCACCATCTCAAAATCTGATCCCAATTCAGGTGAAATAGAATACAAAGCTTCTTTTATTGGTTCTTTTAGAATTCCTAAAGCCTTTTTGTCCTTGGAAAAGTAGGAGTTTATATCCTTATGAAGATTCATAAGAGATTTTCCGGTAATTTTATTATTCAAAAGATCATTTAGGTCTGCTTGAATCTTACCTCTTAATTCACTAGGAAGATCAATTAACTTTTCTGAGATTGAATCGATAAATTTATCTCTTGCTTTTTCTCCCATTCCTCGGGAAGCTACTTCCGATTCTTGTATTCCAGAATAAATGTTTCCTATGCCTTTTTTTGAACTTTCTAAAGCACGCTCTGTTCTTCCTGTTTTAGGAGATATTTTTGAAAGCCACTTTTGTTTGAATTCCGATTGAATTAAAGGAGTGATCTGATCATCGGTCATTCCCATTTTTTTTCCAAAATCGATAATCTTCTTATTTGAACCTGATGAGAGAAGTTTTTTAGTCACATCGGGTCCGATAAAGGCTGTTAGTTCAGCAGCGGATTGAGCCCACTCAGGTAATCCTAAAGACTTAGCTCCTTCCCCTAAGAATCCAGCTGCAATAGATCTTGGCAACATATTAATTTGAGAACCAGGAAAAGAAGTTACCGAAGGCGCTTCTTTTAAACCCCTTCTAATAGATCTTTGAGTAAATCCTTCTTCTGTAGGAAGAAGTTTATCAAGAGATTCAGTTTGTTCTTCTAACTGTTCTTCTGAAGACTTACCAAGTTGTATTTTTCCGTTTTTCTTTGTGATAAAATCTTGAGTAGGCCCCATTAAAGTTCCAAGCCGTCCTAAACCTTCTACAGTACCTTTAACAATTGTTTTTGCATAGTCTTTTATGTCGTTAAGGAATGACTTTTCTTTAGGTTGTGGAGCTCTTTTTGCTATTTCAAAATAACCTTCTTTACCTTCAGGAACATCTTCTTCTATTAAATCAAATATAGTTTCACGCATGTTATAACTCTTGTCTAAATTCTCTAGGACGCTGTTCGTATGATTTGAATTCTTCTAAAGTTGGAATAGAATAACCATTCTTCTGTGCTACTGAAAGTGCATTATCTCCAAACTTGTCTTTATATAATTTTGCCATAGCTAGTGTAAGAGGAGTTCCTTTAACAACATTTTTACCTACTTGTTTTTTCAAACCACCTAAACCTTTTTCCACTTCCTCAATTTCTTTGAGACGATAATTAGTCCTGTTGAAAATATGATTCTCCATTGGTTTTGTGGCACTTCGAGCTCTTTTTGCTATATCTTTTCTTTCAAAACCAAAATTTTTCATATCTTCTTCAGCTAACCTATCAAATTCATTGACATAAGCTTGATTTAAGGCAACTTCTCCCTCTAACATTTCCTGAGAGCTCAAATTCGCCTCTTCTGATTGACCTACTTTTGCCATCATTGAATTTAGTCTTTGTTCAAACCATTTGTTTTGGGCCCTAGAACTGACTCTAGACATGTTTCCCAGAAGATTCTCTTTCGCAGCTGTAACAAGTTGAGCTCCTTTAGCCGTTTGTAATTCAGGAATTCCTAATCTTTCACCAAGATTTGCTAAAGAAAAAGCTCCGACATCACCAGACTCAACAGCTGACCTTGCAAAGTCTAATGATGCTTCTAATTTAGGAAGAGAACTTCTTAAACCTTCAACTTCTTCTATTGCTTTTTTAGCAAATTCAGAATGGAATTTTCTGTCAGATTCAAATTGACCTCTTTCCTGTTTTTGTTGCTCTCTTTTCTCTCTTAAAGCTACATCTTTAGCCTGTGCAATAGCTCTTCCAACATTTGGATCAATTGCAGATGCTTGAGCAATTTGTTCATCTGAAATCTGCGTAGGATCAAAACCACCTCGTTGTTGATTTGATTGACCTTGATCTTCATTCATTCCAGATTCGGATCTATTACCCCCAAAAACATTACCTAGAAACTCTTGTTTTTTATTAAGAAGATTTTCTTTCATTTGACCTTGAAGTGCGTACTTAACAGCTTCCTGTCTTAACTTAGGATCTTGAATTCCTGTTAGATCAATACCAAGTCTTTTAGAGGCCTCATTTTCTTGTTGCATCAGTTTTTTTTGTTCGCTAGATCTCATAAGATCAGAAGCTATATCCAAACCTCTGCCCACTCCTAAATTTAACTTCTGTGCAAATGTAGGTTTCTCTTGTCGATTTGTGCGATGAACATTAATCATAAATACCTCTAAATATTAAAATCCTGAGCCAATTCCATATCCCAATTGAGAACCAGCTAATGCCCCACTTGGGCCACCTGCAAGAAACCCTCCTAAACCTCCAACTCCGGCTCCAATTAATCCACCCCATCCAGAAGAATTATTCTTTTGAGGCTTCTCAAACAGGTCTCTTTCATATGGCCTATTGCCCAGTAAATCTTGACTCATAGCATGAAGGTCTCTAAGTGCCTGTCTGGAATAATCCTGTCTTTTGGATTGAAGATCTTGGGCAAAATTTGATGCTGCTTGGTTTGCTGAGTTTTGAAATCCACTACTTTTTCTAGCCCCCATCCCCATTCCACTAAATCTTGATGCTAGATTTCCTTGTAGAGCATTAAATTGACGAAGAGCTGGAGCTTCCATTTGATCATATGCCCCTTCCTCTCCTTGAGATAGTTGAGATAAAAAACTATCAGGACCTACATTAGAGAAAAGCTGTTTAAAAAGATCAAGTTGCTCAGGAGTATATTGTTGGAGTTGCCCTGCTTCATACCCTTTTGGGATTCTATCACCAGAACCGCCACCTCTTTGACCTTTTAATCTTGAAGTAGCTTCCCCTAACATGCCCTGAAAACCTTTTGATCCACCCATAGAATTCATATAAACCTCTCTTTTTCAATAATATATAGCAAATTAGGGTTGTGATAGCCACTCTAATAATACAAATCCGCGTGTTAAATTTGGAGACCCAACTCCGGTTATGAATTGAACCTGCGTTGGCGTTACATAAATTCCAACACTTGCTGTTCCTGTATTGTAAAATGGAATTGGGAAATAATTAGCAGTTCCATCATATCCTATCGCTCTTATAACAGTAAAAGTAGAGATATTGGAAAAGTCTAAACCATGATTAAAAGCCGCATATGAAGTAATATTATAAACCTGTCTGAATGACTGCTGCCTTCGATTCCCTTGCAAAAACCAAGACTCACCAGTAATTGCAGGTCTATTAGTTGGAAAGATTCCAATAGTGCGGAAATTTACTGCATTAGCTGTATCAACGTAAGCTTTATCGCACTCTTTGGACAATTGCACTATTTCTTCTGGAAAGTCTCTGGTGGTCCTTAAAAACGCTACCTGATTGACTACATTATTCATATTACCTTTAAGCTAAATTCATAGATGGACTTACATCAAGTATAATTCCCATAAGTTCTATTTCTGCTGTTTGATCAATTGGAACCACCACCTGCAATGTTCCGCCTGAAATATATGCAGTAAAAGCTGTGGAGTCTACACCAATCACAATGAATGCTGGGTCTGTTTCTAGAACTAAGTAATCATTTCCATTAAGTTCAGTCATCCCTACAACATCTTCTATTCTAACAAGACTATTTACATCGAAGTTTGCTGTTGTTGTAATAGTGGTTGTTGAGCCAGCAGTAATTCCGGTTATGACGCCAGCTTCTACATCGGGATCAAAACTCAAGGTCATCATCTGAGGATCTGATAAAGAGAATCCTACCTGAACAGTATCACCAAGTAGAGATGTATTTACCCGATGCCATATCTGAGATTGAGAATTAGCTGTTATCATATTCAAATTTGTATTAGCTGGAGTCAGACCTAAATTTGAAGATTCAGGACATGTAAATAAAATCGTAGAAAAGATTAACGTATTATTGATCGAATGATCACTTGGGACAATAGGTGAATTATTCCATGCATTGTCAGGATCTTGACTTAGATAAATTAGCAGCGTTATCTGCGAATTATCCGTTCTGGTCAATAAGTATTGCTGAGGTCCAAGACGAGTCTTTCTAGCCATTTCCCAAGCAACAGGAAATTGTTTTGTTTGAATAAACGGCACATAAAATCTTTGAATCTGACCCATTCCAAAATATGTACCAGTTCCTATATCTGCATTCAGATCAAATGTATTTACAGAAGTAAGACCTATAGAAAATACTCTACTATTTATTGCTGATCCTATAGTTCCTAAAGCCCCAGTAATGTAAATATAGTCGCCTACAACTAAACCATGATTTGGAGATGTGATTGTACTTCCTGATATACTTTGGATATAGATAGAAACAGATTCATCGGTTCCATCATCTCTAAAAACGATATATCCTTGTTGATTACCACCAATTACTTTCTGTTGGAGTGCTGTAGATGAGCCCGAGTTCCAAGGAGCATCCCATTCAGCCCATGTTCCATATCTTCTTCCAACTGTAGCCCAGGTTAGGTTTGAGTTTATTCTGAATGCGCCATATGTGGTGTAACATTCTTTGAATAAAGCCCAAGAATCATCTCTGTAGTTATATTGCAACGTAGTATCTGGGAACACATAACTAGATTCATCGCTTGGATATGTAAAATAAATCCATTCATTTATATAATCTCTTTGAGAGCAAAATCTTTCACTTCCATTATCTCTCAAACTAATCTCAAACACTTCATCAGGTATCTGTGGATCAATTCTAAGAGCGTTTGTTTGACTTGTAATTATATAACCTCTTGTTCCTCTAGAAATCACGCCAAGATCTGTATTAATCGCTGAAAAAGTACTTCCAGAACCAAGCTCTGAGTTGATTGTGAAAAAGTTAAATGGAATAATATCGTTACCAGTGTAGACCATCCGAGCTTGTAAAGTGTTAAACCCAACTACCAATACGTCTCCAACAGAAGAAGCCGTACAAATCATTTGACTTACACCGGCACTTAAAAACCCTCCAAAACCAGTCTGATCTTCAAAATAAGCTGATGGAGTCGCTGTCTGGTTTATTGGAACTAAAATTTCATGAAAGACAGTAGTTGGTAAATCAACATCTCCTGTGAATGATGCAGTATAAAAGGGGGTTCCATTTTGGCTATATACCACTGTATCCGGAAGATAGATAGGTATAGAAGTAGATGACTGAACAACCACTCCCATAAATACAAGTCGGTCTTTGAATGGAACAATAAGCCTAGCTCCAACTAGATAATATATAGCTTCAGGAAGCTCGGCGACTGAGAAATTTGATTGCGATAAAGGTGGCATAAAATTAACCCATCCCTTTCCTAACTGAAATACTCCATTCACATCTATAGGGTCACCATCAAACCATCTTATGCAGTCTTTTGTTACATCAGATCTATTGGTTAAATATTGAGCGATCCCTCCGGTTCCATTCGTTGCGATCGTGGCATTTGGGAATTCTACAATAACATTATTCGCATCTGTAACTGTTATCACATAACCTGTTTGAAAATTTATCCCTGTGGTTGTGACAACTTCATTTACGAATACAAAATCACCTACAACTAAACCATGACCTGTAATTTGTAAATTAGCTATGGCTGGTGGTCCACCCATTATCACTGTAACAGCTACGATTGGTTTAAATTGCATCCCAATATTTGTGACATCAAACGGTATATTTATTCCATTTGTAGCCCAAAGAGCTCCCTGATAATTGGCAGTATAAAATTGCTGATAATTTTCTCCATTCCATGTTGCTTGAGTCCATAAAGTTTTCTGAATGTATCCTGGATAAGTACCTGAAGCCACATTTTTAAAAAAACTAACATCATATATTTCGAAGGGACTATCTGTCAGAATATTATAAGAATAGACAGTATCAAACGCTAATGTTCCCGGGAATTGACTACTTGTTAAGTCTAAGTCTTCAAGTCCCATTACAGGTAAATCTGGATTATAATTAAAAATTACAGAAATGACACTCCCCGCTTCTCCAACACCTAGATCTATGACACCTGATGAATAATTAATAGTACCTGAAGGACTTAATGTCCCATCCATTGCAGGATCGGTATAAATAACAGTAGAAGATGATGTAATTGTAACGCTTCCAGGAACTATACTTGCATTTGTCTGAAGACCAAATCCTGATAGTATATTCGCAACACCAGATCCATTTAAATTTATTGCTGTTACAGAAGAACCGAATGAAGAAATCAGAGATTTGAATAGACGATTCAATCTACCAAGAATTGAAGTTCCTCTTTTTCTTTTGACCCTTCCTCTCCATTGATAGGCGTTTTTTAAAACAGGAAAAGAATCATTATCAATCATAAATGGAGGCCTATCGTTTCTTAAACCACGATTTATTTGACCTATTAAGATTTTCTCTCCCATTTTATTTACCTATTGCCATCCAGAAAAATCCTGTTTGGGAAGATGCTCTATCAGCTTGATACCATGTAAATCCAGTTGTGCTTACAGGAGGCGTGTTTAATACATAATCTGATGACGCATGATTACTTGATGAACTTACTGTAGGTGTTAACTGAACATTATAGCAGGCAGTCGTAAATGCCGAAGGAAAAACTACGGAACCCGTAGATGACGCGCTCACAACTATTCCCCATTGAAACTTTATTCCTGTAGCTGTCGTAAAATAACCATTTGCCGCAGCCGAATCCGCATTTATTAATTGATATGTGGCTGCTGCGTTTTTCCAAAAAGGATAAGATTGACCACTAGCTAAATTCCCAAAAAAAACTGCATTGGCTCCAGCAGGAATTGCTGGATTTGCAGTATTTGTTAATGTGACCTTTCTATGAGTTCCCCCATTAGTTTGTCTAAAGCCGAAATGATCTACATCTACTATAAGAAAAGTAGAATTATTATTGTTTTGCATTAGAGGCTGATCATCTGAAGGATCATTTCCTGATGCAGGAATACTTGGATTAAATGGGAAAGTAGTCATGTAGAAGATCCTCCGGTCTGGTATCCACCATAATAGGTATTTAAACCCATTCCTTGGCTGTAAATTGTATCTGTTCTGTTATTTGTCCATTGTCTTTGACTCCTCTTCCAAACAAGAAGTTCTTGTTCTCTAAATAGAGGCTCATAAAACTGAAACTGTTCTACATCTCCAGTATCTGATAATATCTTTCTGGCAGCTCCTCTTGCGATGTATTCAGACATATATCCAAATGGAACGGCAGAACTTGTATTTAAAAAGGCTGCTGGAGACAAGTAAGCATCAAGTTCAACAAGGTATTGCGTATCCGGAACGTTACGTAATGTCAAGGTGTTATTATAATACAGTATTGACCTTGGAAGTCCTGTTTGAAAAAGATAACATTGAACACTAATATTTGCTCCAGCAGGTACAACAACAGGGAATGTAACATTTATTTCACCAGTTAAATAATTTATCGTGTTCGATGTAGTTGAATACCCACCAGCTAGGGCAGCATACCCAAATGGAGCAGTTCCTGGCTGCATTAACAATCCATAATTGAAATTGTTTGTCAAAAACTGTCCGCTATCCGTTACAACAATATTGCTTCCATCAGCCGCTGTAGCTGTTATATAAACTTGTGGTAGAATACTTGTAGATGGGATATTCATATTTAATGTAGTACCAAAAGGTGGATCTACATTATTTCCTGTAGCTATGACACCAGATATATCAACATGTCCTCTTAGAATGCCCTGCAAGGGAGGATTCAAAGGAACAGGTTGAACATTTGCTATTATAGGTAATGAAAAATTATATGTAGACCCTCCGTTTCCTACTGCAACTTGATTACTCTGAAGAATATTTGGGTAAAAGTTGAAAAAAGAATTCTTCTGAGTCTGTAAACTTACTGGAACACCATTGATATAACAGGGATTTAAAAACCCTTGATACACAGGATAAAAATTAATACTTTGAGTAGGATCTGAACCTTCCAATTGAACATCGTAAAGAGGCATATTATACTGATCTACTCCAGGAACTGTCTGAAAAGCATATTTGGTTTTCAAATCAAATAACTGAAGCCTCGCATCCATATCCATAATCCAAAATCGATTTATGTAATCAATAATCAAATTATCTGTTATGAGTGCATTGGAAGGGCTCTTTATAATCCTTCGAATATATGTTATGATGTCGCTTAGTAGATTCATATTTTCCTAAAATGTAGTTGAACCACTGAAAACTGATCTTCTTGAGTTAACAGGGATTGCATCTAGCCTTGCTATAGTAGTATCTGCTGCCATAGTTCCAAAATATTGACCCATTCCATCCGTTCCAGCAGATCTATTTTCTTGCATCGTCAGTCTATGATAAAACTTACGCTTAATTTGCTCTGCAAGATATCTTGGAGCCCATATAGGTTTATTGGTTGGGACTTTCCAAAATTCAGCAGGCATTCCAGCAAATGGTTTGGTCCATATCTCTATTGCTTCACCGATAATTTCTTTATTTTCTGCAATGAAATGAACATATTCTTTAGCAAAATTATATTGCTCTCGATAGTCTTCATTAAACTTTTCCCTGCTACCTATCGTTTTATGAGGCTTAAGGTATATATCTTTTGAATTTGCAATCTCTTTTTGAGATAATTTAGTCTGCGGTTCTACTTCGTCTTTTGGTGTTGCATTAAGCCTATCTAAAGTCAAATCTTTAACATTTTCATCAAATGCTTCAAATTCTGCCGCAGCTTTATTCAATTCTTGTTCTGCTAATGAGCCAGATGATTTTGGTCTTCCTGCCATAATAACCTCAGTTGGGTGATATATTTATATAAGATCCAGGTACATACGTTAAAAAAGAATTTATACCATTACTATTTATTTGCCCACTATTGATATCACCAATTGCTAAAATTTGTGCAGGAGTTCTTGCACTTGAAGCTATATAAGGATCGACATTTTGCGAGGAATCTATATTTACATTCACTTGATTTGAGGCTGGAATAGTGATCACATATCCTTTTATTTCATTTAACTGTATACAACCAAAACTTGAGGGAATAAGTAATCTTACCTCTTGGCCAATCACATAATTATGGTCTACAGATGTTGTCACAACAGTTGTTTGTCCTAATGTTACATTTGAAATAACAAATCTACTAGGCTGATAAAACTGTGCTTGAATTGGAAAGTTTTGGTATGGAGGGATAGGGTATGAAATTACAGTTCCGACTGATGTCATGTTACCTCTGAATATATTTTAGATCATATTCCTGAGCTCAGGAATATGATCTAAGGATAGGTACAAAATGTCCCCACCCTTTATTTTTATTATGGATTTGAATAGTCATGCAAATAAGCATGCCAAATAATCAAATCACCAGCAGTTCCTGCAAGAATAGAAGACGTAGCTAATGTTCCAGCTCCAATACCAACTATAAATCCTTGAGAAGTGTTGTTAACGAATGCGCCTTTGATAGCAGGTCCGTTAATTGTACTTACAAGAGTTGTACCAATTGGAGAATACTGAGGTGCAGGATAGAGGACTGATCCACTTGAAATCGAAACACCACCAGTATTTACATCACCAACAGCCACAATCTGAGGATAAGAGAGCCCTGGGACACTCGCCACAGTTGGGTTGCTAGTAAATGATGAATAAGCGCTAGAATCTATATTTACGACAACTGTGTTGTAATCTGTTACCGCGATCACATAACCATAGACTGGAGAGCCTGGAGTTAATAGGTTTGGTAAAGAATTCAACTGCACTGTACCCCATTGTGATGGAATACGGAATGCCACTTCTTGTCCTACAACAAAGTTGTGAGCAGAAGTTGTATCAATTGTTGTAGTTGCACCAGTCGTAATTGCACTGATAAATGTTTGACCTGGGAAGTAAAGATAAGGGTAAAGAACCTTCTTAACTCTAGGTGTTCCAGTTGTACCAACACTTATTGCAGTATAATTAGATTGGTTTGTATTCCAAGGAATAGTGAAGGTTGTCAAACCAGTCACTGTAACTGTGAATGGGATACCGTTAATTTGCGGCATACCAGTTGTTGAAGTTTCGAATAATCCTTCGAAAATTACAACATCACCACTTGTTAAACCATGGTTTGTAGCGGTTGTAACAGCAGCTGGACTATTTTTTGACAATACAGTAACTGTAAGTGTCGGTCCAAACTGAAGTAACTGACCAGCTGCAAATGTGCTAATACCGTTTGCTGCTACTGTATCGTATTGCAATACAGAAGGAGTAGCTCCCACATAAACTTCTTCCATAGCAGTTCCCTGTCCCATGTAAGCATCCCACCATGCGTGTGGTACTTTGTTTTGTGCTGCAGCTCCAGTAATTGCTGTTCCTGCTGCTGTAAAGTTAAACAACTCTACATAATCAGGCTGGAAAGGCAAATTAACAATTTGCGCTCCACCAGTAGAAGTAAATTTACCTCTAGCTAATTTTGAGTATTCAGCCATATTATACCCCCAAATTGCTTAAGCGAGTGCATAATAGATTTCTTATAGCTGTATCTTGCGTAATAGCTTGAGCTTGGGCAAATTTAACTGCCAAAGTAGCGTTTTGCGCTAGCATTCCAGAATAATAAGGATCTCTATAAATCAAATTCATGGAATATCCATCTTGATCTATATGGGTCACTGCCTGTTTTCCTAATACAGTGTTGTAATACACATCATTAGATACACCAACGTTATTTATCGCAGCATTTCTAGCTACAGGAGCTTCTGAAGATGTAAGGACTCTGATATTAAAAGCAGATCCAAACTCAGAAGGAAGCGCGCTAGCATTTGTCGGATAATTCCACTGGTTTAAGAAACCAGAACCAACCAAAGAATCGAAATCGGACTGTAGTTCTGTAGAAGAAAGCATAAAATATGCACTTCTTACAGGACCTGTTCCGAATCTATCCATACCTTCAATACCTGACATAAATTTGTAGGCATTGTTAGTGTCAAGAGTTGTAGCTACTAATGAAAAATCTGACATACCTAAGTTTGTCGGATTGAATCCATTAGATCCACCACCTGCATTAATTTCTGACGCAGCTGAAACTATATAGTCTCTTAAGATCAAATCTTCAGCTTGTCTCATCGCAACTGCAAGTCTTTCAGAAACCCAAGCAAGTACACCTTCTTGGTCTTGTAAAATAACTTGTTCGTTAATGATACAACCAGTACCAAAGAATGCCATTTGAGCATCAATTATATCTCTTTGTGGCACCTGAGCTGGAGGATCAATACCGCTATTACCCAACTGGATTGTTGGGGGAACTAAGGCTCGTGGCCTCATAAATCTGCAAGTAGTTCCGCCGTTTGTTGGCATAGAAACTTTATCGCAGACAGTAATGTAATTCATTGTAGGAGTTGGAACATATAACATCGCAGGAGCTAAACTCTGCAAAATCATAGGACCAAGATTTCCTGTGGTCGTAATCGACATAAAAACCTAAGGTCATAGGTTAATATGATATGAAGATCGGTAGACGAGCCTAGTTACGTCAGTTCTCGATCATATCTTTATGAAAGGTGCGATGCTTTCTAACGCTGATATCCATAACGGCAGGATTGGCGTAAATTTCTTTATATCAAAGATTTAAATATTGTGTAAATAAAAACTCCACTAAGAGAAATTGGAGAAACTCTTAATGGAGAATCCTTTCATGGAAAAGGTTTTTTGAACTTAGGTATTTTCTAAAATATAGGTGGAGTCGCATTTATCACATATTAAATATGCAGCGTTGTATGGTTCATTTTCCAAAACATATTCCAATTCCTGACCACACTTTTCACATAATCTATTATCCATATTCTTTATCCTTGTTGGGCTTGTAACCACAAAATGGGCAACATACTACTTCAATCGAAGAACAATAACCATCATCATATGCATCGCCATCTTCAATCTGCAATATAAGTTTTCCAATTTGACATCTGAATTCAATACAAGTCCATTCCCCATTTTTGGAGAATGAACATTTATGTTGGATTGGGCTTACAATAATTCCAATAGTACCATTATCTAGCATCCCCATTTCTGTTTTCATTCACACCTCTAAATTCTAAGACGTGCTTGAAGTTCTTTCATTTTATCATATGCATTCTTTTTACCAGAGGAACTGAAATCACCTGAATTCGAATAAGGAGCTGTACCCATTCCAGTAGGCTGGTAAAATGGACTCTTTCGATTGGCATCTATCTTTTCTTGAATTGATGGTTGTTTTTGCTCAGGCTTGTTTAATCCGAGCTCTTTTATGCTTTGATAAACAAGTTTTTGTCTTTCAAATCCATCTGGCATA
>Ga0207641_10003582_pt1 | contig 13726 bp, 21 predicted proteins | sample KBSSwiS62_FD_184306 | JGI IMG/M metagenome (GOLD analysis project Ga0207641, IMG submission 184306) | Switchgrass rhizosphere microbial communities from Kellogg Biological Station, Michigan, USA - KBS Switchgrass S6-2 (SPAdes) (version 2) | ecosystem: Host-associated > Plants > Roots >... | reverse complement strand
CGGCGCCTCGAACCCGATCACCCGCTTTACCGACACCGCTTGGTGCGTGTACGCCACCCGCGTCCCGATCTGGAACACCTCCTCAACGACGTCGGTGACCTTCACCGCTTCCGCCTCTCGTCGTCGGGGGGTGCCCACCGGCACAGCATCCGCCAGTACGCGCTCCCGAGCGCATAGGCGAACGGGAGAACGATGATCGTCAGTGTGGTCATTGCTTGCCCTCCATCACCGCGAGCACAATCAGCGCCGCGTGGTAGTCCAGGTTGATCAAGTCCGACGCGATCACGCAAGCCCCGCGTACTCGATCCCAAACATCCGGGTACAACACCTTCGCCCTGTCGACCTTGCGTTCCATCTCGCCTTGTTGCTTCGTGCGGGATCTCGGCACGATGACACTCCTCTCCTAGGTGGCGCTCCGCTCGCTCGCGCACCATCGTTCGTACACCCGGACGTGCTCCGGGAACACCTGCCGGAGCTTCTCGCGGTTGACCAAGTCGGCCTTCGCGATCAGCCGGAGCAGGTCGGCGGAGAACCAGTCACCCCACCCGTCCATGATCTCGTCCATGTGCGCGATCGTGTGCGGGCTCGGGCCGTCGTTACGTAACGGCGTGCTCATGCCTCGATCACCTCCACATCCGTCCACAACGAGCCGTCCTCCAATAGCTCCCAGGCGTCTGCGTCGCGGTCGAACTCCAGCACCGTCCCGGTGCTGCCTCCTTCCTTGCCTGGGATGCCGTCGCCCGCCCGGAAGTGGTCGTAGGTCAAGAGCGGGTTGCCCTTGATCTCGATCTCGCGCGGGTCCACCTCGGTGCGGAAGTTCGACAGGATCAGCTTCACGACCCACCCTCGTACACCGGCCGGTCGGTCTCGTCGGGCCCCATCCGCCACGCGGGGCCGTCCAAGACGGTCCCTCCCGTGACCTTCGCCCACGCCGCCGCCATCTGCTCTCTGCTCGGCGGGATCGCCCCACCTGGGGGCACATCCTCCAACAGCCGGACGACCGCCCCAGCGGCCTTCTGGCCAAGCTCACCCCACTGGCCGGTGGTGAGGGAGGCGGGGTCAAGCTTCCCGAACAAGTCGCCGATGTTCGCGCCGTCGTACACCTTGAAGGCGTACTCGCCAGCGAAGATGCTGAACGCGACTGCTGTGACGGGGTCGTAGGCTTGTGTGAGCCGCTCTCGCATCTCCGGGTACGACTTGGGCACCGTGGTCGGCGGCGGGCCGCTCTGACGCCTGGGCTCCCGCTCCTCGTTCTGGCGGGCGGCCTGTTGGTCCTCGACGTCTTGGGTGAACACGTCGCTGGCGGCGGTGCCGTTGAGAACGGCCGCGATCAGCGCGCGCTTGTCGGCCATCTTCAAGACCGTGTTCCAGGTGTCGGGAAGGTCTGGGTTTGTTGCCCTGCCCTCGGACTGCGACGTGATCCGGGAGTCGTCCGCGGGGAATTGGAAGCCGCACCCGCCCTCCTTCTTCCAGCAATACCACCCAGGCTCGTTCGGCCCGCCCTCCATGTAGATCGAATCTCCCTCCTTCGGCGGGAACTTCGACCGGCGGATTTGAGGCTCGCCGCACTCGGGGCACGTGCGCTGCGCCCTGCGCCAGGCGTACTTGCTCTCCTTGCTTGAGCACAACCCCTCACCCTGGGAGACGGCCAGGCCGGTCGGGACGTGCTTGAGCGTGCAAACCACCGACGCGGTCAAGTGGTCGCCGTCGAAGTGCTTGTCCGACTCGTAGAACGGGGCAAGCCTCAACGCGACGCAAATCGCCTCCGCGCCAGGCTTCAGCAGGCTCGGCTTGTTCGTGCCGGGAATCACACCGTAGTGACCACCCCGACCGTCGTTCTTGTCCTCTCGCATCACCCGCTCCATCACCTGGACGATCTTGTCGCGCTGGGCGACGACCTCGTCAACGGTCAATTCGCCCTTTGCCATGACCGCCTCGTGTGCAAGCACGGCGGGAAGGTTCTGCATCGCTTGGTCATGCTCGTACTCGTCTACCACCTCGGCATCCGCGATCTCGTCGTCCAGCGTGGGTGGTTTCGCTCCTGCTCTTGGTGCCATCTCTCGATCACTCCCTTTCCGTTTTCCTAGCCATCAGTCCCAACCTCGACACCCGCAGTACCAGGAGTCGTATTCCCACGAGCCGGACGGCTCGAAGTGGTCGCAGACAAGCTTCAGGTGATGGTCACCCAGCGCCTGTAGCTCCCGCTTGCGCCGATGCGCGACCTCCGCGTACCGGCAATGCTTGCAACTGTCGGTTGCCGACCGGGAGCCCTCACCTCGAAACTCGAAGAACGCGAGCGAGGTGGCACTCTCGGCCACCCGGCCGCACGAGCACCTGGCGATCCTGCCGTCCAGGTTGGGAGGCGCGACGGGCTGCTCGGCTCCTGGGTCAAGGTTGACGCAGATCACGCACACTGGGTCGCCGTTCTCGTCGTGGCCGTTGGCCGCGTGCCCACATCCCATCATCACCGTTTCCGTGCTCATGCTGCCTCCCTTTCGTTGAGGGTGGGAGGGGAGCGCGCCCCCGCTTGGACCGCTCCCCTCGCCCTGCTCGACCGCTGTTATGCGGCGAGTTCCAGCGCCCACTTGCGCTCGGCCACAAGCTGGCCGCCGAGCTTCTCAAGCTCCACTTGCCGGTCGGCGTTCTCGTGGTCACGCGCGGTGCGCGTTACTGCGTTCACCAATCCCCATGCGGTCCGGTCGCCCTCGATCATCAGGTTGTCAAGGAGCGACTTCTGCTCGCCATCGGAGAACCCGTGCCGCTCGGAGAGGATCTCCACCGCCTGGGGTGCGTTCCGAACCTCGATCCCGGCTAGCTCTTGCATGTCGGCCACGATCCGGTCGAACACCTGCTCGTTGAGCACCCCGGTCAGGGTGTCTCGCACCTTGGCGAAGAACGCCTCGTCGTCGAGCTTGAGCGTCGCGTCCGAGTAGAGATCCCACGCCTCGCCGTCCTCCATCTCGATTCGGCGTCCAACATGCCGCTGGCCTTGGCCGTACTCGGTGTGGACCGCGCCGTTTGTGCAGGAGAGGCGGTCGGTGTAGGGCCACACTCCAAGCTGGCCTGCGCCGACCTCGCTGTTCTGGATGATCGCGCCACCCCGGATCACGTCGCCGACCTTCGGCGTCACCGGCTTCTCCATGTCCGGGAGGACGATCTTGACGTACATCCGGGTCTCGGTGAGCGAGCACGCCTTGAAGTCAACCCGGCCAGGGAACCGCTTCAGCACCGGCAGCACACCATCGCCGAGCAGGTCGAAGTTGTCCCGCCTTCGGTAGCCGTTGCTCAAGAACGCCCGCACGTTCCCGTCGATGGTGCGCAGCATCCGCTTGGAGGGCTCCCGGACGAGCAAGCCATTGGCGAGGTGCGCGAGAAGGTCGGGCTGGGCGGGCTTCTCCTTCCGCTCCGTCTTCGCGCCCCACGCGAGCCGGTCGTACAGCTTCCATGGGATGCCGAGGTGCGACGCGATCTGGACGTGAGCCCAACGGTTGACACCGAACCGCTCGACCTCCGTGGTCGCCTGCCCGTTCTCCGTCCGGGTCACATCCGCGTTCATGTACAGCTTGCCGTCCTCCTCCGCGAGCGACAAGGCGGCCGTGTCGGCAACAAGGTCACGCTTCGTTTCTAGTTGGCGCTGGAGCTCGGCGTCGATCTGCACCAGCGGGTTGGTGGGTTCCAAGGTTCCGATCATTCCATCTCCTCCTCTGGTTAGTTGACCGCCCGGAGGGTCTCGCCCTCCAGCGGCATCATCGGCGGGTCGAGTGGCCGCTTCCGGTGTTGGCCGTCGAACTTCTCCTCGACGTACACCTCCCACGCTGCCTGTTGGATCGGGTCGGGCATCGCAACCTGATCCGGGGTGAGCGTGATCCCATCCGAGTGAAGCTCGCGCAGCATCCGGGCCATGTCGTCGAACGCCAACCTCTGCCCTTGGCCGATGCTCTCGGCTCGCATCTTGGCCCTGCCGAACTGCTCCATCCGGAAGCCGAGATCGTTCTCTGCTCCTGCTGGCATCTCCTTCCTCCTCCCTGTTAGGTGACGCTGTTGAAGCCGCGCAACCAGGCGCGGCGGTAGGTGTTCCGCCAGGTCTTGCCCGGATCCTCGCGGTAGGGGCAAGCGTTCTCCGTGCGGCCGTTGAGCGCGGCGAGCGCGCCGTGGAAGTAGGCGCTCTGGAAGCCACGGCCTCGGTAGACGCGGATGGCGCGCTGACGCGCGTGGGAGGTGGCGGTCTGCCGTCTTGTCGTCACCGCCATGTCTCCGACCAATGCACCGCGTCGAGCACCTCGTCGGGCGCGAGCTGGTACTCCGCGAGCACCATCGCCTCGGTTCGATCGAACGCCCTGACAAGGAACCAGCCGCTCCGCAGACCATTGAGCGCGTGGAAGGTGACCGCCCAAGATGGGTCTCCTGGGTTCGGCTCGATCCCGTTGGGAGGGAGCGGCCGAGCGTAGCGGGGGTCGGTTTGCGCGGGGGTCATTGGTATGCTTTACCCGTTGCAGGATACACTACGGGGCCGTCCCGTGGGGCGCGAAATGCAGGCCAAAAGAAAGGAGAACGACACCGAACCAGACCTGACCATCCGGCGTGAGTGATGTCTCCCTCGTGCCGGTGCCGCCGATCTGGAGGGAATGTGAAGATCCTTTCCGTCACCGTCCTGCTGGCCGTGGTGTTGGCCTGGCGGGGCTACGAAGCACACGCAGCACACGCCTCGTCGCTCGGTGAGCTTCGGGCGCGTGAACACCGCGTCGTCCACAAGGTGGAGCGCGCGAAGACAACGATCCGCTGGTTCGAGCACCGCTACCACGGCAAGACGATCCAGTGGTTGACCAAGCACCCGTCAGCGTTACGGGCGGTGAACTTCGCCCGCCAGCGCGTGATCCTGGGGCGGGCCGAGCTCGTCCGCATCCGCGCGCTGATCGCCAAGCAATGGAGCCCGGTGCGGCTGTCACCTCAACAGGCGATCCGGTTCGTCTTCGGACGCTATGCCGACCAAGCGATCCGCGTCAGCTCGTGCGAGACCGGAGGCACATTCAGCGTCTACGCCCAGAATGGGCAATACCTCGGTCTGTTCCAGATGGGTGAGTACGCCCGAAGCACATATGGTCATTCGTGGACACCCTTGGGGCAAGCCAAAGCGGCCTATCGGTACTTCGTTGACTCGGGACGTGATTGGTCACCCTGGAGTTGCAAGCCTTGGTAATATGGCGATACATTGGGACGGCCACGGATCTCTCCCAAGGATCGCCTAGAGAGGAACGCCAGTCGAATTGACAATGGCTGCCTGGTATGGACGGGAGCCCTCGACCAAGATGGATACGGAAAGCTCACGATCCCGCGAGACGGTGAGGATTGGACTAACGGACTGATGACCGTTAGACCTCACCGTCTCGCATGGGAGCTAGCGCACGGCCCAATCGCCGCTGGAGTCACACTCGACCACCTATGTCGAAACCGTGCTTGCATTGAGCTGACCCACCTGGAGCCGGTCTCCAACAAAGAGAACATCATGCGAGGCGAGGGGCAGCCCGCCATCAATGCCCGTAAGACGCATTGTGCCTCCGGCCATCTCCTTGGAGGCGACAACTTGTACCTATCACCCGAGGGGTATCGCTATTGCCGCACGTGCCGACGCCGAGCAAGCCGTGAATATCACCGACGGCGTCGCGGGTTGCTCTAGAGAAGACGAAAGGGCCTGGCGGATTCCTCAACCCCCGTCGAGAGACCCGCTTTGGGCCCTTTCGTCGCCGTTAGTTCCATCCAGAGGAGATGGAGACCCGAGAGTCTAGCGTGTATGAGAGGGGCTGGTCGGGCGGTACCGTGCCTTGGAAGACAAGGAAAGCCAGCCCCTCGGAGGTGACCCTAGCGTCTCAGTCGGGGAGCGCGCCCTGCTTGGGCACGTTCACGGCCTTCACGGCGAGCGCGTCGATCCTCTTCAACTCGTCCAGGACGGCAGCCGACGGCATCAGCCGTTTCGCCTTCGCGACCTCGGCGCGGATCTCCCGTAGCTCGGAGGACATCTCGGCCACCCACCAATGGAAGTCGAGCATCGGCGGGGTGTCCGACTGGTCGGCCTTCCCGTTCACCGCCTGCATCGCCGCCGCGCGGGAGGCGAGCCAGTTGCCGTAGCCGCGCGTCGCCCGCCGGACGTAGGAGCGGTTCAAGTAGATGTCGTGGGTGAACGCGGCCCACGGGTTCCAGCCGTTCGACTTGAACTTGCCGACCATCACCTTCGCGTTGTGCTCCGGGTCGTACATCTGCTCCTCGACGTCGGTGCCGATCTCGGCGGCGGTCACGAAGCACTGCCACAAGCCGCAGTCGCGCTGCGAGATCCACGGCCGTTGCATCGCGGCGACGTCGTCGTCGTAGCCGTGCTCGGGTGTCCACACCGGTACCTTCCACACCGACTCGGGCGTGTCGTCCTTGAAGTTGTCGTTGAACGCGCCCGGATACCCCTGGGACTCGGACAAGGAGATCTGACCGCAGACGAGGAGGTCGATGGCGTCGGTGATGCCCGCCTCGTACGCAAGCTCGAACAGCTCGAATGGCTGGAGTTGCTTGGGCGGATGGCGCAGGTATCCGTGGACGGGCACGGGCGGAGACTAGCTGTCCGACCGGAAGATGAGCTAGCCTCTCATCTCGTGGCCCCCCAGAACCGCGAGCCTTGCGTCGTTGACGCCGCTCCGCTCGCCCGTCTCGTCAAGGATTTCGTCCGCCGCTGGAACGTTGACCGGCCACCCATGCCTCCGAACCGGCGCGGCGGGATCAGGGAGGTGCAGCCGTTCGGGGCGGTCGCCTGGTTGGCTCAGGAGACGAGCATCCCGCGCGACACGATCGACAAGCTCCTGGCGGGCAAGCTGGCCCGTACGGGGCTCGGAATGGCCGATGCACTCTTGAACGCCATCGGCCACCCGGAGGCGCTCTGGAACGACGAGGTGCCCGTACAGGGCAATCCCACGGGCGGGCTGAAGTTCACCACCCCCAGGGCTCACGCCCGGATCGCCTACTCGGCGGAGATCAAGCTCGCCGGTCACCCGGTGGGAAGGGTGCGCCGGTACGCGGGCGCATCCCGCTACCTGGCCTACGACCAAGACGGCCGGATCGTCGCCGACTCCTCAAGCGTCACCGGCCTGCGCCGAGAGCTCGTACGCGGCGGCTTCACAAACTCGTACTGTTGCGGTGGGAGCATGACCGGGGACGCCACCCCGCGCACCCCGGCCCGAACCTCGCTGACCGGCAGCTTCTAGTTACCCGGCGGCGCGTGTGGGTCGCGCAACCAGCCCTCGGGCGTGAAGGTTCCGCCGTCTGAGAAGAACGCCCTGAGTACCGCCTTCGCCTGCGCCATCGTCACTGGCTCGTGTTTGCTGAGCCGCTCGCCCTCAAGCTCAATGTTCGCCCTCTTGGCGTAGTAGGTGCTCATGTTGTCGTCGACACTGTCAGCCTCCAAACGCCGCAGGTCGCCGAGCAAGTGGCCTATACCCAGCGAGTGAGGTTGCCCGCTCACCTCGTACCCACCCTTCAGGCCGTTGCGGTTCACGACCCGCGGCCACACCATCGGGTAGCCCACAGCTAGACGAGCGCGTACCGACGCACCGAGTGGATCCGCCGGTAGCTCGCGTTGATCTTCACCGGCCCGGCGCTTGAGCCCATCGACGCGACATACCCGCCGCCGATGTAGACCGCGACATGGGTGGGGCTGCCATACGGGAACCCAGGCTTGCTCGACGTCGTGAACCCGTAGAAGAACAAGTCGAGCGGTCGCGCCTCGGCAAGGCTGACTTGGGTGCCCCTGCCGACCAGCGTGCCGGTGTACCCCTGGCCGTCGTAGCCGCGCCCGTTCGGGTCGGGAGCCCCAGCGGCGAAATAGACCATCGTCGAGAACCAGGAGCAGTCGATCGGGGTGACGATCTTCGGTGGCTTCACGAGCCGCATCGGCCGGTCCTGCGCGTAGGAGATCCTGTCCTTTTGCGTGATCCAATAGACGGCCGCCTCGACGCCGAGGCGGCGCGCCTTCTCCTCTGGGGGTACGTGGAAGATCTCCCAGGCGTCGCGGAGCATCTTGTCGGCGAGCGCGTCGTAGCAGCCTTTGCCCCCAGCCGAGTCGTCCTTCGGTGGGGTCGCCCTCAGCTTCAGGTAGGTGGGCCCGCCGAGGTTGCCGGTGTGGAACAGGCCGTGGTCGCGCTGGAACTTCTCAACCGCCTCCGCGAGCCTGACGTTCGCCTGGTCGTCGAAGTCGCTGGCCGGGCCATCCAAGTACCCGGCCCGCCACACGGCCCGCTTGTGCGCCTCGCAGTCCGGGCCTGGGGGTGAGTGGCGCGGGTCGCCGGGGCGGAAGATGACACGGGGAAGCGGCGGGGGTGCCATCACTCGTCCTTCATGTCCGGCGGCACAACCGCGTCGGTCTCATCCTCGTCCTCGATCGGCCCTTCGTGCGGCTTCAGGTCGGGGGCGGGGTCGGTGTCAACCGGCGGCGGCTTCTCCTTGATCTCGTGGCCGTCCTCGTCGACTCGGATCAGCAAGCCCGCCTTCAGTGTGCTCGCGATGTACGGGATGTCGGGATCGACGGTGACGATCGCGCCGAGGTTGATTCCGGGCAGTTTGATCGTGCTCTTCGCCCGGACGGGCTCGGCCACTACTCGTCCTTGTCTTCGTCGTCTGGGGCGGGCTCCGGCGGGGCGGGCTCCTCACCCGAGGTCGGGCGCTCCTGGCCTGGCGGGTTGCCTTCGTCGCTCATGCTTCCTCCTCTTGTAGGTATTCGCTGGCCTTCTTGCGGGCATCATCTTCGCTGGTGGCGTGGACGTCAACGCTCCCGGTGGGGAGGCTGACCTGCCAGAGTGGGTCGCCCCAGCGGTCACCGCGCTCCGTGACGGTGGCGGACTTGATGATCTTGTCGGCTTCGCTCTTGTTCACCGCTCCTCCTACAGGTAGGCGCACAGGACGCGGACGAGGGACGGCGCGTACGTGGAGCCGTACAAGCCGAGTGACGACCCGCCGCTGCTGGCGGTCTTCACGACCGGGTAGTAGACCGTCTTCGAGCCGAGCACGAGAAACTTCCGCTTGTGCGCGGAGCCGACGATCCGGTTGCCGTTCGAGACGGTCAGGCCGGTCTGGAACGCCGCCGTCAGCTCGTTATCGGACTCGGCGGACGGGTTGGTGGACAGGCTCCCGAACACGTCCCAGGTGCCCTGGCCGGACGAGTAGGCGCAGCGGATCTCGCCGCTCCACCACACATCCCACGCCCCAATCGGGATCGTGATCTGGAGCGAGCCGACGTTGTACCAAGTGTTAGCCGATGGGGCGGCCTGGGTGCGGTCGCTGGCGTCGGTGAGCACCTCCGTCCACTTGGTTGGGTCCATCGGGAACCCGGTTGGTGTCTTCAGCCCGGAGAAGGCGTTGTCGGTGATGTCGGCGTTCGCGAGTGTGTAGTCGGTGCCACCGTAGAAGGTGACGGTCGTGAGCGCGCTGCCCGCGTCGTAGGAGACGGCCGTGATGATCCCGTACTGGAAGCCGCCGCCTTGCTTGTACCGGACGCGCTGCCCAGCCGAGTAGCGGCTCGTCTTGTCGTTCACGATCGAGAAGGCGTACGAGGGCGCGTCGGCGCCGGAGTAGACCCACTCGTCCTCGGCGGAGACGTCGAACCAGCCGGTCTCGTTCTGGCCGGTGACGAACAGGCCGTCGGAGTCCGAGCTGAGCGCGTTCGCCGGGTCGGGGTTGATCCGCACGTCGGCGGAGAGCTGCCCCCCGGACTCGGTGAGGTCTACGGTGTCGGTGTCTAGCGTGCAGGCCACGGGTCTCCTTCCCGGCGGATGTTAGGCGTGGGGGCGGTCACGGCAAGGGGATGGTCGAAGTTGAGCCGGTGACAAGGTTCGTGAACACAACCTCGCGGCTGCCGCCCCCGGTGTCGGTGATGTCGATCCGGACACCGCCGAGGGTTAGCTCGCCGCCAAGTTCGATTCCGGTGTCGAACGAGACCACCCCGGCGATTGCGCCTCCGTTCTCCAACCGGTCGAGGCGGTCCTCGACGCGCCGCATCCAGTCGCGGGCGATGTTGTCGCTGTCTGACGTTCTGCGGTCGCTCATTAGCCCTCCTCGGGCGATGTGGTGCCCTCCGGCTGGAGGACGAGGGTGAACGAGTCGTCCCCCGAGGAGGAGGCGCTCGTGCTGACGCTCTTGAGCCTGAAGGTGCCCACGACCGGCTCACAGGTCTCTTGGAGGTTGACCGGGCAGCGCGCGCCGGGAATCAGGCTGCTGACGGGGAACGGCGCGGTCGGGGCGAGGACGCAGTTCTCGATCTGGATGACCTCCTTGCGGAGTGCGAGCCTGGTCTCGGACGCTTGGATCGCGCTCGGGAAGTCCTTGATCGTGCTGACGCTCTCGACTGACTCCAGCAGGCCGTCGTCGTTGATCGCCTGGAAGTCTGAGGAGGTGTACGCGATCCGGTCGCCGCTCGCACCACCTCCAGCGCCCCGGACGGTGATCGCGTTGCCCTGCTGCTCGCCGGAGAACAGCGGCGTGGGCGGGGTGGTGAAGTGCGCGTCCACGAACGTCCCGACTGGGTCGGTGGGGACAGCGAGACCGCCCGCGACGATCTCCCGGCCGATCGTCGTCCAGTCGATCCCGGTGCTGGTGATGTCGCGAAGTTGGCTGCCGGTGATCAGGTTTTGGGAGCGGAGGAACCGCTTGGTCGCCTTGACGCCGGACGGGCTGATCGAGAGGCTGAGGTTCGGGGACGGGTCGGGCTCCATCGCGTCGTCGAACAAATCCTCGAAGATCGTCGCCAGCTCCTCTTGGGCGTAGATGTGGTTCGCGTGGATCTTGCGGTGGTCGAGCCACGCGGAGAGGTCGCGGGCGTTGAGGGTGAACTCGCCCGGCGGCAGCCGCTTGTTGATGATCGGCCCGATCCAGACGAGCTCTCCGTTGCGGTAGATCGCCAGCTCGTGCCGCCACGCCCTGATCGCGGCCATCGCCTGGCACTCCTCACAGTCGGCGTCCGAGCCGATCGCGCCGGACACGCTGGCGCTGGAGGTGTCATCGAGGACGCGCTCCCAAGAGAGGCTCGACCACGGGAGAATCATCACGAGCTCGTGTCCGCCCCTGGTGACGACCGCGACCTGGTAGGTGGAGCAGCCGAGCACGTTCGGCGCGGTCATCTCGACGGCCGTCGTCACCGGGCCTACCGGCTCGGAGCATTCCTGGATCGCCAGCGTGGCGGTGGGGCTCCCCAGGCTTGCGTGTGTGGGTCGCCGCTTGACGGCGGGCAGCACAACCAGGGTGGTCTGGATCGGCGAGAGGACGGCCGCCCTCGGGTTGACGGCTTGCGGGCCGCCTACGCCGCTCCTGACGCGTCTCCGGGCCAAGTTCGCGCGGGTACGCCCAGCGAGCGTGACGTTGACCGTGACATCGACCGGCGCCACCGCAATCGGGCCAACGGCCTGGGGTGCGCCAAGGCTTGAGTGCGTCCTCCGGGTGCGGCGCACATCCGGCTGGGGCGCGCTGACCGGCCGAAGCTCAATGTTGACGATCCCCTGGGGGCCGACGACGGCGCCGGGGAACCCGAGCATGCTGGAGGGGGTGCGGGTGACACGGAGCGAGCGGCCGGACGCGGCCAGCGTGGTTGTGGCGTCAACGATGGGCGCGGCGGCCGTGATGAGCACGACCTGGGGGCGGCCGACGGTGCCACGGCCGGGACGCCAGTTGCGCCGCCGCTTGACCGCCTGAACCACGACCCGCTCTTGGTTGAGTGCAGCGAGCGCGGCCGCGTTGATGACCTTCGGTGCGCCGATCCTGTACCGCGACGGCCTGCGCCCCCGTTGCGCGGTGACACGAGACTGAACCGCGACGAGATGGGAAAGGAGCGGCGGGACGATCGGCTGCGGGGCGTCAACGGCTTGTGGTGCGCCGATGCTGCTCCGCGTTGGCCGGTACATCCGGTTCGGCAACCGACCAGCGACAAGTGAGGTGCCGACCGTGTTCGGCTCGTCCGCGCCCTTCAGCGCGATGATCGCACCGAGGTTCTCCATCGCGAACGGCTCGGGGAAGTCCGGCGTGTAGGTGCCGGTGACGAAGACAATCTGATCCTCGGTGCCGTTCCCGGCCCAACTCGCGGCGTCAGCGCGGATCGTCCATCCACTACCGGCCCCGCTGATCGAGTCCTCAACAACGGCGGCGGCGAACAGCACATCGTTGTCGTGTGTGGTCGTGATCGCCGGGAGGACGAGACCGTCGGAGTTGACGGAGACGTAGTCGAAGTCGTCGACGACGTTCGCGTCCATGTTCACGCCGCTGTACTCGCAGACCGCGAGCGCCCGCCCGCTCAGCGACGCGGTGAAGGTCGCCGTGACGGTGGTTGATCCAACCTTGGTCGGTGGGCTCAGGAAGAGTTGGAGCCGCCACGACCCAAGTGCGCCCGCCCCATCCTGCGGCGACCCGATCGCTTGCCAGGCACCGTTGATGTTGTCCGCGACGGAGGCTGTCTGGACGATCGAGTTCCAGGCGACGGCGGCGACCAAGCGTGAGTTTGGAAGGACGTTCGACGGGAGGACGAGCGCGGTCGTGGTCGCTGGAGTGCCAGGCCAGGTCTCGTTCTTCTGGACGAACTGCGGGATGCTCACGGCTGCCCCGAGTTGTGCGGCACGACGCAGAAGCGGAGGAACATCCCCTCGTCGATTGCGCTCGGCCAGTAGTAGGCGTTCGTGCCAAGCGGGGTGATGTCAGTCCAAGACAGGCCATCCGAGCTGCGCTGCCACTGGTAGGTGAAGTACGTGACCGGCGGGTAGCCGCCCATGTTCGTCCAGTCGCCAGGATCAGCGGTCAGCGGGCCGCCGATCACCGGGTCGCCCATCACTACCGGAGGTGTGATTGCTGCTGGGGCTGGCTCGACGACAAGGCCCACCGACCCGGAGTCGGCGGTCGTGTTGCCGCGCACGTTGTACGCCGTGACCGCAGCCCGGAGGTTGACGTAGTCGTCGTCGTCGGTCAGCAGGTACGTGTTCGCGGTCGCGCCGGGGATCGCTGTGTAGATGGCGTCGCCGTGCCCGTCGCGGTACCACTGGTAGGTGTACGAGGTTGGGGAGCCCGTCCAGGTGCCGTTGGACACCGAGAGCACATTTCCGACCACGAGCGTTCCGGTGATGACCGGCGCGACGGTGTTCGCCGGGAACGGGATGATCAGCTCGACAACCGGCTTGCGCAGCTTGGAGCGGGGGCCGCGACGGATCCGGTCGGCGCGGCTCCTCCCGGCGACGTGCTTGACCATGATCGGCCTGCCGCCCTGCTCCGAGAAGAACGTCGCGATGCCGCCCGCGTAGGCGTGTGAGTGCGCTGTGGTAACCGACGAGTTTGCGGCGCCGGTGGCGGCGACGATCTTGTCGAGGAGGCTGGCGTACAGGTTCCCCGTCGTGCCGGTCTGGACTTGCGTGAACCCATTAGCGGGAGAGCCCTGGCTCTCGTTGTCGGCGGAAGCCACCGATCCGACCCACACCTCAGCCGCGTAGCGCGTCGTGGATGTGGTGCCCGTCAGTTGTGTCGCGGAGGTACCGGCTGAGCTAGACGCACGGTCAACCGACCAAGTGCCGCCCGCGCTGTCGTGGTACTCGGCGGCGAACATGACCCACCGCTCGCTCGCGTCGATGACCGATGAGATCGCGGTTGGCTCTGATGACCCAGCGCGCTGCCAGAAGAACCACTCCCGGACGCCGCCCTGGTCAGCGCCAGCGGTTGGGATCTCGGTGAA
>Ga0207641_10003581_pt1 | contig 13726 bp, 8 predicted proteins | sample KBSSwiS62_FD_184306 | JGI IMG/M metagenome (GOLD analysis project Ga0207641, IMG submission 184306) | Switchgrass rhizosphere microbial communities from Kellogg Biological Station, Michigan, USA - KBS Switchgrass S6-2 (SPAdes) (version 2) | ecosystem: Host-associated > Plants > Roots >... | reverse complement strand
CACCATCGTCAACCATGTGAACAACGACCAGGTCGGCACCGTCGTGAAGTTCGCGATGGAAAATCCCAAGAAGATCGCTTTCGTCAGCTTCCAGCCGGTTTCGTTCACCGGCCGCGACGAGGACATCACTCCGGAACGTCGCCTCCGCCAGCGCTACACCCTTTCGCACCTCGCGAAGGACGTCAGCCAGCAGGTGGGCAAAGTCGAACCAACTCGCGACTGGTTCCCCATCTCTTTTATCTCCACCTTTGCGGGCTTCGCGGACATGGTCAAGGGCAACGAATCCCAGTGGGGTTCGCTTTCCTGCGGCTGCCACCCCAATTGCGGGGTTGGCACCGCTTTGATGATCAACAAGGAAACCAAGGAGTGGGCACCGGTTCCGCGCTTCCTTAACGCTACGCAGTTGACGAAAGACGTCACCGCCATCACCGATGCGGCGCGCGGCAAGGCTTTCTCCAACTTCATGATGGCCATGGCGCTGCTCAAGAACTACAGTCCGTTCAAGGGACCCAAGGGCCTGAAGCTCTACGATCTCTTCAAAAAGTTCGACAAGACCTGGGCGCTGACGCCCAAGTCCACCACCAAGTACGGCCGCACTTCTCCCGAGCGTACCTATGAAGACGCCATGAAGCGCCGCCAGTCCGATCCTTGGAACTTCCTTTTCATCGCCGGCATGTGGTTCCAGGACCTTTTCAACTACGATTTCCGCCGTACCGAAATGTGCATCATTCCGTACGCCACCCAGCAGGGCGAAATCAGCTTTTGCGCCTACAACACTGGTGTGGGTTGGCGCCAGATCATCGAAAACATGCACAAGAACGCGACCGTCGCCGAGTGGTACAAGACCCACGGCAAGCACCAGATTTATGCCAAGGGCAAGAACGTCGACCTCATGAGCTTCGAACACTCGCTGGTCATTGACGCCAACGACGCCGCCCGCGTTCGCCACCTCGAACACGACGTGCCTCTCACCGCCGCCGAAGAAGATCGCGCGCGACGCAAGAAGGCCTTCGAAGAACAAGCCAAGGTTCGCGCCATCTACGAAGAACTCGTTCTTAAGAAGCCGCAACCTACAGTGGTCCAGATCGGCTCCCTGACCGACATCAAACAAGCCACTCCGGCTAACTTCGCCAAGACCAACGCGTCTCAGCCGGTCCAAATCGCCCCGGCCCCCGAACAGCAAGCTGAACCCGTAGCCGGCGACTAATCTCCTGCAAACTCGGCCTTTCATCACAGCCCCGCACTCCGCGGGGCTTTTTCTTTGTAGGTGTATGGAATGCCGACCGCTTTTTGCGTTGGAGTGCGACTCCAGGCCACTTTTTCTGAACCGTCCTAGGTGTTTTCCGCCCTTGCGATAAAGCGAAGCAGACGATGGCTGATCCTCGGTGCGCTCGGCTTGCTGTTTTTCTTCGTGATCAGCACCGGTGGAATCGCAATCTAAACTTCTGCTGTCGCGGGGTGCCGCGCCCTTGGTCTATAAGTGTGCAGGATTTTTCTTTCCGTCAGCTAAGTTCACCTTCTCCGTTCTAGCACTATACTCGTTTCGGAGAACTGACTGAACTTGGCCTCTCTACAAAATCGCATCGCTCTCGTCACTGGCGGCAGCCGCGGCATCGGCAAATCCATCGCATTCGCTCTGGCCAACGGCGGCTGCCACGTCGCCGTCAACTACCACTCCCAACAATCCGCCGCCGAATCCGCTGTCGCTGCAATACAAAAACTCGGCCGCCGCGCCATTGCCATCCAAGCCGACGTCTCCCTTCCCGCCGACGTCGACCGCCTCATCTCCCAAACCGAACGCGACCTCGGCGAAATCGAAATTCTCGTCAACAACGCCGGCATCGCGCAAACCAAGCCCATTGCCGAAATCACCCTCGAAGACTGGGACCGCATCCTGCGCGTCAATCTCACTTCCGCGTTTCTCGTCACCCAACGCGTTCTCCCCAACATGCGTAAACGCCGCTGGGGCCGCATCATCAATCTCTCTTCTGTAGCCGCGCAAACCGGAGGGGTAATCGGCCCGCACTATGCTACCTCCAAAGCCGGCCTCATCGGCCTCACCCATTCCTACGCGGCACTTCTCGCCAAGGAAGGCATCACCGCCAACGCCATGGCCCCCGCGCTCCTTGAAACCGACATGGTCACCGGCAATACCAACGTTTCCCCCGACCGCATCCCTCTCGGCTACTTCGGCCATCCCGACGAAGCCGGCCGCGCCGCCGTCCTCCTCGCCGAATCCGACTACATCACCGGCCAAACCCTAAACCTAAATGGCGGCTGGTACATGTCCTCCTGATTTCTTCCGTATTGTCGTAACGTCGGCATCCTGCCGGATCCTGCCTCAAGTAGCGGGCTTTAGCCCGGCGTCTGCTGCCTGTTATAATGAATGCTCACAAGTGAAGGACTATCATGCCCATCTACGAATACATCTGCGACGACTGCAAATCCCAATTCGAAAAGATCGTCATCAACCGCCAGCAGGAAATCTCCTGTCCCAAGTGCTCCTCCAAAAAGGCTACTATCCAGCTTTCCGTCTTCAGCTCCGCCATCGCCGGTGGCTCCTCTAAGTCCAGCTCCGGGTCATCAGGCAGCGGCGGCGCCTGCTGTGGCGGCGGTTGCGGCTGTCACTGAACTTTTCGCCATTTCCCATTCCAACGTCATGGCAGCCTGTCCCTAACTTCGGTATCCTACTGCCCACCGTAGATTGAGTGTGTTGAGTGTCAGCTCTCCCAGGGTCAATAGGTCCTTACCGCATCCTGGCCCAGTTGGGCGAGGGCAGCATGGGTGTCGTTCTAAAGGCCCAGGACCAGCGTCTCGACCGTACCGTCGCTCTTAAGCTCATCCGCTCCCGCGCCGATGATCCCGCCAGGCGGCAGCGTTTTTGGCAAGAAGCGCGCGCCGCCGCTCAAGTAGCCCACCCCAATGCCTGCCGCCTTTATGACATCACGGAAGAATCCGGCGAGCTGGTGTTGGTCATGGAATTTGTCGAAGGCGAATCGCTGGCCCAGCGCCTCCGCCAGGGTTCAGTTCCCGCGCGCGAAGCCGCCCAGATTGCTCTCGAAGTTCTCTCCGCCTTGCAGGCCTTTCACAAACTCGGCATCGTCCATCGCGATTTGAAGCCCGCCAACATCCTGCTTTCTCCCCACGGCGCCAAGCTGCTCGATTTCGGCATCGTCAAGCATGTCCTGATTCCTGAATCGGACGAAACCGCCGCCACACTCAGCGACACCACCGTCCAAGGCGTCTTTCTCGGCACTCCCCGCTACGCGTCACCCGAACAATTCAACGGCCGCGCCGTCGATGTCCGCTCCGACATTTTTTCGCTCGGCGCCATTCTCTTCGAAATGCTCACCGGTAAGTTCGCTTTTTCTGGTGAAACCTTCGCGGAACTCGCCCATTCCGTTCTCCATGTCACTCCTCCTGCTCTCACCGGTTCTCCCGCCATCACTGCCATCGGTCGCATCGTCCATTCCGCGCTTTCCCGTGCTCCCCACGAGCGCTATCTGAGTGCCGAGAAAATGGCCGAAGATATCCGCAAAGCTCTTCTCGCTGAGGGCATTGACACCGTCGCCCGCGCGCAAACCCTCCGCCGCATGATCGTTCTTCCGTTCCGCATGGTGCGTCGCAGCGATGAACTCGAATTCCTCACCTATAGTCTTCCGGAATCCATCACCGTTTCGCTTTCCGGCCTGGAAAATCTCGTCGTGCGCTCGTCCATCATTGCCGCGCGCTACGCGCAAGACGTGCCCGACTTCCAGAAAATCGCCAGCGAAGCGGAAGTCGACGTCATTCTCACCGGCGCGCTCTTGCCCGTTGGCGAACAGATTCGCATCACCGCCCAACTGGTCCAGGTTCCTGACGGTGCCGTACTGTGGTCCCATTCCTCGGAAGCCAACGTTAAGGAACTCTTGCAGCTCCACGACACCCTCGTCGACCGCGTCGTTCAGCAAGTCCTGCCCCAGCTCTCGCCGCACGATCAGGCGGTGCTTCATCACGATCGCCCAGCCAGCCCCACCGTCTATCAGCTTTACCTTCGCGCGAACGAATGTTCCCGCGAATGGGAAAATCTCCCCGCCGCCATTCAGCTCTATGAAGATTGTGTGCGTCTCGACTCGCGTTACGCCCCGGCCTGGGCTCGCCTCGGTCGCGCTCGTTGGCTCTGCGACAAATACACTCTCGGTTCTGCCGAAGGCCTACGCTCCGCCGATGATGCTTTCCAGAAGGCTTTTGAGCTAAGCCCGGACCTTCCGCTCGCTCACCACTTCTATACCTACCTTCAGGTTGATCAAGGCCGCAGCCTGCAGGCATTGCAGCGCCTGCTCGATTTGTCTTCCCGGCGTCACAGCGATCCCGAACTATTCGCTGCTTTGGCCCACGTCTGCCGATACTGCGGTCTCCTTCAACCCGCCCTCTTCGCGCATCACGAAGCGCGCCGTCTAGATCCCCAGGTGCCCACTACGCTCAATCACACCTATTTCATGCTCGGCGACTACGAACGCGCCCTGCAAGCCTCGCAGCGGGATTTCGGTTACGGCACCGCTTTAACCCTGGCCCTGCTCGATCGCACTCCGGAAGCCATCGCCATGCTCCGCCAGCAGGAAGACTCCAGCTCCTGGCGTCTCGGCAAGCTCTTCCTCATTTCCATGCGCGCCTTGCTGGAAGGGAACCGCGAGGAAAGTCTTCAGGCCAGCGGGGAACTCGTACGAGCTACGTTCCGTGATCCGGAGGGCCTTTACTATCAGGCGCGCCAACTCAGCTATCTCGGCGCGGACGACTGGGCCCTCGAATTGTTTCAACGTGCAGTAGACCACGGTTTCTTCTGCTATCAAGCCTTCGTCCGTGACCCCTGGCTGGACCGGCTTCGTGGCAAACTTGCCTTCCCAGCCATTATGCAAAGGGCTTCCCGCCTCCATCAGGAAGCCCTGCGTATTTTTCGCTCCAACGTCAAGGATTCCTTGCTCGGCCTCGCCGCCGAAAATTACGACTCATGACCTTACGCTGGCTAGTCTCGCGCTATGGTCACGCGCCGCCCAACCTTGTATACTCCCGCCAGTCTTGCCGCAGGAGGTACTCGTCATGTCCGCGTCGCCAATTTCTGTCCTCGAACACAATAAACAGCTCACCGTCCGCTGGTTTGCCGATGTTTGGAATCAATCCCGCCGCGACGTCATCTTCGAACTCCTCGCGCCCGATTTCGTCCTTCACGAAGGCCACACGCCCATCCGTGGCCCGCAGGAATTCGCCGACTTCTACGACCGCCTGCAGTCTCAGCTCTCGAATATTCGCATTACGCCCGGCGTTACCCTTGCCCAAGATGACCTCGTCAGCCTTCGCTGGACGGTCAACGCCATCCACAAGGCCACCGGCAAAAAAACTTCTGTCTCGGGCATCTCCATCGTCCGCATCAAAGACGGCCGTTTCGTCGAAGCCTGGCAAAACTGGGATGCTGCCTCCATGGCCGCCCAGCTTTCCGACTCCCCCTCTGCAGCGTTGTTCTAGACGTGGCCCATACCACTTTGCAACGGCGCATCGTGCCCCTTTTTCTGTATTTTCCTCGCGGTATTTATCTACTTTTTGGGGGCGCCTCTCGGCTTTTGCTCAGTACGAAATGGAAGTTTCGCAATGATCAGGCTCTCTGGGTGATTCCTAAAGCGCTGGCGCGCGAACCTTCGTCTCCCGCCATTGCACACCTGGTAGATTACTTTGATCTCGAGTTTGAACCCCGGTGGCAGACGTTAGGGAAAAAAGGAAGGCTGAATCTTTGGTCGTCCTGAGTTTTGGAGAGTGTGCTGGCGCTGCCTTCATGAAACCCTCTGAGCCCGGCTTTCCGTCGAGTGCTCTTCGTAAACAGGAGTACCACCAACACATCAGCGGCTCTTCGGACGGGACGCTTCAAGTTCCGACTACGCCCTTCGATCCAAGACATCAAACTCACCACAGCTGGCCTCCGATTCTTCTCGTCCCCGTACGCGATGTCGGGCAGGTCGTCGTCCTGGCCAGACCTGCTTCTCCAAGCTGACCTCAATTCTCCTCCCAGCCTTCTATCTTCTTTGGAATGAATACTCGCGGAAGCGCGGCACCGCTAACGTCTTTAGAATAAATACCTACGAAAAAGGCAGGCTAGGGCCGAGCAGTAGAGATGGTTCAGAAAAGTCGTCTTTAAATAACTCGCGATATTTCAGATATTTGCTGCAACACAGGAATAGACCCCCAACCTTCCGACTCGATTTTCGGTTTATGTAGCAACGGTTTTATAACGCCGTCGCTCGTTTTTCCGCTACCCGCGCCGGTAGCTCTTCATGTAGCCCGGAACCTCGGTTCCCGCCTTCAACCGTGCATCGGCAATCGGCTCTGCGGGCACCACCGGCAGCGGCAGCACTCCCGCCCACACTGGCAAGGAATAGTCCTCTTCGTCGTCGATCGGCCCGCCCGTCCGCACCTTGGCCGAAACCTCTTCCAGCGGCAACGCCAGCACGGTCGTCCCTTTCATTTCATGCTCGGACGGCCAGCGGATGTCGCCCCAGCGCCCCTTCATGATGTGCTCGGTAAACAGGCGCAGCGCTTCCATCTTCTCAGCGGGATCTTCCACCAGGCGCGCCGTTCCCAGCACTACCACCGACCGGTAGTTCACCGAATGATGAAATGCTGACCGCGCCAGAACCAGCCCGTCCGTCAGCGTCACCGTCACGCACACCGGTATGCCCTGGCTCAGGGTGCGCAGCATCCGGCTCGCCGCCGAACCATGCAGGTACAGAGTCTCGCCGCTCCGCCCAAAGTTCGTCGGAATTACAAACGGCTGCCCCTCCACGACAAATCCGACGTGGCACACAAATGCCTCATCCAGAATCTTGAAAACCGTCTCGCGATCATACGCCCCGCGTTTCGGCAACCGCTTCACCTGTGTCCGTTCTGTCGGTGTAAATGTGTTCATCGGCTTTCTTTCGTTTTGGCGGGTCTTCAGGCCCGTGCCTTTCGCTTCGCTCGTCTAGCGCTGGCTTTAGCCCGGCATCTGCGGCTGCAACGATGCTATGCCATTAACGTCGCCAAACAAGAGCCAATCTGGACGCTATAGCACACGCCCGTCATTCCGAGCTTGCCTGCCGCAGGCAGGCGAAGCGAGGAATCTGCTTTTGCCTTTGTTCAGTGCGTGCCCGGTTTGACCGGTTTTGCTTCTCCCCGTACCACGCGAAACCCCACGTACTCGGGCGCCGCCGTGCAATTCGCTTTCGCATCCGCGGGACAATCCGCACTGCCGCCGATCACTTTGCCCTTGCCGTCGCGTGTCAGCACCCACTCCGCCACGTTGCCGCCCAGATCGTAAATCGGCTCTTCGTCATCTTTGCCCTGGCCATGAAAGCTGCCGACCTCCTTCAGCAGCGGCGCGGTCCCATGCAACTTCTTCGCCGCTTCGCGCAGCGTGGCCGCATCCTCCGGATTCGGCGTATACCCCGCCCAATAATCCAGCGTGTTTTCTCCATCGCGCTTTTCATAGAGGCCCTTCACCTCCTCTTCATACGGTATCCGCCAGGTTTGGCCGGTGGTTTTGGACAGCCATGCTGCGTACGCTCGCGCCTGTTCCGCTGAAATTCCGCTGGCCGGGAAATTCTCTTTACCGGCTTCTGTCTTGTAGTTCTTCTCGAATTCGGCAAACTGCGCGCGAGTCACCTCAAACCGTGCAATTTCCGAGTCACCGTGCTTCACAGCCTCGGGGATGACCACAGGTTTGTTCTTGACCTTAAAATCTGTGCCGTAACGGTCGCCGCTACGCGCAATATTTTTCGCCCGCTCGAGATTCTCTAACGGAGAATCCTTTTTTACCGCATCCGGCGCGAGCTTTTCGGCCTTGAAGAAGTATTTGTCGAACCAGGCGACTTCTTCTTCCACTTTGCGCATCTGGTGCGTCAGCTTGCGCGGACCGTGCGGCTCGCCGGGAAACACCACAAACTTCACCGGCACTTTGCCGTAGTACTGCAGCGCGCGGAAGTACGACCAGCTTTGCGCCGGCGGCACATTAGTGTCGTTGGTGCCGTGGAAAATCAGTACCGCCGCCTTGATCTTGTCCATCTTGAAAAACGGCGATTTGCGGATGTACAACTCGGGATCTTCAAACGGCGACTTGCCGAAATAATACGAATCGAACGAATCGCCGAACATCACGTTGCCCCAGTCGCTGATCCATTCCACGTCGCCGGCGCCCACACTGGCCACTTTGTAGCGGTCGGGATACGTAGTGATCAAGCTCGTCGAAAGAATTGAACCATTCGACCAGCCCAGCGTCGCAATTCTTTCCGGATCGACCATTCCTTTTGCGATCAGCGAATCCACGCCCGCATTAATGTCCGGAGTTTCCAGGTCATAGTATTTTCCGCAGCAAATGGACTCCACCCACTTCAGGCCGTAATTGTTGCTGCCATGATAGTTCGGCTTCAGCAAGAACGCGCCGCGCTGCGTCAGCAAATTGTTCGGATACGCCCAGTTGTCTTCCCACGCATCCGCGTCGTGCCCGCTCGGCCCGCCATGGATCGCCGTAATCAGCGGATATTTTTTCCCCGCTTCGTAATTCGTCGGGTAGTAGAGGATGCCTTCCACTTCCTCGTCATTCGATCCCTTCCAGTGAACGACTTCAGTCTTTGCGAATGCACGGTTTTTCACCAGTCCTTCGTTCAGCTTGCTCATCTGCACCGGCGAAACCAGCTTCGCACCGTCGAGCCCCGCGCGATAAATCTGCGGCAGTTTGCTGGCCGTCGAATAAAAATAAACGATTTCCTTGCCATCATCCGTCACCTCGAAAAACTGGATGTTCTTCGCCTGCTCGCCTTCCAGCGTCGCGCGTTTCCAAGTCCATCCATCACCCGCCTTACTGCGCGTGTAACGTGAAGTTTCAAACCGCGCGCCCGCCGCAAGTCCCACCACAAATCCATCTTGCGTCGCCGCCAGATCCGACCCGATACCGTTCTCCCAATCCAGCGGCACCTGCGTGCTCTTGCCCGCCGCCAGGTCATAAAAATAAAGCAGCTCCACCGTGGCCGTCAGAAATTTCGGATGGGTAGAGTGCGGCGCCCACGCATAAAATCCCGAGCTGTCGGGCAGCCACTCAAATCCGCGCGGATAGACGCGGCCCTCCGCAAAAATCCGTTTCTCCGTTCCATCGCTCAAATTGTGCAGCACGGCAATCGGCGGCGTCTTCTGATCGAACGTGTAGTGCAAACTTCTTTGATGAAGCGCCGCCGCGAATTTCCCATCCTTCGATACCGCCCAATTGCCAATCCAATCGGTGTTGTTGGTCAATTGCGTAATCTTTTTGTCTTTCACACTGATTCTGTAAAGGCGCACCGGCGGCTCGTGCTCCGCGTCATCCACCGTCTCCGAATCGTCTTTTTTCTTTTTCAGTTCCTGCTCATACAGAGAAGGATCTTCCTGCGCGCTGAAAATGATGGTGTCTTTGTCGATCCAATTGACGCCGCGTGGCGCATGCGCCAGTTCTGTGATGGACCATGGCTCACCGCCAAACGGATTGATCAGCCAGATCTGCACCGGCGCTGTGTCGGGCTTCGCGCCATGCCGCGCGCGATTGCTTGTGAACGCGATGAGCTGTTGGTCGGGGGACCACTGGGGTTGGCTGTTGTTGTCGCTGCCGCGTGTCAGCTGAATCTCCTTGTTTTCGGAGAGGCTGGACAGCATCAGGTTGGAAATGCGCGCGTCTTTCTCTTTGTCACCGCTGGACTTCACCCAGACCAACCACTTGCCGTCCGGGGAGATGCGCGTCTGCGGCGCCGCAGTTTCACCGTAAATGATGTCTTCCGGATTCCACGGTTCTTTCTTGTCGCTGGTACCAGCTTTTTCGTCGGCCCACGAAAGACTTGCGGAAATGCACACAACGAAGAGCACGAAAAGGATCAAAGCATTGCGGCGCATCGGGGATCCTTGGATTCGAGATGTTTGGCGAACGGAAAAGGATAGTCGAATTGACGGGAATTGGGAATGCGGTAGGCTTGAATGCTTGCAGGTGCATTGACCGCAGAGAGATTCCTCGCTTCGCTCGCAATGACGAAGCCGCAGATTCGGAGAGTCAGAACATGGCAGCGAGTAAACCGATTTTCACAGCGGAGATTTTCCGGTTTTTTCAGGATTTGAAGAAGCACAATAAAAAAGTGTGGATGGACGCGAGCCGCGAGCGGTATCAGGCAACGGTGACCAAGCCGTTCCGGCGATTGCTGGAAGAGTTGTCTCCGGCGCTGCTCAAGCTGGATGCGAATTTTGACGTGGCGGCACGCGGTGGACGGAATTTCTCGCGCATCAATCGTGACATCCGTTTTGCCAAGGACAAGACTCCCTACCGCGCGCAGATGTATGTGAAGTGCGGCGTGCCTTTGCCGGGCGAAATGGAAGGCGGAGAAATGTACCTGGGAATTTCCGCCGAGGCGGTGACCTGCGGCTTCCGGATTTACGCGGTACCGAAACGCAAACATTCGCCGCTCGCGCTGGTGGCAGAGCCGAAACTGGCCGCGAATCCGCGTTTTCTGGCGTTGCAAAAGAAACGCCTCGCAAAAAAATACGACAGCTACTGGTATTCCATGGTGAAGGGCGAGTGGACGAAAAACGATGGATGGCCCGTGGTTGCCGATTGGCCAAAGCTGCAAGCCTGGATCGTGCGCAAAAAGCTCGCGAAGTCCGCCGTAACGCGCGCATCGCTCACCACCGACACAGCCAAAATCTTCCGAGACCTATATCCGCTCCTGAAGTTCACCTCACTCTGAACCAAAACGGAAATGTTGCTGCACAGGGAGGCTTTCGGCCCCGGCTTTTTTACAGCGCCCTGCGGGGCCGAAAGTGTGTGGGGGAGCTCGCGAAGGTCGCTCGCTTACTGCGGCATCTCAGACAAAAGGATTCCTCGCTTCGCTCGGATGACAACTTGTTGACGGCGGCGCGATCCGATTTGCTCAGCCGTGGTGGGCCGCGTCAGCGTCTTCGGCGAGTTCGCGCATTAACGCAAAGAATCCGGCGGACTGGCCGGTAAAGAGGCCCATGTCGGTGAGAAATTTCAGAGCGCCCATGGCGACGCCTTTGGTTTCCGTGGGGCGAATTACCGAGCAAGGCGGAAGCTTGCGGCTAAGGAACGGACACGGCTCCGGCATGATCAGGCTGGTCTGAAAGTCCTCGCCGCCAAAGGGCGAAGAGTTCAAATCTGGAAATGTGACGGAGACTCCGGTGACGGGATCGACTGCTGTCAGAGGTACGGCGTCGCCGGCAAGGTCCGACCAGGTTTGGAAATGCATCGTTTCCGTCGGCCCGATGCTGATGAGGATGCGCAGCGTTTCGGAATGCGTGGCGCGTTGGGCCATCGAAGGATAGAGGCTATTGCCCCCCTGTTCGATGGTGGGGAAATGGAAGACGGCGGTGTTGACGATGGCTTGCAGAAAGTTGGGATCGCTGGTGTCCGCATCAGTGCGCGGAATGGCGGTGTGCTTTCCCTTGTTTAAATCGGGCACGGCTTGCGGAAAAACGAATGCTGGATCCAGGTCGGGATTGTGCGTGCTGCTGCGATAACGCGTATACCAGCTGGTGTCCAGCGTGAGCTGCATCAGATTGGTAAGGCGAAGCTTGCCGCTGGAGCCGGTGGCTTCGCTGCCCGGCAAAGTGCGAAATGGTTCGAGATTGACGGGTGCCGCGCCTTTGGATTCGAGATACGCGTTCAGAAAATTCTGATGGGTGAATTCGTCGTCAGTATTGTCGTGAATGTACTGGGGCATATCGTCGTCAATCGCGGCGAGCAAGGCGGTGTAGGCCGGATTGCCGCTGCCGCCTGGTACTTCACTGGTGTTCGGAACACCGCCGAGTTCGTTGTACTGCACCCAGAAATCGGTTTCGAGGATTTCGGCGGCGGCTGCGAAGCGAAGCAATGCAGCGTCGCCTTTGGTCAGACCTCCACGCTTGACCTCGTCATCTTCGGCGGCGAAGGCGAAGGGCGCGTGGATCGCATTGGCACCGATGGTTATCGCACCGGCAGTGAGTCCTTTTTGGAGGAAGATGCGACGGCTTGAGGCAGGGTTTCCAGGTCGTGCTTGCATGGTGAGTCTCCTTCGATGACGAGAGCGGGTCGGGGCCAGAGGTGCGCTCGTCAAAGTAATATCGACAGAAGGCTAGAGAAAACGCGAACGCCGAATGTCACGGCGCAATCAACGATGCGTCGAAGATTTGTCGTTTTTGTGTCGAAGTGTTTCGCTCCAGGAAATCAGGTAAGGCCCAGCAGTAATTAACGAGTAGTGCATATAGAAAAATTGACGATGCGGAAAGAGTTGCATAGGATGCGAGAACGCGGATGGACGAGCAGGATACGGTTTCAAGGGGGTAGAGATGCGGAAGTTTGTGTGGTTGTGGGTTGGCTTGATGCTGATATGGCGTGCGGCACAGCCAACGGTGACGCTTGCGCAGAAACCGGGAGACAAGTCCGCGGAGAAGACCGACACGGATAAGTCCGACAAGGGCGGAGACAAGAAAGACGACAAAAAGGAAGAGAAGAAAGACGAAAAGAGGCCGGAAGAAAAGATGGTGCAGAGCAAGCACACCATCAAGATTGGCGGGCAGGAAATCAAGTACACCGCGACGGCGGGAACGATTTTGCTGAAATTGGAAGACGGAACGCCGAAGGCCAGCGTGTTTTACATCGCGTATACGAAAGACGATGTGAGCGATACGGCGAAGCGGCCGGTGACGTTTACATTCAATGGCGGACCGGGCTCGGCTTCGATCTGGCTGCACCTTGGTGCCTTTGGGCCACGGCGCGTGGAGATGGGCGACGCGGGCGCGCTGCTGCCACCGCCCTATAAATTGGTGGACAACGAATCTTCGCTACTGGACCTGACGGATCTGGTTTTTATTGATCCGGTTTCGACGGGCTACAGCCGGGCGGTGCCGGGCGAGGCGCTAAAACAATTTCACGGGATTCAGCAGGACATCGAGTCGGTAGGCGATTTTATCCGCTTGTATGCGACACGAAACAAGCGGTGGTCTTCGCCGAAATTTCTGGCGGGCGAAAGCTACGGAACCACGCGGGCGGCGGGACTTTCCGGATATTTGCAGCAGCGGTATGGCCTGTATCTGAACGGCATCATCCTGATTTCTTCGATTCTGAATTTTCAGACGGCGGAATTCGATACGGGCAACGACCTACCGTACGTTTTATATTTGCCGACGTACACGGCAATTGCGTGGTATCACAAGAAATTGCCGGCGGATTTGCAGAGCGGCGGGCTGCAAAAGGCGGTGGACGAGTCGCGGAACTTTGCCGCGCACGAGTATACTGACGCGCTGATGAGCGGCGACAATTTGCCGGCTGCACGGCGGACGGATATTGCACAGAAGCTCTCACGGCTGACGGGACTTCCGGCGGATTATCTAATGCGAAGCAATTTGCGCATTGAGATTCAGCGGTTCGACAAAGAATTGTTGCGCGACCAGCGACGGACGGTGGGCCGGCTGGACGGACGATTTGTCGGGATTGACGAAGATGCGGCGGGCTCGCGCCCGGACTACGATCCGAGTTTGGCGGCGATCGTCGGGCCATACACCGCGACGTTTCATGACTACGTGCGCGGCGACTTGAAATTCGAGAGCGATCTTTTTTACGAATACCTGACGGGGCGAGTGCGGCCTTGGAGCTTTGAGCCTTATGAAAATCGCTATGTGAACGTGGCGGGGACTTTGCGCAGCGCGATGACCGAATCCG
>Ga0207641_10003580_pt1 | contig 13729 bp, 14 predicted proteins | sample KBSSwiS62_FD_184306 | JGI IMG/M metagenome (GOLD analysis project Ga0207641, IMG submission 184306) | Switchgrass rhizosphere microbial communities from Kellogg Biological Station, Michigan, USA - KBS Switchgrass S6-2 (SPAdes) (version 2) | ecosystem: Host-associated > Plants > Roots >... | reverse complement strand
CGATTGGCTAACCCCAGCAGGCCGACGAGCGCTTCCAGCGCGACCAGAATGTTCGCGATGCGCGTGTTCGGCACGAGCCGGCCGTAGCCAATCGTCGCGAGCGTTTGCACGCTGAAAAACAGTGAGTCTTCGAAGCGCGCAAGCGGTGCGCGGGCAGCGCCGGCCAGCGCGTCCGCTCCGGCCAGCCAGTACAGCGCCGCGAACAGCACGTTGACCACAACGTAGAACGCAGCCATCAAGCCCAGCAGTCGAGGGACTGGCAGCGAGAGCAGCGTGTGATAGGCGTTGAAGGGGTGAAACGGACCGAGATCGTTCCGGCGGACGTTGAACGTCCCGTCGTGGTTCAGCAGGCGTGCGCGGCTGCGCTCGGAGAGCTTTCCGCCGAGACCGAGATCCTCGCCGAGGCGCTGCTGCTGGGGCGATTCGGACACGATTGACGTCCGAGTATTCTAACCGTCGCGATCCCCACCATTATCGGTTTGTTCATCCCTTGTGACGTCCCTGTGACAGGCATCTGCGTTGTGGGGATGTGACCTGGTATTTGTACGAGAGTAACACCCATCAGAGACCATACGCACCGGAGGCGAGACATTCATGAAGCGATCTTTCGTGCGTATCTGTGTCGGTGTGGTTGGTGTCGCGGCCGTCACTCTCGGGGCTCGGCTGGCTGCGGACAGTCCCAATGGAGACTTCGGAAAGTTCGTCGCCGATCAGCTGCGCGCCCATTCTGAGCAGCTGTTCGGGTTCAACCACCCGCTCGACGACAGCGCCCTCGGTCCGTTCGATGGCCCCAGCGTCGACGCGCTCGAGTTGGCCGGCGGGCTGAAGGCGACCCTGATCTCCAGTGCTGTCGAGAACGCGGCCGATCAGATCGCGATGTGGCCCGATGACGCGCATCCGACGCATCTGTTCGTCTGCGACGAAGAGACTTCGGTCCCGGCCGTGCAGCGCGTCGATCTCAGCAAGCCGGCCAGCGCCAATGCCACGACCATCGTCACCGGGCTCAGCTCCTGCGACCCGGTTCGCCGCACGCCGTGGGGCACCATCATCGTCGCGGAAGAAGCGGGAGCTACCGGCGGCTTCTACGAGATCCTCGATCCGCTTCACATCAATACCGCGATCAACGTCAGCAATCGCGATCTCGGCACGACCAGCGATCCGCTGCATCTGGTGAAGCGACAAGCGGTCGGGAGCCTGTCGTTCGAGAGCTTCGCCATCAGGCCGGACGGCACCATGATTTACGGCGACGAACTGGCGCCGAGCGGCGGCACTGCTGGCGGCGGTATCTATAAGTTCGTGCCGGCGGTGCCCTTTACGGGCGGCCCCGCCGTGACGATTCCCGCCCAGTCGCCGTTGGCGTCCGGGACGATCTTCGGACTGCGCGTCGCGGCCTCCGGTTCGTCGAACTGGGGCCAGGGCGCGGAAACGGGGAAGGGAGCCTGGACGCTGGTCAACGTGGGCGCAGCCGGCGTGATCAACGCCACGGGAAACATCATTCTGCGCAACGCGCAAGTGCTGCAGCGATTTACCGGCTTTTACCGCCCGGAAGACATGGACATCGATCCGATAGCCGCTGAGAAGGGCGTGTTCCGAGCGTGCTGGGCCAACACCGGCCGCATGACCCACGTCGGCGTAAGCACGGTTGAGAATTCCGGCGTGAATTCCGAAATCATGTGTCTGACCGAAGAGCCCCCCAGCGCGGCAGTGCCAGCGCCGCCGACCGGCACGATCCCGTCAGTCGAGCGCTTCGTCCCCGGCAGCCCGGTCCGAGCGATGTACGACAACGTCGCGTTCCAGCCGCATACCGGTAACCTGGTGATTCTCGAAGACGGACCGACCAGCCGCGTGCTGCCGAACGGCACCTCACAACCGCGGGGCAATGACATGTGGATTTGCCTGCCGGACGGCGACGATGACGACACTCAGTCGGACGGATGTGTTCGGTTCGCGTCGCTGCGCGACACGTCAGCGGAGCCGTCAGGATTCATCTTCCTCGCGTCGGGCGAAGCCGCGTTTGTGCATCTGCAGCATCGCGACGTCGATGCGGCCAATCATCGAGGGTCGCTGATGATGATCTCCGGATTCAAGGTCAAGGACAAAGACAAGAACTGATGCTGCGGCGGGGGTACGAATGGCCTCGCGGCGCTACGACACGAGTGTTCTGAAGAGCCAGAACAACGTACCGGACAGCATGATGGAGACCGGCAGGGTCAGCACCCACGCCATCAGCAGGTTCCGGATCGTGTTCCATTGAAGTCCGGAGGAGTTGGCCGCCATCGTGCCCGCCACGCCAGACGAGAGCACGTGCGTGGTGCTGACCGGCAGCCCGAACGAGTCTGCCGCGCCGATCGTCGCCATCGCCGTCAGTTCGGCAGCGGCGCCCTGCGCGTAGGTGAGATGTTCCTTCCCAATCTTCTCGCCGACCGTCACCACGATCCGCTTCCAGCCAATCATCGTGCCGAGCCCGAGCGCGATCGCGACCGCCACCTTCACCCAATCCGGGATGAACTTCGTCGCGAGGTCCACGTTCCGGCGATACTGTCGAATCACGTCGGCGTCGCGCGCGGCGATCACATGCGGCGTCGGCGATGACTGCAGCAGCCGCAGCGCTTCGTTCACGATGTAGAGATCGTTACGGAAATTGCGGACCAGCTCGGGCGGCACGTCGCGCAGCTCTTTGTAGGCGCCCAGCTCGCGGGCGATGTCGCGAATCATCGTCCGGATGGCCGGCACGGTTTCCGGAACGAGCGTGTGACTGCGTATGAATGCCGTCAGGCGATCCCGCGGCTCACCAACCGGCACCGTGCCATCGTCGCGCGACGCGAGCGCGTCCACGGCCTGCGCCGAGACGGCAATGAAGTCGTGGACATGCGTCGGCGGAACCGCTCGATTCAACGCATAGGCGGTTGGAACGGTGCCGATCAGGATGAGCATGATGAGGCCCATCCCTTTCTGACCGTCGTTGGATCCGTGGGCAAAGCTGACACCGGTACACGTCAGGATGAGCAACAGTCGAATCCACAGCGGCGGCGGTGCCGTGCCGACTGGACTCACGTAGAGCTCGCGACGGGGGATGGCGAACTTCGCGACCATCAGCAGCGAAGCCGCAGACACAAAACCAACCAGCGGCGACAGCAGAAGCGACTTGCCGACGCCGACGGCTTGTGTCCAGTCGACGCCGCTCGTCCCGGTGCTCGGCGCGATCAACTGGTTCGCGATCCCCACGCCGATGATCGAGCCAATCAGCGTGTGCGAGCTCGACGACGGCAGCCCCAGGTACCAGGTGCCCAGATTCCAGATGATGGCGGCGACCAGCAGCGCGAACACCATCGCGAAACCGGACGCGGTCCCGACCTGCAGAATCAGATCGACCGGCAATAGCGAAACAATGCCGAAGGCCACTACACCAGAGGAGAAGAGGACGCCGGCGAAGTTCCAGGCGCCCGACCACACGACGGCGATCTGTGGATCCAGCGAGTGGGTATAGATCACGGTCGCCACGGCGTTGGCGGTGTCGTGAAAGCCGTTGACGAATTCGAAGCCCAGCGCGACGAACAAGGCGAGACCCAGGAGCAGGAAGGGCAGGATGCTCGGGTTGTGCACCACCTGCAGGTCGCGGATGAGATGGGTGACGACGTACAGGGTCCCCAGCGCAACGGCGCATCCGAATATAAGCGTGCCGCTCCAAGTCGTCTTCCGCCCACTTGGCAGGCGCAAGGCGTTGGCAGTCGCTGTGGTTGTCACAAGGTTCCTCGGGCGAAAGGCGCGATTATGACGTGCGGGGGAGGAGAGTTGGACCGGTGACGCGAATGTTTACACGCTGTTTACAAGCGACGTCGATCGGTACCGAAGGTCAACGGCCGCCATGGAGAACCGCCGAACGCGATTTCCATGGCGGCCACTCGCGACGATCAGCGGTTGTCTCTTGTCCCCGAGGTCTGTCCGCGCAAGACCGGATAGGGCTTGCGGCCAGTGCGATCGCGCAAGCGCCGCCGTTGGCCTTCACCGTCGCCGTGCCGCCCGCGGAGAGTGTTTCAGCGAGCCTACCCCGCGACGGTCGTTGAAGGAGGCACGGTCGGCTCGGCCTCTGGCGCGAGCCGATCCAGCCGATGAGCCGTCTGAGTGTGGCGGTGCGTCCAACGTGTCCACTCCACGACGCCCAGAGCGGGTTCAGGCGGTTCGGGCAGCATTGAGAGGTATTCGAGCAGATTGCCATCCGGGTCGTTGAAATAGAGGGACGCAGCCGGCATCCATGCCAGCACGACCGGCTCGTCGGTCGGGTTTCCCGAAAAGTCCAGCGGGGTTACGCCCGCTCTCCGAAGCCGTGCGGGCGCCTGGAGCAAGTCGTCAAGGTCCGTTCTGAACGCGAGGTGCAGGTTCAACCTCTGTGGAACGGCTCCAACTTCCCATAAGCCGAGCATGGCATTTCCCCGTCCGCCGATCCAATAGAACGCGACCCGACGCTCGACGACGTGCGCGAGCTCCAGTCCCAGCACCTCGCTGAAGAATGTCAGGGAGCGGCTCAGATCGCTGACGGTCAGGTGACCTTCGAAGAGATCGCGCACTGGAACCATGCTCGCCTCCACATGTGGATGGTAGTCGCACCGATCTCGAGAATCCAACCCGGAGGCGCCGCAGCGTTTGGCACCTCGAAGAGTCCGCCATCGTGGCGGTCGTCATGCGCCAATCCGCGGCGGCACTCGACTGCGCCTGGCCAGCGCTGAATCGACGATGGCGTGCATCTCCTTCAGGAGTATGTTGGCTTGGTTGTGTTGTCCTGTGGCGACCGCCACCTGAACCGCATCGCAAAGCGCCAGCACGTGCCGCCGCTCGCTCGCCTTGTAGGCGTCGATATCGCGGCGACGCTGTCGGGTCCGCTCGGAAAGATCAGCGAACAGCGCCTTCATGACGACACGAACAATCCGGACTCGAAGACGTGAGCTCTCATGCGCTTGTAGATTCGCCGGCCCCGTCCTTTATTCCATCTCTGGTCGGCCGGCAATCGGCTGCCCTGGCGGAGTCGACCGAGAGACTGTGACGGCTTGCGCCAGCTCACGTGGAATATTGGAGCGCTCTCTCAGGTTGAGTGAACGTGTGGATGACGCCACCCGCCGCATTTCCCAGCGAACTCGCCGATCACATCCGGCTGCCGAACCACCGGCTCCTTCACGTCCGGCCGTTACGCACCTGCGACACAGGTCCGATCCGCGAGCTCTTCAGTCGCCTGAGCCCTCGGACTCGTTATCTCAGATTCCTGTCGCCCATGCCGGTACTCCCAGAGTCCGTTCTCAACCTCATCACGTGCGTGGATTACCGCCGGCAACTGGCACTCCTGGCGGAGCTGGACGCTGCCGATCGCACCGAAGTCGTCGCACTCGGCAGCTTCGGAGCGATCGACGACGGCACCGCGGAAGTTGGTCTGGTGGTCGGCGATGAATGGCAGCGGCAGGGCATCGGGACTGCGCTTGCCACCAGAGTGCTTCAGGCAGCGGAAGCCCGCGGATTCACGCGGTTCGTCGCTCACATGCTTTCGGACAACGCCGTGATCCGAAAAGTCGTGGATCGCGTCGGCCATGTGCTCTCGACCAGAACGCGCCAGGGTGTGTCCGAGGTGTCCTTCATTCGCCGCCGACGCGAGTGAAGGAGATCGACCGGAGGTTGAAAATGAGATTTGCAAAGGCGGTGTTCGTCGTGGCCGGCGTCTGGGGGCTCGTTGTGCTCACGCCGCTGTATTTTGCCGCCGACCTCGTCGGCCGTCTATATCCGCCGCCAATTACACATCCCGACTTCTACTACGGCTTCATCGGCGTTGCGGTTGCCTGGCAGATCGGGTTCTTGGTCATTGGACGTGATCCGGAGCGCTTTCAGGTGATGATGATTCCGGCCGTGCTGGAGAAACTCGTTTACGTCATCACTCTCACCGCCCTCTACGTGCAAGGACGTCTGGCCGCTGGCCAGTTCGCCCTGGCAGGACCGGATCTCGCGCTCGGCATTCTCTTCATCGTGTCATTCTTCAGAGTCGAAGATGCCCGTCGCCGTAAAGTGTGGTCCGCTGGCTATCCGGTCTAAGGGGAGCATGATGCTGGAACTCCGCCCGACCTGCGAGCATTGCAACCAGGCCTTGCCGCCGGATTCCCTTGAAGCGCGCATTTGCTCGTACGAATGTACGTTCTGCGCAACCTGCGTTGACGGGATTCTCGGTAACGTGTGCCCCAACTGCGGCGGCGGCTTTGTGCCGAGGCCGATCAGGCCGTCGAACAACTGGAAGGGAGACAACTTCCTCGGCAAGGACCCGGCGAGCATCACGGTCAGGCACAGGCCGATTGATCCCGCGCTTCATCGGACGTTCTCGGCGCCTATCCGGCGCATTCCACCTCAGAAAAGGTAGGACTCCCGTACTCCTCTCTCTCTCTCTCTCGGATTCAACCTCGCCCGGAAATTCTTCTGAGTGAATTCCTTGCCGAGCCAGCGCTGCAAGTAGCCGCCCCGGCGCGGCGGATCGAATCAGTTGCCGAAGTAGCCGCAACGTTCGGCGGTCCAGGGGCATCACGTCGTCTGAAGCGCGCGGACGAACTCCGTCAACTCCATGTCGTTGAGGTCGGACACCGCCCAATACGCCATGCCGTTGCGGATCCAATGGCGCACGTGGAAGCCCCGAACCGCCCGCTCTTGTACCGCGGGTGTGCCGCCGGACGCCGGCCAGACGAATACATTGATCGTGTGCTTCTGGCGCTGATAGACGAGCGCGGCCACGGGCCGTCCGGCCACGTAATCGAGCCGGCCGCCGGCGAGCGGAAAGCCAACCGACGCGAGATCGACGACCGGCGGAGAGAAGTCGAGCTGGCCGAGGAACCACGGCTTCACGGTGTGCTGATCCGTGGAGCGGACATCGAAGAGATGGTCGGCCATGAGCGAGCGCACATGACCGTTGACCACCTCGTCGACCGGAGTGTCGGCGCGCACCGTCCCCGATCGAACGAGCGAAATCCCTCCGCCGATCGACACGACAACTGCCGCCGCGGCCGCCCACGCCATCAGCCGGCGCGCTGACGTGGTCCGCCGCGCCTGCCCGGACACGCGCGCGCGCAACCGCTCGGGCGCATCATAGTACGGCACGGACCTGACCAGCCGGCCGAGGGCTTCACGATCGGCCACCCGCTGGCGGCATGACGCGCACGCGCTGAGGTGTTCTCGAATCGGCGCGGCGGCATCCGCAGCGAGCTCGCGATCAACGAACGCATCGAGGTCGCGCGTCACTTCATCGCAGATCATGGCACTCGCTCCATCGACAGCGAAGGCGGCTTGAGCACCGCCGACAAACGATCGCGCGCCCGCGCGAGACGCGACATGACGGTACCGATCGGCACGCGCACGAGCGCGGCGATTTCCTTGTACGACATCCCTTCGATCTCGCGAAGGACGAGCACCTCGCGAAAATCGACCGGCAGCTGCTCGAGCGCCTCGCGCACCCGAGCGACGGCGAGCTGCTGCAGCAGGCGCGCCTCCGGATCGAGTGCGCTATCGGCCGGATCGTCTATCGTGCTGTCCAACGGTAACTCCGCGGCGCCGGCACGGCGCGATACTCGGCTGTACCACGTATTGCGCACGATCGCGAACAGCCAACCCCGGGCATCATCGTCGCGCAGCGACGGAAAGAACCGCACCGCCCGAACACAGGCGTCCTGGACTACGTCCTCGGCGTCCGCGTCGTTTCTGGTCAGCCACCGCGCGTAATTGAACGCGGCGCTCAGATGGGGCAAGACGATCTCTTCGAACCGGCGTGGAGGCATGACCTCCACAGAAGACCCGCCGCACCTGACCTTTATTCCCGAACACCGAACGTGACTGCACCTGGTTCGCCATCGGAATATATCCGGCCCACCGGCGGTCTGATTAGGCGAGATGGCACTCGTGGGGCGGTTGCATCCGTTGATTATTCACTTTCCGATTGCGCTCGTCATGCTCGCGGCGGCGGCCGAAGGCGCGGCGGCCGCCACGGGCGACCGGCGCTGGCGCATCGTCGCCGTCATCAATCTGCGCGCGGGAGCGGCATTCGCTGTCGCAGCGGTGATTGCTGGCTGGCGACTCGCGTCAGCGCCGGGTGTCGACCCGACAACGCTCCTCGAATGGCACCGTTGGTTGGGCGCGATCGCGGCGGTTTTGACGGTCGCCACGGCGATGGCGACGTCTCGGGTGGAACGGCTGTCGTTTCGCGGTCTCGCGATCTATCGCCTGGCGTCGTTCTTCGCGGCGACGTGGGTCGCCGTCACAGGACACGTCGGAGGACTGCTGGTGTGGGGCGCCGACTTCCTGCGCCCGTGACGGAGGAATAACGTGACGCACAATGATGAGGAGAAAGCACGTGATCGGCGAACGTTCCTGAAATGCATGGCCTGGGTCGGCACCGGCGCCGTCTGGACGATGTCGAGCGGCGTGCTGCACGGCTCGGCGCTCGGTCACCTACATAGCGGCACGCTCGAGCCGCCTGCGGCGCGCGGCGGACTGCGATTCGTTCAGATCAGCGACAGCCACATCGGCTTTGACAAGCCGGCGAATACCGACGTCACGGCCACCCTACGCGCGGCGATCGCCAAGATCAAAGCAGAACCGCAACAGCCGTCCTTCGTGCTCCATACCGGCGACCTCACGCATCTGTCGAAGCCCGCGGAGTTCGATGCGCTGCAGCAGGTGTTGTCCGAGCTGGGACTTCCGATCTTCTATGTGCCTGGCGAGCACGACGTCCTCGAAGACGATGGGAAGAGCTACCTGCAGCGATTCGGTCGCGGCACGCAAGGGGCGGGCTGGCAGAGCTTCGACCAGAGCGGCGTCCACTTCATCGGACTGGTGAATGTCGTCAACCTCAAGGCCGGAGGGCTCGGCACGCTTGGTAACGAGCAGCTCGAGTGGTTGGAGAAGGACGTCAAGCACCTAAAGAGCAGCACGCCGATCGTCGTATTCGCGCACATTCCGCTCTGGTCCGTGTATCCCGAGTGGGGATGGGGCACCGAGGACAGCGCGCGGGCGTTGTCGTATCTGAAGCGGTTCGGTTCGGTCTCGGTGCTGAACGGCCACATCCATCAGGTCATGCAGAAGGTGGAGGGGCACGTGACGTTTCACACCGCGATGTCGACGGCCTTCCCGCAGCCGGCGCCAGGCAGCGCGCCGTCCCCCGGGCCGATGAAGGTGGCCGACGATCGGCTACGGACGATGCTCGGCCTGTCGCGCATCTCGTTTCACGACGTCAATCACCCGATAGCGATCACCGACCTTCCGCTGGAAGCGGCGACCACGAATGCCGACGCTCGCGACGTCGTCGTCGACAACTTCAGCTTCGCGCCGGCGACCGCATCGGTGCCGGTCGGATCGACGATTACGTGGACGAACCGCGACGACGTGCCGCACAACATCGTCAGTACGGAACAGAAGTTCAAGTCACCGGTACTGGATACCGACGAGCAGTTCTCGCATCGGTTCGACGCGCCAGGCTCATACAGGTATTTCTGCTCGATTCATCCGAAGATGACCGGGCGGATCGTCGTCGGGTGAGGTATGCGCGTCATTGCGATTGCGTCACTCGGCGTCGGCGCCGCCATCATGATGGCGGCGGCATCAGGCGGGCGCACCGCGCCGCCGGTTCACGAGGTGAACGTCGTGGCGAAGAAATTCTCGTTCGAGCCGGCGACGATTCAGGTGGTGGCAGGCGAGCCGGTGCGGCTTGTCGTCCGCTCCGCTGATGTGACCCACGGCTTCTCGATCCGCGAGCTGAAGATCGATCTGCAGGTGCCAAAAGGCGGCGAACCAGTCGTCGCCGAATTCACCGCGCCGCCGGCCGGCCGTTACGAAGTGGCGTGCTCCGAGTTCTGCGGCAGCGGGCACGGTCAGATGAAGACGGCGCTCGTCAGCGTCGCGCCGACAACAACCCCTCGCTGAATCACGAAAGGATCAGCATCATGCGTCGAATTGTGAGCGTGGCCGTTGCGGCCGCGACTATCCTCGGTGTCTCCGCCTGCGGCGGCAACGGCGTTTCCTCGCCGAGCGACCCAGTTGGCTCGTCGGCTCCCCCGGCGGGCGCGATCGTCATCAACGTCGTCGGCATCAACGGCGCACAGTCGTTTTCACCAAATCCGGCGACCGTACCGGCCGGCCAACTCGTCTCCTGGCACAACGTCGACACGGTCACGCACCGTGTCGTGTTCAATGATGGCGAACTCGATACAGGCAACATCGCTCCCGGCGCGTTCACCGCGGCGATGGGTCTCGTGGCACCAGGCTCCTATCACTGCTCGATCCACCCGCCGATGGTCGGCACGATCGTAGGTGGTCAGTGAGAGCCCCGTCGCTTCGCGCGTCCCTTGTGGTCTGCCGTCGGCGTGGTGGCCTCGATCCACCAGCGCTCGTCACGGCGCACAAAGACCTCCACACAACATCACGATAACCGTCAGACTGCGCATCATTTACTGCTCTCCTCTAATCGTGAACGCGTCAGTTGGTGTGCGCGTTTATTCGCTCAGCGCCGCTGCGGGGTTCACTCGGGCGGCGCGGCGGGCCGGCAGCCACGTCGCGATGAATGCCACGGTCGCGAGCAGGAATGCGACGGCGCCGATGACGACGGGATCCGTCGCCTTTACGCCGTACAGCAGCCCCGTCATCAAGCGCGTCATGCCCACCGTGCCGACGAGCCCGACGAGAATGCCGACGACGGTAATGCGTGCGCCGTCCCGCATCACCAGCCCGAAGACGTCCGCGGCGGAGCTGCCGAGCGCCATCCGGATGCCGATCTCCCGGCGGCGTTCGGTCACCTGACAGGCGAGCAGGCCGTAGACGCCGATGGACGCGAGAAACAGCGCGACCAGCCCGAACGCCATCGCAATCACCATCGGCAGCCGCCGCGGCACCAGCGTTCGATCGAGCCGCTGCTCCATCGTCCGCACGTCGAACAGCGGGAGCTCCCGATCGATCGACGCGAGCGTCGATCGCAGCGCCGGCACCAGCGGGTCGGGTTCCCGAGCGCTCCTGACGGCCAGCATGATTGATCGCCCCGGCTGCTGCGCGTACGGAAGGTAGAACGCGCCGATGGACGGATCCTTCGGCGTCAGCCCGGTCAGTTGCACATTTCCGACAACGCCGACGACGGTCGGATAGCGGGTGTCGGGCCCCCTTGTCAGGAGATCGAGGATGCCTCGCGGATCGCTGGGCCTCGAGAGCCGGCGGCCGATAGCGTCGCGGCCGGGCCAGAAGCGCCGGGCGAGCCGTTCATCGACGATGACGACCGGTGGCGCGGTGGCGGCATCGCGGCTGTCGAAGTACCGCCCGCGCACGAGCGGAATGTGCATCGCCTCGAAATAGCCATCACTCGCGGTAATCATATGCGGCGCGACAACCGACTCTCCGGGTGTGGGCTCGCTCTCTTCCGCGACGATGACGCTGCTGCTGTAATTGCCGCCAAACGGGATCGTCGTCGTCAGTCCGGCGGCGCCGACGCCAGGCAGCGCGCGAGTGCGCTCGAGCAAACGGCCGGTGATCTGCGTCAGCGCCGCTCCATCGCGGTATGCCGACGCCGGGAGAGTGATCGACGCGGTCAACACGCCGGCCGGCTCGAATCCGGGATCGATGGCGAGCACGGCGCGGAAACTCGCCAGTAGCAGTCCGGCCCCGATGAGGAGCACGAAGGCGAGCGCGACCTGCGCCGTGGCGAGCAGGCGGCGCAATCTGCCGGCGCCGAGCCCGGCCGTGCCGCTCCGGCCGGCATCGCGCATGACATCGTGGAGATTGGCCCGGGAGAGCCTCGCCAGCGGGATCGCACCGGTGACGATGCCGACGGCCACCGCGAGCGCCATCATCGCGCCGGCCGCCTGCCAGTCGAGCCCGATTTCCTGGCGGCGCGGGAGCACCTCGAGGTTGAGGCTTGTGAGCACACGCAGCAGCCACCACCCGCCGGCCACTCCCATCGCGCCGCCGCAGACGGCCAGAAACGTGGTCTCCGTCAGCATCTGGCGGCCGACCCGGGCCACGCTGGCGCCGATGGCATGACGCGTCGCGAGCTCGCGCCAGCGGCCGGCCGATCGCATGAGGAATAGATTGACGAGGTTGACAGCGCCGACCAGGAGCACGAACAGCGCACCGGCCCACAGCAGATAAAGCGTCGCGCGCACGTCACGCACGACTTCCTGCTGCAGGGGGACGACGGCCGTCCGATAGCCGGCGTCGCGGACCAGCGTTCTGAACTGTGGAAAGCGCCCGTCGTTGCGGGCGTTCAGCGCGTCGATTTCCCGCTGCGCCTGTACAACTGACGCACCCGGTGCGAGCCGCGCGATCATCACCCAGGTGTTGCTGTGGCGCGAGGCGTCCGATTGCTGATCCGCGTTGAATGAAGCCGGCAGCCAAAGATCGATGTCATCCCAGAGGTACGCGAACTGGCGTGCGAGGATTCCGACGACGCGAAAGGGCGTCCCGTCGAGACGGATGTCACGTCCGACGATCGCGGGGTCGCCGCCGTAACGTCGCTGCCAGAACATGTACGACAGCACGACCCGTGCGGCATTCCCCAGCTCGCCGTCTTCCTCGGCGATTACCCGGCCCGCATACGCCGTCGCGCCGAGCAGTCGGTAGAATGACGGCGTCCCGCGGAGCGCGTTGACGCGCTCGACGCCATCTGGCAGCCCCAGTGTCAGGCTGGCGCGCCGGTACAGCGCCTGCTCGGCGAACGACCGAATCTCTCGACGCCGATCGAAGTAGTCCGGGACGGAGGTGGCGACGATGGCTGGCCCTGCGCTGGCGAACCCGAACTTGGGATACAGGTTCGACACGAGCACGATCCGATCGGCGCCGGCGAGCGGCAGCGGCTTGAGCAGCACCGATCGCACGATGCTGAAGATGAGGGTGTTGCCGCCGAGACAGACGACGAGTGTCGCCAGCACGGTGAACGTGAAGCTGCGCTCACGGGTCCAGCTTCGTATCGCAAATCGCGCGTCACGCAGTGCGTCTGACAATCCACTGACCAGCAACGTTCGTGCCTCGCCGGCGAATATACGTCATACTCGGCGGGCAGCGAAGCCGAACGATGGCGCCGATCATTCCGGATCCGACGAAGATCAAAACCTTTCGTACCGAGGCGGCGTTCGCGGCGTGGATGAAAGTGAACCACGCCCGGGAGCGCGAAATCTGGCTGAAGATTCACAAGAAGAGTTCTGGCCTGCCGACGGTGACGCTCGCGCAGGCGCTCGACGTGGTCTTGTGCTGGGGATGGATCGATGGGATCCGGAAATCGTTCGACGAGCGGTCGTTTCTGCAGCGCTACACGCCGCGGCAGGCGCGGAGCATCTGGAGTCAGATCAATCGCGATCACGTGGCGCGGCTGACGGCGGCCGGCCGCATGACGCCGCAAGGTCTGCGGCAGGTGGATGCCGCCATGGCGGACGGCCGCTGGGATGCGGCCTATGCGCCGATCCGCAGCGCGAGCCGCGCGACGATTCCGCCGGATCTGCGCGCCGCCATTCGGGCCAACCCGCGCGCCAGCAGAACCTTCCGCACGCTCAGTCGTCAGAACCTGTTCGCGCTGACGTTTCGCATCAACAACATGAAGACGCCAGCGGGACGCGCGAGGAAGATCGCGGCACTGGTCGCCATGCTGGCGCGCGGCCAAACCATCATTCCGCAGCGGTCCGCAGGTTAAAGGGGCCGCCGCGTCTTCGGCGTATCCACGTACGAGATCGCGTCGTCTTCCCGCAGC
>Ga0207641_10003576_pt1 | contig 13732 bp, 26 predicted proteins | sample KBSSwiS62_FD_184306 | JGI IMG/M metagenome (GOLD analysis project Ga0207641, IMG submission 184306) | Switchgrass rhizosphere microbial communities from Kellogg Biological Station, Michigan, USA - KBS Switchgrass S6-2 (SPAdes) (version 2) | ecosystem: Host-associated > Plants > Roots >... | reverse complement strand
CGCCCTTTTCGCACAGTTGTTTTTGGGTGATTTTTAGGAAAGTTAAGGAATATTCGGAGTGCCGAATACACGCTTAACACGGAAGAAACAATTGGGAAAACGGTCCACGTTGACTCGATATTCTGCTCCGTCAACGGAATAAGGTCCTATGACTTGCTGCCACTCTCCGCCTGACATCGGTTTGTATTCGAGTGTATCAAGGTAGTCTGCCTCGAACACCCACAACACAAACACGAGGATTCTAAGCACGGTCTTTGCGGTCCAAGTCCGCCGTTGAATCTGGTTCCCTGTCGCCAAGCGCCCCAATGATGACGCAAATCCCCGCACACCCCGCCGCAACAAGGCTAAGCCCCGCAAGAATCAAAGAGCCGATGACTATGGCGGTGTTCATTAGTGCGGACCCACTTGGTTCATCTCCTCGAAAGTCCGCTGTGTGTTGCGGTCAAATTCGAAGTGAGATTTGCCATAGATGGTGTCAATGTCATGCTTCAAATGAACGGTTGCCGGGTCCTTGGCAAGAGCCGAAACTAGTCGCGCCTGTCCCGCGCATCCGCACAAAGAAACCAAACCACAAACAAGAGCCAGAAACTTAACCATAGAATCACACACTAGCTTGCATTGACTTGCACGCGAGCAACACGCCACTGTTTCCCGCTGTCGCGACAGACTGAACCGCTTCCCAAGAAATTTCGTCCGCCGTCAAATAGAGTTGAAGCGGCGAAACGAAAACATAAGTTGCATTTCCAATTTTGCCAAACTGAATCCCGTCAACAGTTGTTCCCGCGCCCGTCTGCCATGAAATCGACATGAAGCTTCCCGTAGGAAGTCCCGAAAGAGCGGGAGCAGTCCCCGAAGACACAAACGTCATCGGCATTGTGTAAACGGTCCGCCGATTGAACGAAGCGCGTAGAATGCCGTAATGATATGCGCCCGGCGTTCCGGCATCATTGTAAACATTCAAATACAACTTTCGAAACGGGCAATTGGGCGCAACAGGAATGCGATAGATTGTTCCGGGAGCAACGACTCCGCTTTCTAGTTTCGTGAACAAAGCCCAATCACCCTCAGCAACAAAGTTTGGGTTTCTCGGGTCTCCCGCTCCGGGAACACCCGCATTGATAGCGTTGTTTTGTGAATAATCGTAAGTCTTCATGCGTTAGCTTGCATTGATTTGCAGGCGAAGAAAACGCCCGTGTTATCCCCGCTTCCCCCGCCCCGCTGTAAAACTTCAAATGAAAGTTCATCGGCGCGAAGGAACATTTCCACGCCGGGCGAGTGCAATGCAGTAGTCCCGCCTATAACGCCAAACATTATTCTGTCTCCGGATTCTGAATTGAATGCGCCAAATCCGTTTTGCAAAGTAGGCTGAAGAACTTCTCCTGTTGGAAGAACGGGCGGAGTGCCAGCCGCAATTTGCCCAAAAGTTAACGCAACATGGTAAACAACACGGCGGTTAAAGGTTGCACGGAAAATGCCGTAAAGATACCAACCCGGAAAACCTCCTGTCTGGGGATAAAGTGACAGATAAACTTTGCGCCAAGGACAATTTGGAGCAACCGGAATTTTGTAAGTCGTGCCAATTGTCGGGAATCCTGTTTCTAGTTTCGTGAACAAAGCCCAATCACCCTCAGCAACAAAGTTCGGATTGCGCAAGTCTCCCGCTCCGGGGACTCCCGCATTGACCGCTTGTTGTTGACTGTAATCGTAAGGCATTCTAGTTAGTGGAAAGAAGCCCCGGAAACAGCATAAGGTCTTTGGGCATTCCCGCAATGGAATCCGGGTTGAACGGGTCAAATTGAACACCCGCCAACGGTGTATCCCCTACGGTAGTCAAAGGATACTCATTCCAGATTGCATTCTGAAGCCCCGACACGCCTTTGGCAATGTTCTGCAATTGCTGTTGCTCGTCCATGTGCGTGTCTAGGTCATTTTTCTGACCAAAGATTCGCCAAAGGATAAACGCTGCACCCGCAAACAAACCGAATGTAAGTAAGGCCCGCATAATTAGTAGTTGCCCGCGTAGAACCCGGGGTTGTCGTCAAGGTTTGGATTGTCGAACGGATAGTAGGCCGATTGCGCGGCAAGAATCGTTTCGTTAGGGTCAACCTTCTTCACTTGTGTTGCGACCTTCTTTTGATTGCGCGACAAGAGCCAAAGCACAATGGCAATGAATCCGACAAGGTAAATGGTTTTCATTTCAAGGCGACGTGCGTTGCATGGCTCTCAAGGGCGGAGAGCCGCGTTTCGATGCTGTTGAGCTTGTTGCGAAAGTCCGCATACTGAATGCCGAGAAAAATTCCGAGCAACACGAAAGCTCGCAACCGGGCGTTTCGATTCTTCGCGATTTCCTCAAGTATCTTTTCCATGCTTACTTCTTGTTGAGACGGGGCAGATACGGCGCAACGTAAATGAAAAGTCCGCCGAGAATCAAAAGCCAGACATACCACGGAATCCGCTTGAACAAAGAATCCGCAAGCGTGTTCGGCAGAATCTTCACTTGCTCCTTCAGCGAAGAAGTGAACGCGTCACTGGGTCCGCCATTGTCCGCCCAAAGAACCGGGTATGCGTTGCGCTGAATGTCATTCAGGAAACCCATTGCTTTGTCATCGGAAATGCTTCCTTCCGCTTCCCGCTCCTTCACCAAAGCTTCCTGAGCATTGTCAACTTGCTGTTTCGTCTGAATGTCTTCCTCAGACGTGAACAAGTAGTTGCCCGCATTGGAGAAGTCTCCAGTGCCAACCGCTTTTAATGCTGACCAAAGTCCCATATTACTTCCTCAGGAGAACGAAAAACCCTACGACCGCAACGGCAACCAGTCCGAGCAGCATATAGTTTTTCGCGCCAAAAACCGTCAACGGCGGGTTAATGTCGTCCCCGCTACTCAACTCCGCATCCGGGAAAGCGATATTGATAGTGGGCGTGAGATTGACTCCGCCGCTTGAGATGTTTCCCACGCTTGGGTTGATTGGTCCGACAGAAATAGGGCCGCTAGACGCGGAACTTGCCGCGCCATAGCCTCCGCCCCCGCCACCTACTCCGCCCCCAAATCCGAGGCTTCCTGTTGAACCTGACAAAAGAGAAGTGTAATCCATAATTAGTGCTTCCGTTTAAACAATACCACGGCAACCAAGACCGCGCCAATGATTAGAATGGGAGTCAACCACGCCATATTGGAAGAACCTCCGCCGAGACTCACGTTGCCGACATTCGACAAGCTTTCCGTTCGCGTGAATGCTTGGTTGTAAGAATCCGTGATTGTGTTTGTCGAAACACTTGTTTGATTACTGGTTGAGCTTGCGCTTGCGCTTTGTCCCATAGGTCACCAAATGGTTGCGGACCTTACTAGCAGAATAACCCGCGTGTCGGAAGTGCCGATGAAAGACCCGCTTTCTTCCAATCGTATTTGGTCAGCCGCACAAATGAAAGTGAAGGGCGACATGGGTTCACCCGCAACATCATTAAATTGATAAGCATCGGCGCAAGGGGAAGCGCCAGCCGTTTGTGCGGATGGAAAAAGTTTGAGGTTAGGGGAAGCGCCCGCACCAGCAAAACGGAGAGGCATCGAAAACATTGGTTGTCCCGAAAGTCGCGCAACCAAGTTGCCTTCCCAAAACCACGGCCCACCAAGCGCGGATACGTGAAGCCAGACTGTTCTACGCCATAGAGACGGCGGACAACTGACAAGAGTGGGGTTTGTTCTATCGCCAACGCCCGGCCATGGAACTCCGCCCGACGCGTAGAAGTAAGCTTGCCCGAAATGAAACGTTGGAGTGAAAGCCAAACCGATTTGATTAGGCTTGAGCGTTTCGGGACGGAAAGTAGTTGTGGGCGGATTTGCGAGCAAGTATTCCAAACGCGCTTGAACATCTGCCCCGTTTGTATAGGGATATGGCCAGTCCGCCGAAGGATTGATTGCATGATAGTTGAGTATGCTATTGAGCAGATTGATTTCTGCCGCATAATGGTCCACGTATGCCGCAAGTTCCGCTTGAGTGTATCCAGAAACAGACATGACTCACCAAAGGTTAGACGACAGGCAACCCATGAATGAAATCGGGACTGCCCCGCCCGAAGTAGTGGACACACTGAACAAAGCCGAGATTGTATCACACGCCACAATGAAGTTATGTGGAAAGAAAATCTGACTGACCGCGTTCGCTTCAAAAGTAATCGTGTCCACACCCGCCGCAATGCCGACTTGAAAAAAGATTTCGCCTCCTCCGCCTGTCCCGGTCCTTTTCCACGGAATACTTGCCATTGTTCTGCCGCGAAGCGCAAACACGATTTCGCCCGCGACCGTGTAGTTAAGGCCGGTATCAGTCCGCCAACCCGCATATAACTTTCGCGCATACATTTTCTCCGGGACGGGAAGAATGATGTTTTGGAATGGTCCATTTGCTACGCCCGCTCCGCCCGCATGCGCCCAATGCGATTGCGGGGTGAAGGCAAGGTTGACGTTCATTGCTTCTTTCCGAGATAGAAGGCACCAAACACAATTGCCGCGATGAACACCCAAGTAAGCGGCGGAATACTCGCGAGTCCCGATATCAAAACTTGCGGCGAAACCGTTTGGCTACTCAAGTCAGGATTGAATGCCAGACTTCCCGAAACACTTCCCCCGAAACCGGATGTTGTATAAATGGCGTTATTGCCATTCAACGCATCCGCGTTTGCCTGCACGTCAAACGTGTAAGCCCCGCCGCGAGGGTCAGTCCCGGAAATGTCCGCACTTGCCATAGGTCAGAGACTTCGGCGAAGCAACAGTATTCCAACGAAAAGGATTGCGCCAATGGCAACCCACTGAAACATGGACATACCCCGCGAAACACTATTGGTAGTCGTATTCCCGCTGTTTTTGCCGTTTATAAAATCGGCGATAGAAAGCGGAGCTTGCCGGGCGGCAGAGGCAGAATCAGCAGGACCGGACCCGTTCAACTGCGCATTGCGGATAGTCTCCGACAAGTTTGCATTGGCGGTTGTTTGTGCGCTTGTCTTGGTCGTTTGGTCCGATGCCAGACTTTTGACGAAAGGCGAGGCGAGCGAAAGTGCGGACTGGAAAAGCCCGAGCACTTGGTTATTGGTATCTTCAGCCATAGATTTTTCTTTTTAAAGTTTCGGGCGGAGTGGTTGAAAACACGATAAACAACCTACTCCGCCCGATGCAACACGCCTAACCGGCGAGGAGAACCTAGAATTTCAGGTCCTTAAGGTTTCCAAAGATTCGGTGAGTGACATACTTCCGAACCACGTTTGTGCCGCCCGTGATATCCTGCAACAGTTGCAAGCGCGAACCGGAGGCTTGCAGGATATTCGCATCCAACACGGAACCCAAGTCCCCGGAGACTTCGCCAACCTTGTCGGAAAGGAAGTCCAGATAGAAGGACCCGTTGATTTGATTCCACGTTGCCGGATACAGACGAAGCGACAAGTCGTTCTCCGCTGTCAAATCCAGCGTGTCAAACCGCCGGATAACAGTGCCGAGCAACTGCAAGCGATTTTCACCGCCAGCCGTTTGGATGCTGCCGCGAGTAGTCAACGCCGTGAAGTCTCGCAACAGAATCCCCGTGTAGGACCCGGGAATCTGAAGCTCATACAACTGCGCATTACCCGTGGTGGCATACGTGACCGAAAGTTCCGCAAGTTCCGTGTTGAAAATCGGGAACTTCGGACGATTAACTTGCCGCCGGATGATGATAAGCTTCGCCGTCAACGCGGAAACCGCAAAGGTTGGCGTAGCGTTTGTGTCCATTTGCGCTTGAGTCGCGAACGTCACGGAGACAACAGGATTACTGTTGAAACGCGGGGCGGGTAACAGAAGCACCGAGCCGACAGGGTCCGCAAGCTGAGGGTGCGCAAACCAAATCGGATAGATAAGGGTCTTTGCGCCCGAAGAAGGGTTAGTGCCGACATTCGCCGCAGTGTTGCGGTCCAAACCGCCTTGCCACTGCAACGCAAGTTCAAGCAACGCTGGGCCGGAGCAATCCACTACATTGCGATTTTGTGCGCCGTCCGAAACTTGGACTTGAACACGGTTGACGATTGCTTGCAGGTTATCGGCGTTCGCCGTTGCCATGGCGGCAGATGGCGTCGCGATGACATACAAGAAAATCGCCTCGATATGAAACTCCCGCGTCAACTCAAAACGAATAGTCTGCCCAAGGGCAAGACCCGTTTGGGTCGAAGTGAAGTCTTGTCGTTTGGGGAAAATCATACGCTGAGTTAGGCCGCAGCAGCAGGACCAACAACGATGTTACGGAGAGCAGTGACACGATAGACGATAGCGACCGCAACCACGGCAACCACGCCAATCACCAAGAGACTTTTCCAAGCCATTTTATTTAGTTTTCGTTTGGATTTTCGGGGGCAGAATCTTCCGAGATTTCGCCTTCCCTAACATCCTTAGATGAATCTAACTTAGGTTGCTGCTGAGTCAAGTCCAGACGCCCGGTTAAATAAGCCCCATTTTGAAAGTTTCGAATTAAAAACTCGCCTTTCTGCAAAGACCGCATTCGGGTTTCATCAAAGCCCCGCTCCTCAAGAGCATCAATCACAAGGCTGTCCTCTTGGCGGAAGGTCACAATTTCGGTTAGCTGATTCCGAAGGCGATTGTGAACAAGGTTCATTTGCTGACTAATGGCAATAAAATCCAGTTCATATTTCCGCCCCGTTTCCACCACGCAACATTGTTCCCAGGAAAGTGAAGCAGTGGAGGAAAACATTTGAAGTTCATCGACCGCAAGCAACTTTGGGTAACCCAAATTATGCTGGCATCTTTCAAATGTCCATTCACAAAAGAAATTCCAACCAGAGTCAGTTTCCCCCGGGAAAAGTTGTGCTGGGTCGAAACAGACAAACCCAGACTCCCAAGCTTGTGCCAAATCTTCGGGAGTGTAGCAGGGATGGATTTGTAATCTTTGACTATGCTCGCCGGTATGGTCATACACGAAAATTTTCTTGTAGATAGTCCGGTATGCGTTCAAAACAAAACGGGCAAAGTAAGTGCTCTTACCCTGCCCGCTCTGTCCAGTGACCAAAATTTTCTTACTGTTGTGCGCTAGGTTCAAGCGGGGAAATTCCCTTTTGCGCTTTCAACGCTTTCGCTTTGATTTGGTCTTCCAAAGCACTAAGCCGCGTCATCGTCGTTGTGACCCGCACGCCGTAGGAAATGACAACGCATCCGAGCATAACTTCGGGGGCGTGTCTCACAAGAAATTCTGACCGCGCCATGATTGCCGCCGAACATTCGGAGATAATTTGCGCTTCATCCTTCGACAAGGTTGCCGCTTGGGCGTATTCAACCGCCAAACCTTCCTGGCAACCAAGTCCGATTGCTTTGTTACGAATGCGCCGAAAGACAATGGCGTCGCACGTTCCGACTAACGCCGCCACTGATTTCTTAACAAGTTCGATGTTAAGTTGAAAAAGTGGGTCATTAGGCGCAAGAGGAGTCGTTGCTTCAGGCTCAGATTCCTTACGCGGTCCCCGGGGTTTACCTTTGTCTGCCCGCTGCTTTCTGTGCTTTGAAGCCAGTTCAGTAGCCGATTGCTGAACTTGCGCTGTGCTCTCAGATTGCGAAGACTCGCCCGAAATTGCCGCTGTATTTGCCGATGATGTTTCCATATTTCAAGCTTGCGGTTTAGGCGGGAAAAGCCACTCGTCAAGAGTCTGCAAAATGTTTTTACCCGGTTGAGTAGTTGAAGGAGTCTTGGCCAGCACAGCAAATTTTTCCTCGTATGCTTTGTTTGTGTCGGCAAGTTTCTTATTAGAATCTTCCAGCACGGAGATACGTGTTTCAAGACCCTTAACGATTTTCGAAAATTTTCCTGTCGCAACGTCTGCCGAAGTCTGTTGTGAATCATCGGGCGGAGTGGGTGTAACCGGATTAGGAGGAGTGTCTGCCATAAAGAGAAGCCCGGGGAAGGGTTACTTGACCGAAGGGGATTCGGATTTGAAAGGGGCTTGCCAAGGAGTGCAACCCTTTCCCCGGGTTAGGTGAGAGTGTTAGGCGACTGCAACGTCAAACAAGGCTGGCGCGGATTGACCTTTCTTCGCACTGCCGCGCCCAAGGCCGGTCAATTGAATGACCATGCCGAGAGCTTTCTTGCGGTCAAGTTCCTTCTTTCCCTGATAACGGGCGAGCTTGTTTGCGATGACCGTGTAAAGCGGAACGCGGAAAAGGAAATCGCCATTCTGCAAATGCAGCGTGGTTCCCTTTTTCTTGCCGTGTTGCCAGTCTTCGATTTCCACAATCTTTCCTTCGACCGTCTGCCCTTCCAAAGCATCGGCATCAAAAGAAGGAGCGAAGGCATCGGCAACGCTTTCAAATTTGCTCTTGCTCGTCCGCGTCGCTTTGGAGAGCATAGCCGTATTTCCGTTATTCTGCCGAGAGGAAGCAAAGTCCGCCCGGGAAGTCTTGGTTTTCATGTTTCTTTTCTGAGTGCGGGCAATTGCCAGAAATCACACTCAAATCTAGTTAAATACTACTTGGCTTTATTGAAAGTGTCAATTGCCCGGGGATAATAAATATTGCCCCGCAATTCTTTCTTGTCGTATTTGCTCCGTAATTCTTTAGTGACCTTTCTCCATACCGATAGCTTGTGAGTATTTCCCCGGTCAAAGAATTGTGCCGCTTCCCGGTATCGGAATGGCTGTAAATAGCTCGCCTTTTTCTTTGTGATGAATGTCTTGGCGTATTTCTTCGGAACGCCCTTGGCTACGTAATCGTCATCGAATACGTAAGTCTTGGGTGCATGAGTCCGGCAATATTCTCCCCGGGCTTCTAGCTTCATTTGTCCTAGTTCCGGTCCAGTCTGAAAGGGCGGGGTTCCTTCGAAAATAGCGGAATCCGTGTCTGTGTAAATCATCCGCTTGCCAAGCTTCTTGAGATATTTGAATAGTTCCAAACGCCCATAGCTAGTCACGTATGCCGCGTGCATGTAGTTGACGTGTTCGGGCGGAGAAGTGGAAAGGTCAAGGAATGCCTTTGTCCCAAATGTCTTTGCTCCGCTCCGCAAACGCGAGTCATCTAGGGAAACGGTCTTGGTTATCACGCCCCGGGAAGCCAATTGGCCGTAAAGATTGTTCATCAAAAGCTTGTAGAACAATCGCTTTGCTTCGTCTTTGGTTTCTTTGCGGAGCTTGTAGAACCGTTCGACAAATTCCGCGTAGAACTTGTGTCCGCGCTTGGACCCAACAGCGTCGTAAATTTTCTGAATCTTTGCGCCATGTTCAACCGCGTTGCGTAATTCGTGGAAGGTCCAAATGCCCTTCAGCATTCCATAAGGATAGATGACGCGGTCTTCTCCGTCTGGACCCTCAGACCGGCAAGGCAGAGGCATTATGAAATCTTCAGGAACTTTGATTTTGCAGCCTGCAATCCCGAAACCTTCAATATCCTTCATGTCATTTGCGCCAACGGGATATTCGTAGGTCATGCAGTGCGGGTAAAGGGAATTGATATCGGTCCAATATAAGTCTCCGTGGACTTCTTTACGAAACAGTTCAACCCGTCCACCGAACAAAGCAGACCGGCAAAATGGCCAATCGCAATTCCAGTTTTTGCCTCCTATGGCTTTCCATATTCGGACGGCAAAGCCCCCAAGGGTGCAAGGCATTCGCGGGATTTCGTATTCTTCGGTCATTCTTTGAAGAAAAACCAAAGCTCGCATGACGATTTCCACGTCGCGAAAGACATACCTTCGTGAATGGATATTAGTCTCCAATTTTTTGAGCCCGAAAGCTTTCCCCAAATCTGCAACTTTGCACGTCCAAATATTAAACGAATCGCGAAACTCGATACCCTGCCAATAACAACGAATAAATCGTCCGCCAATAGTGGTAGCGTCAAGTTCGTCCAAGGAATCGCCGAAGATATTTCCAAGGTCATATTGCAGGTTGTGCGCCCAGACCGCGCTCGGTTCCATATTTCGCAACCATCGGAGAAAACTTGGTATATCACCTTCATTGTAAAATTCTTTTCCATCGGATGTTTTTGCTGCTATTTGCGTGACCCGTTTGTTGAATCCCGACCCGCCGCGTTTGGTCACTTCGGGCGAGTCGTCTTCAGTGTCGAACACTACGAAGCGGTTCTTCATTTCGAACGCTTGGTTGACACTTTGATTTTAAAATCGATTTGAGAAATTTTCACTTTCTTATATCCGCTCTTACCCCAACGCGAGCCGCGAGCATCGGTCCATCCGGCCTTGCGCTTGCCTTTGTTCATCGTGAGGGCGGCAATAAACGCGGCAGACGTAACCGCAACCATGTCTTCGACCGATAGCTCCGTAGAGATTGCCTTCCACGCGAGACGCGGCAGAAACTTCTTCTTCCCCTGCTCGAATGCCTTAAGCTCTGACCCGGTCAGCATGAACTGAGCCCGCAAAATCTTTCCGCGTGTGTGGACCCGCATTTCAACAACCATGACGTTGCGCGAACCAAATCGTCCGATAAACTCGCCTAGTCTGCCCCGGAGCTTTCGTCCGAGAGACTCCATGGTGACAGAATCACCGCTTTTGACTGATATGGGTTGCCCGTAAGACTTGAATCCGTGTCGCTTTTCAAGTTTAGCTTGGGCTTTGGGCTTTCCGGCAAGTGAAACATCGTAGTCACGAAACCGTGCGGCAAAACCTTTTCGACCGCTACTTTGTAAGTGTCTCCTTCCTGACTTGTCCACGTAAAATAGATACCCTTTGGCGCGCGATTCAACGCCCCGGCGTTTTCCAGTTGTGTCAACAAACACGAAACTATCGTTTTCACGTTTTGATGGTCTGAAGCGGTCATATACTCTCTGAAGTTGTTTCTTCGCCTTTAACTGCCGCCGATGTTCGGTGAACTGTCGCTGGCGTTTGGTAGGTTTCCGCTGAGGCATGGAATCAATGTCCGCTCTTTCTGTCGCGTGTCAAGGTTCCGTAGAAGCGCGTGGACCCATCTGACTCAACCAGACCCTTGACGAAACCTCCCTTGCCTGCCCATGAGATGATTGACGGGACTGTTGCGCGGAAACAGTAGCGAGGACCGTAGGAGCGGACTTCGTAGGCTTCTGCCTCCGATTTGACGGAACCAATCCAGTAGTAGTCAGTCCGGGAACGGAGGCAGACGATTCCGCCAACATCGTCATCGTTTAGAAGCAAGTCGGCGTCTGAATAGGTGCCTGCAACCCACTTTAGGGCGGCAGCGGAGGTTATGTAGAAACCGAAGTGCATTAAAACAAACGTCCCAACACACTGCGCGGAATATGAAGAAGCATCGCCTTTTCCCAACCTTCTTCAATGGCAGCATACCAACATACGCGAAAGTGCGCGTAGTATTTCTCCATGTAATGGCGGATTACAGTTTCGTCCGATACAAGGTCCGATTTAAGCGCGGGAAATTCGCCCCGGTCATAGGCGCGAATCGTTTCAATAGCTTTGTTGCAACCTTCTTCCGTCAAATAAACAAGACTTGCGGAGAAGTGTTGGTTTTGGAGCGTAATCATGTGCGGACGTTTTTGTTGCTCCGCCGATTTAACAAGCTTCTCCGCCACGGTTGGGGAAAATCCGTGGTTCATTACGTCAATAGTCAGGAACCATTGGCCTAAACCGTGATGCTCGCGTATGATATCGCGTGCAGCAAACCAAAAGTTAAAAAATTCCAGCGGATAAACCGATTGCGATAGTCGCAAGTGCCCCGTGAAAGGTTCAAACTGAGAAAATGCCTGCAATCCTTTATCGCGCACGGAAGTCATGCGCCTAACGTTCCAACCATTTCTTCGCCAGCTATCCGCTGTAACCCACGCGAGCTTGGTTGTGTCGGGCGAGTCCCAATTGTTCCATTTGTCCACTTCTCCGGCGGGGAGTTTTGCGGGGTGATTGAAGAAAAGGAAAATCTTATTGTTCATAACACTTTGCCGTCAATGATTGCATAGTTGTTTACTTGGAATCCGCCGCTTTGTGTCACTTCAACAATTGCGAAACCGTGATTCCAGTTGTTTAGGGGTCTGTATTCGGGGTGAAGGTCACAGAGACAGCCCGTGGACCATGCGCCTATGACTTTTTGGTCAATGGTTCGCTCCGAGTGTTGCGATGTTTGATGAAAATGCCCACCGATAACATGACTCTTAGCGCGTAAAAAGAAACCTCTCGCCGGGTTAACCGGGCTCGAAATCGCAAAGGCGTATTCGTGCCCGTGAACAATAGTGAGAAGCCTACCAAGACGAACCGGCCTTTTGTCGCGCACTTCAAATATATTTGACTCAGATAGGCGGAGCAATGCCGATAGACGGAAATCTTCAACCCCAAGAAGTTCCGGGGCTTTGACTCGAAGGAACCGTTCAAATCTTTCCTCATGGTTTCCGTGTTTGAAAATTAGTTTCGCATTCGGAAAAGATTTCCGGCATACTTGAAGAAAGTTACGAACTGCCGCTAGCTCTCCGGCGAAATCGCGTTTAAGCGGGTCTGTTTCCCATCGAGAAACTGCATAGAAGTCTGCAATGTCTCCATTGAGCAACACGTGAGAAATTCTGCGCGCTTGAGCAAAGCGGAACATCGTTTTGATTGCGAACGTGTCATGATAGGGAATATGAAGATCCGAGCACACCAAAACGCGGGCGGGTCCGGCAATGGTGTGTGGTGTCCAGTGTTCAGCTAATGAGACAGGAAGTGAAGCGGGAGTTTTTCGCGAACCACTCGCCTTCGGGGTTTGTTGCATGTTTTACTTTGTAGAAGTGTGTTGTTTCGGCAAGAAGTTCGCCGCAAAAACGCTCGTCATATTCGCCGCGTTCAATCCGAACGTAAACCATTCGTTTTCGGGGCGGATTGCTTTTGAATTTGGGCGAGAGCTTCACGGCGATATCCTTTGTGTTTCTTGGGGTAAGTCTTCTTTAGCTCAGCGTAGAGCTTGGACTTGTTGTGGGTGCGGATGATTGAACGGCGGAGGTTTCGGAGAGAAGACATGGGACTTTTTCGATTTTGGTGTGCATGGAGAGAGGTTTATCGGCGGAATATTTCAAATCAGCCAAGTGCATTCGTGCCATTCTTCGACACGAATATTCCGTTGCGTTGTGCGGATATTCAGTCCATCCGCCACCATAGGCCCAAGACCAATACTGCCGAACGTGTTTGTTGTAAGCGGCGATGCGCCATTTGGTTTTCATGTTTAAAGAAGGATGTTGTCCCCGATGTTAACCGGGGAAATGGTGTAGGTGAATCGCGGGTCAGTTTTGGTCAGTTCTTCTTTGTAGGAGACTGCCTCTTGGTAGGTGTTGAATTCTTTCATCGGCGTTTTGCTTCCCCAACGACCGGGAGCGACAAGGTTGACGATGAACCGTTGGAGCTTGGTTTGTGTTTTCATGTTTAGTTGCCAATCTACTTATTGCACTCATGCTTTTTCGAGGCAAGCGATTACAACGGGCGAGCGGACTTGCCAACGAATTTCAACCGGACGTTCAAAACCGTTGCAAGAAAACCAAAGACCGGAAACCGAATCCTTATAGTAAATAGCCGCGCCCTCGCCGAAATTTCCATACACACGCTTTTCAATGATGATATCTTGCGGCTTCATAGAATCACTTCCTCGAGTTTTCATTGTGTTTAACTGCCAATCTGTTTCCACGCCCGGAACGTCGCACAAGCGGAACCTGCATTCCAGATAAATCTAGGGTCTAAAATACGATTGTCCGACTGACTAGAAATGTTAGGCGAGTCTAACTTTTCCGATTTTATCACCCAAAAACAACTGTGCGAAAAGGGCGCCACAC
>Ga0207641_10003574_pt1 | contig 13737 bp, 7 predicted proteins | sample KBSSwiS62_FD_184306 | JGI IMG/M metagenome (GOLD analysis project Ga0207641, IMG submission 184306) | Switchgrass rhizosphere microbial communities from Kellogg Biological Station, Michigan, USA - KBS Switchgrass S6-2 (SPAdes) (version 2) | ecosystem: Host-associated > Plants > Roots >... | reverse complement strand
CCGCGCGGATTATGGGAACAGCGTAAATGGGTGAAGACTTCGTCATTGGAGTCGATGTGGGCGGTACGTTCACGGACGTTGTGAGCAGCAACGGAAGCGACACGTGGCGCGCCAAAGCCCCCACCAATCCGGCGGTGTTCAGTGAGGGTGTGCTCGGGGCGACCAGCCTCGTCGCGAAGCAAATGGGCCTCTCGTGCGACGAACTGCTCAGAAATACGCGCAGATTCGGCTTAGGCACAACTGCGGTGACCAACGTGCTCGCCACGCGACGTGGGGCGAGGGTCGGGCTTCTGACGACAGCCGGCTTCGAGGACCATCTGCATGCGAGAAACGATCGCCTGGGTTGCGACGGTTGGCTTGTGGCGCCTTGGTTGCCCGTCCAGCGAACTTTCGTCCGTGGCATCAATGAACGGATCGATCGTAATGGTGATATTCTGGTTCCACTCAACTGCGATGAACTTCTTCAGACCTGCAAAGAACTCATCGAGGTAGATGGAGCTCAAGCTATCGCGATTTCGTATCTCTGGTCTGTGCGAAATCCACGCCATGAGGCTCAGACGGTCGAAATCATTGCACAGAATTGGCCTTCATTGCCCGTGTTTGCCGGGGCGGCTCTTCATCCACTTTTACGGGAATATGAACGAACCAAACTGGCGGTGCTGAGCGCATTCTCAGCTTCGGCACTTGACGGCATTGAGGAGCTTGAACGGGAGCTCGCACAACGAGGCATGGAGTGTCCGCTGCTTCTGCTGCACTCGGGCGGCGGCGCAATGTCGACGCTCGAAGCCCGGGCAAATCCCCTTGGGCTAGCATCCTCCGGGCCGGCGGCTGGCGCGGTCGCGGCAGCCGAGTTCGCGTCTGCTGCGAATTATTCCGACGTGGTAACCTGCGACATGGGAGGAACGAGCATTGACGTCGCGGTGATCCGTGATGGGGTTCCAGAACGTGCCCAAACGATTTCCATCCAAGGTATCACGACCTCTCTTTCCGCTGTGGACGTGGAATCCATTGGCGCTGGCGGTGGCTCTATAGCTTGGATTGACAGTCGGGGAATGCTACGCGTGGGGCCGCAGTCTGCCCGCGCAACCCCGGGACCAGTTTGCTACGGCAGAGGCGGAACCGAACCGACAGTCACCGACGCCATGGTGCTGCTCGGATATATCGATCCAAGCCACTTCTTGGGTGGCACGATACAGCTCGATGTCGAAGCGGCCCGGGCGGCCTGTCGCGCGCTTGGTTCAAAAATCAACATGAATGCAATCCAAGTCGCGCATGGCATTCGCGAGGTTGCTATCGTCGAAATGGGCAAGGCGATCCGGTCACGCTTAGCTTCAGGTGGGCTAGATCCACGAAAAATGGCGATGCTTGCCTTCGGTGGATCAGGAGCTCTCTTCGCCACGGCAATAGCCAAAGATATCGGGTTGCGCGCGGTGCTCACGCCCTACGCTGCGTCCGTGCTGTCAGCATTTGGCGCCGCGACTGCCGATATTCGGCGGGATCGCAGCCGCGCCGTCAATTTAATTCTTCCTTTGGATACTCGAGAGGTGCAAAGTCTTCTTGATGATTTAATTCAACAAGTGGACGCAGAACTGGATGAGCATAAGGTTCCGCGCTCCGCGCGTAAGTTTATTTGTGAGAGCGAACTTCGATTTTATCGCCAGAAATCATCATTGAGTATGCAAGTCGATCGTGACGAGCTTTATGGCGACAGGCTCGCCGATCGATTTTGCGCCGCTTATGCCGAGCGCTACGGCAAGAGCGGCATGACGGCAGAGTCCCTTATCGAGCTTTCAACGCTTCGGGTTATCGGGTTGGGCAAGATATTACGTGCCAGCCTCCCGAATGAGGTTGATGACGCCGGGTCGCTCGAAAGCGCATGCGTCGGTACTAGAAAGGTATATCGTTCGCCAACGATCCAGGATGAGGTGCTCGTGTACGACATGGAGAAGCTCCGAAGCGGCCATGTCATTGATGGGCCAGCCTTGATCGATGCCGTGGACAGCACGCTTTGGGCTCCCCCAGCCTCGCGGGTCGAAGTGGCCGGAGCTCGGTCGCTTGTTACCCATTTTTAGGTGACGTCATCCATGCTGGACCCAATTATTCTCGAAGTTCTTCGCGGCAAAATTGATGCCATTGCGCAAGACGGCGCCAAGACCATAATGCGAACCGCGATTAGCCCCGTCATCGCGGACAACGGAGATTGTTCGTGCTCGATCTACAGCGCCGACGGCGAGCTTCTCAGTGGCGGTGGTCCGGTCTTTATTCATTACCATTCCAACGCCGCAGGTGTTCGAAAGATCATTGAGCTGCACGGTGAAAGCGTTGCTGACGGCGACATTTTCCTGGTCAATGACCCGTACCAGGGAGGCGGGCTGCATGCGCAGGACGTTGTCATTCACATCCCCGTCTTCTGCGATGGCGCACTTGCCGCTTGGGTAGGGACGTCCGGCCACATGATGGATATGGGGGGAAGCGTCCTCGGGTCCTTCTCAACGAGCGCGACGGAATGCATTCAGGAAGCATTGCGCTTTCCGCCGATCCGGGTTTACCGCGCTGGCCAGGAACAGACAGACATCTGGGCGATACTTCGCACTAACATCCGAATGTCGGACATGGTCGAGACGGACATCCGTTCCCTGATTTCAGGCGCGAATATAGCTCAGAAAGAATTGCAGCAGCTTGTGCGCGATTATGGGATAGGCGTTTTCAAGGAGGCGATGGCTACTCTTTGTGATCTCACCGAGCGTGAGATGCGACGAGCAATCCTCGAGCTGGAACCGGGGTCATATCATTTTGTAAGCTGGTCCGAATGGTCGGACAAACTGTACAAAGTGCCTTGTACGCTGATGGTCGATGGTGATCAGCTGACCTTCGATTTTTCTGGCGCTTCCCCCCAGGCGCCTCATTATTTCAACTCGAAGGCCTATGTCATCAAAGCGCTGATCGGCGTAGTTTTGCACCCATATCTGGGGCATGATCTTCCACTGAATGAAGGCGTCTTTCGGGTCTTTGACGTCGTCTGTGATGCAGGCTCCATCCTGGATGCGCAGCCACCTGCTCCGATCGGCGCGCCCCATATGGATGTCGGGCAGACCGCTCTGGAAGTGGCGATGCGCGCCCTGAATATGGCCATCGCAGCATCGCCAGGCTCCCGCGCGCGGACCGGCATGTCGGGGCCTTCGGCCGGTTCCGGCTTTTTCATGCATACTCTCGCGGGGAAGGGCCGCACCGGCCGGCCGGATGGCTGGCTCATGATGGACGGAGGCTCGGTTGGCGCGTCGGCGGGGCACGACCGGGATACGCCGGATTACTATTTCGAGTCGAAGGGCAACAGCGCGTCTTCGGATCTCGTGGACATCGAAGTGCTGGAATCCTGGTATCCCATCCATGTGAATTATCGCCGAGTCCGGCGAGGTGCCGGCGGAGCTGGCATGCACCGGAGCGGCGCCGGTTGCTCGATGTCCTACCGGATCAGCGGTACATCCGAATTGACGCTTACCATCATGGGCCAGCGGGAGCGTGTCCCGATCGCTGGTGTTGCAGGCGGGCTGCCCGGTGCTTTGACGCGAATCTATCACCAGGATCACGCTGGAAACCTGGTTCCGATTCCCTGCCACCAGGAGGGTGTGGTAGCTCCCGAAGGGCGGTCGATCATTTTCGATTGCCCAAGTGGCGGAGGCTGGGGCGATCCATTGGAGCGCGACCCGGGCCAAGTCGAAGCGGACTTCGAGGAGGGGCGCCTCACGCCCGAGGAGGCGCGAACCGTCTACGGCGTGATTCTGGGCGATGCCGAGGCCACTTCCCTGACTCGTCGCCAAATGCTCGCACAACGCCTGGCGATGGCGGAACCGCCGAGGCGAAGCCTGAGCTGGACCCCCGAACTGATCGCCTTGTCGAGGGGATCTGTGCTTCCCCTCGATACAGGCGTTGATCAACAAGGGGGGGTTGCGGTGAGCGCGCGATCTGGCGCCCCCCTCTCATTGGCCCCCGATCATTGGACCATGGGATGCCCGAGGATCCCCGATTTTCTCGAAACCACGCCCGACGTCAGCATCTCGGCCTATCTGGATCCAGCAACCGGACACCTTCTATTGGTCGATGTTGTTGCTCGGGGAGAATGCGAGCTTTCGGTCGGCGGCGGTCCTTCAAGGTGGCTGGACTTCGCCCACGCCAGCGTAATAGCCGCTGAATAACGCGATCTGCTGCCCCGAATTTGTGGTCACACGCGGCTATTCCGCAGTCGGCCATATGCGACAAGCAGTCGCCCAGGTGCCTGCCCTGTTCTGCTCGCCTTACGCCCGGCTCATCACTGCGGCGGAAATCGCGCTGGACGAAGCGGTCGCCGCCGGTCGCGTCCTCAGCGTCCTCACGCACAAGGCGATGGAATCGTAGCCAAGGGAAGGGGCAGCGCTGTCGGGGCGGGGCGAGGGCTCCGTCGCGCTGCCTTCGACGATCAGCACCCCTGCCAGCGGTCAGTCCACCTCTGCCAGCGTCAGCGTCGGATGGCGCAAGCGAAGCGACCGGCCGACGCCGTCCTTCCAGCTCGCCGTGGATGGCCCGGACCTGAGATGGCCGCTAAGGGCGAACGGAATGACATAACCGCCGACGTTAATCTCCAGCGAGGTTATCGAGAATAACCGTCCTGGATATAGCTGTCCCGCGCATGTCCCCAGCCCCGTCGGAGGCTCGTGCGCGCGGGCCGATTTCTGTGATGCCCTCGTTCCCGCCGTTCTATAAGGATGGTCGCAAATTCTAAGTCTTTGGGGGATTTGTGGCCACTGCCGCTCGTGAAATTCAGACTGCACTTTTCAAATCTGCGGACCAGCTTCGCGCCAATTCCGGGCTAAAGCCGTCGGAGTATAGTCGGCCCGTGCTGGGCTTGCTGTTCTTGCGCTATGCCGAGGGCCAGTTTTCGCGCGTAGAGAAGACGCTGACGCCAAAGCCGGGGTCGCGGATCAAGCCCGGACCGGATGCCTATAAGGCGCAAGGGGTAATCTACCTCTCACCCGAGGCACGCTTTTCATACCTCCTCAAGCTGCCCGAGGACGCCGATGTCGGACGCGCGCTCAACAATGCGATGAAGGACATTGAGCGCGACAACGCCGAGCTCGAAGACGTCCTTCCCAAAAACTTCAACGAAATCCCCAAGGACACGCTGATCGAGCTGATCCGCCTGCTCCAGCCTCTGGAGATCGACGGCGACGCGTTCGGGCATGTCTACGAATATTTCATGGGGGAGTTTGCCAAGCAGGAAATGCAGAAGGGCGGCGAGTTCTACACGCCCAGTTCGATAGTGCGGCTGATCGTGGAGATTATCGAGCCGTTCCATGGCCGCATCCTCGATCCGGCTTGCGGATCGGCGGGCATGTTCGTCCATTCGGCCGACTTCGTGAAGCGCCATCAGCGCGCGCCGGACAAGGAAATCAGTCTGTTCGGCATGGAAAAGACCAAGGAGACGATCCGCCTCGCCAAGATGAACCTTGCGGTCCACGGGCTCTCCGGGACCATCGCGGATACCAACAGCTATTATGATGACGCACCCGAGGCGTTCAAAGGCGTGCCGCTGGTCGGCGGGTTCGACTTCGTCATGGCCAATCCGCCATTCAACGTCTCCGGCATCGACAAATCGAAGCTGAAGACTGTGACGGCAAGCGGTGCCGAATTGGTCAAGCCACGCTTTCCCTTCGGCCTGCCCAGTATCGACAACGGCAACTACGTCTGGATCAGCCAGTTCTATTCGGCGTTGAACGAGAATGGGCGCGCCGGCTTCGTCATGGCCAACAGCACGGCCGACGCGCGGGGCACCGAGGCGGACATCCGTCGGAAGCTGATTGAGAGCAGCGTCGTAGACGTAATTGTGTCAGTCGGTACGAACTTCTTTCTGACCGTCACGCTGCCCTGTACGCTGTGGTTCTTTGATCGGGCCAAGCCGCGCTCGACGCGCAGTGACGAAGTATTGTTCATCGATGCACGCCACATCTTCAATCAGATTGACCGAGCCCACCGCGATTTTCGCGACGACCAGATCGAGTTCATCGCCAATATCGTGCGCCTGTGGCGCTGCAATGAGCCGGAACTTGCCTTCGGATCGGCGCCGCTCTTGCGTGAGCGGCTGGGCGGGCTGGATGTTTACAGGGACGTCCCCGGATTGTGCCGCGTGGTCCGCCGCGATGAGATTGCGACGCAGGGCTGGTCACTCAATCCGGGCCGCTATGTCGGCGTCGCCGAGGGGGAGGCGGACGACGAGGATTTCCGCGAGAAGCTGGAGGAGTTGCACGAAGAACTGGAACGGCTGAACGGCGAAGCAGCGGAGTTACAGGGGCAGATTGCGCTAAATGTGGCGGAGTTGTTGAGGTGAGTTGGCCCTTGGTGAAAATGTCGGACACCTTTCTGGGGCTTTATGACGGCCCTCACGGGACGCCCCGCCCTTCGGACGAGGGGCGGGTCTTTCTCGGAATTGGGAACATAACCGACGATGGACATCTAGACCTATCCAGCGCGCGGCGGATTGCCGACGACCAATTTGCACAATGGACCAAGCGTGTTACGCCACAGCCAAAAGACATCGTCTTCACATATGAGGCTACGTTAAATCGCTACGCCATCATTCCAAATGGCTTCGATGGCTGTCTCGGACGGCGTGTAGCGTTGATCAGGCCAAATCCCGATGTCGCGGACTATCGCTTCTTGTTTTACAGCTTCTTTTCAAGAGAATGGCGAGAGACCATTGAGCGAAATCGCCTTTCTGGAGCGACAGTTGACCGGGTGCCTCTGAGCCTCTTTCCTAACTTCCCGATTAGATTGCCTTCGCTCCCAATCCAACACCGCATCGCCGACATCCTGTCCGCATATGACGACCTGATCGAAAACAACACGCGGCGCATCGCCATCCTCGAAGACATGGCCCGCCGCCTGTTCGAGGAGTGGTTTGCCTGCGCCGAAAGCGAGAATGAGCTGGAGATCAACGGTTGGCGCACTGCTTCATTAAAGGAGGTTGCAGAGATCAGCTATGGCTTCCCCTTCAAATCTAACCAGTTCTCGGCGCAGGCTAACGGAACGCCCGTCGTTCGCATCCGCGACGTGCCCGACGGTCGCTCCAATACTTGGACACAAGAGCCATTCGACCCAAAATACACCGTAAAGAATGGCGACATCCTGATCGGAATGGATGGGATATTCCACATGTCGCAATGGTCGGGTGGCGATGCCGCCTTGAACCAACGAGTGGCGCGCCTTAGACCCAGAGAGGGCTTTTCAAGAGGGTTTATTTTCTTGTCCGCCTATCCCCAAATAAAGTTTTTTGAAGCTACCATCACCGGGACAACAGTTGCTCACTTAGGAGCAAAACATCTGGATACAATCCGTATCAGAGTTGCTCCTCCTGATGTTCAGCGCAAAGCAGATGAATTTCTTTCTGAAATTGATGCCCAAGTTCTATGCCTCAGGGTAACCAACACCAACCTCCGCGCCACCCGTGACCTACTTCTGCCCAAGCTGATCTCCGGCGGAATCGAGGTCCGCGCCGCGGAGGAAGAACTGGAGGCCGCCGCCGCATGACGCCGTCCACTGGCAGCGATGATCCCGGACGCTATTCGACGCACGAGGAATCGCTCGGGTCGGTGCTGTCTGCGTTCGGCGAGGGCCAGATGGTCGAAGACCCGGCTGTCGCCCGGTTGGTCGAACTGGGCTGGCGGCACGAAAATCTCTACACCGAAAACCCGGCTTCGCTTGCGCCCGACCCGCGCACCGGTCGCACCAGCTTTCGCCAAGCGATGCTGCCCAGCGCGTTGCGCGCGGCCATCGAACGGCTGAACCCGGAACTCGACGCCGATGCCGTGGGCGCGGTCGTCGATGAGCTGATGCGCAGCCGGGCGGACATGAATCCTGTTGCCGCCAACCGCGAAGTCATGGGCCTTCTGCGCGACGGCGTGGAGGTGCGCACCACGCTGCCCGATGGCACCAGTGAAACCCGCACCGCCCGCGTGATCGACTGGCGCGACCCGCAGGCCAATGACCTGCTGATCGCCCAGCAATTCTGGATCGCCAGCGAAATCCACAAGCGCCGCGCCGATCTGATCGGTTTCGTCAATGGCGTGCCGCTGCTGTTCATTGAGCTGAAGGCCAGCCACCGCAGCGCGCAGGCCGCCTATGACCAGAACCTGCGCGATTATCGCGACGCCGTGCCGCACATCTTCTGGGGTAATGGCATCGTCCTGCTCTCCAATGGCGATGACGCCCGCATCGGTGCGCCCTTTGCCGGCTGGGGCCATTTCAAGGAATGGAAACGCATCGACGACGAGGGCGCGAAGGGCGTCGTCAGCCTTGATACCGCGCTGACGGCTGCCTGCTCGCCCGAGCGGTTGCTCGATATTGTCGAGAATTTCGTGCTGTTCGAGGAAACCCGCGATGGCCTGATCAAGAAGATCGCCCAGAATCACCAGTATCTCGGCGTGAACAAGGCGGTGGCCGAGATCGGCAAGGTCGGCGGCAAACTCGGCGTGTTCTGGCACACGCAGGGATCGGGCAAGTCGCTCTCGATGCTGGCCTTCACGCAGAAGGTGCTGCGCACTAGGCCGGGGGGCTGGACCTTCCTGATCGTCACCGACCGGCAGGAACTCGACGAACAGATCGCCGAGTTCTTCCACGCCTGCGGCGCCTTCTCGCTCCCGCTGCCGCAAGTGCAGGCGCAGAGCCGCGCGCACCTGCGCGAACTGCTGTCCGGCAACGCCCGCTTCGTTTTCACCCTGATCCATAAGTTCGGGACCGAGATGGGCGAGACCTATCCCGAGCTTTCACAGCGCGACGACATTATCGTCGTGACCGATGAGGCGCATCGCAGCCAGTATGACGTGTTGGCGTCGAACATGCGTCGCGCGCTGCCCAATGCCGCGTTCATCGGCTTCACCGGCACGCCGCTGATGGCAGGCGAGGAGAAGACCCGCGAAGTCTTCGGCGATTACATCTCGGTCTACAACTTCAGTCAGTCGGTCGAGGATGGCGCGACGGTTCCGCTCTATTACGAGAACCGTATCCCGGAATTGCAACTCTCGGTCGGCGATCTCGACGAAGCGGTGGACGAAATCATCAGCGACGCCGATCTCGACGATGACGATGGACGGGCACTCGAACGCAAGCTCGCCCGTCAATATCATCTGATCAAGCGGGACGACCGGCTCGATCGGATCGCCAATGATGTGGTGCGCCACTTCACGGGGCGCGGCTATCGCGGCAAGGCGATGTTCATCGCGATCGACAAGGAAACCGCCGTGCGCATGCATGGCAAGGTTCGAGCGGCCTGGGATAGGGCACTGGCCGAAAAGGCTCAGGCGCTCACCTCGTTGAGCGGCGAGGCGCGCGCCGCGGCGCAGGCCGAGCTCGAATGGCTGCACGAGACCGACATGGCGGTGGTCGTCAGCCAGGGCCAGAACGAGATTGCCGACATGGCGGCCAAGGGCCTCGACATCCGGCCGCATCGCGAGCGGATGGTGAAGGAGGATCTGGACGAGAAGTTCAAGTCAGCCGCCGATCCGCTCCGGCTCGTCTTCGTCTGCGCGATGTGGATCACCGGATTCGACGTGCCGACCTGCTCGACCGTCTATCTCGACAAGCCGATGAAGAACCACACGCTGATGCAAACCATCGCCCGCGCCAACCGCACCGCGCCGGGCAAGTCCGCCGGTCTGATCGTCGATTATGTCGGCGTGTTCAGGAACCTCCAGAAGGCGCTCGCCATCTATGCGCAGCCCTCGACCGAGGGGACGGAGCCAATCGAGGACAAGGCGGCGCTCGTTGAGCGTCTTAGGAAGGCCGTGACCGAGGCGATCGACTTTATCGAGCGCCGCGGCGTCGATCCCCAAGCGATCGTCGGCGCAAAGGGTTTTGATCGCATCGCGCGGCTGTCGGAGGCGGTCGAGGCGGTGATGGGGACCGACCAGGAGCAACAAGGCTTCTTGCGCCACGCTGGCGGGGTGTGGACCTTGTTCAAGGCCGTGCTGCCCGATCCGGCCGCGGATCAGTTTCGCGTTGAGGCTGCGGTCCTGCATGTGATGGCTGAGAAGGTCAGGGCTCTCCGCGAGGACCCCGCGAAGAAGGCGAAAGTCCAGCAAGTGGCCGACGCGATCGAGGCCCTGCTCGACGAAGCGATCATGGGCATCGAAATCAGCGCGCCCGTGCGCGACGGGGGCGATACCGAGGGGCTTTTCGATCTTTCGCGCATCGACTTCGACAAACTGCGCGAGCGCTTCTCACAGGGCCAGAAACGCACCCAGACGCAGAAATTGCGCACCGCGATCGAACGCAAGCTCGAAGAGCTGGCCGCGCAGAACCCGACCCGTTCATCGCTGGTCGAGCGCTTTCAGGAACTGATCGCGGAATATAACGCCGGCAGCCTCAATGTCGAAAAGCTGCTCGAGGGCCTGCTCGCCTTCGTCAGCCAGCTCGACGAGGAAGAGGGCCGCGCCATTCGCGAGGGGCTCACCGAGGAAGAGCTGGCGATCGTTGACATCCTTACCAAGCCCGAGCCGGAGCTGACGCCGGAGGAACTCGATCTAGTGAAACAGGTCGCCAAGGCCATGCTCGACACGCTCAAGCGCGAAAAGCTCATCCTGGACTGGCGGCTCAAGGAGCGTGCAAAGGCGGCGGTACGGAGCGCTATCCAACAATCTCTCGATGCCCTGCCACCAGCCTATGGAGACGAGATTTGGCAAGCGAAGGCGGCGAGCACCTACGAGTGGATTTATGACCACTATCCGGGCGGAAGTTCAGCCTAATCAGCACGGTGGAAAGCTTCGAACCGAGGATGGACGCGGCGGGCTGAGGTCGGCAATATGTTTCCGTTTTGTTCTTGCTTTTGACGCCCGTTTCTGCTAGGCGATCCGGTCCATTTTTCGGAGCCAGGCCGCCCATGACGATACCCTCCACCGAAGTCCGCTCATCGGTTCCCACCTATGATGAACGGCCCGAAATCTGGCCGGAGAACCCGGTCGATATGATGAACGTCATGCTCGTCCATCAGGCGGCGGCGCTCGATGGCATGTTCATGGATCTGTGCGAGCATGCCGCGAAGACCTTCAATGAATCGTCGCCCGGTCTGGCGCAGCCCTATATCCGCCTCGCGCTGCGCGCGCAGGCCAATTGCCGCTCGTCGCTCGATGCGCTGGCGCGCGTCGATCGCGCGGCGCGGCGGAAGGCGGCGGACGTCGCTGGCGAAGAGTCGGGCGAATAAGGGTGGAGCCCCGGATCCTCGCCGCCGCGCCGCGCTGCGGGGCGAAGACGCGCACCGGCGCGCCCTGCCGCTCGCCCGCCATCCATGGCCGCGCCCGCTGCCGGATGCATGGCGGCAAGGGCAGCGGCGCCCCGCGCGGCAATCGCAATGGCTGGAAGCACGGCGTCCGCTCCGCCTGGTTCCGCGACGTCGCCCGCTATCTGCGCGCCACCAGCCCGGCTGCCACCGCGCGCTGGCTGAAGGCGCGGGAGGAGGTGCCCGTTCCGGTAGCGCCAACGTCTCTCGACTCTGGAAAAAACAAAAAGACGAACATGCAACCCCATGCACCCGGGAGTCGAAGGCGATCAGCCGACTGCAGGGGGCGGTTTCGTACCGGAGATGAGCCGCCCGGGCTCTTTGCTCGCCAGCGTCCCACGCTGGCTGCGCCATCCCCTATGCGAGGAAAGCCAAGGTCGCGGATGCGACTGCCGGCGTCTGAGGCTGAAACAAAAATGGCGCGCCCGGAACGATTCGAACGTCCGACCCTCAGATTCGTAGTCTGATGCTCTATCCAGCTGAGCTACGGGCGCGTTGTGCCGGGCTACCTAGTCGGCGGCGCGGCGGTGCGCAAGCCCGTTGCGCAGAAATTGTCGGCGCTCTAGACCCGCCGGCGATGAGAGGCTTGCTGATCTCCGCCGCGCTGCTGGCGCCGTTGCTCGCTCCGCTGGCCGGTTGCACCGATGCCCGCGAGGGCTATCCCTCGCTCGCGCCGCGCCCGATCGAGCGCGAGGTGATGCGCGCCGATGCCGTGCCCCCCGCGCCGCCCGTGGTCGAGGCGCCGCCGCTGCCTCCCCAGGCGGACATCGCCGCGATCGTCGCCCGCGCCGAGGCCGCCGACGCGGCGTTCCGGCTCGCGCTGGCCGAAGCCCGCGCACGGATCGAGGCGGGGCGCGCCGCGGCCGAGGGCAGCGAGACGTGGATCGTCGCGCAGCAGGCCTATAGCGGGCTGGAGGCGACGACGGCGCCGGTCGCCGATGCGCTCGCCGAGATCGATCGCCGGCGCCAGGCGGCGGCGACCGCCGGCCGCGGCGAGGAGGAGGCCGCGCTCGCCGAGGCCTCGCTCAGCATACAGGCGCTGTTCGAGGCGGAGCGGGCGCAGCTCGCGCAGCTGCTGCCGCCGGCCTGAACGATGGCCGATCGTCCCGCGCCGCCGGTCGCCGCGCGGCGCCCGCACAGCTTCAGCCATCATGGCATCACCGTCGACGATCCGTGGGCCTGGCTGAAGGACCCCAAATATCCGAATGTCGGCGATCCCGACGTCCTCGGCTATCTGAAGGCCGAGAACGCCTATTTCGACGCGGCGATGGCGCCGCACGCAGCACTGGTCGAAGCGCTGTTCGCCGAGATGAAGGCGCGGCTGAAGGAGGACGATGCCAGCGTTCCCCAGAAGGATGGCGACTGGCTCTATTGGTGGGCGTTCAGGCCGGGGGGCCAGTATCGCGTCTGGTATCGCCGCCCCGCGGCGGACGGGCCGGACAGCGGCGCCGCGAGCATCATGATCGATGAGCCGGCCGAGGCCGAAGGCCAGGACTATTTTCGGCTGCAGGCGCTGAGCGTCAGCCCCGACAGCAGGCTCGCCGCCTGGTCGGCCGACGCCAGCGGCGCCGAGCGCTTCGTCCTCAAGATCCGCGACCTCGCGACCGGCACCGATATCGAGACGGTCAGCGCGATCACCAATGGCGCCGTCGTCTGGGGCGCGGATTCGCGCAGCCTCGTCTATACCGAGGTCAACGACAATTGGCGGACCTACCGCGCCCGGCTCCACAGGCTGGGCACCGATCCGGCGACCGATCGCACCCTTTATGAGGAGACCGCCGACGCCGGCTTCAACGTTGCGGTCGGCAAGACCCAGGACGAGCGCTGGATCGTGCTGCGCACCGGCGATCATGAGACGACCGAGATCCGCCTGATCCCCGCCGAGGATCCGCTGGCCGAGCCGCTGCTGGTGAGCCCGCGCCGGGCGAAGCGTGAATATTCGGTCGACAGCGCGCATGGTTCGCTCTGGATTCTGACCAATGACGAGCATGTCAATTTCCGCGTCGCCCGCGCCGATCCGGCCGCGCCCGGCCGCTGGGAGACCGTGGTCGCGGGATCGGACCGGGTCTATATCCGCGGCCTCGCCAGCTTCGCGAAGCATCTGCTGCTGACCGAGCGGGTCGACGGGCTCGATCAGCTCAGGCTGCGCGGCTATGACGGAAGCGAGCATCGCATCGCCTTTCCGGAAGCGAGCTATACCGCCGGGCTCGCGGCCAATCCCGAATATGATCCTCCGGCCTATCGCCTCCATTATGCGTCGATGGTCACGCCGCAGACGATGTTCGATTATGACCCACAGGCGCGGGCATTGACGACGCTGAAGGTCCAGGAGATCCCGTCGGGCTATGATCCCTCGCTCTACGCGACCGAGCGGCTGATGGTGCCCGCGCGCGACGGCAGGATGATCCCGGTCTCGGTGCTCTATCGCAAGGGCTATC
>Ga0207641_10003571_pt1 | contig 13746 bp, 17 predicted proteins | sample KBSSwiS62_FD_184306 | JGI IMG/M metagenome (GOLD analysis project Ga0207641, IMG submission 184306) | Switchgrass rhizosphere microbial communities from Kellogg Biological Station, Michigan, USA - KBS Switchgrass S6-2 (SPAdes) (version 2) | ecosystem: Host-associated > Plants > Roots >... | reverse complement strand
CCCATGCTAACCGAAACCCGTTTATCATTAGGCTGCACAATATTTTGACCGTAGTAGAAGATTTTTTCCAGGTCATGGCTCAATACGCCGTTTAGTTCATAGTCTGGGACTGTGACCAAGCGGACTACACCATGCTGGAACATGGTGAGTTGAACCGCGAACGTCATTTGAATACTTGAGGCGGGATATATTTTCCTAAGACGGTTCGTACTCCTGTTGTCCAGTGCCTGAACTGTCTGTGGGCTTTCTTCTTGGGACCGGTGCGGTTTTCAGGTATCCTACCACCACGCCCGGACGCCTTGTTTGGCACACTCAGCATATAGAATCCCACCTCAAACCTGGCTCCCTTATCGAAGGATACGATTTCACCCCTTGTCCCTTGTGTAATCCTGTATCTCGTAGCAGTGGAACCATTAATGACGTAGGCCCGTGATAGGCCAATCCATATGCCATCTGCATGGGTGGTCCTCTTACATGAAACGGCCAACGGGCAGATGCGATGATCTTTTTGCTCTCCCCGTCGTACGTCCCCGTTAGTCACTTCCGTAAGTAATGGTTCGTCAGCATCGACGATTTCCATTACCTTCGGGAAGACTTCCTGAAGACCATTGAGTGCGCTACCTCCTGCTTTTCTTTTGTACTTTTTTCGTTTTGCCATTTTTTATTTCTCCAGTTTTTCCATGGCCTCCCTTATGGCTGCCATGTTTTTGCCGGCCAGTGTGGTCGTACCATTCTGAATGGTAATAACCACTTTATCATCTGGCCATTCTTCGTATGTTCTGAGGGCCTCTTCCGCCTTGGCTACGTCTTGTTGGAACTGCTCCTCCTTCTCGGCAGTAACCTCTAATGGTTTATACGGCGGCAGGTCGAATAATGACATGTGATGTATGCCCCTGGTATGTTGCCCAAGGATCGACCTGGTCGAGTAAGACTGTTTGCATATAGGACAGGTCGATGGAAGTTCCCTTACGGGAATTCTCCCAGAGACATCGGGTTGTTTGGGGACATACGCCTTTTTGCGGGCACGCTTTCGTTGTTTACCGGATGCAGTTAAACCCTGCGCGATGTACCGTGCTCTCATATTGGCGTTATGCACCCTTTGTTTGGCACGTCGAATCTCTGCAGCCTTATCGGTTTCTGTGACTTTATGCCCCAGACTTTTACGGAGCGTGTGTTTCCATCTATCTGGATGTGCTCCTTGAATATGTCTGGCTAATGCCGGCGGATGATTCGAGGTGAATTTACACCACGGACAATCCGACTTGATTGGTTGCTTCTTGCCCCCCCTCTTGGCTACTGCCGGGACCTTTCTTGGTTCTGGGGTTCCCATGTTGAACCCTGGAGGTAATGAATCCTTCAGGGTTTTCCTCCATCGGCCAGGATGAACTCTCCTTACGTGAGCGGACAATCCGGCCTCATTTTTTGCTGTTACGATGCAATATGCGCATTTTAACATTGTGTATTTCCTTTCAGTTGGTTTGTTTATTCACTTTCTCTGTCTGGTTTCTCTGTCTGTTTTCAGTTTGAGGAATCGATCGAGAGGAAATCTCATACCGATTCGCCCCTTCTTCTGCTTTCTGCGCAGCACTGACCGAATCTTCGCCCAGAACTGCCTTCTATTCATGGTTGGTTTCCTTTCTGTTGGTTTAAAGTGTTTTGCCCGCCGCGAGAGTCAGGGTATTGGCCTGTTGCCTCTTTGGTGCTCTCTCGCGCTTCGCCAGCGGTATCCTCTCCTTGCGGACAGGTCTCAGCGTCGGCCAGCACAGGCACGGGCAAAATCGTTGACATTTTCATAAATTTAAATGGCGGATGGTAATTGGCTTCTTGTCTTTCGTAGCTACACGACGGAAGAATTGCAAGCTTTGCGTGATAAGCTCAAGGCATCTATTCTTGCGCTCGGAACATTCACCAGCCAGACGGTCGGCGGGAAATCATACACCCGCGATCTGCGGGAGCTTTCCTCGCAATTAAGCGCTGTAGTATTTGTTCTCAATGAACGCACTACTCCATACGAGGGAACAATTTTGACTGACTTTAGTCAGGGTGCAGGTATTCAGCAAGGCCAACCTGCGGGAACCACTGACCAGCTGACCTACTAATGGATCTGAAGAAATTAGAGGACGGCAAAAGGCCAGATCAACGCCTTACTACCTGGGACAAGGTCATTGGATTCTTTGATCCAGTCCAGAAACTGGTCCGGATGAAAGCTCGAACGATCGAGCATCAATTCTCATACGGATATAACGATAACCCTGAACGCCGAAGCGGCAGCGGAGGTTTATTCGCTCAGGCATCTGCTGAAACCTGGCGCAGCAACCGCGACCGTCTCAAGGCGATGTGGGATGCCAGGGATCTGGTAAAGTTCGAATTCATTGGCGGAATGATGGCCAGGATCGCCCTGTATGTATGCGGGAAGATCCATTCACGATCTCTTACTGGAGATGAACAAATAGACGACGCATACGATTCATTCTATCACGGATGGTGCGGAGATGAACCCAATGACGATGGCTCAGTTCGTTGCGATCTTAGTGGTCGCAGCCGATGGCTCAAGATGGTCCAGATGGGATTTATGGGTTTCCTGATTGATGGGGATCATGGCTGGATTGAGATTGCTCCTGAGCTTTCTCCAACTGGCGAGTTTTGTGTACAAGCTGTTGAAGCAGATCGCATAGGATCACCGTTAGAGCAGCTCGTTCAGGAGAATTACGTGGGAGGCGTGGGGCTCGATCCAGAAACCGGTCGAATTCAGTTCTATAGAATTTTTCAAAGAACTCGAACGAATCAGTACTTGAAGCCTGAGGAGATTGAGTTTGGTTCATTTATCCACCTTCATGATCCTGAACGCCCTGATGAATATCGCGGACGCACCAAACTACTCCGCTTGCTGAATGACGCAAGGGACATCAGGGAATGGATTGAATCTGAAAAGATTGCCGGCAAAACCCAGAGTCAATGGGCCGCACTGATTGGAATCAAAGATCCATTTGCCAACCAGGGTGCTACTGCCTGGAAGGACAAGACTGCAGACGGCACACCAACCCAACCGGCCGAATGGGGAAAGATCATGAGGATGGCAGAAGGCGAAGTCTTCAACATGCTTGCCCCACCGGCTCGTCCGAGTGGTGCATTCATGGAGTTTGTCCAAATCCTGATTCGTAAAATGGCTGTGTCATTGGATTTACCATTTGGTTTCCTATGGGATCTGGCAACCCTGGGTGGAGTGACCGCCCGTATTGAAGTTCAGCAAGCTTTGCGGAGGATTGAATACTGGCAGCAGCTACTTGAGCATAAGGTGTTAAACCGTATCCGCCAAAAGGTAATTGCTCAAGGCATTGCTCTGGGTGTCCTTCCTCCGCATCCTCTTTGGAGAAAATGCGAATGGCATTTCGGTCTATCCATCCAAACCGATGTGGGTTATGAGATGGATGCCGACATCGCAGCCGTAAGCGCCGGACTTATTCCGGTCAGTGACATAACCGGGAAATACGGCAAGAGCCCACGTGAAGTGTTTCTTTCCAATGCAACCACTGCCAATGAAGCAATTCAGATCGGAGCGGAGACCGACGTACCGGTGGAGGTTTTCGCCAGAATGTTGTATCCGGACATCACCACACAGAAGGCCGCAATGGTCACAGGACCAGTGCCACCACCGAAGCCCGGGACAATTGAAGCAATCGGTGACAAGGGCGTGAAGCAACTTGTCGATATCCTGAAGGCTGTCGGTGATGGTAAACTTGACCCAGACAGCGCTAAGAATACATTGAAGAAGGTATTCGGAATCCCTGAAGCCATGGCGGAACAAATGGTCCCAGAACCAGATCTCGGAATCATTAAAGCCCTGCATCCCAAACCAGCAGCACCAGGAAACGGCAGCCGGCCGTCCGGAGCAAAATCGAAATCCGTATCTAAGAAGAAACCAGCACGTAAATGAGTATCGTCTCGTTCACCGAGCAATACCTTAAAAACCTCAGCAAACTGGAAACCCTCTCGCCTGATAGGCAGAAGTTCTTCTGGGAACAGCGCCACTGGCATCCATTGGTCCAGATGACCTGGACTACCCTCACCCGCAGCAATGGTGAGGGATTGATTACGTATCCTGATGGCAGTAAACGGGTTTACGAAGTGCCGAGCTTTCAGGATTGAACTTAAGCTCGGCATTACCTTTAGGGAGTCATCTCCCTGCAAGTGGCATCACCTCCTTACTTTTCCATAAGTCCCACCCACGTGAATTGTTTACATGTGCATTTGGTGCAATGCCCATGACCTCGCTGGACGAACCCTAGAGTGGTCACATCCACATGATCACTATCTGAGGCATCCCCGGAATGACCGCACCGGCATTTACCGATGCGGTCCTTGAGTTTATTTTCTGACGTGTTCACGGGTCAGTGTGATGGTTGTGCCGACTACGGAGCTATCGTAATACGGCTTATGCCAACTATTGCTGCGTTTCATTGTGTGGGTATAGACCTCGCCCAAGTACTTGGCGTGATCGATTAATACCACACCTGGATGTACCCTAACGTCTCGGTCGTGATTATACCCCAGTCGCTTTAGGGCGGTAGCCATCAGGCAGTTTTTAGTATCCGTGTATGCTCCTGCACTGATCCGGTCTTCTTCTGTGAACGTTACTTCTATTTTGTTTGGTAGTTGTGTTTTCATTGTTGTTGGTTGTTTTTGTCTTGCCTGAATAAAATTTCTGGTCCACGATCGTGGTCCCCTAATTCTGGCCGGAATTTCCATCCAGCAGTAGCCTTGTCTATGGCCTCGTCGGTCTTGCCTTGTTTACCGAGCTGTTCGAATTCTTTAAGTTCATCCTCAGTGGCAATACTGATTCTGATAGTCCCAATTGGTTCATCGAATGGTAATAGTGGAACTATTAGTTCGAACGGATCTTTTTGCTGCATACGTTCTACATTGTCTGGCCCAAGGATAATCATGATATCCCTACGGCCACGATTAGTTTTTGCTATTATTAGTGGCATTGTTATTTCTTGTCCTCTAGTGGAATGATTTCTATTTTGTCCTCCACGACAACTCCATCCTTCACCCCACATTGTTCCCCAATCCATTCAGCGACATGCATACATGTCCTGGCCATTGCCTCCCCCATCAGGCTTTCCCTGATTGTCCCGACAGAATGTGCGCTCACGTGGGTTTCAACACAGCCGACTGAGTTCTCGGTAATGGTGATTTTGATTTCTATCATTATTCCCCCATCCATGCTTTGAGTATGTCTTCACGGATCGCTTTCTCTTTGTCTAATTGTTTTAGAAAGTCTTCGAGCTGTTTCCGTAATACATCTACTGGTTTTTTCTCACCGGATTTAATCGATTCGCTTAATGTCCCCAATGTCCATAGCACACTGGCAAAAAACACGTTTCTGCACACCTTATATTGTCTGGATTCTGCACTTATTGCTGGCCAGACCTCCTTCATGAATTTTTTGAATCCTTCTGTGATTGTTTCCATATTGGTTTGTGGTTGTTTTTATTGGTTTAGCGTAGTCCGGAAAAGGGTTAATATTACCCCTTTTCCGGACCCCTCTACGCTAGGTAAGGGTATGATCAAAATGCGTCCATTTTGGCCCTAACCCAAATACCGTTTTGATAGACGAAATCCTCGTCTAGTTTGATGTGTAACACGGCCGCCTGGGCTGCCCTCTCTCCCCATTTTAGCCGGATGTAATCAACGCCTGTATCATTGTGTCGAACGGCACGATGTTTCGGTCCAAGGACTGGCCAGAGCTGATCCAGCCACTGATGGACGTATGTGAACGGTTCGCCAAGCTTTTCTACGCACTCCTGGCAATGCATTTCTAGTGATGGCATGGTGATTACCTGGTTCTTACGAACACATGGAAGATCAGCCTTCCGCCATCCATCTGGAACGTACTGATATAATCCCTTGGCTTCCCATCTATTGGATGCCCGGTCCCAAAGATATCGATGGTGCGCTTTGATTTACTTTCCAGGTCCGGATTAACCAATGCCCATAAGCATAGTTTCTCGTACTGCATGTCTGCAGTGAGTATCCGTGCCCCAAATGGTAATTCAATGATTTGTGTATCAGTCACTTCTAGTGGGTACTTGTAGATTCTTTTCATGTTTTTCCTTTCAGGTTAGAATTCGTCGCACGTTCTTCCGTAACGGTCACTTACATCGTTGATCCAAGCGCCATTCCGATATTGATAATCGTCGTCTCGATCCATCATTTGCTGAGCTGGAGTTGGATCGGGATCTGCCGAGTCCCGAATTGCGAAATGTTCCGTTGGGTACGGTGTTGTTTTGATTCGTTTCAGTCTTCTGTTTTTCCTTGCTGTTTCAGTCATGGTTTTTTCCTTTCAGTTTTCAGTGTTTAAGTTTGGCAGACTACTGGTCTGCCGGCAGGTTGGTTGTTTTGTTTTTTAAGCAATGCGGACACGGCCTACATAGGCCTCCGAAATCGAGTACTGGATCATCCGGATCACAGATATTCAGTACCCTTGGTTTCACACATTTATGATCTATCAGCCATTGATGAATTACGCATGGCCAATATTGTTCTTTCACTACTGTGTTTAGATATATCTTCCTCCATGGAAGATCTCCCACACTATCAATGCCCAGCAATCCACAGACCACATCTTTAACGATCCATTCTTCAATTATCCATTGGATTACGCAGCACAATGGAATATTGGAATGAAGCCCTTCTTTGAAGTTTGAGATTATATTCATAGTTTTCCTTTCAGATTTGACTCCTCAGGCCGCACCTGTCTGACATTGCCACCCCGATTATGTCGTCGCAGGCCTTAATCCTCATTTCTGAAGAATTCCACGGCCTCTCTTCCTTCACGCGGGTTTTTGGAGCCCATTTGAGGATGATTTGTGTTCCATCCGGATGCACCCAATACTCCGTGTAATTACCTTTCCCCTTGAGGTCGTATTCACATTTTCTATCACGGCCCACTCGCGTGAATCCGGCATGCGTTAGATGCGTTCTTACTGTTACTCTTTCTTGTGTGTTCATTGTGTTTTCCTTTCAGTTTTCAGTTTTCAGATTTGGGTTTGGCAGACATTACCCGGTCTGCCAGCGGGGTTTGTTGTTTAGCTAACCGCTACCTTTTGCCTGACGCCGTCGTCACCCTTGATCCCATCCTTGGCGATCTTGCTGGCAACTTGCGCAATGCTGCCCGCGATATCGCGCACGGCGTAATCGAGGTTCTCCATGGAAAGTGTCACATCCCAATTCACGAGGAATTCGGATGTCTCTCCATCGATCACGGTTGTGAATTTCCCCACAACAGCAAATCGTGCTTTGTGGCCTTCGCCCTTGTCTTTATTGTTATTACCTTTCATCTTTCTCATTTTATCTTTCATGTTTGCAGAATGGAGTCTGCGGCTCTCGTTGGTTTGCTGACCAGCGATTGGTGTACTCCATTAAAAATACACAGTATCGCCAGACATTCTGAATCGAGGATTTTCTTATACTATTTTTTTCTTTTAGCCCCGTTTTGGGAACATCCCGTTATTTTTCATTTTTGGTGGCAGATTGACATGCCTAGGTGAGGCGTGTTCGACACCACAGATTCCATACCTCGTGCAGAGGGTAAAGTGCGCCCGCTTTCAGCTTTGAAGCGATTGGCCAGGAAGCTTAACGTCGAAATCAAATTCGCTGCCGGCGAACGCCACACAGCTTATGCCCCGGAGAGCAAATACAATATTTCAGTAAGCGGTCGAAAGATTAAAGAGGCAGTATCCCAAAAGATGGACCCTGAGCAGGTCTACACTATTGGGCGTCCTGTCCGATGGCATAAGGGAGAAGGTGGGTTCAAGGAACCGGTAGCGGGCGAACCACTCGGTAAACCTGCGACCCGACTTAAGGCGTTAAGGCCTCTCGCTGCTGGGCAAGCTCAACCATATTCCGCCCCCAAGGGTAAGCAGTGGGCTACGGTTAAAGAAGCCGATATAAAGCCCGGCGAGACATTTAAAGACGTTCCCGTCTACGAGCGGCAGCGGATGAATTGGAAGAAGTACGTTCGAGCCCAATCGGAGATAGAGAAAATTCCCACAAGTGAAGTATGGGGAAGACACAGGCAAGAGGTTCAGGAGCAATATGCCGGAGAAAGGGTTGGACCCAGAGAATTACGCTCAAAGACAGTGCAGCATATTCAGGGTCAGATGAAGCTACATCGTGATTACATGGCCGGGGAAGCGAGGGAAAGCCTGGCTATAATCAGAGCCAAAAATGCCAGCCTTGAATCTGCCAGAGCTCATCCTGAACGGATGGTTGAATACAAGAAGCGGCTATCGGATCTCGCCAAACAACGGCAAGAAGCGTCCACGACCGCCAGGACTCATGCCGGTGAACGTTTGAGTCGAATTGCCACAAGGGGAATGACCCAAATCGCTGAGGAACACCAAGGGGACTGGCAATCCAAACTTTCTAAATTACATAAGCAACTCAAATCTGCTGCCTCTCCAGAGGAAGAGCATGAAGTCCAAAAACAAATCCATCAGCATTTCCTGATCCGGAAAAGTCCGGAAGACATTAAAACCCAGGCTCGTGGAGCGATGGGGTTAATCACTGATAAACCATATGAATATGGAGGCACACCTCTATCCGAGGTTAGCGTCAGTAGCATTCAGGATATTTTACAAAAAGGTAGCAGAACCACTAAACCAATTACGCCTGGACGCATCCGGAAATTGAAGCGGCACATGGATACAACGTACGAGCGCAGCAAGTTTGCTGGACTCAGTGGGGTTAAGCAGAAGATTTTGAAAGAACGAAAGATTTTCACAACTCCGATAGCAGAAGCTGCGACCGGTTTCCCTCATCTTGGGAAACTTGGGATTGGCATCGGGGCTGTCGGAGTACTGGCCGGTGGTGCTTTGGCTATTCATGCAGCTCGCAAACGCAGCCGAACACAGCAGATGAAATCACGCTTAAAAGAGATCCAGTTTGCCAAGTTTCCAATTCCACGTGAAGCGCAAGAAGCTTTGGAAGTTTTCAGACAGGCAGGGAAAACAGGTGTGTCGAAATCCACCACAGCTATTCCTGGAACCTGGCTTGAGAGCGAAAAACTCGCTGGGAAAAAGGCTAAACCATTTTCCACATTCCAGATAGCTCGCCAGAAATGGACGAAATTTATCAGGGCTGCTGGTGGTAGCAAAGTCCATGATATTAAGCCGATGGACATGAGGGCGCTTCGAGCGTTACAAGAGACCCATACAAAGAATCTCGGAGTGATAAAAACTCTACGGGAGCAAGCGAAAACCAGGGAACATCTTGGAGAAGAAGCATTAAAAGCTCAGGCTGAAAAGCTTGGTGCAGAACATGCAGCTAAGCATGGGGAAGCATTCAAAAAGGGTCATGCACTCGGACGTGAAGAAGGGGTTACCGCTGCCAAATCAACCTACGAAAGGCAGACTGGTGAACTGACTGAAAGATTGGGACAGGAGAGCGCCAGGCGTGCCGGCAGGCTCAAATTGATTGCTGCCGGAACTTTAGCTGGTGGTGCAGTTGGTGGATATGCATTGGGTCGTTATGACAAAAGGGCGCATCAACGGCATGAAGCTAGGGAGATTCTCAATCTCTATAAACCTCGACAACCCAAGCCAAGAGAACCCAGGGAGCAACGCGCCACAATAACTATTGGCATTACTCCGCATAACGGCCGCCGGCAAAACGTGCAATTCGGTGCCCTGGATAAAGTCCGCGCTCAGTTGGCTGGGACAACACAGGATCACACAGCGCATGACATTGCTATTGGAGCGATTGAAGGAGGATTAGCATATCCAGCCAGTGAACTTCTTTTTAAGAAGTTTGCCCCTAAGGGTAGCGGCATAGGTCGTAAAATCGCCGTGGGCGGTCTTGTTGGAGGTGCGGCGACTGGCCTGGTCGGACTTACCTTGGCGCAACTGAAAAAAAGACGGAAACAGCAAATGTCATCCAGGCGAAGACTGATCCAATTTGGGCTTAAGTCTGATCTGGCGGTTGCGGGTGGAGTTGCGGCATTGCCATTGATATACGAGAAGATATACACTCATAGAAAGAACAAACGTAGAAAGCGAGAAGAAATGGAAGCTGAACAGAAGGGATTACTTCCTGAATCGCCATTAACTCAATTCCAGAGTCAGCGCCAAATAGTGGCTCGTGATCGATACATGAAGCAGATTCATGAACGAGATATCGATCGAGCCGACCGATTGTATGGGCACACGACATTAATCGGAGCTGGTATCGGTGCCCTGGCAGCAAGAAAACCATCCAAATTAATTAAATCTACTTTAGCTGGTGCTGGTATCGGTTTAGCAACCCAGAAAGCTGCTCGGTTGTATGGCAAAACTACAAGAGATCAATTCGGCGAACGAAGTTGGCGAGGTAAACGAGTCGAGCTAGCTCCGGAAGTTATTGGTGGTACAATTCTAGCTGGATACGGACTTAAGAAGCTGGCCAAACATGCATTTCTCTCACGGATTAAACTGGTGAAATTCGATGTCAGGCCAGATGACCCAGATGATCTTGGTCCAGACTGGCTGCAGGAATGGGCGCATAAGAAACTGTACGGAAGAACTTACAGCACTATCGGACAGGCCCAGAAAGTCAAAAAGTATGCCGGCCGAACACATCGATTGCTCAGGGATGTTAATCTCAAACGTCAGGGTTTACCCAACATTGATCCACGCGGTCGTCCACGAAAGAACGAATGGGAAAAGCCATGGGTAGCCGGAGCTCTTACTACTGCTGGACTGATAGCAACAATCAAAGGTGGCAGAGGAGTTATTAACTGGGCCAAGCAAGCTCATCCTCAAAGCCGGATTGGGCAACTCATGGAAGGTTTTAAGCGTGGATCATATGCCAAGGATGTTCCTGGCCTGGGTAAAGTTGGCGGGTTCTTTCATGGTGCCAGAGAAGAACTGTCCAGGTGGCGTGATAAACCTCTGAAAACTCCACCTAAGTACGAACACAGTAAATTCAATCCTGTGACTGGTAAGATGAAGACTCCGGCCCAGATAGAAAAGGAAGTAGGCGAGGCGAAGGAAAAGGATTTCTTTAAAAAGGTTGCTCAGGGTAAAATCTCTAAGGAAGAATTAAGTTCCAGATTGGAAGAGATTCGATTCCAGGAACCTAAGAGAAAACACAATGTGGCTGCGGGTTTAGCAGTAGCTGCAGCTGGGATTCCTTTGTACAGAGGGGCCGGTAAATTTGCCAGGATCGGACTTCGATCGCGCATCGATAAATTAGCCGGTAATCCCACGAACTACGGGAAGCAAGTCGCTGATTATCTGGAAGCTTCTCAACATATTCTTAACCAAGGTATTACTGGAAAGCTTACCGGTGCGGCATTGCGTCATCCTGAATCCGCTCCCGTTAAATGGCTTATTGGAAAATCCCCAAAGATCTGGGATGTTGGTAGTCCTAAATCAGGTATACATCCTCACGTCCTGGAGCATTATTCGGCTTTCAGGCATTCGCCCGCTTCGGCATTGGATTCCTGGCATAAGGAAGCTGTTAGTGAATGGCGTGGAAGAAAGAATCCTGAAGTGGTAAAAGAACTCAAGAAGGGACAAAAGGTCCTCAGTGCTCATCTCCAGGATTTACGATTCAGGGGATATAATGAAAGAGAAGCATTGCGTGAGGCTACCAAGGAACCGCTGCATTCAAATTATTTCAGACGCTTGATTGCATACAAAGGAAATCCGGTCAAAAACTATCAGAAAGTAACTACTGGATTAGCTGCAGTTCCAGCAACTGCCGGTGCGACTGTAGCTGCCACTACGAGGAAGGACCGAAACCGCGCTTCAGTGCGGTAATAAACTGCCATTTCTTTTTCAGACGTGGAGAACTGTCATCCCATGGGAACCTTCCCTTTGTCTTCATATACACCATGAAGGTTTCACAGAAATCTTCTTCCGGATTTATCATGGCATAATCTGATGCGTAATCATCTGCATTTGTGCTATATCCAAAGAGATCAAAACCCTCTTTCTGTTTGATGCTTGGATACTGGAACAAAAGAGCATGACCATATTCATGTCGGAGTATATCCCTCACTCCCATTTTAGATTGAAGGATCGGGACGAAGATCTCTCCCTCATCGGTAAAGTAACCTTTCTTTATGATACTCGGCATGAGCGTCCGTGAGACTTTGGTCTCCATTATTTTCTTTTTTCCGAATTTCATTGTTTTAAGTTCCCTGCGCACATGACGCAAGGAATCCTGGAATAGTTTTTTATTGATTGGCGACATGGGTTGGTCCGTTGACATTCTGGGCAAAAATTGATGGCTAGACCTTCTTATCCTATTGCATATCCCGAACCCGAGCCGGATCGTGAACCCTTATTGAGCGGACGCGAGAAGCGGAATCTAGCGATTGGGGGAGAAGCTGTTGGGGTCCCGGGATACCTGTATGCCAGGGGTGTGCATGCAGGAGGTGTTCCATGGAAGCAAGTTCCTGGGGCCGCATGGGGACAAATCAAAGGTCGTAAATCATATGATATCGCTAGTGCTCTTCGTACTGGAACGATAAGAACTGGGAAAGATATCGGTTCCATTGGTCCCCGTATCTGGAGACACGTGAAAGGAATAGGTAAGGGATTGGCGGGAAAAGCATTGAGCTCTGATGCCAAACTGGTTCAGCTATCAGCCAAGCTGGATGCTATTATTAATTTCGAAATTCGACTTACTCCAGAAGAGTACGATGAATTAACCGGCCGTGGGAAATCTAGTTTTCCTAAAGCCGCAGCATTGATTGGTGGAGGAGCTCTGACTGGAGCCGGCATTGCTACCGGCAGCCTTGCTACTCGATCGCTGCTGATGAGGTCCGGGAAAAGGCTTCAGAAATGGGTGAAAAAAGTAGGCAAGAAGATATGATATGGCGATCACCCAGATTACTAATCTGCTGGATAATCTAATCCAGTTCAAGACGGTCAAATGGGAGGACAACCCTCTATATCCAGAGGATGTAAAGTCCAAGGTTCAGAAGATTCCCATTAGTAAAATTGTCTCACACCAGAATGCGGTAAAGCGGCATATCGTAGAGGAATATAAGAAGAAGCCCGGACGTGATTTACCAATGCTTCACAAAATTGGTGGAAAATATTTTGTGGAGGATGGGAACCACCGGATCGTGGCCAAGAAAGAGAAGGGTGAAAAGACTGTCCGTGCCAGGGTGTTCGAGAAGGAATTGATCGCCATATTGGATGATCTGATTGAGTTCGCCAACAATCCCAATCGCGGTGCTAAGATCGCATTCAGGACTGCAAAATGGTTGCACCATGCCCCTGTGACTAAATACCACGATATTGCCAGGTCAGGATTGCTTGCGCTTCCACCAGGTCTAACATCGCCGCTTGAAAGAGGTAAACGATTCAAGGCCCTGGTTCCACCATATGGGACCCTCGCAGCAAGTAATCTGGCTCAGAAGGTAAAGTTGCTTCGCAGCAATAAGGTTTGGCCATTCCGTGGTATGAAGGGTAAGACCATTGGGGAATTTGCGGTGGTACTGGATGACTTGATCCAATTTTCGGATAAAAAAAAATTACATCAACCAACGTCAGTAGATGAACCACCACAAGAACTTCCAGTATTCAAAGAAGGTGAGCTTCTCGATTACAATGTCCAGCAACATCACGCCAAACGAGCAGGACTACATAGGGATGTGCGAATTGGCAATCGCCACCATGGACTGCTCTCATGGGCAACCAGGAAAGATCTACCAGCTCATGGACAGAAAATCGCCATCCACCAGCAACC
>Ga0207641_10003568_pt1 | contig 13750 bp, 14 predicted proteins | sample KBSSwiS62_FD_184306 | JGI IMG/M metagenome (GOLD analysis project Ga0207641, IMG submission 184306) | Switchgrass rhizosphere microbial communities from Kellogg Biological Station, Michigan, USA - KBS Switchgrass S6-2 (SPAdes) (version 2) | ecosystem: Host-associated > Plants > Roots >... | reverse complement strand
GCTGGTGCGGGGCCGTACATGGTTGAGGTGTCGCACCGGGGGAAGATCGCGTTTACGGAGGCGTCGGCGGGGTCGATCGCGTTGACGCTCGGGTCGTAGCCGCTGCAAAGCGAAACGCCCCGGCCTGGTTTCGGCAGGTCGGGGCGTTCGTGTGTCCGGCTTACATTGTCGGCGCCGGAATGTAAGTCCGGGTTAGGGCCGCCACTCGGGGCGGTATGACGGGTGATCGGCGTAAGGCGGCGCGAGCAGGCGCAGCGCTTGATTGGCAACACGCGCCATCGTGGTATCGAAGCCCAGATACGGCTCGATCGTCTCTGCGATCAGTGCCCGTTTGGCGTCGACCTCGGCCAGCATGCGAGGCGGCTTGAACTGGCCAAGAAAGTCAACAGCGGCGGCAGTGTCGTCGTCGGTGTATGTGCGATAGTCGGGAAAAAAGCCGCCATCCGTGACCCCGGACTCGCCGAGGTTCCGACGGATGATCTGCTCGTCCTCGTCGAGGCGTGCACGCAGGAACGCCACCAGGTCTTCGGTCACTTCTTGTCTCTGTCTCGGCTCATATGGCCGTGCACCGGTAGCCGTTGCCACTCAGGGCGTGTCGGGTCGTGTGCTCGCTGATCCGGTGACGTTCGTGTCGGCCGGAAACCTCGCAGCGGAGACCGCCAGACTCGGTTGCGGAGCAATCGAGCTTGACGCTTGGGTCTGCGACTTGACAAAGCTCGCCAGCTATCAATGACAGCCCCTTCGCGGTTCGTTCGGTCATTACGTGGTTCTCCCTTCGGCGATCTGTTGAACCCGGTTGCGGTGCAAACCGAGCTTGATACCGATCTCCGCGAGGCTCATCCCTTGTTCCCGCATCCGAACCACATCGGACTGTCGCCAGGCGCGCAGTTTGGCGGCGACTTCGGGTAGCTCGTTGAGGACCCGGCCAATCTCGATCGCGCGTTGTTCGGGGTCCGTTATCGCCTCGATGCGGTCGATGTCAGCCAAGGGGTTCTCCACGGTGATCAGCGTAGCGGTGGACTGGTCAAATACGAATGTAGCGGGACCCCCTTGTCTATGTCTAGGGGGACCCGCTACATTGAGCGTATGACCGACCCGAAGGCATCGATCAATTGGCGGAACATTGGCCGCCTATTCCTCGCGCTCGTCGTCGGCTCGATCGCCGCGATCCAGTCCTACGACCACCAACGCGAACTCGCCCACAACCACGGCCAGCACGGCATCAACGGAAACCTGTTCCCGATCATTGTTGACGTCCTGATCCTGTACGCCACGGTGTCGATGGACGGCCGGAACCGGTTCTGGCCACGGGTCACGTTCTGGGCCGGTGTCGGGGTCACGATCAGCGCAAACGTTCTCGCGGCGCCGCCGGATCTGCTGTCACAACTGATCTCGGCGTGGGCGCCTATCGCGCTGCTGCTGGTGATCGAGAACGAGGCGTGGCGGAACAAGCTGTCCAAGGTCCGGTTCCGGAAGACCGTCGAGGTTCCTGCCGCCGATTTGGTCGTCAACACCGACCCGTCGGAAGCCGTCGAGCCGAAGCCGCGTCAACGCAACGCGCGCGGCGCGGAGACGGAGAAGAAGGTACAGCAGGTTGCCCGCAAAAACCCGACCGCACCGATCACGAAGATCGCCGCGCTGGCGGGCGTGTCCGAGAAGACCGCACGCAACTACGTGGCACCGGTTAACGGCACCCAGACCCCCGTCGAAGCGACGGCATAAGCCATGGCCGTCATCGCAGCGTTCCTCGCAGGCGTCACGGTGACGGCCATCTTCTTCTACGCGCTCGTACGAAGCACCAGAAGGGAGCGGTGATGGGCTGGCTGTTCGCCTGGGCTGTCCTGCTCGGACTGGCCTGCGTAAGCCCCATCGTCGCGGCGGTATGGCTGGTCGTGATGGGCGCCGTTTACCTGATCGAAGTATCGAACGGGAGTTAGCAGATGAGTGACCAGGGATGCGCCAGCTGCGCCGCGATGGCCGCTGAGAACGCACGGCTGCACACCGAGAACGCCTACCTGCAGCAATGGGTCGGCCGGCTCATGTCCGCGCTGACCTGGATCCACGCGTTCATCGTCGCCGAGTTCGAGAAGGCGACCATGTCCCGCCGCGAAGCGCTGCTCCTGATCGAACAGCGCACCGAGATGACCCTGGAAGAGGGCGCGTGAGCAGCGAAGTAGCACACGACACCCACTACGAGGCGGTCCTGGATGAGGAGCCGTCGCGTAAGCCCGTGTACGTGGATGTGGTGGCCCGCCAGCACGAACTGCGGCCGATCATTCCCGCGTCGGTGCGTGGCTGGTCGAACATCAAGGGCACGCTGCGCCGGTTCGTCGGGCTGAACCTGCACCGTGCCGGCTACCACGGCTGGCGGCTGCCACTCGTCTACGTGCCGCTGGCCTGCATGTGGGCGATCGTCGGACTGTTCAAGATCGTCGGTAAGCAGATTTACTGGTGGTGGCTGCTCGAACAGCACGGCCTGCGCCAGCACACGGCGACACAGAACGACTACTTCGGCTGGTCGAAGCTGCACAAAGAAGCCAAGACGACCCGGCTGACACGCGGAATCTGGCTCGTCCTCGAGCTGCTGGCCGTCCTCGCCGTGGTGGTGACGCTGCTGGTCGTGGACCTGTGGTGGGCGTGGGCGCTGTTCGCGTTGGCCACCGTACCTCTACTGGCGCACCATGGCCGCCCGGCGGACCGCCCGATCGTCAACCCTGCGGTGGTCACGCCACGATTCCGGACCATCAACGCTGATGTGGTGCTGCGCGCCTACTACGCCGCTGGCCTGGGCAAACCCGACAAGGACGATCAGCGGATCGGGTTCGGGTCGCGGATGGAACGCGACGGCGACGGCGGCCGGGTCCTCGTGGACCTGCCGTACGGAAAAACGTTCGACGACGCGGTGAAGGCCCGGGGCGCGATCGCTTCCGGCCTCGACGTGTCCGTCAACCAGGTGTTCCTGACCAGGGACAAGTCGTCGGTGCGCCGGCACATGCTCTACGTCTCCGACGTGGACCCGCTGGCGATCCCCGCCGGTCGCACACCGCTGCTGACCTGCAAGACCACCGACATCTGGCGGCCCGCACCGCTCGGTCTGGACGAACGCGGCCGGCGGGTCAACGTGGCGCTGATGTGGATCGCCATCCTGATCGGTGCGCAGCCCCGCAAGGGTAAGACGTTCACCGCCCGCCAGTTGGCGCTGTACGCGGCGCTTGACCCGTACGTGCGGATCACCATCGCCGACGGTAAGAACTCGCCGGACTGGAAACCGTTCCGGCTGGTCGCGCACCGCATCATCATGGGTTTCGTCCCGAACTCGTTCAGCCCCGACCCCGTCGAGGAGTTGCTGCTCGCTTTGCGGGAGATCAAGCGGCACATCGAGACGGTCAACGATTTCCTGTCGAAGCTGCCCATCACCGAATGCCCCGAGGGGAAGCTGACCCGCGAGTTGTCGCGGAAGTATCCGCAGCTCCGGGTGTGGCTGCTGGTGATGGAGGAGTTCCACTACTACTTCGAGCTCGACAACCAGGACACCAACAAGGAGATCGCGGCGCTGCTGTCGTACATCATGGCGACCGGCCCGTCTGCTGGTGTGATCCTGCTGTCGGCGACGCAGAAGCCGGCTGGTGTTGGTGCTGGTGACGTGCAGCGGCTGTTCAACCGGTACCGGGACAACCACAGTGTGCGGTTCGCGTTGCGCTGCGGCAGCCGGGACGTGTCGATTGCCGTGCTGGGTGGCGACGCCTACCAGGAAGGGTTCGACGCGTCCGCGCTGCCCAACGACGAGGAGTACCGCGGTGTCGGCTACCTGTACGGCGCCGCGGATCAGACTCCGACGGTCCGGACGTTCCTAGCGACCGGTGAGGACGCGCAGAAGATCCTGCTCGCGGCACGCCACCACCGGGAGCAGGCGCAGACGCTGACTGGTGCCGCCGCCGGCGAGGATGTGTCCCGCGACCTGCGCGATGTGCTGCGCGACGTGGACTCGGTGTTCTACGCCGGCGAGGCGTGGATTTCGTGGCCGCAGCTCGCGCAGCGGCTGGCGACCCAGTATCCGGAGCACTATGCGGACCTGACCGCTGATGCGATCTCGGCGCAGGTGCGCAGCCTCGGCGTGGCGGCGAAGAAGGGCCGTGACCGCTACGACGACAACCGTTCCGTGCAGGGCGTTCCACAGGTCCACGTCGCGGAAACGCTGCGTCTGCGGGAATTGGAGGCCAAGCGGTGACCACGCGGAACACGGAACATCGCAGGTCAGCGGTTCCGCAGCGGTGTTCCGGCGGCGGAACGTGTTCCGGCGTGCGTGGAACACGAGGGCGGCTGTCGTGGGCTATCTGATCGCGTACTCGACGGTGGCTGTGGCGTGGGCGGCGCACACGTGGTGGCTGTCTGCTGTGGCTGCCGTGGCGGGTCCGGCGATGTACGCAGGGTCGTGTTGGTGGTTCCCGTTCGCGAATTGCTGGTGCTGCAAGGGTGCGGGCCGGCACCGGCGGAAGGACGGGAAGGTGCTGCGCGATTGCCGGATCTGCAAGGGCACTGGGAAGCGGCTGCGGATCGGCCGGAAGGCGTGGAATCGGTACAAGAAGGCGAGGGGATGATGGCTGTTCTGAGTGATAAGGCCCCGCCGACTGCGGTTGAGTTGGCCGCTGGTGGTTTGTCGGGGGTGTTGGCGGTTGCGACGATTGTTGAGGCGATCGCGTATCCGGGGATGTGGTTTGAGTGGGCGATCGCGCCGGTTGGTGCTGGGCTCATCTGGTCGGTGTTGACGTTCGGTTCGTGGCTGGCGATGCGTGATTCCGGGGTGGATGAGTTGCCGCCGGTTCCGCCGCGTCGGGAGTTGGCGCGCCGTGGCCCGATTCGGGTGGTGGCGTCGTCGGGTCGGCGTGAGTTGCCGTCGTCTGCCGAGCGGGTGGGATGATGCGGCGATGAGCGAGATGACGCTGCCGGCGACGGTGCCGTGTCCTGGCTGCGGCGAGCCAGCCGACCAGGTGTGGTGCGATGTCACTGGACCGTTCGACGCTGAGCCGAGGTTCGTGCCGGGTGAGGTGACTTGCCGCAACGAGGGTTGTGCGTTCCGGGCGCGGCGGCAGGCGGAGTTGGACTGGATCGAAGCGAACGGCAATGTGTGGCGTGAGACGCGGGGGCCGTGGTGGCGGAGGATGATGCGGCGATGAGCGATCAACTCTGGATTGTCCGCGTGCACGAGGATGATTTCGATTACGACTTCACCGAGTCCGTCGTGGTCTGGGCGGGGACGCCGGACGCGGCGGAACGGACCGTACGCGAAGCACACACACATCCCGACGACTACGTCTGGTCGGCGATGAGGCTACCGCTTGGACCGGTCAACACCCGTCTCATCGTTGAGGCTGCGCCCACGTCGGGGATCGTTCACGTCGATGTGCACCCTGGCTGACTCCAAACGCAAAGAATCGGCCTGGCCCCGCATAGGGGCCAGGCCTTTTCGTGTCTCTGCGTCGATCTGAGCGGGCCGTTTCCGGCCGTGATCGCTACGGCGCCGGCGGGACTGGCGGCGTCGACTGGTGCGGCGCCATGTAGCCCCGCATGAACGCGACGACGGGCGGCAGCGCGACGGTGACGAGGAACTGTCCCCACTCGTGCGCGTTGTGCGGGATCGGGGAGCCGTTCAGTAGCGCGTTGATGATCGCGGCGACGACGGATGCGAGCAGTGCGCCGAGAGCGGCGGCTTTAACCTTCGCCTCAACGGCAGCCCAGAAAGCCTTCATGTCCTACCCCTGTTCTACGTTGGTTGGATGGTGCGGAAACAGCCGGACGGGGTGACCGAGATCAACGACGGGCATTGCCCCGACCACCCTGACGCGGTCCAGCGGCCCGGCTGGTCGCCGGTCACGGATCATGCGCACCGGACGTGGCGGTGCTCCGTGTGCTGGCATCTCACCCACGACCCGACCTGCCAGAAATGTCAGGCGGCCGGTCCGTAGATCTGCTCTCTAAGCCACTTCTGGTACGCGGCGCGCTGACGCGCTTGGACGGACTTGCCCCGGTCGTCCTCTCGCCAGTTCTTGACGTTGGCGTTGCGGAACCGTCGGGCAGCCCGCCACAACGCCTGATCCTTGAGGCGTCCGTCGGGGCGGCGCGCACGGGGCAGTGAGCCGGATGCGTAGTACCTGATCAGGGGCGCGTATCGCCGTTCGGCCTTGCCGAGAGTTGACATGGATAACCTGCCTACGGCCTAAGCCAGGCGATGACAACCGCCCCGATAGCGATCAGGACAGTGACGCTCTGAATCGGCCACCGCCCACGCTCTAAATTTCGGATCCGGTTCTCCTGGTCCTGCAGGTCCGCCGTCTGCTGCGTCATCTGCATCGACAACAGGTCAACCTTCGCCGACACACGCACCACAGCGTCGTAGATCTCGCGTGGTCCGATGATGACCGAGCCGAGACCCTCGGGGATCGGGTGGCTCATGACTCCAGACGCCCCGCGAGCAGGTCGGCGACCCGCTTGGCGATGTCGTCCTTGTCGGCGTCGGACAGCGGCGCGGCTGGTGCGGCGGTCGTCGGCAGCGCGGCGATCTTCGCGGCCAGCGCATCCACCTTGCCGGTCAGCGCATCGACTCCGGCGGCTGCGGCGCGGGCCTTCGCCTGCGCATCCATCACCACCGTGCCCAAAGACATCGTCGGCGTGTCCGCCGGAAGCGACTTCGCGGTCAGGATCGTGTGAACGTCATCAGTGGTCAGTGGCATGTCTTCTCCTGCGATCGGTACGGAACCCTGCCCGGTGCTGCCGGCGAACAGGGCTGCGAGTTCGGCGATGGTGCCCTTGTAGGCGTTGGTGTCGGCGTGGTGCAAACCGCCTCCGGCGTACTTGTCGAGGCCGTCGGTGAACTGCCAGATCACCGGGTGAACGCCGCCGTAGGCATCCCAGCCCGGGCCGCTGTCGCTGTAGGTCCCGACGTACTGGCTGGACACCAGCCCGAGACCGCGATCGGCGAACGGGGTGAGCGACGCGGAACCCCAGCAGCCAGACCAAAACCACTTCGGGATGTACGCCAGCGAGACCTGCATGCCTTTGGCCTGCATCAGGTCGATCTGCCGGAGGCAGTCGTCGCGGCTGATCCAGTGCCCGTTGACGTCTTTCTCGATGTCCATCATGACCGGCGTCTTGGTGCCGACCACCGCTAGCGCGTGGCTGGCCTGTGCTTCCATGCTCGCCGCGGTGGCGTACAGCGGGAAGTGGTAGGCGCAGAATGGCCAGCCGCCAGCCAGCGTCCGCTTCTTGTTCGACGCATACACCGAGTCGGTGAACGTTGATCCCTCGGTGGCCTTCGCGATGATCGGGCCGCCGATCGGGAACGCGGTCCCGTTGTAGTGGCTGATGTCGTTGAACTTGAGCGTCATAGCGTCCTCACGAGTGGTAGAGGCTGTGCGGGTCCGCCTCGAGCGCGGCGAGTGCGGCATGGACGGAGTGGTCACCGATCGCGTACCGGCCCGCCTCGGGCGCCCAGTCGCCGTAGCAGCGGCGGGCCATCACAACCCGGCCCGCGTCTGCACCCGACACATTCACCCGCGCGACAGTCAGCCCCGGAAACGTCGAACCGTGCAAACCCCACACGATGAAGTACCGCACCGAATGCAGCCACGACGGTGCCGAGGTCGCGACCGCTTTCGCCGCCGCACCCACCGCCAGATGATCCGGGTGATCCTCAACCACGACACCACCCGACGTGTTGACCCACGTGTGCGCCTTGATGTCGACGAGGCCACCATTCGCGGCGACAATGTCCGCCGCGTACGCGTCGATCCCGGCCTGCACATCCGCGGCCTGCACCCCACCGTCCGGCAGCGACAGGTAGCGGACTTCGGCGACGAGCAGGGTCCGCGCGGCCCGCTCAAACTCGGCGCGGCGTGCAGCTTTGATGTCGTCGGTGGTCAGCGGCAGGCCGGTCCCGGCCAGGGTCTGGTACGCCTCGGCGGCCGGGTCGTGCTGGTAGCCGACCCACGAGTTGACGCCGGTGCCGTTCAGCCACCCGATCGCCCCGGTTGCCTCACCGTCGGTGCACATCAGGACGTACACCTTTTTGCCGGCGGCCTGCTCCGCCCGGATTGTGGCGCCCATTGCGAGGGTGTCGTCGTCTTCGTGGGCGCACACAACAAGGGTTGAGTTCACAGGCTCCGCTTCCGGTGGTGGTGGGGGTTTCGGGGATCCGATCGGGCCGGGCCAGATCGGGCTTTGCAGGGCAGCACTGATCGCCCCCGCAGCCGTGGCCCGGAGGAACATGCGACGGTTCATTCAGAGGGCCTCGGCGAAGAACTGGCAGGCACCGATTGGTGTGGCCACGCCGGTGCCGTTGACCCGGGTCACCGTTACGACGACTTTCACCGTCGCCGCGCCCGGCACAAACGCGGCCTGGTGCTGCACTGTCGAGGTGAAGTTGCCGCCGGCGCCGGGCGCATACCACGTCGAGTCGTGGTCGAGCAGTGTGCTTGCGGCGGTGGGCGTGGACCCGTCGGTGGTGTAACGGAACTTCACCGAGTACCTGTCACCGGACACCGACGAGGACAGGCCCCGGCCGATCAGGTTCACCCGGTACGTGCGCGCGGCCAAAGCCGTGAACGTCAACGTGCCCAGCACCGCGTCAACGGTTTCGGTGGTGCCCGAGGTGACGGTGCCGTTGGAACCGGTCGACACGATCGACCCGACCAGGCCAAGCGAGTTGATCGCCGCTGAGGTGATGACCTGACCGGCTGAGGCGATAGTGGGCATTCAGATCCTCCTAGAGTGCCGCTATCGCGGGCTGCCACAGATTCACCGCTGTCCCCGCCGTCTGCGCCTTCGTGACGCCGTTGACGGCACGCGTGACCGTGAACGTCTGCGGTGATTTGACGGTGAACGCCTTCGTCGTAAACGTCGCCGGGGTCGTACCCTCGCGGCGGCAGAACACCCCGCACCTGGTGCCGGTCGCCAACGACGAATCCAACGCGGCCACCGTCGGCCCGCCCGGGTCGGAGCCAGTTGACTGCGAATAGATCCGCAGGTCCAGCGTGTTAACCCCAGCGACCAGGACGTTCTTGAACGACATGAAAATGTCGGACGCGACAATGCTGTACGCCGACGACAGGACCACACTCGCGAGGCTGGTGAACGTGCCACCAACCCGTTTCGCGATGATCGCAGTCAGCACACCCGACGTGTCGGATTCGAGATACCCCAGGTAGTGGTTTGAGCCGTCGACGTAGCCGACGGTGATGCCGTGGCGGGCCACACCACCCGACGGGGTACCGATCGACCCGACCTTGATCTCCACGTACTGGCTGGTGACACCGGTGTCGACGGTGATGAGCCGGTCGGAACCGGCAGCAGATGGTGTGACCAGCGCGTTCGGGTTCGACACCGAAAAGTCGGCGGGACTCGCCCCGACGGTCCACACCGCCCCCGAACTCGACGTGCCCCAGCCGTTGGAGGTGGTACGCGCGAAGTTGTCCGAAACTGCCGAGGCAACCGTAGTCGCGGTCATCCGCTCTCCGGCGACTGCGATGTCGAACGGCACCGCACCCGAGGTAGCCCACAGGTCATAGACGATTGCGGTGGAAACCGTCAGCGACGTCGCACCACTGCCCGCGGCGATCCCGAGCGTCGACGACGACGAGTCAGCCCGGTCCGTATCCCACACCCCGACCTGCCACGGCGCATACAGGGAACAGTTCGCCTGCACCTGGTAGGAGACGGTGTCGAAGCTGACCGTCCAGCCTTCCACCATCAACCTGATCGCATCCGGTGGCGCCTGCGTCGCCCTGGAGGTGATGTTGGTGACGTCGACACGGACCTGCCCCGGGTAGCCGGCGACAAGCCACGACGTGCCCAGCGCGGGCACCGCGACCATGTCGATCACCAAATCCGGATACCGCAAACCCTCCACGGTGCCCAGGTGCACGTTCCATGAGGCAATGTCGTAGAGGGCGCTGTCGCCGGAGGTGTTGACGCTCAGACTCGACGAGTAGTCACCGATCTTCGCAGTGCCCAGCGGGCCGGTGGAGTCGTAGAAACGCGCCGACGACCCGCCGCTACGGGACACGGTGTAGTCGTTGCGGATCCTTTGGTCGTCATCGACGGGGGTGAACGGTGGCGACAGCTGCCCGGCGGACGCGTCGATCGTCAAATCGGCGGGGAGGTTGTACCGCGACGACAGTGCAACGAACACCAGCCCGGCGTCGAAGCCGTCCAGCAACACGCCACCGTCGGTGGATTCGCACTCGCGCAGCAGATCGAGGAACGCACCGGACGGTTGCACACCCATCGCCTGCGTCGAGGTTCCGACCACGGTGATCGGGACGCTGCCCTCGCCACACAAGCGACTCACCCGGGCACTGCACAACTCGCCCAGGTAGCCACCCAAAGCGCCGTACAGGACGGACGGGGCTTCCGGGTTGAGCGTTGTCGGTGAGATCAGCGCCACGTGGCCCAGGAAGAAGGTGTGCACACCGGTCGACCCGACTTTGATGCCGGTCGGGTTACCGACCGTTCCACCGACAAAACTGAGCTGATTACTCCACGCCGACCCGTCAACACCGATCGACGCATCAACAAACGCACCGTTCTGCGTCAGGTTGACCTGCACCAGATGCCAATTGGTGTCGGTGATGCCGACCGCGGCGCTGCCGCCAGAGATGTTGATGACACCGTCAGTCACCGCAAGGCTGTATTGGCCCAACGTCGGATCAAACGACAGCGACCACGTGAACCCGGTCGACGTCGTCCACGTCACCGGCGTCACCGCCGCCGCCGTAGACGTCAACCGCAGCGCGTAGACCAGCCGGAACGACGTCAAACCCGAAACGGCGATACCACCCTGCAGCAGCCCACCGCCGGTGAAATCGACCGCCGACTCTCCCCCCACCGGGCCAGTGGCACCGAACGCAATCGTCGCTGCGGTGGGTGTCAAGGCGTTACCTGTCGTCGCCGCGGCGGCCTGCGACGACCCCGACGAATCCTCCAACGGCCAATACACCACCGGGCCACGCGCCATGATCGACTGGTAGAGCGGAGACCGCGACGGAGCACCCGGCTGCCCCAGGCGGCGCATCAAACCATTCGCCGCAACCTGAACCGTCGCCAACCGCGCCGACGTATCCCACGCCGGCGTGAAACCAGCCGCAAACCCGAAGAACACCACCTGCGGGCCAGCCCCGAAATCGACCCGCACCCGAACCGGGGTGCCCTTACGCACAAACGGGTAAAGGCTCGACGCCAGGTTGAACGGGGTGTACTTACCGGTTGAGTTGTTCAACGCGAACCCACATGAGGCGGGCTGCGCCTGGCCGGTCTCATCGGCACGGCCCTGCCCGATCCGGGTCTGGCTGGTCACCATCACATCGGAGGTGACATCCGTCCACGCCCACGACCCCGCAGACGCGGTGATATCCGCGCCGAACGCAACCTCATAGACCGCCCGCGCGGAAGCGAACGCGTTCGTCAGGAACGACAGCCCGACCGGTGGCGCGGCCGGTCGCAACGCCGCCAGCCACCCGTTCATCTGCAAACCAGACGAAGACCACGTCCACGTCACCGTGCCAGTCGCCGCCGCCGGCGAAACGGTGACACCGTCGGAGTACGCGGCTCCCTTACCAGCGAGCGCACCCGCACCAGAGGTCGACGTCGTCGGGGTTACGAACCCGCCCGGCTGCGTCCACGTCAAACCGGTCGCGGCGTTACCGCAGCACGCGGAGACCAGGAACGCGTTGTTCGTCACCGTCGTCTGCGACGCGATCACACACGTCGATCCGACACCGGTGTTCTGCCCAGTCGTCGCCGCCACATCAATCGGCGTCGACGTGTCCACGCCGCTGTAGCGGGTGATGATGCCGGTAGCGCGTCCAGCGGCGACAGTCAACGTGACCGTCGTTCCACCCTCAGCGCCGGTCGCGACACGGTAGAAGCCGTAACACGAGTCAGCGGCGGCCTGATTCGCGCCGCCGATCAAAGTCCAGCCAGCCGGGGCGGAAACCACGCCACCACCGGACCCGACCGCCAACACCAGAACCTCACCGGCGTTGACCGTCGCGGGAAGGTTCACCACGAAGCTGGTGGTGCCTGCGGTGCCCTGCTCAGTCAGTGTCGGCGCGGCAACCCGAGCAACCGTCACCGGGCACCACCCAGGGCGGCCGAAACGTTGCCCCGGTACTGGCCGCGGATGACCGGCCGCAGCGCGGCAAGAATCGCCTGGACCAGCTGGTCACCGTTGGTGTCAAAGCTGACCGTCATCGCGCCGCCGGCCGAGGACGCACTGCCCGACCCGGGCATTGCCGAGGCCACCGCCTTGTTCGGGACGATCACACCGGAGTGGTCCGGGATGTCGAACTCCGGCCCGTCCTCACCGACAACCCTCGGCACGCCAGCCTGATAGCGGCCACCAGCAGCGAAGAACTTGATCCCGGTGCCGGTGATGTTCGCATCACCCGTCTTGCGGATCTTGATCGAGACGTTGATCGTCTTCGACTTCGGCAGCAACCCCAGCTGCTCGTTCAGCTTCTGGATCGCCGTCTTGCTCACGCCGGCCTTCTCCGCGCCCGCCTCGAGCTGCTTAACCCAGCCCTGGAACTTCTTGTTCGCATCACTCGCGGACATGCCGTTCTTGATCAGGGCGTCGCGGTCTCGCTCCAGCGATTGAATGCTGTTCTCCAGCGCGGACCGGTTATCGCGGCCGGCCTGAGTGTTGATGTCAAGCGACTTGGAGTGCTTGTCGAGTTGGTCCTTGATCCCGGCGATCTGGTTCTTCGCATCGATCAGCCCCTGGTCGGCGGTCAACGCGTTGTCGAGGTCCGTCCACGACTTGTTCAGATCCTTGACCGCCTGGTCCGCGGTGTTTGTCTTGGTCGCAAACAGCGACGCGGCGGCAGCAGCCACACCGAACCCGTTCGGAAGCGCATCCGAGTTGGTCCGGAAGTCGTCGACATCGCCCAAAAACCCGTCCAGCGCGCTCTTCGCGGCGTCGAGGTCATCGTGGGGCAGGTGCAACGCCTTCTCGACGGCCAGCATCGCACCAATGAACTTGTCCGCCAGGAGGACGCCACCCTCGAACGTGCTGGTGAAGTAGTCGAACAGCTTCGAGAACACGTTGATCGCGACGTTAGTGATCCCGATGCCGAACTCGATCGCCATGAACAGCAGCTTGAGACCCTTCTCGGCCTCGGGCGCGTTGTGCGCGATCGTCGTGAACAGTGCCGCAATGTCCTTGCCCAGCCCAGGCAGCAGCTCACTGCCGAGCACGTTCAGCAGCGGTTTCGCTGCGATGGCGGCCTTCTCGAATCCGCCGGCCACCTCGACGACGAACTTCCCGAACCCGTGGACCAGGCCACCGATCTCCGGAGCGAGCTCGGTGAACATGCTCTTCAAGCCGGGCGCCAGATCCGTCTGGATCATCTGGCCCAGGTCGTGGAACGCGGCGATCGTCGGGGCGATGAACGGTGCGGCCGCATCTTTGAAGGTGTTGACGAATGTGTCCTTGAGCTGCGCGAATGCGTTCGCGACGGCAGGTGTCTTGAACTCGGCGGCGATACCCGCACCGATACCAGCCGCGCCGATACCAGCAAGAAGCGCACCGCCGATCATCACACCGCCGACGGTCGCCGCCGCCGCCGCAGCGGCAAGACCCTGCGGGGTGAACAGAACCGACAGGAAACCTTTTTGGGTGCCGAAGAAGTCAGCGAACCCTTTGCTGGTGTCATTGGCCAGGTCGTGGCCGAGCTTGTGCGCCTCACCCTCGGCGGAC
>Ga0207641_10003565_pt1 | contig 13753 bp, 18 predicted proteins | sample KBSSwiS62_FD_184306 | JGI IMG/M metagenome (GOLD analysis project Ga0207641, IMG submission 184306) | Switchgrass rhizosphere microbial communities from Kellogg Biological Station, Michigan, USA - KBS Switchgrass S6-2 (SPAdes) (version 2) | ecosystem: Host-associated > Plants > Roots >... | reverse complement strand
TCGACCCGACCCGCGCTGGCATGTTGTAGATGTTGCGCAGGGCCTCGAGCTGGGCATTGGTGAGCGGCGGGCTCAGCGGCTCGGCATCTGGATTCCAGTCCGGCGACGCGGTGCGCTTGGCCACGATGTCGGCGATGCGTGGCGCGATGACGTCGTAGTTGCGGAGGAACCGGGTGCGCGAACCCATCCACTCGATGTGCGAAGTGATGCCGTAGCCGGCCACCCCGCCGTCGTATTCGACCGGATAGTCCTCGACCATCATCTTGGTGTTGTGGCCGCCGTTCGACCCGCCCACCATGAAGGTGCGCGATGCGCTCTTGCCGTAGTGGCGGCTGACGACCGACTTGGTGTAGTTCGTCAGCTGGAGGATGCGGCGCCGTGATTCGAAGTACTTGTCCTCGGGGCGGTCGATGATGTCGAACCGGAACCAGCCCTGGTCGCTCAGCGCGTAGGCGTAGCCCTTCTGCAGGCCGACCGTCTTGAACGCGCCCGAGGCGAGCTCGTCACCGGAGAAGCCGCGCGCGCCGATCAGCAGCTTGCCGTTCCAGTTGTTCGGCAAGGCGATCTGGAATTCGGCGTCGCCGAGACGGCCGTGGATGTAGCGATGCGGAACCGGGCTCGTGAGCTGCTGGTCCGTGTCGATGTTTCCCTGCGCGCGAACACCGCCGGCCAGCACGAGCGAACACGTGACGAATGCGAGAAAGCGAAATACCGTGCGCCTTGTCAGGCGCCCTAGATCGAACGTCATATCGTCTCCTATGTGAGAAAGTCGGACACTGACCAAGAGGCCGGACCCGATTCGACGCTTCCGTTGACGACGAGGTTCGCTTGCGCCAAGACCGACCTGCTGCACAAGGACAATGCGAGCCCAGCAGCCTGCGCTCCTTTCCAGGTTCGCGCCATGAACTGTCTCCTTCTTCGCGTCGGATCGGTGACGTTGGGTTCGTCACGCGCCAAACACGTCGGTGGCAGCGACAGAATAGGACGGCGGTTTTCTGCTGACAACCACGAGACAGAAAAATATTGCTCGGGCTAGAGGCCGACCATGGAACGTCGATTGCCACGCGTTTCGCTATGCAGAACAAGACAGCGCTTGCATCTATTTCCGAAGGACATGCCCATCGAGCAGCCGACGAAGTTCGAGCTGGTCATCAACATGCAGACCGCTAGGACGCTCGGCATCGCGGTACCAGCGAAGTTCCTACTGCGCACCGACGACCTGATCCAGTAGCGCGGCGGCCTACGCACGGCCAAGGATGTCTGCTTCTGGCCGAGGCTGTGTGAAAACGCAGCGTGCGTTGTCCGCCTGGCGAACAGTAGAGCCGCGAATTTGCCGACTTCGCCCTTAAGGACAGCGAACAACCGTGCACAAGGAAGCAACTCGAGTTGACTACGAAAGGGATCCCGCCAACGGGTAGGCCCGTATCGTTAGGCGTCGCAGAGGTCTTATGGAGGGGCCTATGAATTACCGAAGAAACGTGTTCTTGATCGCGTGGGCCGTTGCGGTGCTGCTTGGATCAGCAAGGGTGGCGGCGCAGGTCAGTGTCGATCTCGAGAACAAATACTCCAACGTCGGGGCAATCATGGTGTGGCGCGTCGACAGTTCCGGGACGCCCCTGCAGTTACGGGGCTTCGTAAGTGGCACGCTGATTCGCGATCGGGTAATGGTGACGGCTGGTCACTTCACCGCTCCGGCCAAAGCCCTTGGCGAGTTGCCACCTTCACTTCGTTTTTTTGCGAGTTTCAGTCCGACAGATGCGAAGGACCCGAAGACATGGATTCCAGTAGTCCGGCTGGCTACGCACCCATCGATGCCTCCCTGCCCGCCCCCACCTCAGTGCGATCCAACCCATGAGATTCTGGTCGCTCCGCTGGAGCCGGGCATTGCCGACGTCGGTCTAGTCTTCCTCGCATACCCGCCCGGGGGTATCGAGCCCGCACGTCTCGCCGAGCAAGGCAGGCTCGAGAGCTCCGAAGGAATGGAAACAACAATTGTGGGATACGGCACGACGACGCCGCGAAACCGGAACGCGCCTTTCGACTTTGCGACATGGGATGGGAAGCGACGTGTCAGAACTTCTGCATTGCGCAGAGTTGTCGACGAGACGTGGGCGCTCTGGTCGATACCCAGCTACGTTTGCTCCGGAGATTCCGGTGGTGGAATCTTTCTGAATCCGGGTACCAATCTCGCCGAGGAGCTGGTTGCCAATGTGAGCGACGGCGGCCTCGACTGTCGCCGTCATAACAACAACAATCGCTTGGACACCCGTGCCGTTCAGACTTGGATCAACGACACAATCAGGCAATAATTGGAGAGGTTTCGTTCCACGATTTCCTGGAAGGGGAAGAAAGACGTTTTCGGGCGCTTGCGGGGGCAGGCACTGGCATTCGATAGTCCCGTGCGTCAGCATCGCTCTTAGCAGCGAGCCTGCCTACAAGTAGCCCGAGCGTTCCCGGGTAGACCTTGTCGACCACGCGCTCGCATGCAGCGTGTGAGTGTGCGATGACCTGACGTTCGTTGGCCTTGGACCTCTCCACTCTGAGCTTGATCGTGGCGACTAGCGACAGCCATCTTGGACGCGACTAAAATCGCGTCCGAACGCGATCCCAAGACCGTGGAGGTCTGGTTTTGATGAGCAGCGGCGATTTGTACCTGATCGGCATCGTTGGCGGCTGGCTGGTGATCTTGGGCGGCTGCTGGCTCGCGTTTTGGGCGCTCTATTGGCTGTTTCGGGCGCTCTCTTGGCTCTTCGCGTGAGTGAGACTTCTCGTTTGCGGCGGATCTGGCGGCGCGGGCCGGAGTCGAACCGACCTACTCGAATTTGCAGTCCGCTGCAAAACCGCTTTGCTACCGCGCTCGCCTCGACGTTGTCGTCAACAACAGTGGACAGCATGTCGTCGGCATCGCGTTAGACCCCACTGTGGGAGAGGTTTGTGACACCAAATCCGTTTGCTCCACCGAGGTCTGAGGTCGCCGACGTCGTACGCGGGGAGGCATCGCCATCGTTGTGGAATCCGAATGCTGCCGCCAGCTGGAGTCTTCTGCTCACCCCAGCGTTTGGCGCATTCCTTCACATGAAGAATTGGCAGGCCCTCGGCGAGCCAGGCAAGGCCGCAACATCAAAAACCTGGTTCATAGTCATCCTCTTCCTCGTCCTCGGTCTGGCCCTGTTGTCTGGTTTCATGCCAGAGGTCAAAGCGCTGGATCGCTTGTCTAGCTGGGCTTCAATTGCGCTTCTCTTGAGCTGGTACTTTTCAAGCGCACGCTCGCAGGTAGCGTTTGTCGCCGGGCGGTTCGGCACGAACTATCCGAGGCGAGGCTGGCTCAAGCCCATCTCCTTGGCGCTGTTGGCGTTTGTCGGCGTCGTTGCTGTCGCCGGGGCGGTGCTTCTGGTCGCCACACCTAGGCCGTGAGGTCTAACCACTCGATCGAACGGACGCCCAAGAGCCAAAGCAGCCCTGGCTTGAGAGACTGCTCGGCGCGGGTAGCACGCGCTACACGATTGACGATCAGCGCGAGCTCGATCGCACGCACAGAGTCGGGACCTGTCAGGTCTGACAGTTGGCTCACGGACATCCCCGCGCGTATGGTGGTGGTCGCGCTACGACTGAAGTGCATCCCATGGCCCTGCCTCCCGGCTTCGACCCCACCTCGCATCGGGTGCATGACCGCGCGTCGCGTCCGCCTGAGCCCTCCGACTGGCGGCGCCACGGGCCGCACTTGCGCACTCTCGCAGTAGCCATCGTACTCACGGCCGCGGCCGCCTCTGCAGGCATGCTGATGGCGTTGATGGGGGACTGAGCGGTCAGGCGGCGTCACGGTGCAGCCGGCGCACCGTGATAGTCAATCCCCAAGGTCCGCATTGCGGTAAGCGGCCCGAAAACGATCGGCAAGCGTGATTGCCCGCAAGCGCGGGCCACATTGCTCGGGCAGATCCGTCGCGAAATGAAAGAATTTCTCTTGCGCCGTCCGGTCGACGATCTAGAACTCAGCGTTCGTTCTTTGAGATGCCTGAAGGACGAGAACATCCACTGCATTGGCGACCTGATCCAGCGCATCGAGACCGAGTTGCTGAAGACTCCGAAGCTCGGGCACAAGGCGCTCGACGAGATCAAAGAAGCGTTGGCTTCCCGCGGGTTCACGCTCGGGTCGGCTTGACCGGCGAAGCCTGCTCACCGACTCCTTCCCAGATCAGGCGCACGCGCTCGGAATCGCGTGATTTCGACGCGCGTCATCAAGGGCACCGAGGGTGGCCGCGTCACAAATTGCATGGGCGAAGCGACGGCAGCGGTCGAGCCCGGCGGCCCGGGTCATCGCACGAGGCAAGCTAATGTCGAAGCGTACAACCAGCTCTTGAGGCGCCTGATGGAGCACGACGAAGTTAGCCCTCATGGATCGTCTCGCACTAGTTGCACCCGAGGCCTATCTGAACTTCGACGAGCACGAGAAATGCTGACGAAGGTGGCGCTGAAGCCCCTCGTCTGAAGGCTCGCGTCAGCTCCCGATGGGCGAAGGCGAGCCCTGCAACAATGGCGCAATGCCTGAGCTGACGAACCCCAGACGCCGGTTCCTCGTTGGCGGTCTTGCGCTGATCGTGTCGACAGCATCCGCGCAGCCGATGACGGCACTGCGTCGCGTCGGCGTGTTCATGCCCGCCCCGCGGGGACAGGATGAGGCCCTGACCGAGCCGTTCTATGACGAGATGCGCAAACTCGGCTGGAACGAAGGCAGTACCATTTCCTACGACCGGGTCTTCGGTGATGACCGCATGGAGACGATGCCAGCACGGGCTGCGGAGCTGGTGGCGCGCCGCCCCGAGATCATCGTCGGCATCGGCCCAACGGCGTCCAGCGCGGTGAAGCAGGCGACCTCGACCATTCCGATCGTGTTCGCCGTCGTGGTCGATCCGGTCGCGGCCGGGCTGGTCGCGAGCATGGCGCGGCCCGGTGGCAACGTGACCGGCGTGGTCCAAAGCCTGGCCGAATCGCTTGCCCCCAAGCGTGTCGAGCTCCTGCGCGAGATCGTCCCGGGTCTGAAGCGCCTGGGCGTCCTCGGCAACACACTCGACCCGGGCTCCGTAGCGGATCAGGCCGCACTGGCGCCGGTGGCAGGCGTGCTCGGCTTCAGCATGGTCGTCGCAGATGCTACTAATCCGACGCAGTTCGATGCTTCGGTGAAGAGCTTGATCGAGCAACGGGTCCAGGCAATCATCGTCGCCAATGGCATCGCCGTCAGCCGGCGTGCGCAGATGATCGAACTGGCGAACAGCGCTCGCATCCCCGTCGTCGGCTTCAATGCGCCGATGGCCGACGCTGGCGCATTGTTCTCGTTCGGGCCTTCGATCACCGATCAAATCCGGCGTTCGGCGCACCTCGTCGACAAGGTGTTGCGAGGCGCGAAGCCCGCCGATGTCCCGGTCGAAGCCGCCACCTTGCTCGAACTCGTCGTCAACCAGAAAAGCGCGCGGGCGCTGGGCATCACGATCCCGCGATCGTTACTGCTGCAGGCCGACCGGATCATCGAATAGAGTTCGCCGTCGCTGCGTCGACACGGCTGCGGGAATGCGATTGCTCAGGCATCGACGGTTGGGAGCTCTGACCCGTAACGGGAGCCAACGAAAACCGGGCATGGCAGAGGCCGGGACCGCGACGGCGATCGTGACGGCTTGGGCTAGGGTATCAGCTGTGTGAGCGTCTCCGACAACAGCGGTCGCTGGCAACCGTCCGGGGGTGAAAGCGGTGAAACCGGCGGGCGCCATTCCAGAGGGTCCGGGATCGTCTGCACCGAAGCGCATCACCCCCTTAAACGAGGGTTCACGCCCGACGCCGGGCGCCTCTAGCATCACTTCAGACGGTGGCGAGGCGAACTTATTCATCCTTGCCGAACAGCCTGGCGATGACGCTCGTGCCGGCACCGTCTCCATCCAGGCATAGGGAACGCTCGTTCGATCCACGAACTTGGGATCGTTGCGCTTGTCCGCAACTGGATCGAGCCCAGGTCGGGGAGCCAAGAAATTGAAGGGGTTACGTCGAGAGGCGTGACCCCTTTGTCTTTCTGGACCTATCCGTGTCCGAAATCGCACTCAGATGACGCTCCCGTTTTCGCGTGCCCGGATCAGATAACACCTCTGACAGCAGTCCCCATGTCTAGGCTGCAGCGTCAGACCTCGTTTGGAATAGTTCGTAGGTCCATAGCGTTCTTGCCACGGTTGTAGAGGTGAGCGACGTTCTGTCGAACCCTTGTGCTCCGCAAATCAGTGGATGCACATCGAGCCGGACGAGAGTAGCTTTCATGCGTCCCGAGCATTCTGTGACTGCGTCCCGTCGCGGATAGTCTGCCTCGTCGTCTCACCTGGGAGCCCTGATGATGGAGATCAAGTCCAAACTTCTCAACGACGCGGCCTGGAAAGATCTGGCAGCCAAGAACAAGGTCAAGGACAATGGGCTGCAGAAGGCGCTCGAGAAGCTCAAGCGCGCTGGCGACGACAAGTACGACGAGCAGGAGAAGGCGCTCGACGAGATCACCAAGGTGATCGCGGCGCTTAAGAAGGACAAGGCAGTGATCGCGGCCTCGGCGGCCAGCAAGTACCTTGTCCAGATGCAGGCAGACGCCGAGTCCGCGGCACGCGACGTGACCAAGTCGCGCTCGGAACACGAGAAGTCGCAGAAGGCCAAGGCCGACACCGAGAAGAAGGCGGCCCAGGCAGCGCAGGTGGACGACGAGGATGACGATGAGTTGACACCCGAGCTGCTGACCACCAAGCTCAAGCCGCTGCTCAAGATGGTCGCCAAGGGCGAAACCATGCACGCGCTGGTGGCCAAGTCCGGCAAGCAGGTCAAGGTGCTGCTGTCGCGAAAGCCGATCCCGCCGGCACGGCGCAAGGTGCTCAGCGACGAACTGGGCGGTGGCAGCACCAAGTTCTACCCCGGTGTGTGCGCGCTTGAGGGCGGTGCGATGACCTTCGCGCTAAAGGCCGAGGTCGCCGGGATGTCCAAGCTCGTGAAGTTGGCGTTGCTCGAGCAGACCGGGCTGCGTCTGAACAAGATCAAGTGCCGTGGCGAGGACGGCGACGATCACGACGACGATGAGACCGAAAGGCCCATCATTGCCGCAACGTCGCGCGCCGACGAGCAGGCTCAGGCCGGGCCGGCCACGGTCTCGAGAATGCCGCCTGCCGCGTCAGCCGCGGGCACTGCACAGGCCGCCAAGCCCCCGCTGGGAACCGCTGCGACCTTCGCGCCGGGTGGCAGCGCAGGCGCTGCGCCCCTGTCCGCCGACCTCGCGGGCGACGACCTGATGCCCCAGCTCCCTGCGGTCGACATGCCCGACGAGGACATCGCCGCGGAGATCATGGACAAGCAGTTGAAGATCCTCGACTCCTGGAAGTCGGCGCTCAAGATCTTCTTCACGACGATGACCAGCTCGGCCGATGCCGAGGCCAAGCCGAACTACCAGAACGCGATGATCAGCTACGTCACGGACAAACTGATCGGCGAGATGGTCAAGCGCGCACCGGGCATGTCCGAGATCAACGCCCTGGCCAAGGCGATGGAGGGCGAGTACAAGCGCGCGGCTGCGGCCAGCGCGTCGGCGACGCTGCGTGACTTCGTCAACCAGCAGGAACGGGCGGTCGACAGCGCCGGCCGCGCGATCGTCGGCCAGCGCAACGCTTTCATCGCCGCGGTGCGCACCCGCCGCGTCGCCGCCGGCATCGACGAGCGAGGTCAGCCGGCAGGGAGCGCTAAGGGTGGCAAGGGTGGCGGCAAGGGCGGCCACGTGGAAGTCAATCCGCCGCAGCTCGAAGCGTGGTCGATGATGCGCATGAACCTGATGGACATGCTCGACGCGGTCAACAAGGTTTACGCCGACTCGACTGCCGAGAAGCTGATGAAGGTGCTCAGTGAGGGGTGGATCGCGCAGGGGACGACCTACGCCGGCATGGGCCAGCGCGTGCCGGCGGTGATCATCATCCGCCTGAACCCCGACCGCTCGCTGCGCAACGCGCACATCGAAGGCTCGGGGGGCCAGAAGCTCGCCGAGGAGCTGCTGAAGGAGTTCCCGGAGGGCGTCGACGTGTTCGGCTTCAACACGCGCCGTCGCGTCGTGCACTACGCCGATAACGGCTGGCCGCAGACCACCCTCGAGCTCGACGCCAACAACCGCGACCTCAGCAGGGGCGCGCTCATCGAAGGCGACACCGGTGGCCTTTACAAGTACGTGATGAGTCACCGTTTGCCGCCGACGAAGGAGCTCACCGGCGACTGAGTTAGCTGCACGGACAGCCTGGTCAACATCCTCAATCCGTTCGTCGGCCTGTACTTCATGATCACCCTCAGGATCCGACGGGCAAGGTTTATGGAGCGGATCAGGCACTGACGCGCGAGCCGGCGCGGTCGCCCTAAACAAATGCCGGTCCCTGCTGCACCTTCGACAAGCACAGCAAGGTGCTATCGAAGCGGGAAAGCTCGTTGAAATGGTGGTCCTGTCGGGCGACTACATGACTGTTCCCGAGGGCCCAGATCAAAGACATCAAGCCAGTCCGCTGGGCAGCATCAGCGCCTGGGTTGCTGGCCCGAGCGTCGATAGGTCGTCACTCTGCCGCGGCGGTTGCGTGGGCTCTCGACGCCGAGTACTTCCGGCTTCGGCAGTAGATAGCCGTTCTAAGGCCGCCAAGTGAGTCGCTGACGGCATAGCGGGATCGGAGACACGGTCGCTTTTCGTTCGCTCTGCTCCCGAATAGGCTCGAACGCTCATAGAGAACACGATGGGTACTGAGCTGGTCGCCCTGGCCGCCGCGACGGTCGTGACGTGGCCGCCGGTGAGGATGACGTCGACTCCAGTGCGAACCAGCTCCTGCGCGAGCGCCGTCAGTCGCTCGGACGTTCGCTCTGCTCCAGAATAGGCTCGAACGATCGAAAGATTCCCACCGTCAGTCCAACCCTTGCTAGGGCTTCGAGAAAGGTGCGCTGAAAGGCGACTTCGTCTTCATCTTGAGGGCTGCCCAACGATAGGATGCCGAGTCGCTTCAAAGCCTTCGAGGTCGCCGCATACGACCAAAAGCACGCGGCGCATTGAAGTGCCAGGCTGACCACTGCACGGCGTCGCGTGAACACAGGCGGCATCTGCTGCTCAGGGCAGGTTCGGAATTCCGAGGCTCTGCCAGATGCGCCAGGCTGTCAAGCTTGTAGACGTTCGCCGCAGCTTCTAAGGCTAGCTCCCTGGTTCGAGCCCAGGTCGGGAGCCAAGAAATTTAAGGGGTAACGTCGAGAGGCGTAGCCCCTTTGTCTTTCTATACCGAGAACCACTTTCGCCGGTATTGCCGTCTTCGCTGGGCTCTACGATGAAGACCCCCGAGCCGTCATCTCGAGGCGCCGGGCGTGGAGGTCCGCTCGAGCGAAGGGTTAGGCGTCGCCTTCGTCACGAAGGTGAAACGTTCGGCATCGCGCAGGCATACACCCATGCCCGGCGTCCAGATGCGAGCGTGGCAACGACGCGGCGGTACTCGACGGGTTCGTATTCATCGGCGCATCGGAGCTCCGCCTCAGTGACCTCAAGGGCGGTGCCTTCGACTTTGGCTTGTGAATTGCGGCTGACTCTCACGATTGCATGATCGGACTTGCCGCTAGTGCTCGCGAAGCGGGGGTCTTGAACGCGTATCAATGCCTGCTCGAAGCCCAGAAGCTGATCCTTGCGGCCAACGAGCGTTCGCCCGAACAGCGCGAGTTGGACCTTCTCATCCCGAAGTGTTCCGTAAGAGAAAAGAAGTGGCATGGCATGTCTCCTAGTGCGCGGGAAGACGGCGACGACGTCGTCAATGCAAGGCGCTCACATTCCGATCAGTAACAGGCCCGAGCCGGCGTCCTCAAACGCGACGTGCTTCACGTAGGCCGCTAATGCACTTCGTCGTTGCCTACACCGCTGCCGGCTCTCGGGACCGTTTCGGGCTGAACGGCAAACAGGCGCCACGTGCCCGGTACACCGCGCAATGGTTTCGCCCCCCGGTCCTGAAAGGACACACCCGATCCCGCAACAAGGTCCTTGACGGTGGATGAAACGAGCACCTCGCGAGGTCCGGCGAATGCGGCGATACGAGCCCCTACGTGGACCGCAATGCCACTGACTCGACCGTCCAACATCTCACATTCGCCGGTATGAATGCCGGCTCTGATGCTCAGGCCCAATTCAGCTACGTGGTCGATGATGTCGCAAGCGCACGCTAGGGCGCGGGCCGGACTGTCGAAGGTAGCGAGGAAGCCGTCACCTGCGGTGTCGATCTCTTGACCCATTGACTGGCGCAAGGCTTCTCGAACTACAGAATGGTGCCGACCAAGAAGTTCGCGCCATCCCTTATCCCCAAGCGAGGCAAGCCGCTCCGTCGAATCGACGATGTCGGTGAAGAGAACAGTCTTGAGTTCTCGGGTAAGACCACCTCGTTGTCCGACGTCACCCTGAAGAAGACGCCTATGAAGGGCTTGGGTTTCCTGTCCCGGAGTGGCGCCGAGTTCTTGGCGCAGTAGCCGTCGTAACTCCTCATAGGCCAGCAGCGCCTCCGCGACGTTTCCTTGCGCCGAAAGCACCTCCATGAGAAACCGGTAGCCACTCTCGCGGTACGGAGCCAGGGTGACCAACGCCCGTGCAGAACGCTCTGCCGACGCAAGCTCGGAGCCTTTCAAGGCAAGTCCGATCGCGGCTACGCATTCATGAGCTCGCACCAGCACGTCCTCCACTCGCGCACGTATCGTCTCCACCCAAGGCGCCTCGTAGCCAGGCAGAAATCCTCGGTGCGCGATGTGAAGAGCTACCCTAGAAGGACCCCAGGCCCTGCCCCAATCCTTCTGAGATACCGCTGATGCAGCGCGATGCAGGCCCTCGGTGGCCGCTTCTACGTCAATCCACGCTCCCTCCGGAAGCACGAGCCGCACATCCTGTTTGCCAACGACCGCACCGCCCACGACACCTCTCAGCTTGGTAAGCAGTGCACTAAGGGCTGTTTCCGACGCCGCAGGCGGCCGGCTGGGCCACAACGCCTTCGTCAATTCGGCGCGCGTCGAGGGGCGCTGACGATGCGCGGCCAGGTACGCGAAGAGCAACCGCCCTTGACGGCCCGGGAATGCTTCTTCGATGCGCCGGCCCGCTATTCGAACCGTGAATCGCCCACAGAGTTGAATCCGGGTCGCCTGGTCGGGCGCCAAGGTTTCGCCAAGGTTACGGAAATCCGGGTCCGCCACAATTTCGCCGTGTCCAACCAGAGGGGTACGAAATGCGAAAGGTGATCAATTGTGAATGCGGGGAGGTCGTTCGCGCGAATAGCGACGAAGAGCTCCTCGCCGCGGTGAAGACGCATCTCACCAGGGACCATCCCGAGTTGCTCGAGAAGCTGTCACGTGAAGACATCTTGGGCATGGCAGAAGAGGAGGAATGATATCGAGGTGCCGACCCCCCTCGAATGACCCGAACCTAGCCGCCTGGCGCATTCGTACGATGCGCTGGGGCGGCACCCATCGCGAAGTAAGCGTGAGGAAGGGGCACGTTGACTAGTCCTAACAGGCATCGTTGACCAGGATTCCGTCCCTGGTTCGAGCCCAGGTCGGGGAGCCAAGAAATTCAACGGGTTACGTCGGGAGGCGTAGCCCCTTTTTCTTTCTATACCGATCACCGGGTTCACCTGGATCGCCGGCTATACCGCTTCAACGCCTTCGCCGGCTCTCCATCGGCTTCGTCGCGAGGGCTACTTCCCCCGACCCCGTGACCGATCGTCCCTGTTTACCTCAGGGAGGGCGGCGAGTTCGTGATCTGCCAGCGAGTACGTGTTGTCTTGGGAGTAGGGGTCGTTGAGCACTACCCTCCACAGTAGCCCACCGCTAACGACGAGCGAAGACACAACGATGAACAGAAATAAGTCCATGCGACCTCCCTTTGGAGACGCGTGCACATATTGCTCCACTTCTCGGCCGAGCGCTCGCGTTCAATTGATCGCCGCGACGGCAGAGAGCCATCTCTATGCCGGATCGGTCGGAGCTGAGTCAGCATCGGTTTGGCGACGCTGGCCGACGAGGTGATCGTCGATCGCTTCACCCGGCGCCTGATCAGGAGGCCTTGGTTGTCTGTGGCGATCGTGCGCACTCCGTATCGGCGAGGGTGGAGAAGGTGGACTTCTCCTCTAGGCTCCCTCTAATAGCAAGGGTGTTGAGTACAGCCCCGCCTCAAGGCCTATAGGGCTGCCCTGCCCCGGCCGGTTTCTCCACTTTGGCCACCCCCAAGCACCAGGCCAAGCCGAGGATGCAGGCGCGAACGGCGTAGTTCATCGCAGTCAAGCGAAGCCTGCCCGAAACGTCGCTCGATGGAGGGGGTAGAGGTCATTTGAGAGGCGCTGCACATGTGCCTGCCCACCCCATCGCGTAGCCTGGGCCGAGCTGCTCAATTGCACTGTGAGCCTCCTTCTTGAACGCTTCACCCATCATTTTCCGGCAGGCAAGCGCGAGCTGGAACGGAGTTTCCTGCAGCGTGCAGCGGACCTGATCGCTAAAGTCGGCGCCGTCTGGAAGATCGAGGGCATGTAGCAATCGGTTGTGAACTACGACGGCGCTCGCTAGGACATCGTTATCGAGGATGACGAGCGCCGGACCGTGTTTCAATTCGGCAAAGGCATGAAAGCTGGAGCGCAGCTCGGCACCGTTCTCTGCCGAAAACGGTTTTGCGGCAGCGGCTGCAAGTTCGCTACAGGTCTTTAGTTGGGCGTCATGAAGCGCTCGAAGCGCCTGCAATTCTGCTTGCTGCCTGTAGGCCAAATAGCCTTGATAAGCCCCCCAAACGACGATCAACGCACCGAGGGCGGCAAGGGTGATTTCAATTCGCTTGATTCGGTATTCGCGGGCATCCATGACGACCCCTAGCCGTGATTCGTAGACATGCTGTCCACTTTACCGGTGCAACGATCTGGGCGCGAGAAGCGTCGACGAACCCTCCATCGAGCGAACGTGCCAATGGCCGCTCCGAGCGCTTGAATCAATCTCGCTACTTGACCACAAAACAGCGTTCAAACGCTCGGAGCGCTTGGGTGACGACGTTTGCCAGATTCGTAAGGAGTGGAACGACGCCAACTTGCTTGCGGCCCGGGGAATATAGGCAACGCCCCTGCTGGTGCCGACTACGGCATTACTAGCGCGAGGCATGACGCACAATCACCATTCCGTAGCACTCGGAAAGAACCCTATGCCGCAGCCTCACGGAACGTTTCTCCGGAACTCGGGCAAAGACAAGCTCGTACACGGCGCAAAGCAGGATAGGAACAAAAGTTCAGCAACAGCAGTTGATGACCAGAGTCGTGCAGCGTTCTACAAAGCGCTGGATAGGCATAGCGAAAGCGAGCTTAAAGGGTGGCAGAAGTCCAACAACGCTTTCATCGAAAGGCTCAAAAAGAAGCAACGCGACAACCAGACCGATGACGACTCAGATCTGAGACTTGCGGCAAAGATCCTTAGACATACGCAGGAGCTTCTGGAAAAAGCAAAGGACTCGCAAGAGTTTGTCGCAATGGTAGGCAGAGATGGCAAGACCGTGATTGCAGCAAGTCCCCCTAAGGTTGGAGCAGGCTGGGACCTCGCTGTGTGCCTTGCTATCGCCAAGGTGTTAGAAGTTATTGTCCGGCTGCGAAAAAAGTAAAGCCATCGCTCCCTGACCCTGTCCCCGATTCAGTACCGTTCAGAAGTAGGAACTTCCGGCTCCTCGGGGGTCGTCGAAGCGGCCTGCAGG
>Ga0207641_10003561_pt1 | contig 13761 bp, 16 predicted proteins | sample KBSSwiS62_FD_184306 | JGI IMG/M metagenome (GOLD analysis project Ga0207641, IMG submission 184306) | Switchgrass rhizosphere microbial communities from Kellogg Biological Station, Michigan, USA - KBS Switchgrass S6-2 (SPAdes) (version 2) | ecosystem: Host-associated > Plants > Roots >... | reverse complement strand
CGTTAGGCACAATGCATTGAAGACCCTAATTATCATATCAGTTCTTTTATTTTGTCTTGTTACCTATGGCCAAAAAGGCTCGACAGATGTTGTTAAAGGTAAAACTTCGGTCGACTCAATCTATATTCCAATAGACTTAAACGATTGCTTTAAGCAGATTGACAAAATGTTTCCAGATAGTATTAAAGCGGCTATTAAAGTAATGACAGAAAACGAATTTTCTGGTCGCTACCATCTTGGATTTGGCATGTGGGTGAGAAATAACTGGGGTTTGTGGAAAGGCTCAAGGCTTTCAAAATATTTCAATTCGATAGGTATCTATCACCCAGACGACATGACGGGTGTCATATTTGATAGTTATCATCGAAGATTGCTGGAAGATGAAATAAAACTTGAAGACCAAGTTAAATTTTACCAGGACTTTTGGGAAAAATCAAAACGAGATGATTTAGAACGTAGAACAAAAGAGTTTGACTTGTACAAAACGGGTGACTCTGTTTCTTTTAAATATCATTACGGTTTTACGACAAAAGCTCAAGAAAAGAAATTCGACGAAGATATTTGTAGAGCCAAAGGAATTGTCATAGAAAAAGATACAGTCAATTTTTTTATTAAAGTTCGCCTAATTAAGAGCTGCGACAAGAATGGAATCGTATATCATGACAATAAAGAATCTGTTTTATATGACGCAAAAACAGGCAAAACAATTAAACCCAAAAAAAGAATTATAGTTTATATGAAAACGGGACAACAAAATTGGTTTAATTATAATGACTGGGACACTTCCGACTGACAAAGCACTGTGCCTAACATTCGGTTTGCTGCTAGGCTGGCTGACGAATAAGTTTTTTGATCATCGGTTCTTTGTTCAGCATTTGTTGGTGCGACGTTTCAGTAAAAATGTTTTTGTTATAAATTGTGTTCGGTTTTATTAACCAAGCTTAGTGGCCGGGCGGACGAAACACAGAAGCCAGCCCGGCAGCAAGCCGTCTACGTTGCACGCCATACTATGACCCAAACCTCTAAAATATCAGTTGACAAATTAATCACTGGCGACAGTTTTACAAACTTCATAAAATCTGTTAGGGACTTTTGCGACTTTATAGAAATCGATACAAATGAAGGTTCTACTTTATTTCTCAAGTTCGTACAAACCCATTTGCAGACTTTATATTTAACTGGACAAAAGCTTCAATCTGTTGATTTGTTGCATAATAAAGAATTCAATGACCTGCTGACAAAAGAAGACTTACAAAAAATACTAAATCCCTTATCGGACAAGTTGAACAACAACAGATTCTATTGGCATGTGTTCGACCCAACAAATGAAGACGACACAGAACCAGTTTGCGGCGACTTGCTTGACGATTTAGGCGACATTTACAAAGACTTAAAAAATGCTTTAGTCTTGTTCGACAAAGGCGGACCCGCAGAAATTGAACATGCAATTTGGGATTTTGAATGGGGTTTCAACAATCATTGGGGCGACCATTGCATAAACGCGACTTATGCACTTCATTACTTTATTCAGCGTTCGACTTGACCGTACGGCGTGCAACATTCGGCTTGCTGCGAGGCTGGCTCGACATTGTTGCAATCGTCAGTAGTTCATTAATCAGCAGTAGTCAGGGGGCGACCGATCATTAAGATGTTTTTGTTATAAATTAAGTTCAGTTTTATTAACCAAGCTTAGTGGCCGGGCGGACGGAACACAGAAGTCCAGCCCGGCAGCAAGCCGTTTACGTTACCGGCTATTGATTGCAACATGCTAAAAATTAAACAGCGACCTTATAACCTGTTGTTAGGGACTGCCATTGTTTTGACAATTGCTAGTCTTCTCAATTTAAATTACCCCATTTATATTTATGGTCGTGACGAATATTTTTTTTCATTGACAACTCTTAGATGGTTACCAACGCTACTATTAGCTTTGCTATGGCTAATATATTTGTCAACAAACAGAGTCTTATTTTCTGGGACTTTAACGTGGACTCATATTATTTTGACTATTCTATGTTCAATCTTTATTACAATTATTCCTTACTTAGCACAATGGCTACGACCACCGCTTTTTTCGCCAAGACGCTATTACCTCTACAGCGGAATTAGAGGCTTTGTATGGGCATTTAAACAATTTGACAATATAAAAAAAGCAGTTATTATTTCATTTAGTTCTTTAATCGCTGGGACTATGATATATTTTGTCAATCTTTTCACTGGACTATACTACAAACAGTCTGCGCGACCCAACAGCCGGTAACATTCGGTTTGCTGCCAGGCTGGCGGGACGTTGTTTCAATCGGCAATAGTTCATTAATCAGCAGTAGTCAGGGGGCGACCGGTCCTTAAGATGTTTTTATTATAAATTAAGTTCAGTTTTATTAACCAGGTTAATGGGCCGGGCGGACGGAACACAGAAGTCCAGCCCAGCAGCAAGCCGTCTACGTTAGTGGCAACCTGCTGACTTCAATTGACAAAAACCCGACTATTTAAAGTCATGACATTGGACAATTCAAATCGCCATAGAGTTTCGACAAGCTTTACGATAATTAAGATATTTATTTTTTTAGCATTGCTGCTGGTAATAGCCAATCTAATAAATGACATTCTTAATAAGAGCATAACATGGAAATCATTTATGCCTTTGGCTTTCGGTGTATTAGTTTTAGGTGGTATACTTTATTACGCTTCTACGAGGGACATATTTGAATATGACGATGTGAAAAATATTGTTTACGTACTTAACTACAGGCGACAAAATGAAAAAGAAATACCCGTAGAAAAAATTGAGAAGATTTTATATTCTGCGGTCGGATTTGGTAGAGGCAGTCACTCTTATCTAATTGTTTACAGGGACTCTCATAATCTAAAACATAAAATTCGACTATTCCCTATTCCATTTAAAAACGACATAAACACAATTATTGCGGACACTAAACTTAGAAACCCGGACTTAGTAACAAGAAATTGGACTTTTGGTGTGAATGAGCTTTTCGATTGAACAGCTTCAGCTTCACCGGCTGCCACTAACATTCGGTTTGCTGCCAGGCTGGCGGGACGTTGTTGCAATGAGCAGCAGTTATAAATCAGCAGTAGTCATGGGGCGACCGATCATTAAGATGTTTTTATTATAAATTAAGTTCAGTTTTATTAACCAAGCTTAGTGGCTGGGCGGACGGAACACAGAAGCCAGCCCGGCAGCAAGCCGTCTACGTTGGGCGCTAGTATTATGAGATCAGTTTTGATAATTATGCTTTTTCTATTTTTCATGTCAACATCGTGTGTTGACAAAAAACCTCATTCCCAAAAGTCCAAAAACGGACAAGACATTTTAGCTGACAATAACATGTTATCCGAACAGCAACTAATCGACAACGTCAAAAAGGCTATCAATCCTGAATTTAACGACTGGGTTTTATTTTCCAATGGGACTTATATAATTTTAGAGGACACGACAATAAAGGACAAAAAAGAAAAGGCCATAGAAATAATGAAAGAAAATGGCCCTGTGTACGTTGGATCACCATCTGGTGACATGTCAATAACAAAGTTGACAAATACAAAGGGCTGGGTTGTTGGTGGCGACTATTACGGAATGTATACCTATGTCGACCCAACAGAATTAGAAGCTAAAGGCATTAACAATCCAAAAGATATAGACGTAGGACTGCTAGGCAGAGACAAAAGGGACAAAGATGGGAAGTTCCCAAAAGTAATTTTCGTTCATTGACCATGCCAGCGCCCAACATTCGGTTTGCTGCCAGGCTGGCAGGACGTTGTTGCAATCGACAGTAGTTCATTAATCAGCAGTAGTCAGGGTGCGACCGATCATTAAGATGTGTTTATTATAAATTGTGTTCAGTTTTATTAACCAGGCTTAGTGGCCGGGCGGACGGAACACAGAAGCCAGCCCGGCAGCAAGCCGTCTACGTTATAGGCTAGCCTTTTGTATAGCGTTTACAATTCAGCAATAAATGACACCGACTCAATTTTATTTTCCGTACTTCTTTAATTTTGAAAAATTCAACAAAGCTCTTTCGCCATTTAGTCTTTCTTCATATTTTACAAACAATGACAAGACCAAAATGCCCGAGAACCTAATTATCACAGAAAAAGGAACTTTAGGTTCTCTTAAATCAAAAACTATCCTTTTGACAATTCCATTTGGTTCGACACTTATGATTCAAAATGATAAACTAAATTATTGGACGACCGACTATGACACATTAGATATTACGCAAATCCAACTTGCTCACTTACCCAACAAAATAATTGCGACAAATAAAAAAATAGACCTTTTGCAATTTTCATTAGGACACAACAAAATTAACACAGAACTTGACTTAGTTGACTTTGTTACTTATCTTAGAAAAGAAGACCTAAAATACGATCAAGACTACTATGAAAAATTTGTAGTTGTTTTCATTAATAAGAACGACATTAATATTATACCATTTGACTGGTTCAATAAATCAGGTGGCGACTATGGCTATGTATGGCCAGCAACAGCACAGTTTGACAAAACCAGATTGTACGGACAAGGAATGAGAATGAGTGACTTTATAGTAGATCTCGACAAGGCCAGCCTATAACATTGGGTTTTATGCAAGTTGGGGCCGACGGAACTGCAATCATCATTTCTACAAATCCAGGCAGCATCAAAGTGCGACCGATCAAATTGATGTTCACAGACAAAGAAATTAATTAGTTTTCAAAACACGTTTAGTGGCTGGGCCGACGGAACTCTAACCCCAACCTGCATAAAGCCCTCGACGTTAGGTGCCATTTCCGTTTGCTTAGCCACTCAAATCAGAGAGCAAACAATCGACAACTTAAAAAACGACGATAGTTTATTATAAATCAAACAACTTCAATGGACCTTGTCGCAAAATATTTTAGCGCCGATATGACTTCAACAGAGAGCAATAGGGCAAATACTTTCTATCCACCGGCCGACTTGGAGATGATCAAACAAACAGAACGCATTCTTTCGACTAAGTTGCCTAAAGACTATGTGGACTTTCTACTTCAAACAAATGGATATGAAGGACAAGTTGGACAGTCTTATTCTATATTTACTCCAGTTGACAAAATCGAGGAATTCACACAACTTTACGGGACACAGTTTTTTCCTTGGATCATTTTTATCGGGACAGACGGAGGTGGTGACATGTATGTAATTGACAAAAGGACCAACCCTTTGCAATTTGGACTACTCCCATTCATTAGCAGTGATGAAGACTTTATACCATTAGGCGACACTTTTGAAGAATTTATTAAGCATCTATACGACAATGATTTCTGGACAACAACGGATGAAAGCAACGTTGTCGACTAAAACGTCACCTAACATTCGGTTTGCTGCCAGGCTGGCGGGACATTGTTGCAATGGGCAGCAGATTATCAATCAGCAGCAGCTATGGTGCGACCGTTCATTAAGATGTTTTTATTATAAATTAAGTTCAGTTTTATTAACCAGGTTCAGTGGCCGGGCGGACGGAACACAGAAGCCAGCCAGGCAGCAAGCCGTCTACGTTAGGCGTTATTTTTTCTTTTGCTATGCCGACCATTTACGTATCGACAAAACTCGCAACTTTAATCGGTAAAGCTCGGCTTTTACCAAGGGACAAAGTGCAAGTCTCCGACTCGGTGACTGACTGGAATGCGCAGTTATTTTCACTCGACCGTCGCAAATGCATCATGATTACCAATAAAGTAACCCTATATTCCCTTGTTCGACTGGACATCTTAAAGAAAGACTTAAACGAGCTACCCAAATTTTTTATTAATTCATTGTTTGACCAATTAAAAGCAGACGGTCTTTACAACGACAAAGAAGAAAATTTCTGGCTGGACAATTTCTCTAATATAGAATTTTCGGCAACAGATAATGACAAAAAGGTAATCGGGTCAATGAATGACATGATTTATCAACTTAAGGTAGCTATTCTTTATAAAACATCTGGACTTGAAAATCCGTCGAATATTAAAGCAGGCCAATATGTAAATGATATACCCATGGGACTTATCCAATATAGAAATCCATTGGATAAAATGCGCGACTTAAAAAACAACGCCTAACATTCGGTTTGCTGCCAGGCTGGCGGGACGTTGCTGCAATCGACAGTAGTTCATTAATCAGCAGTAGTCAAGGGGCGACCGATTATTAAGATGTTTTTATGACAAATTAAGTTCAGTTTTATTAACCGGGTTCAGCGGCTGGGCGGACGAAACACAGATGCCAGCCCGGCAGCAAGCCGTCAACGTTGTGTGCTATACTACAGTGACACCATGAAAGTTGTGATTATCTTATTTATTTTATTATTCCTGAGGAACAACAGCGCATTTTGTAATGACACAACGCAGTGTTTATTTCCTATAAAGCTTGAAAATAAATGGGGCTTCGTTGACAATAACCAAGTTCTTAAAATTCCCTATCAATTTGATAGCGTAATAAATTTTTCAGAAGGACTAGCTTTAGCAGAAACGAAAGGGCTTTGGGGCTACATAAACTACGAAGGTGTTTTTGTTATAAAGCCTCAATATAGATATGCTGAATCCTTTTCTTGCGGACTTGCAAAGGTTAATTCTACAGAAAACGAATATTCAACAGTCTTCATTGACAGATCAGGGAACATTGTATTCAAATCAAAGATCAGAGAAGTAAATTCTTTTCGTTTTGGCAGAGCTTTGACAAGGATTAACAATCGCATTTGTTTTTTAAATACTAAAGGCGAGACCGCAATTAAAACTTCATATCCTTACGGTGGCGAATTCTATGACGGAATTGCCTTAGTCTGGTCTGACAATACAGCCGAATACATTGACACATTGGGTAAAAGAATTGCATTTTTTAACGAAATGGGACACCAAAGTTTCAGTGACGGTCTTGCAAGCGTTTTAGGCAACAATAAAACATTCTATATTGACAAATTCGGAAACAAAATAAAAATAACAAGTAGATCTTTCTACATAAATAAACTGGGACAACCTGCAATTACAAATACTGTTGACAGTCTTGTTTATTTTCCTTTTTACAACGGAATTGCAGAAGTATGTATTCCGGGGGTTGGACACAAATCAGGATTTATTGACAAAACCGGAAAGTTAATTGTTCCCGTTATATATGACCAAGTGAACAATTTCTTTGGTGAATACACAACAGTTTATAAATCGGGGAAAGGCAGCATAATCAATAAAATGGGGCAAATTGTGGCTGACATAACAGATTATGACAAATACTTTCCAAAATATAACTGTCATTAGATTGACTGTACAGCACACAACATTGGGTTTTATGCTAGTGGGGCCGACGAATAAACAATGAGCAGTAGGTTTCAATTAAGCATTTGTCTGGTGCGACGTTTCTAATTCATGTTTTAAGTAAAAAGTGAAATCAGTTTTCTTAACTTAGATCAGAGGCCGGGCGGAAGGAATTCTATTCCCCACCAGCATAAAGCCCCCGACGTTGTAGGCAACCTCCTTGAGAAAACAGCATTCCGTCCGACCAGCCACTGAACTTGGTTTATTGAAAAAACTTTATTTTAAACTAATCTGCCTAAAAAACGGTCGCACCATAGCTGCTGCTGAATGATGCCCCGCTGACCATTGCTCTTCCGTCAAGCCCACTTGCTGCAAACGCACGTTACATGCCGTTTTACGTCGAGACAATTTGTTTGTCAATAAGCAAGTTGACAAAATCATTACACTGACCTTTGTCAAGCCCAGAGACATGAATATATGCAGACGGCCTGTCATACCAGGTTCCTTGATGGATAGTCAAGTCATCATTAAAAAGCCACTTCCACGCCGAAAGATTTAACTGTGTTCATTCAAAATTTGTTTACCGGAAAACTCGTTGGCCGTACAAGCCTTGACAGCATGACAACAATGATTGATGGCTATGGAATGGGAATTTTTCCTTATGATTTTGACAATGTAAAAGGTTACGGACATGGTGGAAGAGTAGAAGAATTTTATTCGTGGACATGGTATTATCCCGATAAAAAACTTGCCATTTCTTATATTACAAACGGTATTTTATCCTGGATGTACTACAAAAAACCATTCTATGCGAACGATATCAATGATATTTTTACACTGTTTTTTTTTGACCCAAATTTTTGGGCAAACCCAAAGAAAAGTCTCAACCTATTTATTGACACAATATACCAACACCCTTCACGATAGAACAATTGGCAACAATCCCTGGGGCATTGGACTTGGGCTGCAAACCTATTTTAATAACAAAACAAAATTCAAGCCCACTATAGACCTGACCGGCGATATTTATTTGGAAGACGATAAAGTCGGCAGGGCAAACGCCGATGGAACAGAAATACCAACTGTTCGTGGAATGACAAATCTATTTGCCGGTTCATCTTATAACCTGACACAAAACCTTTACTTATCCGTAGTTGGTGGGCCAAGTTTTATAAGCGGACAGACCCTGTTAGGAATAAAACCCTCATTTGGTTTCTACTTTTCCAAATCACAAAAGTTGATGGGTAAGATTTCTTATATCAATATTTTCAACCGCGATAAGACAACGAAGGAAGATTTCAGTTCGCTGAGTATTGCAATTGGACTTAAACTATTCTGACCTGTACAGCAGGCAGGATTCTGCATGTCGCCAGACTGTCTTGAACCTGATATTTTAAACTTCCTGATCTCAGATTATATCGAATACCAGTTAAAGCCTATGGTATGAAACAAAAATTATTCCTGTTCTTTTTTGTTCTTTTTGCAAATTATGTTTTCTCACAAGATATTTATGAGTTGAAATTTGCAAAAATGAAAAAGCTTCATCTGGCAACTGTTCCATTCAATAATATAGAAGTAATAGACACCAGATACGACACAACGACAGTCTATACGAACGAAGACGGAAGGTATCCGAGGGTATACTGCAAATTTCTGCCTTCAACAGCGATCGTTTTTCAAAGATCCTTACTCGATTTAATTGCCCCACTAAACAAAACAGAAGGCACCCTTTTAATCAATATAAAACAATTTAGAATACCCAATAATCAGTACATTAAGCGCAGGGGTGGCAGACATAAATTTTATTTGCATAAAATAAGAAACAGGCTGTTGCTCATTGCTGATCTATATCGCAAAACAGGATACAACAAATACCGTAAAATCGCTTCGCTGGAAAAGGAGGAAATCATGTTGGGTATTGATTTTAAAAACTCAACTACATTAAACGATTTAATAAAAGCTGCCGCCGTTCAACAAGACCGGTCAAAGGACAGTGACACGAGCGAAATTTCTTTAGAACAAGTAGCCGCAAGCACAGCAAAGGAATGGTCCAGCTACCCTGTCATGCATAAGACAAGCTATCAAACAGGTATATATATAACCTTTGACGATTTTAAAAATGACATTAGCACCAGCATTCCATTTAATTTAACTTCCAGGAACGACAGCATTTATACTTTTAATTTTTCCGACAGTATAAAAACTTCAATGAGATTACTGCCTTACGTAGTTTCAGATAGGGGGTATTTATTTATTCAGCTCTCCCGCGACAAATACCTGAAACTTGAAAAAAAGGAACAAACGTTTTATTTTATCATTCCCGGCAGTCTTTCAAATATGTATGACTTACTGTCGATTGAATCAATTAATTCCGTGCATTCGGGCTATTCCGGGTCCTCTGGCAATCTATTTCTTGATTTATTGGCTATAACAGTTGCAGGGGTTACAGATGAAATAAGCAAAAGCGCAAGAGTAAAGAAAATAAAGCAGCATCAGGAGTCCGAAAAATACAGGCAAGTTGCTATAGATATGTACAGCGGCGACTTTATTTTTTAAATCCCCGGCGTTCACAAGAAGCACGAAACATTCGGTCCTTGCGGCCAGGCTGTTCGGGTGTTGTTTTGATAACATGTAAAATCTCTTATCAGAGCAATCACCGGGCGACAGTTTTGAATCTTAAATTTTGTGATCCGCAGGATACTTTGCATATTCAAGCTCCATTTATTAACTTCCGCGTGATGTGGGAGGCAGATCACGTCCCTCGTGGCGCGGGACAGCCTGTAGCAAGACGTCTTCACTAAGGGCGGGCTACAGGGATACCTACCTCAAAAGTCAATCCGCAAAATGAACGATAAGAACACCAAAAGACTTTCCCGGCTTGCTGCAATTTTAACCCAGCTGCAAACGAAAAGAATATTGACTTCTACTATCCTCGCTGAAAAATTTGGCGTAAGTGTCAGAACAATTTACAGGGATATCAAAGCATTGGAAAAGGCTGGTGTTCCCATATTAACAGAAGACGGAAAAGGTTATTTACTAATGGAAGGATACAGAATTCCCCCCGTTATGTTTACCGAAAATGAGGCAAATGCCTTAATTACCGCTGAACAATTAGTGCTAAAAAACAGAGATAGTTCTCTCATTAAAGAATATACAGCAGCAATCAATAAAATAAAAGCCGTTTTATTGTATTCAACAAAAGAGAAAGTCGAATTATTGGGAAACAGGATTGCTGTTAGTCCTGCCATACCAAATACAAACATGAGTAATTCTCTGACCCTGATTCAAAACGCATTGACTTCGTTTAAAGTTTTGAATATCACTTACAGGTCAGAACACAAAAATGAAAAAACAGAGCGAAATATCGAACCATTTGCCCTGTATTATAATCTGCAGGAGAGCTGGGCCCTGATAGCATACTGCCGGTTAAGAAAGGATTACAGAATGTTTCGGTTAGACAGGATTTTAAAAATAGAACCCCTTGATATACGTTTTACACCACACAAACTGACACTGCAGGCATATTTGGAAAGTAAACAAAGAGCATTCCAACACCCCTGACACACCCTTGTCATACTGCCATTCTACTTTTGTATTGTTAAACAATTAAAAACATTAAAATATGAAAGTAGTATCAACAAGAATTATCACCGGAGATATCAAACGTTTGGTTAATTTTTTTGAAAAAGCCACTGCTTTATCTGTCAGCTGGGCCACTGAGGATTTTGCAGAGATTGTTACAGGTTCCTTTACATTGGCTATAGGAAGCACGCGAACCTTGAGCTTTTTTGGAGAAGGGATTGCACAACCGGCAAATAATAAAAGTGTAATTGTTGAATTCCTCGTTGAGAATGTCGATAATGTATACGGGAGAATTAAAGATTTAACCACGGACATTGTTCAGGAACCGACAACAATGCCATGGGGAAACCGCTCGTTACTATTTCGCGACCCTGACGGGAATCTAATTAACTTCTTCACCCCGGTTAGTCCCAACGCTATAAAGAAATTCGCTTAACGAAAAAGCACTCATCCTGAGTGCTTTTTCGCAGGTAGTTATTGCTAAGAAGTGAAGCTAATTAACTTTGCCCAAGGATTCGTTGCTGTATTTTTAGCGTGATGAAAGCCCATCACATCCCGCGTGGCAGGCGCAGGCCGATTACGATGCATGTAGTTTAAGATGATAACTCAAATTAAAATAGCAATAAAATGAAAAATTTAATAATTGCAGTGCTTTGCCTTTCTTCCTTAACCACATTAGCACAAACCCCGAAAGTTGAGTTTGACGGCAAAAAATGGGATGCACCCTACACGCTTAATTTTCCGAAAGGCTGGGACATTGAGCGTTTCTTAATTCCCATCGAATTTGCCCCTGAAATTCCCTACAAAGGTGTTGAGGACATCAGGTTTGCACCAGGCTGGGGCAACGCGAAGAGTGATGAATACTGGTCATATGCTTTTTTATGGTACCTGGATGGATCACCGGAAATAACCGCCGAAATTGTGGCAAACAATTTAAAAGCATATTATACCGGGCTTGTTGGCAGAAATATTGAACCACGAAAGATTCCGGCAGACAAATTAGTACCCGTAAAAACAGCTATTAAAAAAGTAGGACCAGACAAGGGAGACATAAAAACTTTCCGTGGTACCGTTTATATGCTCGACTATATGGAGCAAAAACCTATTATCTTAAACTGTATTGTTCATCTAAAATCCTGCCCGGGAAAAAACAAGGCTTTCATCTTTAACGAAATATCACCCAAACCATACAGCGACACTATTTGGCAAAGCCTGAATCAATTATGGACTGAGTTTAATTGCGATAAAGCAGCGGAGGCAAAATAAACTAACTTAGATTTGATACTGAAATGAAAGCAGCCTTCCGTTCAACATATGGTTCAGCAGCAGTTTTAAGTATCCGGGAAATGGACAAACCAATTCCTGCAGACAATGAAGTATTGATAAGGGTATACGCCGCCAGCGTAAACAGGTCGGACGATCATGTACTCAGGGGCAGGCCATTTATCATGCGGTTATTTACAGGTTTATTCAAACCCAAATTAGCGGTTACCGGATCAGATTTTGCCGGCCAGGTTGAAGCGACAGGTGCTACTGTGCAATCTTTTAAAGTGGGCGATAAAGTGATGGGGTTTGGCGGCGGTTTCGGCATCGGCTCTCATGCACAATACCTGGCATTTGCAGAAACCAAAAGAATTGTGTTGATGCCGGGCAATATAAATTATGAACAGGCCGCAGCTTGTTTGGAAGGTACCTACTACGCCGCTATCGGTATTAAACAGTTGCAACCATCACCCGGCCAGCGCGCATTGGTATATGGTGCAACGGGCGCCATCGGCTCGGCCTATGTTCAGTTTTTAAAATATTATGGCGTGTACGTTTCAGCGGTATGTGCCGGTGAAAACAGCGAACTGGTAAGATCATGGGGTGCTGATAAAATAATTGACTACAAAACGGAGGATTTTACAAAAGAAAACGGGCAATATGATTTTGTGATTGACGCCGTAGGCAAAAGCAGCTTTGTAAAATGCAAACGATTATTAAAGGAAAAGGGGATTTATGCACCCTCCGGGGGATTTGAGAACCTGTTCCTGGTGCTTCTTACACCTTTGTTGGGTGGCAAAAAAGTTTTATTTCCCAAAGATGCCAAAGGCAACCTGGGTTTCATTAAAGAGCTGGTTGAAAAAGGAAGTTTCAAACCGGTAATAGACAGAACATACCCCATTGAAAAAATAGCCGATGCGTTTACATACGTGGCAACCGGTCAGAAAATAGGGAATGTTATCATTACGATGGGTACTTAATCATTATATTCAAATCGTTATTGAATGCTCAACGGAACAATCGTTTAACAGGGCCTGCAACGGTTCAACAATACCTAATAGACAAATGGCAACAGACACATTCAAAATAACCATACATATGGTTTCAAGTCTTGACGGAATTATTGCAAAAAAAGACAATAGCGTTTCGTGGTTTGAAGTATCCGACTACTACGAGAAAGGTGTTTTGGGACAGGACCCGGAAGCATTTCTTAAAACAATAGACTGCTATGTAATGGGAGCCCGTACTTACGAACACGCCCTGGAACTCTCAAAATCGTATGGTTGGGCCTATGGAGACACGCCGACCATTGTCGTAACCAACAGAAACCTGCCGGTTGAAAGAAAGAACGTAGCATTGTATTCGGGCCACCTGGACAAACTGGTGTCTGAACGGCTGCAACCACATTACAGGAATGTCTGGCTGGTAGGTGGACCGCTGCTTGTCAAAGATTTCATTCGTCTAAAACTGGCCCACCAAATAAGGTTAACAATTTTACCCATTATTCTGGGCGAGGGGATATTGTTTTTTGACCAGATAGGACAAGAACAGGCATTGCACCTGCAAGACGTTACTGCGTACAAAAACGGAATGGTGGAGCTGTGTTACGAAATAAAAACATAAGTCTATTCCTTTTGTGAAATGAGGCCTGTT
>Ga0207641_10003560_pt1 | contig 13763 bp, 8 predicted proteins | sample KBSSwiS62_FD_184306 | JGI IMG/M metagenome (GOLD analysis project Ga0207641, IMG submission 184306) | Switchgrass rhizosphere microbial communities from Kellogg Biological Station, Michigan, USA - KBS Switchgrass S6-2 (SPAdes) (version 2) | ecosystem: Host-associated > Plants > Roots >... | reverse complement strand
TATATTGGTAAATCCGTGGAGGTCCGATCAGTCCCGGCATCCGCTTTGCGGTCTTGAAAACCGCCGCCGAAAGGCTATGCAGGTTCGAGTCCTGTCCCTCCGCCATACAAAAAGAACGGAATACTTTAGTAGATCCTGCTGGACCGCCAGAAGTTGGAAGAAACCGCATGCGAGTGTTATCGAGTTGTCAAAGAGGAGCTCGAGCGGTTACTTGGATAACACAGGTGCGCTTCTCACCGCCGTTCAGCAATGGTTAACGGGTAGTATTCACTCCCAGCGGTGTTATCACAGAGGAGCTACCGTCTTTTTCTTCCATCCTTTTCTTCGAAGTCAGCACACTACCAATCGCTTCTTTCGCAAGACTCAGGACAATGCGTCTGTTCTCAAAAAATACTTTGAGCCACGCTCGTCTGGTTGTTTGTGGGAAATAAATGGCCCGGAATGCAAACCGCGTGATGAGGTGAAAGATCCGCGGACCGACCCGGGCGTAGCTCATCGCCTGAACCGCTTCTGCATTGCGTGCAGCATCGTACGAGTGGGCCCACGCGTAATGGAGCTCGTGATGAGTTTGCTCGATGGTCATCTTAAGAGGTACGTGAGCCATCGTGTTTTTCTCGAACTTCAGCCAATGTAGGGGTCGCACCAGACGGCCATCTTCTTGTAAGCGCTTATATAGCGGTGTAGAGGGGAATGGTGTGAGCTGGCCGAATACAGGCAAGCCTGGAGGCCACGTGCGAATCTGTTGCAGTATCCGCTCCGCCACGCCGGGTGTGTCGTTATCCATGCCGATGATGAAGGAAGTGATGGCGTAGATGTTTCGCTCAGCAAGACGTTTGAGCACGCCCGTGTATTCTTCGGGCTTGTTGAATCCCTTCTTAACGTCGGCCAGATTGACGGGGTCAATCGACTCCATCCCAATAAAGATGACCTTTCCGCCGGATTCGCCAATCAGATCAACCAGTTCCTGATCGCGTAAAAGATTGGCACTAATCTGCGCGATCCAGGGAAGTTGTGCGCCGGCAGCGATGATGTCTCGCAACAGTGATTTTGTTCGTTTGATACTGATAGCAAAGTTATCATCAACAAAAAATACTGAGATCACCCCGCCTTCCTTTTTAGCACGCGCCTTTAACGTCAGTAGTTCGTCAACAATACTTTCGTTTGTGCGGAAACGGATCGAGTCGCCAAAGAATCCGGTAACGGTGCAAAACTCACAACCATAAGGGCAGCCTCGCCCTGACTCGATCGGAACAATGTGCAGCGAGCGCCAATGCGGTCCAACCCGCGATAGCAGTGGACGCACGAAACGCGGAAAGAAATTAAACTGATCGAGATTTAGCGTTTCCCAGGAAATAGCCGGGTAAGGTTGAAGACTCGGTTTCCGCTCTTTTCCGTTTTCGTCGACCGGTTCATAAACATCTTTGAGTTCACCGCGGGCAGCGTCTTCAACTATCCGGGGCCACGTTTCATCCGCTTCGCCAAGCGCAATCGCATCAGCGTGTCGCGGTCCTCCATTTCGACCTAGCGCCTCGTCAGGAACTTCGGTGACGTGGGGGCCGCCCATCACTACCGGCACGCCCGCCAGGCGAATCGCATCGGCAACGCGGTACGCTTTTTCCACCATTCTTGTCATCGCGCCGATGCCGACGAGATCGATTTTTTCCTTTTTTATGAATCGGACGATCTCCTCATCGCTCATCGCACGCGCATTCGCGTCAATGAGAATAACTTCATGACCGGGAGGCGTGATCGCTTGCAAGAGAAACATCCAGAGGTGTGGCATGAAATTGCGCGTGACGCCATTGTCTGGATTGTAGAGCAGGATCTTCATCTTCCAATCTCCGGTTCGGAATTATTATCAAAGCCTTTTTCAGCTGCGCTGAATTGCGCAAAAGGGGCAAGAGGAGGAGGGAAAACTCGATCCCGATGTCACAGCAGGCTATCGCTTCGCACCGCACTATAACACATGTGTGTGCTAACGCACATAACGCTGAAACCCATTAAGGTCAACTTCCGATCCGGTGCTAACTGACATCTGATTCCGCGCAAACGTTTCCTTCGGGAGGTATGTGTGTTGCCGCACAGACTTGGTACTGCCTATGTTCTAGCTTGATAGGGTATGCTTACCAGGAGTCTCAAGATATGCCCCTTTTGAATACCAGTAGTAATGGCGATTCAAGTGTTAATCGACTGCTCGCCACGCTTCCGAAAAATGAATACAAGCGTCTATTGCCTAAACTGAAGACAGTCAGTTTGGTTTTGGGCGAGGTGTTGTACGAACCTGGTGCGGCAATTAAGTACGTTTATTTTCCTAACGACTCGATAATCTCATTGATTTCGGAGCTGTCGGAGGCTTCGTTGCTTGAAGTTGGAATGGTGGGAAATGAAGGAATGGCTGGCCTTGCTGTATTTATGGGTGTCAACTCTTCGTCAACTCGTGCTCTAGTGCAAGGCGCGGGCACAGCAATGCGAATGAGTTCAGCGGCTGTGCGCACAGAAGCAAACCGGCTTGGCAATTTGCATCACCTGCTGCATCGTTATTCGCACTCACTCCTGGCCCAGGTTTCTCAATCATGTGCGTGCAACCGTTTCCACTTCGTTGACGCTCGACTTGCGCGCTGGCTCTTGATGACAAAAGATCGTCTTGGAGCCGAGGAATTTCCGCTCACTCAGGAATTCCTGGCCAGCATGTTGGGCGTGCGGCGCGAAGGCGTAAGTAAGGCTGCCGGCGCGCTGCAGGCGGCCAAGCTAATTCGTTACAGTCGAGGAATTATCACCGTTCTCAATCGCCGCGGTCTGGAAGCTAAATCCTGCGAATGCTACGCGATCATTAAAGCCGAAACGGATGCATACCTGAATTGAGTTCTATCTAAACTTCGAATCTCATGTCCACCGGGGAAGTTCTATCTGCACGTGGCCTGCTCACTCCATGAAGGGTGATGTGCGCCATTCCTGTTCACCGTTTGTAATCTTTTTGTCATTCAGCATCAAACCCGGGGTTTTGACATGAAGTTGTTGTGTGGGATGCGTAACATACGATGGTGGGAGCATCAAAGTGCTTGATAAGCAGTTCAGGGAGTTTTTTAAGATATGTCCGTTGATCATATTCGCGATCTCAGTCAAAGCCGATTAACCTTCAGGAGAGACAGTACTTTTCATAAAGAGTTAAGACGAAGAGTTGATGACTATTTTCGCAGTTCCAATCGCAGTCAACGCGATTGTCCCGCAATGTATTTGAAAACCGCGATTATTCTGACTGTCTTTGGTGGGTTCTATTCATTGCTCGTGTTCGTGGCCGGATCGTGGTGGCAAGCTTTGCCTCTAGCGGTTCTGCTTGGCTTGGCGATGGCGGCGATTGGCTTCAATATTGAACACGACGGCAGCCATCACTCTTATTCAAATCGCGCCTGGATCAACCGGTTGGCTGCAATGACAATGGATTTAATAGGCGCCAGTTCTTACGTATGGCACTGGAAACACGTAGTCGTACATCATACTTACGTAAACATCACGGGCCATGATGCCGATATTGACATTTCTATTTTCGGCCGGTTAACACCACATCAGAAGAGATTCGGACTTCATCGCTGGCAGCATTTCTATTTGTGGCCGCTCTACGGACTGAACGTCATCAAGTGGCATTTGTACGATGATTTCCGTGACGTGATCCTTGGCCGGATCGGACTCACGCGAATGCCCCGGCCGAAAAGGTGGGAACTCGTCGGGTTTATTGGCGGTAAAGCGCTGTTCATGACCTTGGCTTTTGGATTGCCGCTTCTGGTCCATCCCCTCTGGATAGTGCTCCTGTTCTACGTTCTGATAGTCGGGCTTGCGGGCGTGGTTGTCAGCGTTGTGTTTCAACTTGCTCATTGTGTTGAAGAGGCAGAGTTCCCGTTGCCGCAAGAGAACCGCGGTTCGATGGAAAATGCCTGGGCGGTCCATCAAGTCGAAACGACTGTGGATTTCGCTCGACGCAGTAGAGTTGAGAGTTGGCTCCTCGGAGGGTTGAATTTTCAGATCGAACATCACCTTTTCCCTCGCGTATGTCACGTCAATTACCCTGCAATCTCAAACCTCGTGGAACAGACCTGTCGTGATTTTGGGGTGAGATATGGTGAGCACGCCTCCTTTCGTGCGGGACTCTTGTCCCACTTTCGTTGGTTGCGCCGCATGGGGGCGCGAACCGCAGGCGGCTCGCAGTTAGTCATTGCCCCAGACATGGCCGACCAGCAGCGTTGATGGTGAGCGCAAAGAGTTCTGGCGTTTCTTTAGTGAAGCGCTGATACAGCATCACGACAAGATTGCCGAAACGCTGCGGCTGGCCGCCATTTAGTAATTTACTTATAGCCTGTTGCCTCACCTAAAAACCCACTCGAAATAGCATTCGTTGCCTCATTTAAAAACCCACTCCAAATGTGAGTGCAAAAATCACGCTGATTTGCTGCCTCATTAGCGCACTGTGTTAGAGTCACAGGTGCTGGCGCGGAGGATAGGGCAACGCTGGAGAGCGACCCGAGCGCCGTCGCCGGTGAGTATACGGATGGGCAGGGCCACATGCTCTGCCCTTTTTGCTGCCCATCCGGTACTCGGTAAAGCGATAAACTCATCCTCTTAGCTCTCGAGCTGCTTAGTGAAATAGCGATCGTTGCGGCATTGCCGCGGGCGCACGCGCACCGCTTTCTGGCTAGCCGTCGACTTCATTAGTCGCTCCTGCAAACGCATCAGTTTTCTTTTCAAGGCGGCCGGGTTAAGTGTTTTGTACTTGGCCCGCAAGCGTTGTTTGTCCGCTTCACTTACCTGAGGAGCCGCCAGCACCCGTTGGTAAGGAGTTTGCGCGTCATCATAACGCTTAGTGACTTTACTCCCCACTCTTTCTTTTGACTTCAGTTTCATGGTGGGCTGAAAGAAGTTAGTGTAGAGCCGCAGCGTGGCATAGAGCTCATTGAGTAAGTGCAACTGCGCTTCCGTGTCATAGCGTGCATAGCCCACCGCACGCCGCACGACAGAATAGTTCTTCTGCTCGACAAAACAGTTGTCGTTTTTGCGATACGGGCGCGAGCGCGTGAAGCTCAGTTTTTCTTCCTTACAATAATCCGTCAGATACTGGTTGATGAACTCCGAGCCGTTATCACTATCGATGCCCAGCAAAGGAAAAGGCAGGTTTTTACGCAGCTTTTTCAACGCGGCAAAGACCCAAGCCTGGGCTTTATTGCGCACCGCCATGGTCTCGGTCCAAGTAGTGGCGATATCGGTCAGGTCCAACGTCTGACAATAATCCCCGGCCGCGGTCCCGCCGTCGTGGCCCACCAGATCGATCTCTACAAAACCAGGCCGCTGCTCGTCCCACTCGGCAAAAGTGCGGATCGGGATCTGTTTCTTGAGCAATGTGCCTGGTTTGGTCCCGCTGCGGCCGCGCAATTCATATTTGCGACGCTCTGGTTTTAATAACCGATCGATACTGGCCGCACTGATGCGCAGCAACTTCGCCCGCGTCTCGCGATCGCAACGGAACTCGTTGTGGCGCTCGAGCACGGTGAGCAACTCCGGCAGCATGGGCTGCAGGCGCTTGCCGCAAATGTAGTCCATCACACGCCACAGTTTTACCAGTGCTGTTTGTACCTTCTCGTCATAGTAACGCGTGCGTTTTCTTTTAACGCTTGACTTGCGCTCCACCACGACGATCGTTTGTTTGTCGGTTTGTACACGACGTCCTTCATGCCGCAATACCAGTCGCGCATACCAGCGACTATAACCAGTAGTCGCGACAAACTGGTCCAGAATCTTGCTTTTCTCTTTTTTGCTCGCGCCACGATATTGCCCGGCGGTCGCTTTGCTAACTTCCTGCCTCGCCTTCATCGTTAGCCTCATCATCTCCTCCAGTGCCTGTCAAACCCTGGAGGGAAACACACCCTATTTCGAGTGGGTTTTTAAATGAGGCAACGAATGCCATTTGGAGTGGGTTTTTCGTGAGTCAATTCGAAACCTTGACACAATAGTTTACCTGCTATAGAGTGCGCTCGCCTTCACCCACTAATTGGCGACCAAGTCCGAAGGTATTTCACCTAGTTCAGCCTGATCCGCCGTATCCGATCCTAACCTTTAGGAGGCTGCCCGCCATGGCTCATATTTCAAAGCGAAATAGACGCAGAGAAAAGGAACTGCAAAACGCCCTGCACAACCGCCTCGAGCTGGTAGAGCAAGGGTTCACACGCCGCGACTTGATGCGGATGGGTCTGATGACGAGCGCCGGAGTCCTGATCCCGCAACTCGGTCTAACCCACGTCGAGGGTCAGTGGAATGGCGGCGGCAGTTGCTATGGAGGTGGGTGCAATGTTGGATGCAGTCCTCAGCCCGCGCACGTTTTTATCGATCCCTTGCCGATTCCACCTGAGCTGCCGGCGCGTCTTTTGAGCGATCCGGGTTTGCAGTTCGGCGCGCCGCCTCAGTTGTTTCCCAATAACGTAATCAATCAGGCAACCGGGTTGCCGTACGAAGGTCGCGGGCAATTCAACGGATCGTTGCGTCCGGGCACTGATGCTTTTCAGTTCTTCAATACGTATCCGCCGCAGAAATACTTTGTGCAGCGTTTGCGCGCGAACTCCAACTTCCGTTTCACTTCGGACACAAACATTCCGGCGCAAACTATCTGGGGATTCAATCTGGGTGGATCGTCGTCGAGCGACGTCGCCACTTTTCCCGCGCCTACCCTGGTGACTCATTACCAGGAGCCTTGGGTAGTGCGGCGCTTCAACGAACTGCCGACGCAGAGCCAGAACCTCGGGTTTGGCGTGCCTGAGGTCTCAACACACCTCCACAACTTTCACACGGCACCCGAGAGCGATGGCGGTCCATGCCGCTGGTTCTTCCGCGGACAGTATTTCGATCAGTACTACACCGCGCAGCAAGCGGGCTTTGCTTCAAGTCATCAGCCGTTCGGCGACGTGAATGAATCATTGAGTACACTGTGGTATCACGACCATCGCATCGATCACACGGCCGAAAACGTCTACAAAGGCATGGCTGGGTTTCATCTGATGTTTAATCAGTACGACACGGGAAACGAAACGACGGGGTTTCGCCTGCCGAGTTACCCGCAATATGACATCCCGATCATGCTGGCCGACAAGTTACTTGATTCCAGTACCGGCAAGCTTTGCTTCGACACCTTCAATTTCAAAGGACTGCTCGGCGACATCATTCTCGCCAACGGAGTGATCCAGCCGTTTATGAGCGTTAGCAAACGCCGCTATCGTTTCCGCGTCCTGGATGGCGGTCCGTCGCGATTCTACGAGCTGTTTCTCACCGATCCGCTGACGCCCAGCACTGTCATACCGTTCTGGGTGATTGCGAACGATGGAAACCTCCTGCCCACGCCCGTGCAGGTCACGAGTTTTCGCCTCGGCGTCGGCGAGCGCTATGACATCATCATTGATTTCAATCAGGTCAAGAGCCGGATCGGCAGCCACACGAAGGTACGCCTGGAGAATCGGCTCGAGCAGACAGACGGCCAGGGGCCGACAGGAAAGATTTTCTCGCCCGGCCAGGGGATGTACTGTATGGAGTTTCAGATCGGAGCAACTGCCACCGATAGTAGTGTCGATCCGGCAACTCATCCGGCGTTTTACCAATTGCCGGCGGTAGTCACGCCCCGCATCACGCGCAACTTCAACTTCGATCGCAACAACGGCCAATGGGTAATCAACAATAAGTTTGCGAGTTGCAACGAGCTTCGCTTCACGGTTACGCAGAACAGCGCTGAGAACTGGAAGCTATCGAACGGTCGGCGCGACTGGCATCATCCGATTCACACTCATCTGGAAGAACATCAGATCCTGCAACGCAGTTCCGGCGGTAGGCACGACCGCACCGAGTGGTCAAACTCGGGAGGATATAGCGGCGACGGCTGGGGCAGCGGTGGTTACGGCAGCGGTAATGGCAGCAACGGCGGTACGAATAACAACGGCGTGCCCATAGTCGAAGTTTCGCGCAAGGACGTTACGCGGCTTCAGCTCGATGAGACAGTCACGACGTTCATGCGCTTCCGCGACTTCACGGGTGATTGGCCGATACACTGCCACAACACCATTCACGAAGACCACGCGATGATGTTGGTTTTCCAGGTACAGCCAAACGTGACGGACAACAACCAGAATCCTTAGGGGTGTGCTGTCAGCTTGAGTTATAGCGGTTTTCAACGACCGAGGAGGCACAGGACATGGGAAAAATCACACGCAGACGATGGCTCGCAACAGCCGGCACCGCGACGGCGGCCGCAACCGCAGGAACTGTATTGGGACAGCAGAATTCAACGACTGCGCCTCGCTATAGTTTTCAGGACATCTCGCCGCGCGAGTTGCTGCAGCGACGCCATCTCCCAAACGTCGAACTGATCACGCAGGATAATCAGAAGGTTCACTTCTACACGGACGTGGTGAAAGACAAGCGCGTAGTTATTCAATTCATGTTCACGCGCTGCAAGGACATTTGTCCGGTGATCACTCATCATCTCGTCGAAGTACAGCGCGTGCTGAATGGACGCGTAGGTCGCGACATTTTTTTCTATTCAATCTCGTTGAGCCCGGAAGAAGACTCGCCGAAAGAGTTGAAAGAGTTCGCGAAATCGCATCACGCGGACGGCCCCGGCTGGACCTTTCTGACCGGAAAGCCGGAAGACATCTTCCGGCTGCGGAAATCGCTCGGCTTTTTCTACGATGATCCGAAAGAGGACGCCGACCGCAACAACCATTCAGGCATGTTGGTAATCGGGACTGAGCCGCTCATGCGTTGGGCCATGTGCGAAGGCGGCGCCGATCCGAAGTGGATCGCCACCGTTATTCAGACGGAAGCAGACGCACCGCTCAAAGGTGTCGTCGACGGTGTCAAACAGGCAGACGTAGCCATCAGTTTGGACCCGAAGTCGAAACTTTATAGCCAGCCCGGCAGTCAAACTAGGATGCGGCACCGGCACAACTGACAGAAGCCTAGATGAGTTGAGTGTGATTTACGTTGAGTTGCTTCGCCGGAAGCGGAGGTGAGGGCGACGACGATTAAACGACGCGCCTTGCGGCAACCATCAAGAGGATCGCCGCCGGGTTCCGAAAACGGGGTGAAATTCAAAAAACTATTTACCTGACAAACTGTCCGAAAGCAGCGGTTGGCGATGCACCCACTGGAATTGTGTCCACGACCAAATTACTCCCTACATTAATCACAGACACTGTATTGCTCGCAAAGTTCGCCACGTAGATGCGGTTTCCTCTCGAGTTCAGCCCGATACCCCAAGGAAACTGCCCGACTACGATGGTAGCGATTATCGAGCTGCTGGCTAAGTCGATCACATAGACATTATTCTTTGCGAAATTTGAAGTATAGACCCGTGTTCCAGCCGGGTTGATCGCCAGTCTATAACCCCCAGACCCCTGTGGTAGCTGTATCGTTTCTATGATGGTATTGCTGCTAGTATCAACGACCAGAATATTATCGCTGCCTCCATTGCCTACATAGGCGCGTGTCCCGGTAGAGTTGACTACAATCCCACCCGCCGACGTAAAGGTAGGAATCGTGGCAATCACGGTATTGTTTGAGGTGTCAATGACCGCGATGTTAGTGCTGCAACTATTCACAACATAAAGGCGTGTTCCGTCAGGGGTGACAGCTAGTCCCTCCGGACATGTCCCCGTTGCTATATCAGTCAAGACGGTATTACTTGCGGCGTCGATTACCGAAACCGTATGAGAGTTTACATTACTAACATAGACCTTTGTTCCTGCTGGATTTACTGCGACGCCTGAGGGTGAGGCTCCTACTGGTACAGTTGCTATCACGCTATTTGATGCGGTATCGATAACTGAAACCGTTCCGCCGGTGAGATTCGTGATATAGGCCCTCGTCCCAGCCGGATTGATCGCCGATGCCCACGGACCAAGTCCTACTGGAATTGTGGCTGTGACACTGTTAGTAGCCGTATCGATCACCGAAACATTATGGCTATTTGCATTCGTGATATAGGCCACACCTGTAACCGCCTCTCTAAAAAAGCTATAGATATCGTCCATTCGCAGTGACTGTCCGGTCGTGAACTCAGACATACAGACATCGGATCGATAGGTCATAAAGTTGGTTGTTGGATCATTACCAATGAGGTTGGGGCACGTATCATATGTCTTCTTGCAAGAATATGTCTGTTTAGTGGGTTGAAGTTCAGCGGGCGTATCATCTACCTCATCATTCATAATTCCGCACGTTTGCCCGTCTAGAGCAGTTTCAAAAGTATGCAATAGACCCAGCCAGTGTCCCGCTTCATGTGTGGCAACATCGCCGAGGTTATTCGTGCTACTTTTGCCGCCGGGTAGCATCGTGTAGGAGAGTACAATTCCATCATTCGACGGATTGCCATCATATTCCCACGGAAACGTAGCCCAACTGACCGCGTTATTAGTGGTGAATATGTTCAAGTCTCTGATCCCACCTTTTCTCAAAGCCGCCTTCATAGCGGCTTCCTCGGGCGAGTCTTGCGTCACGTTAAACCATGCTGGGTTGACTGTGTAATCTTCTCCAGCGTACTGAAATCTAAATGGAGTATTAGCTCCGGAGGTGGGCACATCGCTGCCAGAAAAATCTCTATTTAAAGCATCCACTTCAGACTCGAGTTCAGGAACAGGAACGAATCCCTTGCCCTTATTTCCTGCCGTACCCTGAATCACATGGAAGTAGACGTTTATTATCACCGACCCTGGTGGTTGGGCTAAGGCCGTATCACTGCTTGGCATGCCTGCCTGTTCGGCTGCAGACCTTCTCTTTGCCTTGTTCTGTGCCAAAGCCGATGCAACCTGCTGTAATACCTCGGGGCGTGGTGTTTTTGTTACGCATGATTCTTGCAAGTCACTGGTCTCGATCGAAGTGCTTTGAAAGCCACGATACGTGTTGCTACCGGCGTTCGTTATTCCAACAAGGATTAGACCTACACAAACTATGACGAGCATTACAAACGAACGAGTCGTTGCGCCTCGGACTTTGGATTTCATGAGATTGTTTCCTTCCGATGAGGGTCTTGCGCTCAGAGCATTTAATCACTCACAAATTGAACAACACTCAGATCTGAACAGCGAAGATAGAAGGCTGCCTTCCGGCGAGTATTCGAGGATGCAGAGGCGCGGTAGTCAGCCCTGGATGAAAGCGCGGAGAGCTTATTTTAAATCCGGCGGCAAAGTCAATGTGTGTCCGTACAAGGTGCCTCAACGTTGACGGCAGCGGTCCTGGTGACCTTCATCGGAATTCATCGGCTTAGTAACAACTCCTACCTAATGGTATTTTATGGCTGACACTAACGACGCTGCTTCCCCAGAAGATTCGGTGCTTTCCGACAGAGACGAGCGATTGCTCAATTACCTGGCTTTAGTCGCTCAAGTACTACAACGTCAGGTAAATCCGGAGTGAAATGGCCGGCGACGCGTTGATATTATGCGGAACCTGTATCTTGCCAAACACTGACCATCAAATGCTGGCTCGTATCGCTCACTTGTTTAGTCTCTAACTTACATCCGTCAGCCCCCGATAGGTCCGGCCTTCATATTCGATTGTGTTAGGCTGAGATCGCGGTAGTTTGGATGGCCCACTCCCTAGCGCGCAGACTACGGATCTCTTCTCAAGACAGGACTCCACCTTAAACGGTAACAACAATCTGAAGAGTCAGTAGGATTTTACGCACTCGCCCGGAGTGACAATACGCCGGCAAAAAAAGCTGGCATAGTCGGCAAACAGTGCGCTTAGTTCGTTCTCGTCGACGATCATGTGCCGTGCTATATAATTGTCAAATGAGAAAGTCCGTTTGAAGCGTCATTCTCGCGACGCCATCGAAACAGTAGAAATAACCTGTTCGTTGAGGAGGCAACCTTGGCACTCCAATCAAGAGACAATAAATCCCACCTCACTGAACCAGGGACCGAATTGGAACCGGTTCTATTGGAGATGTGGAAAGAGATCTTAAGTATTCAACCGATCGGTATTAGAGATAACTTTTGGGATCTGGGTGGGAATTCTGTTCTTGCATTTCGGCTACTTGGTGAAATTCGAAAGGCATTTAGAAGCGACTTTCCAATATACACGTTTTTCCAGAACCCCACCGTCGAGCATTTGGCAAGCATTCTTCGGGAGCAAAATGAAGTCAGCCCCACGTTTGTCGCACTTCAACCATGCGGTTCTAAACGGCCATTTTTTATTGGTGGGAGTAGCTCTCGTTATATTAGGTTGGCCCGGCATTTAGGTCTGGATCAACCATCCTATCGTCTTGACGTTTACGCCCTGCAAGAACAATGTCTTATTCGAGGTTGTGATCCCTATGCACAAATTGAAGCTATGGCAGATTACTTCATCGAAAAGATCCGTCGCGTCCAACCGATAGGACCTTATTTCATCGGAGGTGGTTGCGAAGCTGGCTTTGTTGTTTACGAAATAACCCGGCAACTTCAAAGACAAGGTCAGCAGGTGGCGCTGTTAGTTCTATGGGAAGTACCGCCTTCACCTTTCTCCCGTAAGAAGCCTTTTTATCCTTTGTTCTATTTCGCCCACCATGTGAAGGCCTTATTTCGACATGGGCCAGCCCGGATGGTACGTAGACTTGCCGAAAAGGTGAGGGCTGCCAAAGAGACTCCCTCTTTAAGTACCGAGGCTAGTTATCTCCAGCAGATCGAGAATTCCGTTTCTCAGGCTCTTCAAAACTATGTACCGCAACCTTATCCGGGGCGAATTACCCTGTTTCGAGCGCGTGAACAGCCGGCAGGAATGTATGATCCTACTGTGGGTTGGGACGAGCTCGTAACGGGAGGGATAGAGATTCATGTGCTTCCCGGCAATCACACCACGTACTTTGACAAACACTTTCTTGACTTCGCTGAACAGCTAAAAACTTGTCTGGAGGAACAAATGCCGTGAATCATGCGCTGATACCTTTCAGCAGAACCAAATATTCAATCGGCAGTGAGTCGGGCTCAACAGATTTGGATTAAGAAGCTGACGACGAGTTGCGAGGAAGCGCAGTCCAATGAGAGAGATCGAATCCGATCATCTGCAAGCGGAGCATTCAAGGCCGCTTTGTACGCACAAGAATATGGCTGGGACGACACGTACGAAGCCCTCGTGGCCCAAATCGTCGCAGACTTTGTTAAGAACTACGATCGAAAGAAAGAGCGTTGTTGGATTGCGGAGAGAGATGGCGAGAATATCGGTTGCGTCTTTTTAGTGAAGGAGTCGAAGCAGGTGGCGAGATTGCGATTACTCATAGTCCCTTCCCAAGGCGCGCGGTTTGGGAGTCGGAAAACGATTGGTTGATGAATGTACACGGTTTGCCCGGCAAGCTGGTTATAAGAAGATTGTATTGTGGACGAACAGCGTGTTGGTCGCCGCGCGTGGTATTTATGAAAAGGCGGGCTATAAGCTCGTGAAAGCTGAAAAGCATCACAGCTTTGGACACGACCTGAGTGGCGAAACCTGGGAACTCGATCTTAGCCGCGGATTAAACGGATAAAATCCGGATTTAATCCGTGTCATCTGCGGTTACGTTGTCGAAATCGCTGTGGGTCGTTCGTCATACTAACGAGCGTGGATCAACTACGATGAGGAGAACGAGACCGGGCCGGGTCGCGTGGCTGGTCGGACTTGCAGCGTAGACTCCGAGGAGACTCCTGGTCTGATCCGATGAGTACAGAAGAGCATCAGGACCTACAAATACGATTGGCAACAGCAGCCGATACCGAGGCAATCGCGTC
>Ga0207641_10003559_pt1 | contig 13766 bp, 6 predicted proteins | sample KBSSwiS62_FD_184306 | JGI IMG/M metagenome (GOLD analysis project Ga0207641, IMG submission 184306) | Switchgrass rhizosphere microbial communities from Kellogg Biological Station, Michigan, USA - KBS Switchgrass S6-2 (SPAdes) (version 2) | ecosystem: Host-associated > Plants > Roots >... | reverse complement strand
CTCCATGCTTTCGCAATTACCCAATTTAAAAAATATTTACCATAACCCTTGCCAATAAGAGCAGGCATTAATCCAAAGTAAAGGATCTCCACATATTTTTCTTCTTTTACGAATTCAACATATCCTGCCACTTCTTTATTTACATAGAAAAGAAAAATATCAACATTGCTTTCGTTTATTTTTTCAAACAATTCTTCGTCAGGCATTATCATTCTGTCAAGCCAGGAATGGTTTTCTCCAACGCCATAATAAAATTTCCTGTATTCATTAACAGAAATTGGGTTGAGCAATAATCCGAAATGAGTACCGGGTAGAGAAATGGGCAATTCTTTAGGCTCACGCATTTCCAGGAAAGTAACTGTGACGGGCCTCATCACTATTTTTGAAGTATCGATTGACAATGACATTTAGCAAAAATAAAGGCAGATGTTGAAATAACATTTGCCTTATAAAATACGAGAGTCCTAGCCAAACTTTGAATTTTGTCATCGCCTGATCCTTCTAAAAATATAAACAGTTCCAGGTTCTATGTTCATATACAACTGATCATTTAAAATATTATAGGTAACACCTTTTTTAAATGCTTTGAGAAGCTTTTTCTCAAATCCTTTGTCCTTGCAGATTTGTTTTGAAGATTGAACGCTGTCAAAAATTAATTTTCCGTTTTTTTCATTTAGTTTACCATTTACACCATTGCAACCTGTATGGCCGGAAAAAGTTTTTTTATCAAGATGAAAATCAAAATAAGGAGTGCCATGTGAAAAATAATTTGAATCCGGAGCTATATTGTTTATGCTATCCAGCACCCAAATATCCTGGAGGTTAGTTGAAGTTGTGGGATTGGGGCTAATTGATATAGAACTTTCTGTCGTGCTGGTACTGGTTGCAGTTTCCGGTGTGTTTTTATCTTCAGATTGGTTGCATGCTATTGCACACACACAAGCTAACATAATGAATAAAGATCTTTGAATAGAAATCATAATTAGAAATTAGGGGTTAAAAATATTATACTCCAGCTAAAAATTGTTGCCTGATATAATCTACAACACTTACCAGGTTTTTTGTTTCTTCAAAAACTTTTAACTGCCTGTCTGCCCCGGTTCCATTTTCCAAAATTTTATGGATATGTGCAAGACGATGCCGGCTACCAAGATGATCTATAACGGGATCAATAAAATCAAGCAGCTCATATAAAAGTGCACGGGTGTTCACTTCTTCTTCTTTTCCAAAATCAATCATCCTGCCATCAATACCATAGCGGCTGGCTCGCCATTTATTTTCATTCAGCAATGCCCGGGAATATTGAATAAAATTCAGGTTCTTGCTGCGCAAAAGATAAATTCTCGCACATACTGCCTGGAAAAGTGTGGCAATCGTGATCGTTTCATCAACAGTAAGAGGAATATCACAAATTCGAAATTCAACAGTATTAAAAAACGGATGTACCCTCAGGTCCCACCATATTTTCTTTGCGTTATCAATGCAGTTTGTTTTTACCAACAGCTTCACATAGTTTTCATAGGCTTCAATGCTGTCAAATGCCTCAGGAATACCTGTACGGGGAAATTTATCAAACACTTTTGTCCGGAAAGATTTATAGCCGGTGAGTCTTCCTTCCCAAAATGGAGAGTTCGTACTCAATGCATAAATATGTGGTAAAAAATACCTTGTGCTGTTGGCAATATGATTAGCCATCTCACGATTTTCCATACCCACATGCACATGCAATCCAAATATTAAATTACTACGGGCCGCTTCCTGTAATTCATTTACTAATTCGTTATAGCGGATATGATCAGTTATCAATTGGCTTTCCCAATGACTGAATGGATGTGTTCCCGCAGCACCCATTGCAAAACCAAGACTGCCGGCAATGTCTGAAATTGTTTTTCTTAAAGCTGCTACATCCTGCCATGCTTCATCTGCATCAGCGCAGATATCCGTTCCTACTTCTACCACAGCCTGGTGCATTTCTGCTTTTACTTTATCCTTGATCACTTTTTGGCCTTCATGCACTATTTTCTGTTCATGACTTTTCAGTTCCCTTGTCTCGGGATCAAGCACCATGTATTCTTCTTCTACACCAAGAGTGAATGTTTTATAGTTTAAAGTAGCCATATATTATTTTAGATTTTAGACGTCAGATTTCGGATTATAAATATTACCGGGAAATCTAAAATCGTAGTACTGAAATCTTAAATCAAACTAATGAAGTTTTATTTGCACCTCTTTTTACATACTCTCCCCATGTTAAATTATCCTGACCATCTTTTTGTTCCATGGCTCTTTCTATTGCATAATTGGCAGCTGTTTCAACTACCCATGCAAAATTTTCTTCACCAACACTGCCGCGTTCAGCATCGGGGGCAGGGTTGCAAAAATCTATTGCATAAGGAACACCATCTCTTATCGCTAATTCTACGGTGTTAAAATCATAACCAAGATAATTACAAATGCGTAGAACAATTTCTTCCATCTGTTTTAATCGTTCAGGCGATGGAGTAAAACTTGCTACGTAACGAAGATGGTGCGGATTGCGTGGCTCATAAGGCATAATGCGAACATGTTTTCTGCCGATGCAATAGCACCGATAATATTCAGTAAAAACAATTTCTTCCTGCAGCAACATGACCAACTGACCGGTTTCGCTATGCTTATCAAAAAAATCTTCTTTGCTATCTAATTTATATACATGTTTCCACCCGCCACCTGCAAATGGCTTCATATAAGCAGGAAAGCCAACATATTTGAATATGGTTTCCCAATCCATTGGATAAGCAAGATTGCTGAAAGATTCTTCTGTAGTATCATCAGGATGATCCCGTGAAGGAATGATCGCAGTTTTTGGGATCGGCACACCCACTTTTGTCATCAGGCAGTTATTAAAGTATTTGTCATCGGCGCTCCACCAAAATGGATTATTGATTACGGCAGTCCCGGTTAACGCTTCATTTTTTAGCCATGTGCGGTAAAAAGGAACATCCTGTGATATGCGATCGATGATCACAGCGTAGCCCGTAGGTTCACCTTGCATCGCTTTATCAATGCGTACAGATTCTGCGATAATGCCGGAGATATTTTTACTATTGACCCTTTCTACAAAAGCCATTGGAAAACTTCTTTCTTTTCCATGTAACACACCGATCTTCTTCATAAAATTTAGTTTAATGTGATAAATTATTGGGGGCTGGTAAGTAATCAAATGTATTTTTTAAACAGAAGATAAACAAAAAAGAAACAATATTGTTTCAAAACAAAGCAGGGTTATCTTTAGTACGCATCCCCTAATTTTGCGCAAATGCAGCGTTTGAAGCAGGTTTCAGTCCTCGTACAAAATATAGTCCGCCACTCTACCTACCTTGAAAGGGACGTACTCGTAGATATTTATCTTCCGACTGTAAATCCAGACAACAAACATGTGAGCCTGTTAATAATTAATGATGGACAGGACCTTTCTAAATTTCATTTCGATCAGATGCTCGGGGAGCTCTATGAACAAAAAGAAATAGAACCAATTCTTTGTGTTGGTATTCATTGCAGTGCTGAAAGAAAAATGGAGTATGGAACTGCAAACGAATTGGATTATAAAGGCCGGGGAGCAAAAGCCCGGTTGCATCAGCAGTTTGTTTTGAATGAATTGATCCCTTATATAATTGAAAACTTCGGAAATAATTTTAAAGAAAAAGCTTACGCTGGCTTTTCTTTAGGCGGCCTTTCAGCCATTGATACTGTTTGGCATTATCCTGAATACTTTTCAAAAGCAGCCGTATTTTCAGGTTCGTTGTGGTGGAGATCAAAAGATCTGCATCACGGATATAATGAAGATACAGATCGAATCATACACAAACTTATAAGAGAAGGTAAATATAGACCCGGGTTGCAATTTTATTTTACTACTGGTTCTCTTGACGAAAAGATGGACAGGAATAATAATGGGATCATCGATTCAATTGATGATACACTTGGCCTGATTGACGAGTTAGAAAAAAAGGGATATAAAAATGAATTTGACATTCATTATGTAAATTATGAAGATGGAAAGCATGATGTAAAGACGTGGGGAAGGGCAATGCCAGCGTTTTTGAAATGGGGGTGGGGGAGGTCAGTAGTCAGTAGTCAGTAGTCAGTAGTCATTTATTGGGGTTGTTTAAGTTATATAATAAAAAAACCTCTTGCTTATACAAGAGGTTTTTTTATTGAAAAGAGTATTCTTTAGAAGATATATCGTAATCCAAGCTGCATAGCCCAGGTGTTAGATGTAGAAATATTTGAAACAAATGTTTGGGTTACCGGAGCATTGTTATAAGGTGTGATGGAGAATTGAGGAACTCCATTCACAAATGGTTCTACTTTCAGCGGATTGTTTACAGTATAGATCTTCCTGGCACCCCAATGATTATGTAAGAGATTTGGAATATTGTAAATATCAGCTGTGAATTGTATGGTATGTCTGCGAGAGCCGACTTTAGTAAACAGATCCTGGATGAATTTCATATCGAGCCTGTTATACCAGGGACGTTTCGCGCCATTTCTTTCCACTACTTGTCCTCTGTGCTCTCTTAAATAAGGATCTTGTAAAATGTAATTTTCAAAAAGAGCAGCTTGCTCTGCAGATGTATATGTTACTCCATTATAGACCACATTGTTTCTGAATTGGATCTCAGATGCATTTCTTGCATCAGTAGGAACATACATTAAGTTGGCCGACGCCAGACCCTGGTTATTCAGGCTGCCATTATAAACATAACTATAGGTGCCGTTATGAGCTCCCTCGTAAACAAGTGTAACAGTAGTTCCAAAATGTTTTGCATATTCAAAACGGTAAGAAGCATATCCGACTACACGATGAGGAACAGCAAAGTTGGCATAGGCCAATTCAAAATTATTTAATGTATTTGCTGTATTGTTGGCTGTCCAAACAGAACTTGCCTGTGAACCTGGGTTCTCTGTTATGTTACCCGCATACGTATAAGTATATGCAAGAGATCCTGATAATCCTTTAAAGAATGTTTTTTCTATTTGTGTTGTAAAGACAAATGTTTTTCCTTGATTAGTGCTTGCCAAAACCATTGCATTGCCGGAGATCTGAGAGTTGAGCCTCCTTGCAGCAGTAGAAGAATAGTATCCTCTTGTGTAACTTCCTGTTTGCACAGTTGCATCAGGTGCTTTTGAATTGGCATCATACATGTACGTGGCATTAATGTCTTTCGTATACATGATCTCCATGGTGAGTTTCCAGGTTTTTCCTATTTGCCTATCAATCCCGATATCCGTTCTCCATATCTGGGGAAACTTATAATTCGGGTCTACAGCAACAAAATCAGCAGATGCAACAGTTCCTGCAGCCTTCGGGAAATAATTGTTTGGCAGAGTGTTATTATAAAAAGGATTGTATGCTTGGGGATTTGGGTTGAAAAGATAATTATTCATGTTAATGCCTGCACTTGTATTGGTAACACTGGCTGAATATTGATACATACCACTATTTGTGGGGATGTTAGTTAAATATACATAAGGGATCCTGCCAGTAAATACTCCAGTTCCTCCTCTCACGATGAAGGTTTTATCTCCCTCCATATCCCAACGAAATCCTACTCTCGGCGAAAAAAGAATTTTTTCTTTTGGCCAGATACCAGTACTCAGATGTATCGGCTTGCCATCCAGATCATTAAAAGTAAGTGCTGTATTTGCCGGATTTTCTAAAGGATCCTCTGGGAAAATAGGTTTGTCCATCCTTACACCAACGGTGAGTTTAAGTTTAGGATTAACATTGATATTATCCTGTACATAAGCAGATAACTGCCCGATCTTAAGTTGTGCTGAAAATACCGCATCCTGACCTGGTATTAATGAATAAGTTTGTGCATATTTAAGAGGTGCTTTGTTGTTTACAAAATCACTGACATTGGCAAACACATAATAACCCTGTGAACCTCTCATAAACATATTACCGCATTTCTGGAATTCATATGAAATACCTGCAGTCAGACTATGCTTACCAGAATAGTAAGAAAAGTTATCTGTGATCGAATACACATCATTGTGTACTTTGTTATTATTACCATTAAACGGTTCATTTCCTACACTAATAGAATTCCGTTTATTTGCATCCAGAATATCAATAAATGGAAAGTTATCTCCTTCATGCTCTTTATCACTTTGTATTTTGGTAAAAGTTGCAAGAAATTGATTCGATATTTTTTTACTGAAGTTGCTGTTAAGCTCTATACTTCCTGAACGAACAATATCGACCTGCTGATAAATAACGCTGCTGAAAGACATTGCAGAATTTGAAAACTTAGGGCCATAAGTAGCACCGCCAAATGTACCTCCAACATTACCACTTTGTGAAGGCTGAAAATCCTGCGTTCCCTGGAAGTCACTATATTTTAAAGACAGTTTGTGTTTAGTATTGATATTCCAATCAATTTTTCCGAGGATCTTATGGTTCTCATTCCTGAAAGCAGGAAAATTATCATATACACCCGGATCGTAGCTATGACCACTATTTAGGTAATTGCTGACTGCTTGCAACGAATCTACTGACACATCAGAAATATTTCCTGCACCCGAGCCTCCTTTGGGTGTCCACGTTATTCCTGCTGCAGGTGGTTTCTTTTCATATTCACCATTGATGAAATAAAACAATTTATTCTTTATGATCGGACCGCCAATGCTGCCGCCATATACCTTGCTTTCAAATTGCGGATTACTTGCTGTCTGGCCCGCGACTTTTGTTCCTCTTAATTTATCATTTTGCCAATAATAATAAACCGTGCCATGAATAGTGTTAGTTCCACTTTTAGTTATCGCTGCAATATTTGCACCAGTAAAGTTTCCCAGGCGTACATCATAGGGAGCCAGGCTAACGGATACTTCTTCTATCGCATCCAATGAAACAGGATTGTTTCCACCTCCTGGTAATGGGTCTGAGCTTATTCCAAAATTATTGTTCAGGTTTGCACCGTCAACAGTAAGGTTATTGTAACGGGCATCGCGACCGCCAAAATTATTTCCATTTGCTTGAGGTGTCGCTCTTGTAAAATCAGTTATGCTTCGTGAAATAGAGGGTATTGTGCTAAGTTGCCGGCTGTTAATAACACTACTCATTCCGGTTTTTTCACTCGCAGCTTTCCTGGCACGTGATGTTGTTGCAGTTACCACCACATTTTCCATTGTCTGTTCTCTTACATTTAACTCAGCATTTATATTGTATGCCTCACCTAGCTGTACAGTGATATTTTCAAAAATTGCCGGCTTTAAACCGACAAAGCTTACAGTCACCTGGTAAGGGCCACCTACACGCACCGCGGGCAAATTAAAAACGCCATCTTTAGATGTCACGGTAGTGTACTTGGTGCCTGATTCTGTATGAATAGCTGTTATTGTTGCCCCACCCAATGCCGACCCTTTTTCATCTTTAACGATTCCCGTTATGCTACTCGTCGTTACCTGCGCAAATAAAATAGGCGCAAACAGCAAAGAAAGAATAGTCAACAAGAGATTTCTTTTAAGCATAAGTATTAGTTTATGGTTGCAAAGAAAGGGAATTCCATCCGGTTAAAAATGGTCAAATATTAACAAATTATTGTTGAAATATAACCTTTTTAGGATCGGGAAGAGTACGACAAACGCTGCTTTTTATATCAAATTATTTTCCACTTTCCTTCCACCAGTTTGTGTGTAATTTTGCCAAAACCTGATAAAGTATGTTAGATAGTATCGAAAGTGCCATTGAGGATATAAAGAGCGGAAAAATAGTTATCGTTGTTGATGATGAGGACAGGGAAAACGAAGGGGATTTTATTATTGCTGCCCGCCATGCCAGTCCTGAAGTCATTAATTTCATGAGCAAGCACGGCCGTGGTCTTATTTGTGCCGCTCTTGTTGAAGACCGCTGTGATGAACTGGGGCTTGAGTTAATGGTGAATAATAATACTGCATTGCATGAAACCGCATTTACTGTTTCTGTTGACCTGTTAGGTCATGGATGCTCTACAGGTATTTCAGCACATGATCGTTCAAAAACAATTCATGCATTGATCAATCCCGAAACAAAGCCTTCTGATCTTGGAAAACCGGGTCATATATTCCCATTGCGTGCAAAAAAGGGTGGGGTATTGAGAAGAGTAGGCCATACCGAAGCCGCCATTGATCTCTCACGTCTTGCAGGTTTTGAACCAGCGGGTGTTTTAGTTGAAATAATGAATGATGATGGCACGATGGCTCGTTTGCCACAATTAATTGAGGTAGCAAAAAAATTCGAATTCAAAATTATTTCTATAAAAGAGCTTATAGAATTCCGAATAAAAAGAGACTCGTTGATTGATGAAGTGGTTAGAGTTGATATGCCGACAAAATATGGCGATTTCAAATTGGTTGCTTTCAAAGAAAAACATAACAGCAATGAGCATCTTGCCTTAATTAAAGGCGAGTGGCAGAAAGATGAACCGGTTATGGTAAGAGTGCATTCATCTTGTTTTACCGGTGATATTCTTGGATCACTTCGCTGTGATTGCGGTGAGCAATTACATGCTGCTATGAAAATGGTGGAGAAAGAAGGCAAAGGTGCGATCCTCTATATGAACCAGGAAGGCCGCGGTATTGGGTTAGTGAATAAATTAAAAGCGTATCGCTTACAGGAACAAGGCTTAGATACGGTAGAAGCAAATCTTCATCTTGGCTTTCAAATGGATCAAAGAGATTATGGTATTGGTGCACAGATGTTGCGCCATCTCGGGATTTGTAAATTGAAACTGATCAGCAATAATCCTAAGAAAAGAGTGGGCCTAATGGGTTATGGTCTCGAGATCGTTGAAAATATTCCTATCGAAATTTCTTCCAATCCGCATAACGAAAAATACTTGTTGACAAAAAGAGATAAACTGGGGCATGAAATAATGGATGATAATGACAAGTAGAAATTCCAAGCCATAATTTCCAATCAGAAATGTTCAAAAGTTGGAATTTGGAATTTGCTTTTTGAGATCTATCAATCAGTTGCCTTCTTTTAGTGGAGTTTCTGACGACGGCGGAGTTGGGGGCAATTTCTTTTTACGTCTGAAAATATCTCCTAACCTGTTAAAGTCTTTACGGTATGATAGGCTGGTTCCATATTTTTTTGATTTGCCGGCACTATTGGAATAACCGGTCAGCAAATCAACGTTCTCTTTATAAAAAATTGATGCCCGGATAGAACCACTTTTATTTATAAGAAATTCAGTTGTGACATTTGTAAGCAGGTCACTGCTAACCTGTGATGTTGATGTGAATGGCACATCATAATTGCCTTCAAAAGTCAGCACAACACGGTTGTTAAATAATGTTTTGCCTACGGAAACACCAAGGCCTGCCGCACCATAACCTATAGTGCTTGTCCCACCAGTAAAAGGTTTTGGATTATAGAGAGAGCCTGAAAAATTTACATACAACCCCGGTATCTTAAGCTTGTTTGATAAAATATTATTCAACACTCTATTTATTTGGCCTGACAGAAAATCTGAAATACTATTTACGAAAAGGTCAACACCAGAATTTATGTTTAATGATGTACCGGCCTCAGTCGGTGCAAAACTGTTAAATACAACAAGAAATGCCACCTGTTTATTTAATTCATTTTCATTATCCAAAATTTCTTTCTGAATAATATAAGAAATAGTAGCATCCGTGTTCGGAGGACTTTCAGGAGGAAAATTAAGTGAGAATGAAATATCTGGTTTGAAAAGATCCCCTCTCAGTTTCGCAACTACGTATACAAAATCTCTGAAGCTAACGCCTTGATATTCGGAGAAATTATTGGTTATAGGAGAAAAATCAACCTTCTTCTGCGTTTTATAAACTGCTTCAATATTTATGATCGGGTGAAAAGGGTCCCCGTTCCATTCAATATAATTATTTGCATTTTTATTTAACTCGAATGGTTTTTTAAAGAAGGATTGAAAACTGAAATTGTAAACGCCGTCATTGATATCAAATCGGCCACGCATGGTCATTTTTTCGGAAGTACCTGAAACGATCCTCAGGTTGCCTTCCCCACGACCACTAATTTCATCATTGGTTAATTCATCAATTACTACTTTCACATTAACTTTTGGGTTACCGGTAATATCCACATCATAAGTAATATTTGTTTCATTGTTGTTAATAGCGGAGTCAGTTAATTCTCTGCCGTATTTTCGTTCAATAAGAAAATCAGCGATCCCGCTTTCTTTTCCAGTTGTATTAGGTAGTGTAATATAAGAGCTATCTTTTTCTGAAGCTTTGCCCACGATCTTTATCCGCATATTTGATTGAGGACCCGTTAATGAAAATGAACCTGTACCTAAAGCATAACCATAAAAGCTGCTGTTATCTTTTCGGGTCGTATTTAGTAAAAGCATAGGTTCATTATCAACTTCTGCTTTTATATTGTACACCAAATCGCGCCATCCATTATGTTTTAGTATTCCATTACTTAATGTTGCAGTATTATGAGTTACGGTATCAATTAATGTAAGCCGGCCAAGATCAAGTTCATTTTCTTTGAATGTGATTTCTGCGTCGCTTAATTTATAATAGCATTGGGTAAAGATCACTTTAAGCCCGACATCCTCGAGTTTCATTTTACCAATATACTTTGCATCTGGTCCGAGACCAATGATCTTTAGTGGCCCTGTTGCGTAACCATCAAGATTTGTAAATAAATTTCCAATGAAACGTTCCGCGATCTTTACAGGATATCGTTCTGTTTTTAAGTTGATCACATCCTGGCCATTTGTGGCAAGATCCTTTAGAAAAAGAGTAAGATCGAAATCAAGTTTTTGATCTGGGTTTATCGTTTTTCCATTTGCTATCAGGTTCCCGGTTTTATTATTATAGAATACATGGGCACTTATTTGACCAATGCTGTCATCGTCAATTCTCAATTGGTCAGTTTGAATATCTGAAGTAACATTAAAAGTTTTAGTGGGGTTTTCAATTATAATATCGCCGGCAAGCAGCCCATCGATCTTATTTGTTTTTACAAGGAATGCAGATACGTCGCCGATATTAAAATTTTTCAGGTCAATTTTAACATCATTCCAATCGCCGGTAGCGGAAGGAACTGTTTTTACCCTGATCTCCTGGTTGCTTTCCTTTAATACAATTTCGCCATGTGACACGTTATTTGATCTCAATTCCAGTTCGCCATTTTCTTCAATTGCCCATCGCTTTCCATTCAATACAAAGTTTGACGTATCAAATTTTATAGCGATCCCGTCATCAAAGGTTCTTACAAGCGCATTTACCGATCCTCCTGAGATATTTCTATTATTACTTTCGGTAATGAATTTTACATTGGTGGAATCATTTCTTGCTAAGAGATCAATTTGAGTAAATGGGAAACTGAGGCTATCGCTAACTTTTAAATGATCAATGGTAGTGGTAAGAGCAAGGTTTTGAAATGTTCCTTTACCAGTAATATTCACATTTTGAAACTCAAATTGCTTATAGGCAAAGGCAGGAACATAGGTAGCCAGTTCAAGTTGATTTTGTTTTGTGTCAAGACGCCCGGTTACCTCTGCATTATTAAATCCCTGGAAAGTTGTATCAAAAAGGTTCAGCAGGTCCGAAACATAATTTGTTTTAATATTAAAAGTAAATGCCTGGTCACGAATTTTTCTTGAAGGCTCTTTGATATAAGCGGGATAATATTTATTCAAAAAAAGTTTAAAAGCTTCCGGAAGGTCTTCCAGTGAAAAATCACCATTGATATTTCCCTCCACTTCAGGTGATTGTACAGATAGATGTTTAGCACCATTAATGTATTCTGAGTTTATAACAAATGAATCAAGTGGGATCGATCTGCCATCCTTGGTAACAGTTGCATTGCGAATGCTTGCATTACCAAGGAAATTGTCAATATTATCACCTGTAAAATTAAAATCCAGTTTGCCGGCAAACGAAAAATTATCTTTTAGCAAATTCAAAGGTTTTAGATTCAAAGTATCTACCTCAGCTAAAAAATTAAACCGGGGGATCTTGCCGCTAAGATCAACAATGCCGTGAAGTGATGCAACAGCATTGGAGTCTTTTATAGAAAAGTCACCATTAAGTATTCTTTTATCAAGTGTTCCTTTTGCTTTTATGTTTTCATAACGGTAGTTATTATAAACAAGGTGTTTGATGTCACCATCCATATCTGCAGAAATTGTATTCCAGTTAAATCCCCGGCCTCTTACCTGCCCGGCAAATGAAATCGTTCCTATTTTCGGATCATTAACAAACACACCAAGTTTGAAATCCTGTGAAGCTATATTTCCTGAATAGAAAGGTTGTTTGCCGTCAGGCAATTTCATATTCAGGTCACTTTTAATAGTGCCAAGATTAGTTCGAATAGTTCCGTAAGTCACAAAGTCTTTAATAAAACCGGTAAAGCTTCCATTAAAATCCAGGTAAGAAAGGCTTTGCAAATTAGGCATGGTAATTTTTCTAATGCTAGGAATAAAGGTTGTTACATCGCCATAAGTTGTACGAAAACTGTTTGCTTTAAAATCAATAAATGTTTTATTGATATCAGGAAGGCCGGTCAAACTTATATCACCACTCAGGTAAGTATTGTTACCAGCTTGTATTGTCATCTCGTTTCCAAAAAGATCATCAACTGTTCCTCTTGCAAGACCACTTATTTTAATTTTTTTATTCCATGTTTTTGCCTCCGGGGCAAAAAAACCAATATCATCACTGTCGATTTCTGCATTTTCAAAGCGGGCCTGCATTCTTATTTTAGTAATGAAGTCATTCATGTCATTGAAATCTTCATACTTCATACTAAAATAATCACGGATAACACTATTGTTGGTTTTGATCTCTAATTTATCAAATGACATTTCATGGGGAGTAAGTTTTGCATCAGCTACCATTGACTTTACCTCAAAGCCGCTTCTTTCCTTTGTGCTTAATTCCAATGAAGTGGTCAATGTATCATTATTAAAGATCAGATTCTTAAAGCTTGCATTAATAGAAGCAAAATCAATATTTCTTCCATCAAAATAATCATCATAGGAACCGCTGATCTCTTGTATGTTTTTAAAATCGCCGTTATTGATATTTAGTTTACCAACATGAACAGACCAACTTTCCGGGTTCCATTTTAATAATGAGTCAATTTTTTGTTCATCGGCAATTTCTTCATTTTCATTTATAACTTTTATAGAACGAGGTCTTTTGCCCGTATAATTTTTAATTAAGAAAACCGGGTCAGAAAAATCAATGGAATTTATTTCTATTTTTTTAGAGTTGAGATCGATTTCATCTGCATCCAGGTCCATGGAAGTTAATCGGAATTGCATGTCTTCACCACGCCATTCATCTTTTTTAAGAAAGATTACATTATTAAACTTGATCTTTTTAAAATCAAGGTCAATTCCTTTCTTATCACTGCCTGAGGAGCTGCCACCAGAAAAATAATCAACGAGATATTGATAATTCCAAACTGAGTCAGTTCTATTCAAATGGATAACCGCATCGCTCAATTCTATATAGTGAAGTATGATCTTGTCTTTAAAAAAAAACCAGTCTGTAACACGTACCTGCATTTTACCCGCAGAAAGCAAAGTGTCTTTTTGCTGGTCTTCGATCATTACTCCCTCCAGGTTCATTTTATTAAAAAGGGAAAAACTTACATGCTTGATACTGATCTTACTTTTTAGCTCTTTTGATAACCTGCTGGTGACTTCGTTGGCGATGATATTTTGCCCCCAATCTGTATTAATAAAGATCGTACCTGCTATAATGAGAAATAGAAG
>Ga0207641_10003555_pt1 | contig 13777 bp, 11 predicted proteins | sample KBSSwiS62_FD_184306 | JGI IMG/M metagenome (GOLD analysis project Ga0207641, IMG submission 184306) | Switchgrass rhizosphere microbial communities from Kellogg Biological Station, Michigan, USA - KBS Switchgrass S6-2 (SPAdes) (version 2) | ecosystem: Host-associated > Plants > Roots >... | reverse complement strand
TCCAGGTCTGAAACGCCAGCAGGCCGACATCCCGCGATAACCATCTTCGTGAGGGGTCCATGATCCCGCAATCATCTTGACAAACGAGTCCTCATAGAAGCTGACATTCGCGTACGGCCGGGTTCGGCCAAGAGCAGGCATAGGCGAACGTCAGCTCAAGGGGCGTGCACGTACAGAAGTACCAGTTTCGTTACGGGCGCCACGCATTTCCTTCCAGCGTGAACACAGTAGCTGCCAGCGAATGATTTCCGAGCAGCGCTCGATGGCCGTCGCGATGCCGGGCATTCGGTGCATTAGGAACAACAGCGCGCCCATGCTGGTCGACGCCATTGCGTCAACCAGGCAGCATCGCGTAGGTGATCTGCTTCGTGACCGGCGGCTGTCCATCGACGGTCAACGTCACGCTGACGATTGACGGCCGCTCCACCGCGATGTGTCGGGCGTTGATCGCAATCATATCCTTCGTCGTGCTCAACCGAGCGACCGAGTCGTCGCTCAGCGAGATGGTGTACCGCTCGGCGTAATTGGCCATGCGCGGTGGCACGTATTCGCAATGCAACGGAGTGGCGCAATACGGCTGCACGCCAGCCACCGGTGACAGTGCGCCCGACCCGCGCAGCACCACGACTGCGTGCACAGTCTGATAGCCCGCGCCGGGAACCGGGACGAGTTCGAAGGTTTCCCTGTGCCAACCGTTCTGATCCAACAGTCGAATGTCATAGGCGGCAGGCGACGCCGGCGGGCTTGTCGACCCGCGGGGAAGGGTGACGCCCACGACGGCAGCGCCCGAGGCGTCGACAGGTGGCGCGTGGGCGATCGATCCCGCGGGCGCCGTCGCACGGTCTGCGGAGTCGGGCGCCGCTGCCCTCGTCGGTGCTTCGCCCGCGTCCGGCCTACCACCGCAGGACGACATTGCCATGATGACGGCCAGGAGCGGAGCGGCCTTCGCCGCTCCGTGCCTGGTCGACCAGTGGCTGACGCAGGTCCTGACGTGACCGGACAGCGGCACACCCATACAGGCAGTCCGGTTGCTGTCGTCCGAGTACCTCTTATTGGTCGGTGTAGAAGAAGTAGTCGGCTGTGTAAGGCACGAACGCCTGGTTGCCGAGGCTTGCAAGCGAGTCACAGCCTTCCTTCGGCGCGAGCCCCCCGGCGGTGTTCAGCCGCTGGACAAAGGTGGTCTTCGTCAGCGTGTCGCCACCGGTGGGTCCGTTTGCGGTCGCAGTCGCCGTGACCTTGAGCCAGGCAACGGCACCTTGTGCGACGAAAGCGGCGTCGGTGGAGGAATCGCCCAGATCGCCTGGAACAGCTGGATCGGCCGGCCGCACCTTGCCCCGGACGGTGCTGCTGTCGCGCGAGTGCTGCCACGTGACGCGGATCGGGCCAGCGGCGACCACCGCCGGATTCGTATTGATCTCGGAAGGGCTGGGGCTGAAGAAGTGGCTGGTGAGTTGCTTGAAATCGTCGCTGAAGAGCGTGGCTTGCGGCGTGAAGAGCGCGTAGGCAACACCGGAGGAGGACGACGTTGAGCGTGCGCAGACGTAGTTCTGGGTGCCGACGCCGTGACCCACGAGGAAGGCGTGGTTCCCCGCTGGCACCTTGATGTTGTCGGGCACGTTTCCTACTTGAATCGGCTCGGCCGATCCGGTCTTGACGGTTTGAGCGTCGGCTCCGGAAACTCCGATCGTTGCGAGCAGCAGGACTGCGGCGGTAGCGCGGGGAAAATTCATTTCAATTCCTTCAGATGTCGGCAGAGACGTAAGGCGGCACAACACGTGCCGTTGGTGGCGGGGCCCTGTCGACCCTCATCAGCAATACCGCCGCTCCGATGAAGAAATTCCCTCCCGCATCAATACCACCGCGTCAGCCACTGGCATCGACAAGCCTCGGGAATAACAACGGCAGCCCGCCGGTCTGGAGACAGGTGCAACGACGCTGGCGCGGAGAACCAATCGCGGAATCCAAGGCGCACGCGGCCTCGAAGACGAGTTCTTCAGCCTGCTTGTCAATCGCATGGCGTGACCTGGCCAATCTATTCGCCTTTCTGTGGGCGCCTGCCGTCATCTGCGGCTTGCGGATGCAGTACTTCATGGTCGCCGGTTCGAGGACCCGATGAGTCCATTCAGCCCGCGAGCCGGCGCCGAGCGTGCCGCGCCGGAACTGCGCTTCTTTCGTCAAGCCACAACGGCGCGATCGACCGTTGGCGTGGCGAACTCGGAACCCACGACCGTGCGGGCGAAGAAGTAGTGATTGCGACCCGCTTCGCTCAGTGCGTCGAGGTCCACATGGCCGTCGACATCACAAGGGAACGCGTACCCAGCGCCGGGCTTGAACAGCGACCGGAATCTCAATTCGAATTTCGGCGCCTGTCGGTCTCGATCTGTCGTTTGCTTCATGATTCGTTCCAGGGTCTGGCCCCCTTTGACCAGGGGCCGGCTGAAAGAGGCCGCGCTGAGTGGGGTCGCGACGCCTCAGAAAGAGTACTGCGCGGCGGCCTGCAGGCGATTGAGCGTGCCCGACTCGCCGTTCTGGGTTTCTCGACGGGCGTGGATGTACTCGAGCCCGAGGTTCGTCTGGGCCACGGGGCTCCAGATGACGTTGAGATGTGCCGATTGCGAATCCCTGTTGACGCTACCTGCGGTCCCTTCCGGATTGCTTGAGCCGAGCTCGGACAGGGCCAGCGTCGAACGAAGGTTCGGGCTCCAGAAATGCCGGTAGGCGAGCGTCGCGAGCCATTGTTTCGGCAGCAGGATGTGCCCGTTGGCGTCGAGCAGGGCGTCGGTGAAGAAGCCGATCGAGTAGCGGCCGATGCCGTTCCCGTAGTAGGCCGAAAAGCGCAGGTCGTCGCTGCGCAGGAACGGAACGACGCCATTCACACCGAGCGCCGAGCCGAACTTCTGGTCCTGGCTCGCCGGAGCGCTCGCGGAGTCGACGCGGAGCTGGCGTGCCACGCCGGCGATCGAGTACTTGCCGAATCCCGTGTTGAAACTGACGATGCCGGCCAGGTCGGGCAGCCTGTCGTCGTCGGCGCGGAACTGCGTGCCGTTGGGCAAGGTCGCTACCGTTTCCGGATTCTCGAGCGCGATCGACCACTGCCCGCTCGTGAAGGGCTGGGTCCAGCGCAACTGCGCCTGGCGCGCGAAGATCCTTCCGACCGGGCCGCCGAAATCGACGGTCTCGGGGTAGGCGTCGACGTCGGAAAAGGTCGTCCACGTCTGCCCGGCAAGCAAGCCACCGAGAGTTCCGTAGGCATGGCGCACGCGCAGGCCGTTCGAGTTGGAGACGCTTTCGTTTCCGGCGGCACCGTAGAAATCGCCCTCCACATAGGAGGTCAAAGCACCCCATGAAGTGGGCGTGCTCGTTCCTGCAAATAGCCTGGATTGGCGAGCGCCGAACTTGACCTGGTTGCGCTCATTTGCCTTGGCATTGGGCCCGACCGGAATGTTGCCGGCTTCCAGCTCCAGGTCGGCGGTGCTGCCGACGCCTGCGCTCGGATTGCTGAACACCGCGTCGAACTTGGCGTATCCGCCAAACGTCACCGAGGTGTCGGAGCCGGGCAGCCTGAACGAGCCCTTGGTCGCTCCGGCGGTCACCGCAACGGCCGGTGGCGCGGCCGGCGGCGCCGACTCGGCAGCACGTTGCTTTTGTTCCAGGTCGCCAATCTTCTGGACAAGCAGGTCGACCTGTGCCTTCAGTTCCTGCACCGGGTCGGCTCGCGCATCGGAGGCCGCGCCGCACAACGCCGCCGCGATTGCGAGGCACGATGTCCCGGTCTTCGTGATCTTTTGATTCATGGATAGTCTTTACGTGTAGTGGCTGGTCGGAGATCGGGGCACTGGGCTCCGCGTTTCAAATCAGGCTCGCGCCCCCAGATTGCCAAACCGCCAATGCACAGGAAAAATTCCGGACCATGTCTTGAGCCTTCGATACGCGGTGAATTGGCCGAGTCGGGGAATGAAACGCGTGCCGCGCCGGTACGCATGCGCACGATCGCGCGGCCGCAATTCATTCCCGATTCAGCAATCGCGTGAGGCCGGTCTCTCGATCAGTGCACGAGCGTGCTCGCGGCCGATACCGTCGAGTCCTGCGCCTTGCTGGCGTACACCGCGCGGGCCTTGGTATAGCGCTGCGGAAACTCTTCGTTGAGCTTCGTCATGCCTTCGCCGGCGGCATACATGTCGCCGTTGCGGATGGCCTCGCGGGTTTCGGCGTTGACCTGGTCGCGGGTCTTCGTCGACGCGACGGCGACGACCGCGGGATAGCGCTGCGGAAACTCCTCGTTGAGCTTGAGCCCGAGCTCGCCGCTGGCCATCATGTCGCCGGTGCGGATCGCTTCGGCCAGCTCGGCCTTCACCTGCGCACGCGATACCGCGACGGCGACCGCCCCGTGGGGATAGCGCTGCGGGTACAGATCGTTGAGCTTGAGGCCCGCGTCGCCAGCGGGAATGACGTCTCCGGTGCGGACCGCTTCGGCGTATTCGGCCTTGACTTGCTCACGGGTCTTTTCGGACTGAGCCTGTGCAGCGGTGCCGATCGCTGCGAGCAGCAACAGCGAAACGGTGGTGCGGGCGAAGTTCATTTCGATTCCTCTGGATGGTGGAGTTGCAGTGAGACGGCACGACGTGTGCCGCTGGCGTCGGGCCTGTTGGCCTCGTATGTCAAACCGGTGCAGCTATCCGGAAATTCCAAGGAGCTCAATGCCAACGACATTTCCAGTGCTTCCAGTCGGCTGAGGAATAACGGCCTTCCCCATTCGGTCTTCCACAGACAGCGAGGTCAAGAAGAGCACGAAGGAACGGTTGATGGATTCCAGGTTGGAATTGCAGCTCTTGAGTCGCTTCGTGGATGAGGCGCTGGAGATGCGTCGGCAGCTCGAGATGCAGGCGCGCCTCGAGCAGGACCTGTGCTGCGCGCGGAAGTCCAAGCCCTTCGCCGCCGGAACGGAAGCCGGGCCGGTCAGGCGATCGTCGTGTCGGCCAGCGCCAACGCGCCGAGGCTTCCTATGACCGAGACGCTTGTGACGCCGAGCATCCTCGGTAGCTGATCCGCCCGCACTTTCAGGGGACCGGGGCCGGCGCCGACGCCTGCGACCGGCTGCGAATACGCCGTCGACGCGCGGTGTGAAAGGTCACGTTGCCTTCCACCTTTTGAACGATCTGGTGGATGTGTCCGTTTGGCACGGTGACGGAGCCGAATCGGCGCAACTGGCCCATGAGCTGATCCGCGTCGGAAGTGCCCCAGCCCCACGGCTCGTAGATGGTCCACAGCGGCATGTGGGCGAAGACCACGATCGGCCTGCTGGAGGAGCGGGACTTGAGATCGGCCGCCACCCAGGCGAGTTGTTCCGGCCCCAGGATGCCCAGACCACCGTCCTTGAACTGCAGCACGTTGGTCAGCGCGATGAAGTGAACGCCGGCGTGGTCGAAGCTGTAGTCGCCCGTGTTGTTGGACGCCTTGCCGAACCGGTTGAAGTATTCGGTCACGGTCGAGTCTGCGGTGTCGTGCTCGCCTGGCACCGTGTGCAGTTCCGTGACGCGCAATTGCCCGAACATCTGCTGGCCAGGTCGAATTCCGCGGGCTTCGACAGATGCGCAATATCGCCGGTGTGGGTGATCAGACGCGGGCTGCTCCGCCATCCCGTTGACGAGCTCGACCGTCTTCGCCAGAGTCCCGTTGACGTCGGGATTGGCATCCTTGGCGAAGCCGATATGGGTGTTGCTGATCTGCAGGAAGAGCGGACCTGCCGAGCTTGGCGACATTCAGCTTGTCATCGGCGGCCGGGCCAGATTCACAGGGATGAATGTGCCGCCTGCCATGACAAACAGGGTGCCGGCCCCACCATAGGCCATGCACTTCAAGGCGTTGGGACGAGACAAGTTCGACCGATCGTTTGACATGACGGACTCCGGTCAAGAGTGATGACTCCGGGTCGATCAGTTCCATTCCCGGATTCGCAGACTTTCGCGGCGCAACGAACTGCGGCTTCGGGTGCGACGCCCGGGCGGGCACCGAAAGATTTGCGATGCGCGGCAAATCCCCACTCGTCCGATGGGATTTGGAATAGAACCGCGGAGCCGCGGGTCAACAAGGAACAGGAGGATCTGCGATGGGCGATGACGAGAACCGCAAGCGCTTCGAGTCGCTGGCCATGCCCCATCTCGATGCAGCCTACAACCTGGCGCGATGGCTGACGCGCAACGACGATGACGCCCAGGATGTTGTGCAGGAATCTTTCATGCGCGCCATGCGCTATATGGGCGGCTTCCGCGGCGACAGTGCCCGTGCCTGGCTGCTGCAAATCGTCCGGCACACCTGCTATTCGTGGCTCAAGGAAAATCGACCTGTGCAAAAGGTAGCCCTCGACGACGTCGACGATGCCTGGCAGGAGATCGCCGCGCCCGCCACCGACGAACCGCATTCCATGGCGATGCGCAAGGCCGATCGCCTGCAGATCAACGAGGCGATCGCCGCGCTTCCTGTCCCTTTCCGCGAGGTGCTGGTGCTGCGTGAGCTCGAAGACCTCTCCTACATCGACATCGCACGAATCGCCGACATCCCCGTGGGCACCGTGATGTCGCGGCTGGCCCGCGCCCGCGGTCTGATGCGAGAGGCACTGATGCCGACCGCGCGCCCCACGCTGCGCACGGTCCCGCGTTCCACGCATGTCGGGGGAAAGCAATGAACACCCCAATCGAATCTCGGCAAATCAACGCCTTCGTCGACGGCGAGCTGGACCTGGCGAGCCAGCTCGAGATGGAGGAGCGGCTGCGCCGGGACGGCCCGCTGCGCGAACAGGTCAACGGGTTGCGCCAATTGCGGGAGACCATTCGTGAGGGCGCCGACTACCATGTATCGCCCGCTGCATTGCGCAAGCGCATGGCGAGCTCGGTCGCGCCGCAGCGCCCGCCCGCCCGCCCGCCGGCTACGGCGGCCGTGGCTGCGGCCGTGCAGCGCTGGTTCGGGTGGCGTCCGATGACCACTTCGTTCGGGCTCGTGGCCGTGCTGGCCGTGACACTGAATCTGGCGTGGTTGCCGTCGTCGCGGGACGGGCGCCTGCTCGACGATGTCGTCGCCAGCCATGTGCGCTCGACGCTCGGACAGCATCTGGTTGACGTGGCGTCCTCCGACCATCACACCGTCAAGCCGTGGCTTTCCTCCAAGCTCGATTTCTCGCCGCCGGTGACTGAGCTGCAGATTCCCGGCTCGGTGTTTCTCGGCGGGCGGGTCGACTATCTGGATGGACACCCAGTCGCTGCGCTGGTGTACCGGCAAGGCGAGCACGTCGTCAATTCGTTCGTCTGGCCAGGCACGGCGAAAGACAGCAAGGCGGAGTTTTCCGAGGAGCGTGGTTTCCAGACGGCCCACTGGTCGCACAGCGGCATGACGCATTGGGTGATTTCTGACGTGAACCGCAGCGAGTTCAAGACCGTCATCGGCGCCATCCAGTCGGCTGAGGGCGATCGCTAGGATCGGGAGGAGCTCGTTCTCCCTCTTTCCGGGCAACGCGTTCGAGGCGGCCTGTGCTCCGCAGAATGCCGGCCGGCGTGACACCTGACTTCACCACTGCGGCGCTTTCCGTCATCAGCTTGGCGGCCCGTGCAGTTCCTACGAAGCGCCGGGGTCGATCAAAGCGAGTACTCGTGGTGCAAGCCTATGCTCCGCAGAAATGCCTTCCGGCCTGCGTGGCTGTGCTCCGCAAATATTCCATCCGCTGGGCCTAGCGGTAACTACGGGCTCCGGCCGATCGCCGTGGCACCATGAGCGCATGGTCAGCCTCCTGAAGATCGCAAGGCTCCTCGTCGAGGACGCCTGCCGGTGGGTGTTACTGCTGTTTCGGTCTGCCGAGGCCCTGCGCTCCGAGAATCTCTTCCTGCGCCGGCAGCTGGCTCTCTACATCGAGCGCGGTGTGCGACCGCGCCGAGTCGACCCTGCAACTCGCACCAGCTTGGCGCTACTGGCAAGGCTCCTCGATTGGCGTGACGCGCTGGTGGTCGTGCAGCCGGCGACGATGATCCGCTGGCACCGCGCCGGCTGGAGATTGCTCTGGCGAATGAAGTCCCGGGCCGGTCGACCAGCGATCCCGATAGAACTGCGCGAGCTGATCTGCAGGATGGCCCGGGAGAACGTGCTGTGGGGCGAAGAGCGGATCGCCAACGAACTGCTGCGCAAGCTGGGGGTTCGGATCTCGCCACGAACCGTGCGCAAGTACTTGCCGAAGCGACCTCCGGGCGACCTGCGCTGGTCGACGTTCCTGAGGAATCAGGCCACGGCCATCTTCGCGTGCGACTTCTTCGTCGCCGTCACGGCGACGTTTCGGATGCTGTACGTGTTCGTCGTCATCGAGCACGGCACGCGCCGCCTGGCGCACTTGAACGTGACGACACACCCGAGTGCGGCCTGGACGCTGCAGCAGCTCCGAGCAGTGATCGGAGACGCTGGCGATCACAAATACCTGATCCATGACCGGGACAGCATCTTCGCGCGGCACCTGGACGATTCGATCCGGGCGTTGGGCCTCGCGGTGCTGCGCTCCCCGTTCTCGAGCCCCAAGGCGAATGCGATCTGCGAGCGGGTCATTGGCACGATCCGGCGCGAGTGTCTCGACTGGATGATCCCGATGTCGGAAGGCGCACCTGCGTTCGATTCTGCGCGAGTGGACTGCTCACTACAACGGCGAGCGTCCGCACAGCGCACTGGGTTCCGGTGTACCGGGCCCGCCCGCAGGATCTGCACGCGCCTCGAGGCCCGAATCTCGACGTCCATGGACGCCGGGTGCGCTCGTGCGGGCGAAATCCGTGCTGGGCGGCTTGCACCACGAGTACTCGCTTTCGGGGACGCCGGCATTCCTGTAAAGGAGCTGGGGGGCCTCATCTCCGATGACGAGCGGCGGCCGGATGGAGTTTTTGCGGGGCACAGCGCTCGTGCGGGCGAAATCCGTGCTGGGCGGCTTGCACAACGAGTATTCCGTCTAGAGACTTCTTTCGACAGCGTCCGTGTGCCCATTCAGCTCTGGCGCTCCGAACGCGGCGGTGACGGCGTAACGGCCGATAGCGTTGCCGGGTCGCCGAGGAGTTGCCGCGCCGACCTGATTTCCGCACGGTGCCGAACGCTCAGCACTTTTCGTTCTTGCCTCTCTGCCCGGACGATATGGCTCGACGCGCGCGCGAGCTTTGCATCGATCCGCCGGAGTTCGACCGCGAGGCGTTCCACAAGGAATTCAACATCCAGGTGCTGGAGTTCTTTCGAAAGGCCCTCGATTGACGTGGACGCGGTCCTCACATCTCCGTCGCGTAGCGCAGCAACCGCGTGCCCTTTCCGGTACGAGTCGACCGATGCCCGTGAATTACTTCCTTTTCGCGTCGCTCTTGATGTCGAGCTTGAACCTGACGAGGTCGATGTCGTAGATCTGCCAATCGCCGCCACGCAGTTCGATGTTCTCCACCTGGCTGTCGGGAACCGGGAAGCCCTTGGGTTTCGTATGCCAGCCGATCGTCCAGCGTCTGGGCTTGCGGCTTCCCTTCTCGGCACCCGCCGCGCCTTCCGCTGCTTCGAGCTCGTAGACCGCCTTTTGCACCGATTCGACCTTGGCCCAGCTCGCGCAGACGACGGTCGTGCCGGGCGCGATCTCCGCGGGCGGGGTCGGTTCGAAGCGGCCGGGAGCGGCCGAGGATTGCACGAGGCGCAGCTTGTACCGCGTCGTGTTCTCGATCGAGATCCGCGTCTTCAGCTCCTGGTTCTCCTTCGTCCACTTGCCCGAGAGCGAAAAGATCGCACCACCTTTCTCCGACCTGCCAGCCGCCCCCAGCCCATCCGTGCCGCGATCGAGGTTGCAAACGGCAATCATTCCACTGCCTTGCGGAAGATCGAACTGCGGCATCCATTTGGGCGTGTCTTTGTCCCCCGTCTCGGCTTCGCTCGCAAGGATCGAATACATCAGGCCGAAGTGGATGTCGCTGTCGCGCTTGCCCCTCACCGTGAAGGCGAGGCTTTGCCCGGGCTTGATCACTTCGGGCGGCTTCCCTTCGAAAGCCAGGGCCATCTTGTCGGCGCCAAAGTAACGCAGCACCATGTTCGAATCGTTGGTGAAGGTGATCGGGATGCGCAGCTCCGCGCCCGCCCCTGGCTGCTGCGCCGATGCCACGGTCTTGCCGGAGAGCACGAAACTGACCGCGTCGGTGCCGGCGTTCTCGCTGCTCTTCAGGCCCACGATGTCGGGCACGACATCGCTGCCCGCAACCATCACCGTCGTTCCAGCAGGGACGGTGAAGTGGGCGTCCACATCGGCGTGTTGGCGTCGGCCTTGGCGTCGGACTTCGCCACGATCGAATACATCAGGCCAAAGGCGATCTCGTCCGCGCCCTTGGCGACGATCGCGAAGCTCGCGCTGGCGCCGGGCTTCAGCGTGTCGGGAGGCTTCTGTTCGAAAGTCACCTTCATCTTGTCGGCACCCCAGTACTTCAGGTGCTGGTCGGACTGATTGATGAAGGTGATGTCGATGCGACGCTGCCCCGCGGCCGGGCTCGCCGACGACCCTGGCTGTGTCGCCGCCGCGCTCGTCCCGGCGAGCATGAAAGCGACGGAGCCCTTACCCCCTGCTGCAGATGGCGAGAAACCCTTCAACTCGGGATCGAGCGTCGAGTCCGGCTTTTGCGGCTGGCCCGCCTTTGCCGGCGGGCTCCAGCTCATCTTCCAGGACACGAGCTGGTCAGGGCTCACGACCGGTCCCTCTGCCACCTGGAGCTCGTAGACGAGGGTTCCGCCCTTGGCGCCGGTGTCGACCGCGGCGAAAGCACTCTTCTTCTTCGGCGCGATCTCCGCGGGCGGCGCCGGATCGAAGTGACCGCCGTCGTTCCCGGCCTCGACGAGACGCAGCGTCCGGTCGCTCTGGTTGTCGATGGTGAGGTCGAGATGCTTCGTCACCGCGGCCCCGGGCGTCTTTGCCGCAGTCGCGCCGACCAGCTTGTAGACGATGCTGTCGGCGCCTGCGGCGGCAAACGCGGAGAAGCCGTTTAATTCGGGAGCCAGCGTCGAGTCGGGTTGCGGCGCCTGGCCTGGCTGCGCCGGCGGCGCCCAGCTCATGGTCCAGCCGACGAGTTGCTCGGGGCTCACGATCGGCCCTGCGGTCACCTCGAGCTCGTAGAGAAGGGTCCCGCCCTTGGCACCGGAGCCGAGCGACGCGAAGTTCGCGCGCTTCTTCGGTGCGATCTTCGCGGGCGGCGGCGGGTCGAAGCGGCCGCCGTCGTTGTCGGCACTGACGAGGCGAAGAGGGCGGTCGCTCTGGTTGTCGATGGCTAGGCCGAGCCGCGTCGCCGCTGCCGGCGTGGCTTGGAGCTTGCCGGAGAGCTTGAAGAGGATCTTGCCCTTGCCGTCGCTGGTCTTCGCCCCTTTGAGACCGGAGGCTTCTCCGATGTCCGACGAACCGTCCAGCTTTCCGCCGGGCTCGATGCGGCACTGGATCTGCCATGTCGGCGCATCCTTCGGAACGTTCGCCAGGCCCGCCGGAACCGCGGCGTAGAGCAGCACGTCGCTAGTGACTTCAGGCATAAAGAACTCGAGCGTCACCTTCCGTCCGGGAGCGAGCGCACTCGGAATGACGCCGTCGAAGCTCAGTCTGGTGAGGTATTCCTCGACAAGCAGCAAGCTGGCATCGCTCGCGTTCTCGATCGTGAGCTCGACCGCCGCTGTCTTGTCGTCGCCGGCATCGGCCTTCCCCTCGGAACGTGCCGGGAGCGCGTCGGCGGCCGCGGTGGACGCGCCCTGGCCGGCCGAGACCTCGAAGTCGTACTCCGGACTCGTCTCGCGAATGCCTGCAGCCTCGATGTAGAGGACATACATCCCGAGGACGTCGGGCGCCGTCAGCTTCACCTCGTTCGCGCCCTTGTTGCGAAACGGGGCGCTGGGCAACGCCGTGCCCTTCGGGCCGCTCCCCTTGGCCGCGACGACCACGCGAGTGTTTTGCCAGCGCTTGTTGTTGAGGCTCCAGCGGGCGGGGGTCCGCACCTTGAAGATCATCGACTGCCCCGGCGCGACCCTCGCCGGCACGCCTTCGAAGACGAACCTTGCGCTCCCCTTGTCGTCGCCGAACGGTATGTCCTTGGTGACGATGTGCTCGCCAGGTGCCTCGTCAGGCTTCGTTCCGGGCGGCGGAACACTCGTGTCCGGCCGCGTGACCTCGCCGGCCGTCTTGCCGATCGCCAGCTCGATCAGTTTGACGAAGCCCTTCTCCAGACCCTTGCTGGCCAATTCGTCGAGCGCGGCGTGCAGCCCTGTTTTGAAGTCCTGCTTGGAGACGAAGGGCTCGATCCTGGCCAGCCCGTCGCGCAGCACCGCGACGAGCGGATCGCGGCGCTGCTTCTCGCCGATCCGCGCAACGACCGCCGCGAGCTGCTCGGCACCCTTGAGCTGGGTCTTCTCGAAGGCGGCTTTCGCGTTGGCGATCTCGGCGTCGCTCGGCTCGTTGGACTTGCGGGTGCTGCCGCCGTCCGAATCCTTGGGCCGCAGGTTCGGGGGCAGGCCACCAGTGCCAACCGGGTCCGGCCGCATCCGCAGGTTGGTCGGCACGGAGCCTCCTGGCGGCTGCGACGTGCCGCTGTCCTGCGCCGGCTGGCGGCGAGCGGGCAGTTCGTCCCGCGGCTCGACGCTGGGAGCGCGGATCGGACCGGTGGGCTGCCTAGGCCCCGACGGCGCCTGTGCCGGGAGTCCACGGGCCGGCACTGGAAGGCCCAGGGCAGCTAGAAGGGAAGCAGTCATGTCGCACGTCCTGACTTAAGAACCCTGCTTACTAAAGCGGATTCGCCCCGCGAAAGCCGACTTCCAAGTCGCCGGTCGGTACAAAGAAGGTGTGGACGCCCGGCGAGGACAGGTCGTTCAAACGCACTTTCTTAAGATGCTGGGCGACACGGGGTGGCTGGCGTGTCGCCTCAAGAGGGAATGTTACTCAGGGAGCGGTTGTCGTCTCATCGCCCGTTTTGAGGTCCATTCATTGGTGGTCAGAAGATAGGGTCAAACTCATCCCGTTTACACAGTCACCTTGGGAGCGCCAACTCTCTCTTGCCAAGCTGGACGGAAGGGACTTGAGCAAAGGTATTGCGCAAGCGGCCAAGTGCTCAATGCAGGACTGACGCTGCGGTAGTTTGCGCAATGTTTCGCCCCTCCTTTCTTTCGCTTCCTTGTTTGCTGGGAGCAAGGAGTCGTGCCGGCATTTGAAACAATGCCACCTTCAAGGAGACTAGACCATGTGGACTCGATATCTGGCTCTCTGCTTCGCTCTCGTTATTTGTCCGTCTCTTGCCCGAGCCACATCGGATACCGTATTCAACGAGACCGGCAGTGGGTACGTCTTCGCATGCGGCTCGTTCGGGTGCGGCGACCTCGATGCCTTGCTGTTCAGGACAGGCCCGGATCCATTTGATCCAGCCAATGGGTTGTTGGCGCTGATCTATTCCTACCCCCCGATATATGCGGCCCCAGCGGCCGGCGACCTTCTGATCCACGACGGAAAGGGCATGCTCACCGACGTCGTGAGGTTCTCGGGCAAAGACATTGTCTTTTACTCGCGTCTGGGTGGTAGCGAACTGGCCGATGTGGGCCTCCCCACGACATTCATGTCAAATTTCGTGGATCTAACGGCCAGCGGACCGGGGCTTATTTGTGGTCCGAATGAGGTGGAACCCGGCTATGGTGCAGGCTTCCAAGGCTCAGGCAATATAGCCAGTATATTTTTTATCACTATTTCCGCTGTCCCCGAGCCGGCCTCGGTCCTGCTAATGGCTGTAGG
>Ga0207641_10003552_pt1 | contig 13782 bp, 8 predicted proteins | sample KBSSwiS62_FD_184306 | JGI IMG/M metagenome (GOLD analysis project Ga0207641, IMG submission 184306) | Switchgrass rhizosphere microbial communities from Kellogg Biological Station, Michigan, USA - KBS Switchgrass S6-2 (SPAdes) (version 2) | ecosystem: Host-associated > Plants > Roots >... | reverse complement strand
TCATGGTCTGACCAGCGCGCGTGCCGGGGAGTTCCCACGCCAGCCATCGCAGCCGACGAGCGGCGCTACGGGACGGCGAGCGCGCGCCGCGCCTGCCGGGCCGTCCAGCCGCCGAGCGCGCACGCCGCGAGCGCTGCGGTGAGCACGATGACCGCGACCGGCAGCGCCGTGCCCACGGTCAGCGCCGCGACCGCGCTCGACGCCACCGCCGACATCCCGAACTGCAGCGCGCCGAGCCAGGCCGCCGCGTTGCCGGCCTGATTGCCCTGGCCATCGAGCGCGAGCGCGACGGCGTTGGGCAGCACGAAGCCCAGGCTCGCGAGCAGCACGAAGCAGCCGAGCTCGGTCGCGATCGCCCCGAGCCCGGCGAGCGCACTCCCGGTCAGCAGCGCGCCGGCGAGCGCCAGGCTGGCGATCCCGACGGTCAAGAGCTCGCGCGGCCCGTACGCGCGCAGGAGCCGCGCGTTGAGCTGCGACATCGCGATGTAGCCGGCGGCGTTGCAGCCAAACAGCCAGCTGAACCGCGCCGGCGCGACGCCGTGGATCGCCAGGAAGATCACCGGCGCGCCGCTGATGTACGCGAACAGCGCGGCCGAGGCCAGCGCGGCGATCAGCGCGAAGCCGACGAACTCGCGATCGCCGATCAGCGCGCGCAGCGCCGCGGTGAGCGAGCCGGCACGCGCCGGCGCCGCGGTCTCGGGCAGCACGCGGCGCACGACGAAATACGCGATGGCCGAGATCCCGGCGAGCGCGCCGAAGATCGATCGCCAGCCGACGGTGCGGAGCAGCGCGGCGCCGACCAGCGGCGCGATGATCGGAGCCGCCCCCATGACCAGCACGATCCGCGAGTTGATGCGGGCGGCCTCGGCGCCGCGGTACAGATCGCGCACCACCGCGCGCGCCGTCACGGTGCACGCCGCGCCGCCCAGCGCCTGCACGCCGCGCGCTGCGATCAACGCCGCGAGGCTTCCGGCCAGCGCAGCCGCGATCGAGCCAGTGAGGAACACCGCGAGCCCGGCCTGCAACGGCCGGCGCCGGCCGACGCGATCGGCGATCGGCCCGATGACGAGCTGTCCCACCGCGAGGCCGAGGAAGTAGATCGCCAGCGTCCAGTCGACCTGGTCGGGGCGGGTGTGCAGATCGCGCGCGATCGCCGAGAACGCCGGCAAGTAGGCATCGATCGCGAGCGGCCCGAACGCGGTCAGCGCGCCGAGCACGAGGATCAGCGCGGCCTCCGAGCGCGCGGCGCTCGCCGGGCGAGGCCGCCCTCCCTCGGATGGCAAAGATACATCTGGCATGTCGGGCCCAACCTAAGCCGGAGCGCGTGCGCTGGGTAGCGAAATGATCTGGACACGATTGTATTGTTCACTGCAACAATCTGCGGCGATGCAGCTGCCTTCGATCGACGCGCTCCAGGGCTTTGTCGCTGCGGCGCAGACCCTGAATTTCCGGCGCGCGGCGCGCCAGATCGCGCTCACGCCGGCCGCGCTCGGCCGCCGCATCCAGGTTCTCGAGGAGCTGTGCGGCAGGCCGCTGTTCCAGCGGACCACGCGCCAGGTCGCGCTCACCGAGGCCGGCCGCCAGCTGTTGCCCCGCGCCCGCGAGGCGCTCGCTGCCGTGGAGGGCTGCATCGCCGCCGCGCGCGGCGCCGCGCATCCGGTGCAGATCGATCTCGTCATCGGCACGCGGCCCGATCTCGGCCTGAGCTGGATGTTTCCGCAGGTCGAGCGGCTCGCCGCCGACCTGCCGCACGTGACGGTCCACCTGTTCTTCGGCGCGACCGATGATCTGTTTGCCCGGCTGCGCACGCGCGAGATCGATTGCGCCGTCACGTCAGCGCGGTTCACCGACCCCGAGCTCGACGCGATCGCGCTGCACCGCGAGGATCTGGTGTTCGTCGCCGCGCCCGCGCTGCTGCGCAAGGCCCCGCTCGCTCGCCCCGAGCACGCCCGGCGCCACACGCTCGTCGACGTCTCGGCCGATCTGCCGCTGTTCCGGTACTGGCGCGACGCCGACGGCGGCGGCGATCTGCCGTTCGCGCGCGTGGTCCGGTTCAACAGCCTGACCGCGATCCTGGAGACCGTGCTCGCCGGGCGCGGCGTCGCCGTCCTGCCCCGCTACGTCGTCGCCCAGGCGCTCGCGCGCGGCCGGCTGCGCCGGGTGTTCCCGCGCGTCGCGCTGCTCCACGACTATTTCCGGCTGGTGTTTCGCCGCACCGACGATCGCGCCAGCACGTACCGCGCGCTCGCCGCGCTGCTGAAGCAGCAGCCGCTGACGTGATCGATCACACCGCCAGTGCGGTGCGCTCGCGACGGCCCGAGCAGCGCTGCGTGCGGCGTGACCGCGCGCGGCAAGCACCGCCGACTCCGACGAAAACATCGTTCAGGCGGCGTTGCTCCGGCGCATCCCGCGCGCGCCGCCGTTCCGGCGCAGCGCTGCCGCGCTTGACTCCAGGAGTCCGTGCCTCTAGGGTCTGCGCCGCACGATGACCGGGCGGCGGTTCGAGGTGGCGATTCACCAGGCGGGTGGCACCAGCACGGTGGCGCCCGCGATCGCGCGATCGGCGTGCGTGCAGCCTGGGGAGGCTATTCATGTCGTTTCATGGGGTTCGCTCGACCATCGTGGTCGCGCTGGTGGCGCTCGTCGGTGCCGGTGCTTGTGCAGAGGATTTCGGAGACACGTCGACAGGCGAGCCGGGGTCACGCCCACCCGTCGAAAACCGCGCGCCGGTGCTGAGCAAGAAGCCGAGCGCGGTCGCTGCACCGTATGTCCCGGTCACCCTCGATCTGCTGGACGGGGCCCGCGATCCAGACGGCGACGCGCTGAGCGTCACGTTTGCGTATCAAAGCGACTTCAGCTTGAGCTTGCTATTTGCCGACGTCGATCTTCAGCCCGATCGGCGAACCGTCAAGGTGACGCCAAGGGGCGACGCCGGCACCGTCTACATCACGTATACCGTCGATGATGGCAACTTCCACCGCGTCGACGGATCCGCGACGGTGACGATCGGCCATGCGCCGATGGCATTCGATGCCAGCGTGGTTACAACCGTGAATTCGCCGTCCCAGATCGTCCTCCAGGGCAGTGATCCCGACGGCGGCGCGGTCACGTTTGCCGTCGCGAGCCAGCCGTCGTTTGGCGCGTTGACCGGGACGCGCCCGAACCTGACGTACACACCGGCGACCGGATATGTCGGCTCGGACTCCTTCACCTTCACGGTCAGCGACGGCCAGTTCACGTCGACCAGCGCCCGGGTGTCCATCACCGTCGCTGCTCTGAATCACGGCCCCACCGCGGATCCACAATCGGTCAAGACGGATCAGGACACGAGTATCACCATCACGCTGAGCGGAAGCGATCCCGACTTCGATTCGCTGAATTTCTTTGTGTCGGCGCTCCCCGCGCACGGCTGGCTGTCGAGCTTCGGCTCGAACGTGTTCTACACACCGAGCGCCGGCTATCACGGCCCGGATAGCTTCACGTTCTTCGTGAGCGATGGCCGCACGAACTCGGGGACCGTCACCGTGTCGATCGACGTGCTGTTCGTCAATCACGCCCCGGCAGCATTCGATGGCTCCTTCTCCCTCAACGAGGACTCGTCTCGGATCTTCTCGTTATCGGCTTCGGACCAGGACGGCGATCGACTGACCTACACCATCGATCCGCCGAAGCACGGCGCGCTGGCCGGCGCGGCACCCAACCTGACGTACACCCCCGAGGCCAACTTCAGCGGAACCGACTCCTTCACGTACGTCGCGTCCGACGGCACCGCGAGCTCGAGACGCGCGACCGTCACGCTGTCGGTCGCGGCGGTGAACGACGCGCCGACCGCCATCGCCGACACGGTCACCACCGCCGAGGACAGCTCGATCGCGATCACGCTGCGCGGCAGCGATATCGACAGCTCGTCCCTGTCGTTCTCGATCATCTCGTTTCCCCTCGACGGCACGCTGACCGGGAGCGGCGCGAACCGGATGTACACACCGGCGCCGAACGTGACCGGCACCCGGAGCTTCACGTTCGCCGTGTCCGACGGCTCGCTCACGAGTTTCAGCGCGACCGTCACCATCGCGATCACCCCGGTCAACGATCCGCCGCAGCCCAGCGACGACTACGTGGCAACCAACGCCGGCGAGGCGCTGGCGATCAACCCGCTCGCCAACGACGTGGATGTCGACGGCGACGCGCTCGCGCTCGCCTCGGTGACGCAGCCGGCCCACGGCCACGCGGACCTCCTGGCGGGTCAGGTGGTCTATACGCCCGACGCGGACTTCGCCGGCGTCGACGCGTTCGACTACACCATGGCCGATCCGGCCGGGCTGTCGGCCTCGGCGCACGTCCGCGTCGGTGTCGGCGCCGGCCAGTTCCCCGTGGGCGCGCCGCTCGAGACCCTGCTGAACATCGCCGCCGCCACGAACGACGCGCGCAACGCCCCCAGCCTGTCCAGCGACGGACGCTACGTCGCGTTCACCTCGGCGCTCGCGCTCGTGCTCGACGATACCAACGGCGTGTCCGACGTGTACGTCTACGATCGCGGCACGCGGACCGTGAGCCGCGTCAGCGAGTCATCGACCGGCGGCCAGGCCGATGGCGCGAGCCGCAGCGCCCAGATCTCGCTGGATGGGCGCTACATCGCGTTCGAGTCCATCGCCAGTAACCTCGTCGCCGGAGACACCAACGCCACCTCCGACGTGTTCCGCCACGACCGGGTGACCGGCGAGACCGTGCGAGTCAGCGTGTCGTCCAGCCAGAGCCAGGGCAGCGGCGCCAGCGTGACCCCTCGCATCTCCGACGACGGCAACACGCTCGCGTTCGCGTCCATCGCGTTCGATCTGGTCGACGGCGACGCCAACGGCGCCTCGGACATCTTCGTCCGCGACATGACCGCGGGCACCACCACCCGCGTCAGCGTGAGCGCCATCGGCGGCGACGCCGACCTGCTGTCGACCGAGCCCGCGCTCAGCGGCAACGGCCGGTTCGTCGCGTTCACCTCGGCCGCGACCAACCTGGTGACCGGCGATGGCAACGCGCTCGCCGATGTCTTCGTGCGCGATCTCGTCGCCCGGACCACGACGCGCGTCAGCGTCAGCTCGAACACCGTCGAGGCCAACAAGGCGTCGAGCGGAGCGTCGCTGTCGCGCGATGGCCGGTTCGTCTCGTTCCTGACGAACGCGACCAACCTGGTGACCGGCGCCTCGGGCACCCAGGTCTACGTGCGCGACACGCGCGACCTGACCACCATCCGACCGCTGAGCGAGACCTCCGCGAGCTGGGCACGGCTGTCGCCAGACGGCCGCTACCTCGCGGTGCAGGGGTTCAGCACCGCCATCCTGTGCGACCGGTTCGCCCCGGCCACCACGACGCTCGGGAACTGGGTGTTTCCGAGCTTCTCGGGTAGCGGGCGGTACCTCGCGGCGATCGGCGGCAGCATCCTGGTCGCCATGCCGAACTCGCTGTGACCCACGCGCCGCCCTTCCCCGAACCAGCGAGTGCCCTGCCGCGCGTGATGCCGGAGACCTCATGAGCAACCTCGTTCGACGCGCCACGTGGGTCACAGCGCTCCTCGCCAGCCTCGCGGCGATCACCGCGCGCGGGCTGGGCGGCGCAGCGCGTGGACGGCCGTGGATTCCCGATTGGACGGCCGTCCCATACGCCGCGAGTCCCCCGAGCAACGAGCACCAGCCAGGTACTCCGGTGTAGAGTCCGTCCCATGTCGACGAGCGAGGTCGCGATCGGGGACGTGGAAGCATCTGCCGCGGTGGGAACGCGTGACGGCATCCTCTCGGCATTGCTCGCCGACAGTTCCGCCTTGCTCCTCGAGCGAACCGACGAACAGGCGACCGTTCGCCTGGCCGCGGGCGAATCGATCGTGCTGATCAGCTGCCCGCCCGGAGCGCCGGCGTCGGAGCTCCACGCGCGCTTCGACCGCGCGGTTCACCGCGCCACGGCCGCGGTCGTTCACGTGGTGGCCATCGGCGGCGGCCGCCTGATGGCGCGCGCGCTGAAGAAGGCCGCGCCGTTCTGGCAGCTCCGGCGGAAGTTTGGATTTCACCAGGTGGACGAGCTCGGCGACGTCAAGCGTGTCGCGGGACGACGGCTGACCGCGCTTGCGCCCGCTGTGGCGCGCGCCGCGTCGTCGCCGCTGCCGACCGAAGACGACATCGCCGCGGCGCTGGCGCACGGCCGCCAGCACCACGCCGACGAGGCGCGGCTCGACAGCGCCATGCAGGCGCGCTTCCCCTGGGTGACCATCGCGCTCGCCGCAGCGTGCATCGCGCTGTTCGCGCTCGGGCTGCTGTGGTCCGACGGCAATATCTCGCTCGCGCTCTATCGCATGGGCGCCAATAGCGGTGAAGCGGTCAAGGCCGGCGAGATCTGGCGCGTGCTCGCCTCGGCATTCCTCCACGCCAACGTGGGGCACCTCGCGGTGAACATGATCGCGCTCGCCAGCTTCGGTCCGCTGCTCGAGCGGCTGCTGGGCCCCCGGCGATACATTCTGCTCTACGGTCTGTCAGGGCTCGGCGCGGGCCTGGCCAGCGCGCTGCTGCGCGGCCCGGGCGTCTCCGTTGGCGCCTCGGGCGCGATCTGGGGTCTGATGGCGGCCGGCGTCGGCCTCGCGCTCTGGCCGCGCGGCCTGTTGCCGCTGCTCCGTCTCGACCAGGCGCGACGGCGCGCGACGTTTCCGCTCGTGATCAACATCGCGTACTCGTTCTCGCCCGGCGTCGATCTGTGGGCGCACTTCGGCGGCGGCCTCGTCGGCTTCGCGCTCATGGCCACGGGACTCATCACCCGCGGCGTCGACCCGCTATGGACCGACCATGCGACCGCCCTGCCACCGCCACATCGTCGAGGGAGCGCGCTGACCATCGCCGCGGTGATGATCAGCGTCGTCCTGGCAGCGTCGGTGACCGTGGCGCTCGGCGTGGGCCGCCCCTGGGAGCTCGGCGATCCTCCAGTGCTCGGCCGCATCCCCGTCGGTGACACCGGGCTCACCATCGAGTTACCGTCGGTCCTCGCCAGGATCCCGCACGAGAACCGCGAGGGCACGCTCCGCGCGTTTACCTATGGCGACTTCAAGCAGACGCCCTGCGTGGTCGAGATCGTCCTCAACATGCTCCCGCAGGCGATCCCGCCGGAGCAACTCGACGAGGTGCTGATCGCCGACCAGAAGGCCTTGCAGGACAGCGTACCGCCCGGCGCGCAGCGCACGCAACCCGCGGCGATCGTGACCGTCGGGAACCGGCGCTTCGCGTCGGTGACCCACATGATCGACCGCGTGACGATGAAGTCCTGGGCCTCGGTGCTCCGCGACCGGGACGTCCTGGTCCGGGTCTACTCGACCCCGGACCTTCCCCTCGCGTGGGCAGGGCTCGACGAGCGCATCGTGGCGAGCCTGCAGCTACCGTGAGCGCCCGACGGTGCGCGCTCCGAGCGCGCGCCGCACCGCGGTCGCGCAGTCATCGGCCAGTCGCGCCGGCAGCGCGAGTCACAATAGCGCGATGCGCGTCCACGACCAGTACGCGGCGACCGCGCCGATGACGTACAGCGCCGGCGTGCGCGCCCATTGCAACCCTCGCCGCGAGATCGGCAATCGGGTCACCGCATAGGCGACGAGCACGGTCATGAGCTGGCCGATCTCCACGCCCACGTTGAAGGTGAACAGCGCGACGGTGAGATGCCGCTGGGGCAGGCCGATGCTCTGGAGCGCACCCGCGAAGCCCAAGCCGTGGACCAGGCCGAACAGAAATGCCACCAGCGCTGGCACGCGGCGCGCCAGCGTGTCGCGCTCGCGCAGCGCCTCGCAGGCCACGAGCACGATCGACATGGCGATCAGGGCCTCGACGGGCGCCGGCCGCAGGGTCAGCCAGCCGAACGCGCTGCACGCGAGGGTCAGGCTGTGCGCGAGGGTGAACGCGCTGATCGTACCGACCAGCCGGCGCCGGAAGCCGACCAGGAACAAGAGGCCAATGACGAACAGCAGATGGTCAATGCCGCCCAGGATGTGCTGGACGCCGAGCACGACGTACGCCCGGGCGATCTCCGCCACGCCGCGGCGATCGTCCGCCGAGCCATAGAGCTGCACGGTCGGCTGCGCGGCCGTGAGGGTGTAGACGCGGCTCTGGCCGTCGAGCCACACGACCTTCACCATGGCCGCGGAGTAGCGCTTGCCAACGCCGTCGATCGCCAGCGTGCCCTTGAGGCCGGCGCTGCCGCAGCGCAGCGCGCTCGAGCTCGCCGAGCAGCCCTCGGGCCAGCGCGGCACGAGATCGTTGCCCATCGGCCGCTTGTCGCTCGACGCCGACCATTGCCAGAGGAACTCGCCCGGCGAGGTCTCGCGGACCTCCATCTCCGCCATGGTCATCTCGTGCGCGTGCGCCGCGGAGGCGGTGAGCGCGACGATGGCGAACGCGGCCGCGATGGCGCCGCGCGTCAGGGCGTACGGGGCACGCGCGCTCATTCGAGGTCTTCCCGGGTCGGCGTCTCGTAGCGGATCTTGTACTTCCTGGCCAGCGCGCGCACGACGGCGGTCCGCTGCTCGGCGGCGGTGGCGTCGATCCAGTCGTGCAGCACCACGCCGCGCAGCGCCTCGAACGCGGCCGGCCGGGCCGGCGTGATCGCGACCAGCCGCATGGCGCGCCAGCCGTCGCGCGTGCGCAGCGGCTGCCAGCGGTTCGGCTCCGCCGCGGCCAGGGTCCTGGCGAACTCGGCCCCGTAGCTCTCGACGAGGCTCGCGTGCGGCCGGCCCTTGAACACGCGCAGGCCGGCCTTGGCGTCACCGGGCATTCCGCCGTTGAGGGCAGTGACGAACTCGCGCACGGCGGGCTCCGCGCTGTCGCCGGACAGCGCGGCCTCCTCGAAGTCGTAGCGCGCAGGTTCGTCGTACTTGTCGCGGTGGCTCTCGAACCACGCGCGCAAGATATGGTCATCGGCGGCCGGCAGATGGACGTTGCTGTCGATCACGCTGAGCGCCTTGAAGATGACGCGCTCGCGGATCGCCGGGTCGCCCTTGTCGACCTGCAGCGCCAGCCCTTCGCGATAGAGCACCTCGTTGTCGAGCCACACGCGGTGCAGGGCCGCGAGCTCCTCGGCGTTCGGCGGCCGTCCGCGCGCTGCCCGGAACGTCTCGCGGGCCTCGCTGTCGACATCGGCCCCGACGATGATGGTGTGCGGATCATCGGCCCGGGCGACCACGAAGTGATCGACGCCGAACAGCACGCCGCCGAGGACGACGAAGTGCAAGAGCGGCTCGCGCAGCCAGCCCGGTGCGCGGCGCCGCGCCGAGGGGCTCGACGCTGGCACGACGCGCTCGGCAGCAGTGGGGAGTTCGGCGGTGTCGACGAGCGGTGTCATCATGGGGAGCAGCTACGGCAGCTACGAGAGACGCGCCGCGCGGGCGCGGATCACGAAAGGGACGCGTGCGATCCGTTCACTTCACGCCGGCGACGGGCGTCGAGCCCGCGACCTCGATGTAGATCGGGTTACTGTAGAACCAGAGATCGGACCACGCGGCGACGTCGAACGATACGGCGCGCTGGCCATCGATCGGTGTGCCCGTGCCGCTGGCGATCGCCAGGTGATCCGGGCAACCATCGAACTGGCTGGTCGCGCTGTGCGCGGTGGTGCACGGGATCCGCAGCATCGTCGGATCGGTGGCATTCGTGAAGATGTCCGGCAACGGATTGCCGTTCGGGTCGGTCTCGAACGGCACCGCGGGCGGCATGTTGGTCCCGCGCAGGCGGACGTACTGCGAGGCCGAGATCGCGGGGACGCGGAACGTCATCGTGAGGAACCGCGAGCCATCGAACGGCGAGGTCACCGCGTTCCACTGCGAGGCGCCGTTGCCGTTGAACGTGCGGAGGATCGCCGCGCTGAGGTTCTTGGCCGCGTCCGGTACGGCCGAGAGATCCGCGGTGGTGCCGTCGGCGTGCAGCCAGCTGGTGTTGCGCGGCCACTCGCCGGCGTAGCCGGGCGTGCCGGGCGTCCGGTACCCGGTGACCAGGCCGCGAATGAGGTCGATGTGATCGAGCACCGGCAGGTTGATCGGCTGCGTGATGCCGACCTGCAGCAGCGACGGATTGGCGAACGTGTAGGGCGAGAAGTTCGCGCCCGCCGGATCTCGTACGGCGATGCCGACGACGATGTTCGCGCCCGCCGGCACGACGAGCTTCTCGCCCATCGTGGCGCAGCCGCCCGCGTCGAGCGCCGTGTTGCTGATCGCCGCGTTGGCGGCCAGCTCGGCGACGAGCGCGTCGGCGCGGTCGGTGCACACCACGAACGCGAGCCGATCGATGATCTGGCCGGAGGTCGAGAAGTTGTTGCCGCTGCGCAGGCCATCGACGATGGTCTGCGGCCGCGGCTTGTTGCCGCCGCTGCGCACCAGGGTGAACGTGCGCTGGTACTCGCCGGGGAGGAAGTCCTGCGTCGAGCGCCGGTCATCCGGGCCGAAGCTGCCGCGGTTGTGCCAGTCCGAGCTCGCGAAGAACCACCAGTTGCGGCCTTCGCCCAGGAGGGCATCCCACACGCCGCCGATCTGGGCGCCGTAGACGCCGGTGCCGCCGTAGGTCGTGCCGCCGACGCTGTCGGTCAGTACGCCGTTGATGGTGTTGCGGTTGCGCCGGTACTCGCCGCGATCGGTGGACGCGCCGTGACCGGGCTGGGTCTCGAAGCCGAACGCGATCCGGGGCGCCGCGTTGTTGAAGTTGCGCAGGTGCTCGATGTTGAAGCCGTTGTTGCCGTCGGGGTTGAACTGGCCGGCGCGCTCGAGGTGGGCCGGCACGTAGTAGCTGGCGTCGGGATGATACGCCGCCATCCACCTGAGCGCCTCGAGCGTCTTGTTGTGACCGGCGACGCCGACCCCGGTGGTCCCGGTCGGGATCAACTTCTGCGCGGTCGCGTTCCAGCTCGGATCCGCCGCGTTCGCGCTGCCCGGGACCGAGCACTCCCATTGATTACCGGCGCCGCGGCTCGTGTCGGTGTCGGCGCGATCGAAGCAATATTCCCATTGCGCCAGCGCATTGCCATTGCCCATCGCCGTGTACGGCGGGGCAGACGGGAGCTGTCTCGCCTCGAGCGCCGTCGGGATCTGCCCGGTGATGATCGACATCGAGACGTGTTCATGGCCGGGCGCGATGGTCTCCAGGCCGAGGAACAGCGGGAGCTTCTTGAACGCGTTGAGATACTCGATGAGCGGGTACTGGAACTCCTGCACCGACTGCCAGCGCCACATGTTCCGGTTCGGGCTCGTCCCCGAGACGTCGCCCTTGGGCGTGATCCCGGAGTCCTCCCACGTCGTGTTCGGCCCGGCGCCGGTGACGAATGGATACGCCGGCGTGGCGAGGCTGGCGTCCTCGACCAGCTGGCAGTTGCGATTGCCATTGCCGCCGTGCCCGGCCTGGACGAACCAGTCGAGGCCCCACGGCGTGTCCACCCGGTCGGTGGCCTTCTTGACCAGCTTCTCCATCGAGATCGAGCCGTCGGAGCACGTCGTGTGGTTGTGGAAGTCGCCGGCGACGTAGGTGCCCGGCGTCCGTGGCGCGGGAGAGCACGTGACCGTCGCGGTCGACGTGTCGGCGCACGAGGCGGCGGGATCGCCGTCGCTGACGGTGAGGCGCAGCGTGACCATGCCCGGCTCCGTGCACCGGAACGTCGGGCTCTGGGTCGCGGCGTCGCTGAACGCACCGGCGCTGGCCGTCCAGCCGAACGACAGCGCGCTGGGGCCGGCGTCGTGATCGTGCGCCGAGCCCGCGAGCGCGATGGTGCCGCCGACCTGGACCTCGGCCGGATTGGCGCCGATCCCGTCGATCGTCGGGCAGATGTTCAGCTTGCCGCCGACCAGGACGCTGCCCGGGCGCGACTCCTCGTGACAGGTCATCGCCACCATCGCCGAGGCGATCTTGCCGGCCATCACGTCGAACGTCGCCGAGCCGGTGCAGCTGGCCACCGCGTCGCTGGTCGTGGCCGTGAGCGTGATCTGGTATCCGGCTCCGGCCGGGATCCCGCTGATCAGCGCGGTCAGCTTGGTCGCGTCCGACACATTGATCGTGCCGGTCTTGCTGAATCCCATGGGTCCCGTGATCGAATAGCTCGCGCTCTGGATGGTGGCGCCGCCGGGGAGCTGCAGCGCGACACCGACCTCGCCCGTCGAATCGCCGCTCTCGACCGGCGCCATCGCGCCATCGCCGCATCCGGGGATGAAGCCGAAACCACCGATCCCGAGGGCCAGCATCGTCATCTTGTCGAGGATGCTCATGATCGCGAAACCTCCAAATCGTGCCTGGCCAAATCGTGCTGGAAAGAGGAGCGAAGCACTCGTCCTCGTTCGTGTGAGTACTCGTACAGTCTTCGGCGGCGATGGACTGCGACGCTTGTGCAACATTCCCCTGACGATTCCGGGGTGGTCGCGCGTGTGACCTGCGCGCTCGGCGAGCGGCGGCGCGGAAGACAAGATTGCGCTGCGCTCGTGTGACAATTGCGTGGCGGCGTTGGCGATGGACAGCTCTGGCCATGTCGCGATACAGGACCGCCATGGACGAGGTGTTTGGCCTGTTCCCCACGCCGTTCCTGCGCGCGCCGGGCACGCTGCGCGCGCCGCTCGTGACGCAGCTGATCGAGCACTTCACGGCGCGCGCGCTCCGCGACAACAACTCGTCGGCGAACCTGTCTCACACGGAGATGCTGCGCCCCGGCGACAGCCCGTTGCTCGCGAGCGCCGCGGAGCTGATCGCGCCCAAGCTGGTCGACTTCGGCGTGCAGCTGTTCGGCGAGCGCCTGCCCTGGTTGCTCAAGGAGATGTGGGTCAACGTGCTGGACGCGGGCGGCCGTCAGGCCATGCACAATCACGCGAACAGCTTCATCTCCGGCGTCCTCTATCTCACGCGCACGCACGCGAGCTCGCGCACGGTGTTCATGAAATCACCGGGCGGCGCCGAGTTCCTGTTCAGGAATGACCACAAGGGCACGACGCCGAACGAGTACTGCGCAGACAAATGGGTCAGCCCTGCGCCCGAGCCCGGCGATCTGGTGCTGTTCCCGAGCTACCTCATGCACGCCGTTCCGCCGAACCAGGGCGAGCGCCGCATCACGCTCTCGTTCAACGCCATCCCCGCGCAGCTCGACTCGTGGGGCTACGTCGTCAGGTTCGCCGGGTGAGCCGCGACCGCGAACCGCTGCGCGGCTGGGCGCCGCCGCACCTGCTCATGCTGGCGTCCGGCTTCGCGGCGATGGGGTACGAGATCGTCTGGACGCAGCAGAGCTCGCTGTGGCTGGGCCACGAGTCCGCGGCGGTGCTCGCCGTGGTCGCCGCGTTCTTCGGCGGGCTGGCCGCAGGTGGGCTGCTGCTCGGCGCGCGCATCGAGGCGAGCGCGCGGCCGGTGCGCTGGTACGCCGCGTGCGAGCTGGTCGTGGCGCTGTGGAGCCTCGTCCTGATGTTCGCCGCGCCGCCGTTCAGCGGCTGGGTGCTGCGCACGATCGGTGTCCAGCCGTCCGCCGGCTGGCAATGGGCGGTCACGTTCGCCAGCACGTGGCTGCTGTTTCTGCCGGCGACGGCCGCCATGGGCGCGACGCTCCCCGCGATGGAGCGCATCACGGCGCCGCTCGGCGATCGCGGGCGGTCGATCGCCGCGCTCTATGCGAGCAATACACTCGGCTCGGTGGTCGGCGTGCTTGCCGCGGCGTTCTGGCTGATCCCCGGCATCGGCCTCCAGCGCAGCGCGGCGATCTGCATCGCGCTCAATGTCCTGTGCGGGGCAGCGGCGCTCGTGGTGTTTCCGCGAGCGCCGCAGC
>Ga0207641_10003550_pt1 | contig 13786 bp, 10 predicted proteins | sample KBSSwiS62_FD_184306 | JGI IMG/M metagenome (GOLD analysis project Ga0207641, IMG submission 184306) | Switchgrass rhizosphere microbial communities from Kellogg Biological Station, Michigan, USA - KBS Switchgrass S6-2 (SPAdes) (version 2) | ecosystem: Host-associated > Plants > Roots >... | reverse complement strand
AACCACAGGCAGACCGCGTCGATGGAGGTCGGCACCAGCGTGAGCACCCGGTCACCGCACCCCACGCCGAGCCCGGCCAGCCGATGGGCCCAGCGCCGCGCCAGGTCCCAGGTCTCCGCGTAGGTGAGCGCTCGGCCGTCGACCTCGACGAGGAAGGGGCGGCCCGGGTCGGTCGCGGCCCGGCGGGCGATCAACCTGGGCAGGACGTACGCCGGGTCGGTTCCCACGGCGACCGGATCGTCGTCCTGCGCGGGCAGGTCGTCGTCGAGGGGCGCGGGCAGTGCGCGGGAGCCGCCGGCCTCGGTGCCTTCGGACATGCCGGTTCCTCGGAATCGATCGGAGCGACGCTGGCCGAGTCAATGAGTACCGTCTAAGACGGTGGATGCCAACCCCGGCCGTCACCGCCACCAGGCGTCGAGTGCCTGCAGATGGCGGTGCATCCGATGGCGGGCCACGGGCAGGTCGCGGTCGAGGAGTGCCTCCAGGATCCGCTCGTGCGCACGACCGACCGCCGCGGCCGAGTCGCCGCAGTCACCGAGCCGCTCACTCGGGCGGAGTGCCGGTCCCACACCGCGAGCAGGATCCGCAGGGACAGGGCCGGCACCGGGTTGCCGGTCAGCTCGGCGAGCCGGACGTGGAGGTCGTGGGCCGGCGTGGAGACCTCGCCCGGCGGGGTGCCCGGGTGCACCGGGTGCGCGGCCCGGAGCTGCTCGGCCGACTCGGACCTCTGCGCATACGGGCGACGGAATGGAACTCGAGCAGGCGGATGGCTTCGCGGACGGCGGAGCGGCTGACGTCCAGCCGGGCCTGCAGGTCTCGCTCGGAACCGTAGATCTCGCCGACCTGGACGCCGCCGGCGGCGATGTCCGCCATCAGCCTGCGCGCCACCGCCTCCGCCCGCTTCTCCTTGCCGACGAGGCGGGCTCGGGATGTCCGTGATCTGCGACCGAGCGGGGTCACCCCGCCACGATGCCGCTGCCGTGGAGCCCGCGGATCTCCTCCTCGTCGTACCCGAGCTCCCGGAGGATCGCGTCGGTGTGTTCCCCCGCGAGACAACCCGCGCGGGCGAGCGTGGCCGACCGGGAGAAGCGAGTCGCCGGGGCGAACCGGTGGTGTTCCTCGAAGACGGGTCCGACGGTCGGTGTGGCGTACTCGGCCAGGAGCGTCGGGTCGGTCTGCATGACGATCGCGGGTTCTCGGTTCGCGGCCTCGACACAGCCCACCCCCGCAGCGGTGAGGGTCTTCTCCCAGTCCCGGGCCGCGCGTCGGGAGAAGACGGCGGTGAGTGTCTCGGCGAGAGCGGCGTCGTGGTTCGCGCGGTCCTGTGGCGACGCGAGGCGCGGATCGCCTGCGAGGTCCGCCTCGCCGGCGAGGGCACCCGCCAGCGCAGCCCACTCACGAGGCTCTGGTGCGGCGAGGAAGACCCAGCCCTCACGCGTCTCGTAGAACCGGTACAGCGCGGACCAGCCGTACCCGTGGTCGTCGACGACGGGACTGGCCGGTCGTCCCCTGTAGTCGATCACCCGGTCGATGAGCGCCTGCGATCCGGTCCCGAGCATCGTGACGGTCAGCGGTCCGGTGGACCGGCCGCGTGCCCGGGCGACGAGGCCGAGCAGCATCGTCGACGCGACGCCGAGCGCTGACACTCCGTCGGCCTGCACGCTCGGGATGGCGCCGGCCGCCGTCAACCTCCGCGCCGCCACCTTGATGTCGGCGAGGGTGGCCGTCGCCCCCGCCGCGTCGGGAGCGTCGGTCAAGGCGAGCCCGGTGGCAGCGCCGACGGTGGGGGCATAGGCCGGCCGGTTGCCGAACGGGCCGACCGTCCCGTAGCCGGGTGCGTTGACGTAGACGAGATCGGGGTTGATCCCCAGCAGGGTGCGCGCGTCTACGCCGGCCCGCGCGGCGGCACCCGCCCGGAAGCCCTGCATCACCACGTCGCAGCGGCGGGCCAGCTCGTGCACGATCCGTCTGCCCGCGTCGCTGCGCAGGTCGAGGGCGATGCTCTCCTTGCCCTGCATGACCTTGGCCCCCGCCGCCTCGGGGAAGGGGAGGAAACCGCGGATGTGGTCCCCCTCCGGCGGTTCGATCTTGATCACCCGGGCGCCGAGGTCCGCGAGCAGCGTGGACCCGTAGGGCGCGGCGAACATGACGCCGAACTCCAGGACTGTGACACCGGCCAGGGGAGCTCCGGCACCGGCACCGTCGACGTCGATGTCGTCGCCCACGTCGACGGGTGGCCGGTCGCGCAGGAGGGCGTCCAGGGTCGGACGGTGCTCGTCGATCCGAGGAGACGGACCGGGGGCGGACAGGGGCGCCCCGTTCTCGAACACCATGCTCGCGGGCCGGTGCACCTCGCCATACTCGGGATCGTCGGCGACCACGCAGCGGCGCTCGTACTGCAGCTGCGGGTGGCTCATCGCCTGGTGGGGGAACCGGAAGACCTCGGCGCTGATGTCGGGGTTCGCCTCGAAGACCTGCTCCCACTCCGCGAGCGTGCGCCTGCCGACCTCGGTGATGAGCAGCTCCCACAGCTCGGTCCTGAGCTCCTGGCTCTCGAGCCGCGGAACACCCTGCCACCTCGGGTCCGTGAGCAGCCGCTCGAGGCCGAACTCCTTGAGCATCGCCACGAACAACCGCGGCTGGCTCTGGGCGAACTGGAGCCAGACCCCGTCCTTGGTCGGCGCGACGAGGAGCGCGAAGGTCACCGGGCTCTGCGGTTCGCCTGCCGGGTCGAACGCCTCGGTCGCCTGGAAGGCGTCCGGCCACCTCAGGCCCACCATGTGGTGGTACCACTGCCAGGTGTCGATCGCGTTGACGCCCCGGACCAGGTCGGCCTCGACGTGTTGGCCCGCACCCGTCGCCTGGCGCTCGAACAACGCGGCGAGGATGCCGTGGACGGCGGTGTGCGCCGCGCCCCACGTGGCGTACGGGACGGAGACGAAGGCCGGGCCGGGGCGCTCGATCATCTTCCTCTTGTCGTGCGCGATGCCGAGCTTGGCCATGACGAGTCCCTCGTAGCCCTTGAGGTCGGCCCACGGTCCGGACGAGCCCCAGGCCGTGATCGCACAGCTGACCAGGCGTGGATTGAGCCGTCCCAGGTTCTCGGGGGTCAAGCCGAGTCGGCGCGCGGACCGGCCGCTCATCGTGGTCACCGCGACGTCGGCCCGCCGCAGCAGCTCGTCGAGGGTCGCGCGGTCCTCGTCGTCGTGGAGGTCCAGGACGACGCTGCGTTTACCCCCGCCCAGCGCAGGCCATCCGGCGAGCCTCCGCAGCGGGCTTCCGCCGGGTGGCTCGACGAGGACGACCTCGGCGCCGGCCTCGCACAGGAACCGGGTGGCCTGGGCCCCGGGTGGGGTGGTGGAGAGATCGACCACGAGAACCCCTGCCAGCGGGCCTCCGGGTTCGTCCTCGGCGTCGTCGGGGATGTCCGAGAGGGTCATGCCGACCTCCTTGTGCCAGACCTACGACCACTCCAGCGGCAGCTCGACGATGCCGTGCATCCCGCCGTTCTCGCGGACGTCGAAGCCGGCGGTGATCCGGTAGTCCGGGAACCGCTGGTGCCACTCCTCGAGCGCGATCACCAGCTCACGACGGGCCAGGGCGGCACCGATGCAGCGGTGCGGACCCAGCCCGAACGCGATGTGCGGGTTCGGTCTGCGGTCCAGGACGGCCTCGTCGGGCCGCGGGAAGGTCCGCGGGTCCCGGCACGCCGAGAGCACGGTCGCGAAGACCATCTCGCCTGCCTTCAGCTGCACGCCGTGGAAGTCGACGTCCTTCGCGACCTTTCGGCTCGGGGGGACGAAGGAGTAGAGCCGAAGCAGCTCCTCCACCGCGGTGGCCGTGATCTCCGGTTCGGTGACCAGTCGACGACGGTCCTCGGGATGGGTCGCCAGGTGGTGGAGCGAGTAGGTGAGCTGGATCGACACCGTGTCCAGGCCCGCGAGGAACATCAGCAGATGGAACGACAGCAGCTGGTCCATGGGGATCGGCTCGCCGTCGATCTCCCACGTCAGGCTGTGCGAGATGATGTCGTCCCTCGGATCCTTGCGGCGCTGCTCCACGAGCTGGAGGAAGTAGCCGGTGACCGCCTGCATCGCCGCCATCGACCGCGAGTGGTCCGGGTCGTCGGCGGGGTCGAGGTGGAGCACCTCCCGCTCCCAGACGAGGAACTGGTCCAGGTCGCTGATCGGGGCGCCCAGCATGTCGAGGAAGATCGACGTCGGGTACCTGTCGGCGAAGTCCCGCCGGAAGAGGCAGTGGTCGCTCGTCGCGACCTCGTCGAGCAGCTCCCTGCATCGGGCACGGACCGCGCTCTCCAGCTTGTTCAGATTGCCCCGCGAGAAGTACGGCGCGAGCAGGCGGCGCCACACGGTGTGTTGGGGCGGGTCGAGCATCTGGGGGATCCAGAGGTACTCCGGTTCGGGCACGGTGGGCACCGTCGCCGAGCTGGAGAAGGTGGCGGTATCCGTCAGCATCTCCCGCACCAGCTCGCCGTCGGTCAGGACCCAGAAGCCCTGCGCGGCCGAGCTGCGCAGGATCGGACCGAGCTCGGCGTACTCGGCCATCCGCGCGGCGTTGCCGAGGACGGGCAGCTCGCCCCCCGGGTTGAAGTCCACCACCGGCACGTCTGCCCATCGCAGCTCGTCCCGGGTCTCCACATTGGTCATACGCTCGCCGCTCCTTGCGTGGTGGGCTGAGATCGCCGTGCACGTTCCAGTGAGAGGAGGCGCGCCGATGAGGAGCCCGGGCGCTCGGACCCGAGGCGACGGCCCGCCGGTCCAGCGGCGCGGGTCGGTGTCTGCGGGCCTGTCCACGGTCTTGGTCCCCGCCCTCGCGAGTCCGACGGCGCACAGTGCCCGTGGCGTATGGCGCGCGATCCGACCGGAACCCTCATTGGTCCTCCCGTGGAGACGCTGGCGAGGATAGGGTATCCGCAATGTCCGTGGCAATGTCCACGGCGCAGGTGGTCGCGATCAGGTGGTCTCCCGGGACGGGGAGCGACCGGATCGCGGAGACGCCACTCCACCGGACCACGCGGCCCCGGCTGAGCGGCGCAGCAACGGAGGGAGTCGTCCGTGGGGGATCGGATCGGGTTCGTCGGGCCTGGGCGCGTCGGTGGGCCGATGGTCGAGCGGCTGCTCGCCGTGGGTCGTGATGTCCGGGTGGTGGCCCGCAGGCCGGACGTGCGCGGCCACGTCGCAGGGCTCGGGGCCGAGGCGGTCGGTGAGGTGGCCGCGCTGGGTGCGTGCGGCGTCGTCGTGTGCTGCCTCTTCGACGATGCGCAACTGTCCGAGGTGCTCCCAGTGGTGGTCGAGGGTCTCGATCCCGGTGCCCTGGTCGTCTCGCACACGACCGGCGCCCCCGATGTGGTGCGCGGGCTCGCCGATCTCGCGCTCGCCCGCGGGGTCTCCCTGGTCGACGCGCCCTTCAGTGGCACGGCTGCGGACGTCCGGGCCGGGACCCTGACGGTGCTGCTCGGTGCCGAACCCGCGGACGCGGCCCGTGCGCGAGCCGTCGTCGAGGCGTACGCCGACCCGGTGATCCACACGGGCCCGCCAGGGTCGGCTCTGCAGGTGAAACTGCTGAACAACAGCCTCTTCACGGCGATCAGCCAGCTCACCCTCACGGCGTTGCAGGCCGCGGATGCGCTCGGTGTCAGCGAGGAGACGCTGTGGTCTGTGCTCGCGGTCAGCAGCGGGGGGAGCAAGGCCGCCGACCACATCGGGCGGCACGGCGCCGCCGAGTTCGTCGAGGCGGTCGGCGTCGTCCTGGACAAGGACGTCGCTGCCGCTCGGCGCGCCGCCGAGTGGTCCGGTCTCGACATCGGACCGCTCCTGCGGGCGGCCGTGGACGGTCCCCTGCCGATCGGACGCCGCTGACCCGAAGCCTCCGCCAGACGGGTCGGGCCGGAGGACCGGAGACGCAAAGAGTATCGACAATCTCGCCAGGCTGTCACGCACGGTGGGGAGGAGTGAGGGCCGCATCCGGTCGCGGCTGCGGCCCTCACTCCTCTCGCGCTGTGGCGGGTCCGCTCAGCCGGGGAAGTTGTACAGCCTCCGGACGTTCAGCTCGACCATCTTGTGTACCTCGTCGTCCGGCACGTCCACGAACGCCTCGGCCGCACGCTTGCGGCTGTGGGGCCAGTACGAGTCGGAGTGCGGGTAGTCGCATTCCCAGGTGATGTTGTCGATGCCGATGTCGTGACGGTTCCTGACGCCGAAGAGGTCGTCGATGAAGCATCCGTGGAAGTGCTGCCTGAACAGGTCGGACGGGCGCACCTCCTGGTTGATGTTCTGGTAGTGGCGGTGGCGCTCCCACGTCATGTCACTGCGCTCGAGCATGTAGGGGATCCACCCGATGCCGCCCTCCGACAGCCCGATCTTGAGCTTCGGGTGCCGGTGGAGGAGCGGCGAGAACAGGATGTCGGCGAGTGCGTACATCGAGTTGGTCGCGAACAGCGCGATGGTCACCGCGAACGGGGCCTCGGGCGCGGTCGACGGGGCCCGCCCCGAGGTGCCGAAGTGCATGGTCAGCGGCATGTCCAGCTCCTCGACGACGTCGAAGAGGCGGTCCCAGTGGTCGGTGTGGAAGGACGGCAGGCCCAGCGGGACCGGGTTCTCGGGGAACCCGATGCACTTGGCGCCCTTCGCGTGGCAGCGCCGGATCTCCTCGATCGAGGCGTCGATGTCCCACAGCGGGATCAGCATGATCGGGATGAAGCGGTCCGGGGCCGTCGCGCACCACTCGTCGAGACAGAAGTCGTTCCAGGCCTTGATGCCGAGAAGAGCGAGCTCCTTGTCCTTCGCCTCGAGGAAGACCGTCCCTGCGTAGCGCGGGAACGTGGGGAAGTTGACTCCGCCCCACACGCCGTCGATGTCCATGTCGGTGACCCGGGCCTTGGGGTCGTAGCAACCGGGGATCATGTCGTCGTAACGCGTGGGCTCGGTGCCGAACTCGGTGAGGTCCTTGCCCGCGACGGCGTTCAGGCCGATGTACGGGTAGATCCGGTCCTCGTACTTCCACACCTCGGCCGGCGCCTTGCCCTGCTGCGGCATCTCCACGATGCGGGGGCCGGCCTCCTGGAACCTCTTCGGGAGCCGATCGGTCCACACGCGAGGATGCTCGATCAGGTGGTCGTCCGTCGACAACAGCTTCATCCACGGCTGCAATGGCATGGGTCGCCTCCTTCGAGTGTCGTACCCGCCGGACTCGGCGGACGTCGAACTCAGCACACTCTACTCGGCGATGCCCTATTGTGACTACTCAAAGCGGGACTCAACCGGAGAGGGTAATCGTGGTGGACCTGGAGCACGGACACACCCGGATCGACGAGGCGGACGGCATCCTGACCGTCGTCCTGACTCGGGACGCCAAGCTCAACGCCATCAGCCCGGAGATCACCGACGCCCTGTGGTGGGCTGTGCGGCAGATGCAGGCGCGGGACGAGCTGCGCGCGCTGGTCATCACCGCCGAGGGGCGCTACTTCAGCGCGGGGATCGACCTGAAGGCGCCGAGCACCACGTCGAACGTCTACACGGGCACGGCGGTTCGAGCCGGCTACCGTCAACACCACCTCCTCTATGACGAGATGGAGGCGTTGGAGAAGCCGGTCGTCCTCGGCGCGCAGGGGCCCTGTCTGGGCGCGGGACTGGAGATGGCCTGCTCGGCCGACCTGAGGTTCGCCGCGGAGCGTGCCCACTTCTGGCTGCCCGAGGTCAGGCTGGGCGTCATCGCCGGCAGCGGCGGAACCAGTCGGCTCGTTCGTCTGGTCGGGCCGCACTGGGGCAAGTGGATGGCGATGGCCGGGCAGAAGGTGAGTGCCCAGGATGCGCGGATGATCGGGCTCGTGCACGAGGTGCTGCCGGACGACGGGTTCCACGAAGCCGTGCACGAGCGCGTCAAGGAGATCATCGGCCTGCCCGCCGAGGCGTTGGGTGCCGCCAAGCTCGCGGTCGACCTCGTGGCCCACACCGACAAGGCCACCGGCAGGGACATCGAGCGGCTCGCCAACACCCAACTGATCCTCGAGCGCAACGTGCGGGACAAGGCAGAGGAGGGCTGACCCGGGTGCTGCGGCCGGCGCCCGGCTCAGAGCCACCAGTCGTCGAGGGCCTCGAGATGGCGTCGCATCCGGTGGCGCGCCACGGGGAGGTCGCCGGAGATGATGGCGTCGAGGATGCGGTCATGGGCCCGGACGACCGCGGTCGCCGCCGCCCCGTGGTCCCCGGGGTCGGTGCTCGGGTGCGCCGAGTGCCTGGTCCACACCGCGACGAGGATCCGCAGGAACAGGGAGATGACCGGATTTCCGGTCAGGTCGGCCAGACGCAGGTGGAAGTCGTCGGAGACGGTGGCGACCTCGCTGCCAGGCGTCGAGCCGTTCACCCGCTGGGCCGCCCTCAGCCGTTCGGCGAGGTCCGGATCGGTGTGCTGCTCGACGAGCGTCTCCAGGGCGCCGAGCTCGAGTGCGTCTCGGACCACTCTGAGCTCGGCCGCTGTCACGTTCGCGTAGTCGAGGTACACGGACATGGCGTCCACGCATGCCGACGGGTCGGGCCGGGTGACGACCAGCCCGCCGTGTGGCCCGCGGCGCATCCGGGCCACCGAGTGGTACTCCAGCAGCCGGACGGCCTCACGGAACGCCGAGCGGCTCACGCCCATTCGCGCCTGCAGCTGCGGCTCGGAGCCGAGGATCGTGCCCGCCGGGACACCACTCGCGGCGACGTCCGCCATCAGCCGGCGGGCCACGGTCTCGGCGAGGGTCTCGCCGGGCACGGGGACCACGGGCCCGGGCTCGGTGGTCTCCCGCCGGCGGATCGGATGCTGGGCAGCCGACAGCAGCCACTCGCGCATGGCGTCGAGGTGCACGACGCTGCGGTGCTCGGCGGACGCGACGTTCCCCGCGACGATCGCGTCCGCGATCCGCGCGTGTGCGTGGCCGGACGCCGCGTTGACCCGGCCGAGCGCCGTCCCGTTCGGCGGCGGGGGGAGGGTGGCGTAGCGGGAGGTCAGCTGGACCAGAACGTCGATGAACAGGCCCAGGACCCGGTTGCCCCCGATCCGTCCCAGCACGACGTGCACGCGGTCGTGACCACCGGGCACGAGCGTGGTGTCGGCCTGCTCCTGCGCGACCGTCGCCCGCAGGATCGCGATCTTGTCCTCGGTGAGGGTCTGGGCGGCGACCCGCGCCGCGACCGGCTCGAGGAGTCGCCGAACGGCGAGCAGGTCGTCGACCGAGGTGCCCACATACTCCAGGTAGACGACGACGGCCTGGGTCAGGGGGCCCGCATCCGGTTCGCGCAGGACGAGCCCACCCCCGATCCCGCGACGCATTGCGGCGAGGCCATGGTGCTCGACGAGCCGGATCGCCTCGCGGAGCACCGCTCGGCTGACGCCGTAGCGAGTCCGCAGCTCCGTCTCGGAGGCGAAGATCTGGCCGACCGGCAGGCGTGCCGCGAGGATGTCGTCCTCGATCCTGCGGGCGACCCGCCGGGCGAGCTTCACCTCATGCGGTCGCCCTCGGCTGTTCACGTCCCGGGTTCCGGCCGCGAGGTCGGTGAACCGGGCTCCAGTCACCACGTTGCCCTCCTCCGTCCGGAAATCGGCACGAGTCTACTGAGATCGTTTCCGGGCCTGCCGACCGCGCCACCGGCATCGAAGCCGACCCGGCTCGGACCTGAGTCTCGTCACTCGACCGAATCCTGCGCTAACGTACACCTTATGCAGTCCGTGACGGGCGGGTTCTCGAGCGACACGGCTTTCGGAGGGACGGACGGGTGAGCGAGTACGAGTTCCTCCGCTACGAGCGACCCACCGTCCACGTGGTGCGGGTGGTGCTCAGCCGGCCCGACGTCGCGAACGCCCTGCACCGGGGCCTGATGGAGGAACTGGAGCACGCGGTCCGCGCGGTGGAGCGGGATCCGAACGTGCACGCCTGGATCCTGACCGGCGGACCACGGCACGACGGGCGGCCCTGCTTCAGTGCCGGTGCGGACCTCAGAGCAGCAGGCGCAGGTGCGGGCAGGCCGCGCGGAGACGTCGTCACGGACCTGATCGACGATCTCCTCACGCCGTCGATCGCGGTCGTCGACGGTATCTGTACCACCGGCGCGCTGGAACTCGTGTTGGCGTGTGACCTGCGCATCGCCGCGGACCGGGCGTCCTTCTCCGACCTGCACATGCCCCGTTTCGGGCTCGCCCTCGGTGGCTGGGGCGGCCCGGCCCGGCTGAGTCGGCTGGTCGGACAGGACAAGGCCAAAGAGCTGCTGCTGCTCAGTCCCACCGTCGACGGAGTCGAGGCCGAGCGGATCGGCCTGGTCAACACCTGTGTCCCGGCGGCCGATCTCGAGTCGGCCGGGCTGGCGGCGGCCGAGCACATCGCGGGGCTGCATCCCGAGGGGGTGCGCACGATGATGGGCTACTTCGCCGTCGAGACCGACATGGGCCGCAGGGACGCCGTGCAGTGGTCGCGGCTGGCCGCCCGCTTCCCCGCGTACCGAGGACGCCCACGGGCGGAGGTCGCGTCGTCGTTCGCGAGCGAGCACGGTCGTGCGGACGACGGCCGGGGGTGAGGGCGCGCGGCGCTCACTCCCACCAGTCGACGAGGGCCTCCAGGTGGCGGTGCATCCGGTGGCGCGCCAGGGGGAGGTCGCCCTCGACGATCGCGGTGAGGATCCGGTCGTGGACTCGGGCGACGCTCGCGGCCATCGTCGCGTCCGCGTCGGGCGTGTCCGCGCGCCTTTCGTGTCGCTGCCAGACGGTGAGCAGGATCCTCAGGAACAGCGCGACGACCGGGTTGCCGGTCAGCTCGGCCAAGCCGAGGTGGAACGCGTGGGACAGCTCGGCGACGTCGTCGCGCGCGGTCTCCTCGCTGACCACCTGCGCCGCCCGCAACCGCTCCCGCAGCTCCGGGTCCTCGTGGCGCTCGGTGAGCAGCCCGAGCGCGCCGAGCTCGAGGGCGTTGCGGACGACGCGGATCTCCTCCGCGTCGACGCGGGCGTACTCGAGGTGCACGGCCATCGCCTCGACGCTCGCGGCGGGATCGGGCCGGGTCACCACCAGGCCCCCGTGCGGCCCGCGGCGCATCCTGGCCACCGAGTGGTACTCCAACAGGCGCACGGCCTCGCGAAGCGCCGACCGGCTGACCCCGTACCTGGCCTGCAGCTCGGGCTCGGACCCGAAGATCTCCCCCACGTGCATCCCGCTGGCGAGGACCTCGTCCATCAGCCGTTGGGCCACGGCCTCGGCGAGCTTCCCCCGGCCGGCCGCGGCCGGCAGGCTCCGCCCTGCCTGTCCGTGGCGGATGGGGGTCTGCCGGGTACTGAGCAGCCACTCCCGCATCGCCTCCAGGTGGACGAGGGTGCGGTGCTCGGCGAGGACGGCGTTCCCGGCGACGACCGCGTCGGCGATCCGCGCGTGCGCGTGGTCCGACGCTGCGCTCACCCGGGTCGCGGCACGGCCCGGCGGCGGTATCGCGGCGTAGCGGTGCGTCAGATGCACGAGCACGTCGATGAAGAGTGCCAGCACCCGGTTGCCGCCGATCCGCCCGAGCAGCTGGTGGAGCCGATCACGCTGCGGCGAGTCGGCGCCGTGCGAGCGCTCCTCGGCCAACGTGGCCCGCAGCGGCGCGATGTGGTCCTCGGTCAGGCGTTCGGCCGCGATCCCGGCCGCGAGCGGTTCCAGCAACGACCGTACGGTGAGCAGGTCGTCGACAGTGGTGCCGACGTACTCGAGATACACCACGACGGCGTGGGTGAGGGGGCCGGCGTCGGGTTCTCGCAGGACCAGGCCGCCGTAGGGACCGCGTCTCATGACGGCCAGCCCGTGATGCTCGACGAGGCGGATCGCCTCACGGAGAACGGCTCTGCTCACCCCGTGCCGTTCGCGCAGCTCGCTCTCGGACGCGTAGACCGCTCCCACCGGCAGTCGCGCGGCGAGGATGTCCTCCTCGAGCTTGCGGGCCACCCGCCGGGCCAGCTTCACCTCGGGTGGCCTGCCTCGGCTGGTCACGTCGACGGCCGTGGCCGTGACGGTACCCGAATCCGCCGGCTCAGCCGTCATGGCGCAATCCTTCCTCTGAGCTGCAACGAGTATACGAAGTGTGGACGACCGGCGAACCGGTACCTGAGCGCCCGACGTCGGCGGCGGACTCCGCCGAGGTGATGAGAGTGATGAGTACCCTCTAAAGGGTCGTGCGAGCCGACCGGTGCGGCCGGTGCGCGAGGTGCTCACGACCCCCGAGGCCGTGGCCGGACAGGACCGACTGAGGGGAAGCCTGCGAGATGGATACCTCCGTGATCGACGAACGACCGCCGGAGCCGGGACGTCCGGAGCCCGAGAGCCCGGAGCGGGCTCGCACGGCGTATGCCCGCCCACAGCCCCACGGGTCGCTGCCGGATCTCGTGCACGGCGAGCTCCTGCCCGCCGACGAGCGACTCTGGGTTCCGCAGTCCCCGGACGTCTCGTTCCGTCCGCTCGTCTTCGGGGTGGCGCAGGGCTACTACGTGAACCTCCTCCGGGTCCGGCGGTCCGGTGTCCTCTCCCGCCACCGCCACGCGGGACCGGTCCACGCCACCATCCTCCGTGGACGCTGGCGCTACCTGGAGCACGACTGGGAGGCGGTCGAGGGCGGGTACGCCTACGAGCCTCCCGGGGAGGTGCACACCCTCGTGGTCCCGGACGGCGTCGCCGAGATGATCACGATGTTCCACGTGACGGGGTCCCTCGTCTACGTGGACCCCGACGGGCGGGCGACCGGTTACGAGGACGTCTTCACCAAGCTGGACCTGGCGCGGCGGCACTACGCAGCGGTCGGGCTCGGCGCGGACCTCGCCGACGGGTTCTGCCGGTGACCGTCGAACGGGAGCTGCGTACGGTGACCGACCGCAACGGTGCCCCTCCGGGAGCCGCCCGGGCTCCGGCGGCGCTCTCGTTCGAGATCGAGCCCGACGGCGGCGACGCGGTCGTCGCCGTGGTGCCCGCCACGGACGGCACCCGCGCCTTCGGCGGGCACCTGATGGCGCTCGCGCTCCGGGCCGCCGCGCGAACGGTCGCCGGAAGCGGGTCCGCGACGCCGCCGCACGCTCTGCAGGCCCGCTTCCTCCGGCCCGGAACGGTCGGTGAGCGAGTCCACCTCTCCGTCGAACGGGTACGCGACGGTCGGACCACGTCGGTCCGGCGGGTCCTGGTCGCCGACCTCGCCGGGCGACTACTGGTCACCGTCGAGGTCTCGTTCCGCCCGGTGGGGGAGGGCGTCGACTGGTCGGCGCCTGCCGACCCGCTCGTGCTGCCCGCGAGCACGCAGCCGAACCCCATCGTCACCGCGACGCCGCTCGCGCCGTTCGAGGTCCGAGCGGTACACGGGTACACCCGTGGCGGTCCCGTCCGGCTGCACCCGTACTGGGCGCGGCTGCGCGAGCCGCTCGCCGACGACCCGGTGCTCGAGGCCTGCATGCTCGCCGTGCTGACCGACATCGGGGTGTCCGGATCCGCCCGCAGGCCGGGCGAGCCGATGCGGGTGCAGCGCAACGCCGTCACGCTCAACCACTCGCTGTGGGTGCACCGACGGATCCCGCCCGGCGCGTGGGTGCTGGTCGACGTGGTCCCCGAGACGAACGCGGGTGGACACGCCTTCGCCCGGGGGCAGGTCCGGCTCCGGGACGGCAGCGCCGTGGCGTCCTTCGGGCAGGAGATCCTGCTCGACCCGGCCTGACACCGCAGGGGAGGTTCGCGCACCCCCTCTGCCGGTCCACGGCGTAGTCGAGAGCAGGCGCCGGCTACCAGGTCAGGC
>Ga0207641_10003543_pt1 | contig 13815 bp, 12 predicted proteins | sample KBSSwiS62_FD_184306 | JGI IMG/M metagenome (GOLD analysis project Ga0207641, IMG submission 184306) | Switchgrass rhizosphere microbial communities from Kellogg Biological Station, Michigan, USA - KBS Switchgrass S6-2 (SPAdes) (version 2) | ecosystem: Host-associated > Plants > Roots >... | reverse complement strand
TCCGGTAGCGATATAGGAAATATAATCAATAGCACGACTGGCGTCAGAGGAAAAATTGTGATCGATATTGCTGAGCACCGGCAGTGGTATGGTGCAGATACAGAGATCTCCCTGTATCGTTTGTTCTCCTTCTTTATTTTTGAAGATAATATCAACCCCGGCCGCAGTATTTTTTATAGCCGTTACTACCGCGTTAAAACGAATCATCTTTCCGAGTTGTCTTTCAAATGCCCTGGCTATCATATCCATACCACCTACGGCCTGGAACATGGTCATCTGCAGCTCATATGTGTATTCAGCCACGTTATAAAAATCAGGATCCATCAGGCCGGAACCAAGTATATCAGAAAGCGTATAGGCATTGGCAATCGTTCCAGCCTTATCACCCGCGCCAGGCGCAGCACTATAGCCGCGGCGCGCCGATGCACGATAGGCCTTGTCAATATCCAGCCCGCCCTCCGCCCGAAGATATTCAACTATCTTTTCAGCGTCTTCCCTGGTCATAGCCAGGTCTAATTGTTTTTGATCGATGGCTTTGGCGAGCATCTCGGTCATGTACCCCCGCACATCGTTATGAATCTCACGGCACCGTACCTTCCTGTTGGAAAGTGCACCCTTTCCTTCGCTGAAATAATAAGCCGATTCGTTTAGGTTATTATATACCTGCAGCGGCACTCTTAATTCTTTGCAATAATGCAGTGTCAATTGGTGATGGTGTGGAATTCGCGATGGACCCGCATTATAATAAAGTCCCTGATCAAAAGTTGCCGTCTGTGTGATATTACCCGTTTCTGTATTGGTTGAACCATTGCGCACGCTCCAGCAACGTCCACCCGGGCGATCTCTGGCTTCCAGTATGGTGCATTGATATCCCAGTTTCATGAGTTCATACGCAGCAGTCATACCTGCTAAACCTGCTCCCAGAATAATGATATGTTTACCTGCCCCGTTCCGTTCATCCGGTATTGGTTTCACAGGAGCGGAACGCAACATTCCCAAAGCCAGCATGGCCGGGTAGGTGCCGCCTGCCAGCATTCCTGATTGCGACAAAAATTGTCTTCGGGATAGCTTTCTCAATTACTAAAGTTTATTAAGATACAAAGGCAGGCTCTTAAAGTTAGTAAATTTAGGTCAGAAAAAATGATAGGGGGGCGGGCTTAATCTTAAAACCGGCAGACACGCAACCAAAATGTATACTATGAAAAAATATGGGCTTCTTTTTTACTGCGCGCTCCTCCTTTTACCATCATCAGCGCAACAATTAACCAGGCAAGACTATGCAAGAGCCGTTTCTTTTATCTCCTCCAACCTGTTCAATAAAAAGATTTTCAATATTAATCCCCAGTATACATGGTTCGCAGACAGTAGCGGTGTTTCTTTTATCACACAGAGTTCCACTGAAAAGACTTTCAATAAACTTGAGTGGAAGAAAATGAAGATAGAACGGATGTTCGACCAAAGTCGGCTGGCGAACCTGTTGACTGATTCATTGAAGAAAGAAATCAAATCTTCCGATCTGCCTGTTAGTGGGGTTAAATACATTGACAAATCGCATATTGAATTCACAGCCGAAGGAAAAGACTACTCGCTTGATCTGAATACATATAGCCTGGCGCGAAAAAACCAGCAACCGCTTAATCCGCTCGAAGAAAAATCCCCTGACGGAAAATGGATCGCCTATAACCAGGGTTACAATCTTTTTATTAAATCCACAGCCACCGGAGAAATCAAACAACTCAGTCGTGCCGGCGTAAAAAATTATGAATATGCCAGTTGGTATGGCTGGGGTGATATTATGGAAGGCGAAAACGGTGAGCGGCCGAATCATCTTGCAGCGAGCTGGTCTCCCGACAGCAAATGGATACAAACCTATATCTGCGATTTGCGTAAAGGCCAAAAAATGTACCTGCTCAACTGGAGCATCGATAGCTTATATAAACCAAAATTGCTATCGTACTATCGGGGCTCACCCGGCGACACGGATATGGTGTACATGATTCCGGTTTTCTTTAATGTAGAAACAGGTGAAGAAATCCGCAAAGATGAGTTCCGCAATGTAAACGCTGCCGACTTTGAGTGGACAAAAAAGCCGGGGCTTATTTACATAGAAAACAGGCAACGCGGTTACCAGAAAACACAATTATTTCTATACGATTGCAATACCAACAAGCAGGATTTATTGTACACTGAAAGCAGCAATACCAATATTGATAATTATAATTCGCGGTCAACGGCCGACCCTGATAAAATAATCATCACTTCAGAAAAAGACGGCTGGAAACAATTGTATTTATTGAATACAAAAGAAAAAACTGTAAAGCCCATTACCAACGGCAATTATTATGTGAACGATATTTTACTGGTGGACGATAAAACAAACACTGTTTTCTTTACAGCTTCGGGAAAAGAACCGGGTCGTAATCCTTATTACCAGCATTTTTACAGGATAAAACTGGATGGAACCGGGTTGATGCTTTTAACTCCGGAAAATGCCAATCACGATATTGCAATAGCACCCGATGGAAAATATTTTACTGATAATATTTCGACACTTGATCAGCCTACACGATCGGTATTAAGAGAGGGTAAAACCGGCAAGGTCATATTGGAACTTACAAAAGCAAATATCGATGGGTTGATGGCAATGCATGCCCGCTTTCCCGAAGCATTTACAGCTACCGCCCGCGATGGAAACACAACCATTTATGGCGCTATCTGGAAGCCAACTAATTTTGATTCAACCAAAAAATACCCGGTCATTGATCAAACCTATACAGGTCCGCATACCTTTATGTTTCCCAAAAATTTTGTTTCTGCAATCGCGCGTTCTAACCAGGCATTGGCCGAATTAGGCTTTATTGTGATTACGGTAGATGGCATGGGAACAGCCAATCGATCCAAGGCTTTTCACAATGTGTCGTACAAAAACATGGGAAAGAATTTACTGGACCATGTATTGGCTATCCGCGAACTGGGCAAAAAATACAACTGGATAGATACAACCCGTGTGGGCATATTCGGTCATTCTGCTGGCGGTTACGACGCTGGTCATGCCATGTTGGAATTTCCGGATTTTTATAAGGTTGCGGTGGCCAGCTCCGGTGACCATGATTTCCGGATGGAAAAAGACTGGTGGCCCGAAATGTATATGGGATGGCCGGTTGATTCAACCTACAACCAGGTTTCCAATATTACCATGGCTGGAAATTTAAAAGGTAAATTGCTATTGGTACATGGCGGCATCGATGAAAATGTAAACCCTTCTGCTACTTTTAAATTAGCGGAAGCGCTGGTAAAAGCAGATAAGCAATTTGATATGCTAATCTTACCAAGTCAGCACCACGGCTATGCGGGCAAATACAATGACTATTTTACAAAAAAAAGATGGAACTATTTTGTAGAAAATTTACTGGGCGCAAAACCTATCTGGGATTTTGAGTTGAAATAACCAGCGCTGTTAAACAACGGTTGTTTGCGTTTTTATACTTTCAATGCCGGCCAGCCCGCACGATACGTTCTTTTTACAAACTCATTAGCAGGATCAAAATTCGTAATCTTCATATTGGGCCCATCCCATAATAATTTCTTTCTGCCGGGATAAACAAAATTGCCTTTACTGTCTTTTTCCCGGTAATTATAGCTGCGCACGGCCAGGTTGCCCATCAATACAGTTTCGGCCAGTGGCCCGCTTTTATCAAAGGAAGAACTGGTATATGCACCGTAACCCTGTTTGCATGCTTTCACCCATTGTTGCTGGTGTCCTTCTGATCCATTTTCTACAAAGGCAAATTTACTTTTGGGAAGATTAGCAGTCTTCATTTTTGCGGTAGGTAACAAAGTTGGGTTGCGGCCAAATAATCCGGCCATCAATTTTCCTTTGCTGCCTTCGAAGATCATTCCTCCGTCCCATTCTGCCAATGGCTCATCGGGCAACAGCTCTGCTGGTCGCTGCGGTTTAATACCTCCGTCGTACCAAACCAGTTGCACTGGCCCCATGCTCCCGCGGGCAGGGAATTGTATATAAGTTACGGATGATGGGGGATAGCTATCCGTATATACTTCTTCTTTAAAAAACCCGGAATAGACCGAGCCTACACTGCATTCAACAGAAATCGGGTATTTCAATTGCAATGCGCGATAAGGCACATCTATGAAATGGCAACCCATATCACCGAGTGAGCCCGTTCCAAAATCGCTCCACCCGCGCCAGGTGGCTGGCAGGTAAGTAGGATTAAAGTCGCGCGCAGGTGCCGTGCCCAGCCATAAATCCCAATCCAGTTCTTTTGGTATATCAAATTTGCCGGTTGGTGTCGGTATTCCTTGTGGCCAAACAGGGCGGTTTGTCCAAACATGTACAGTGTGTACATCGCCAATGACACCCGCCTGGATCCATGTTTCCACGTTCCGTGTATCGGGCCCGCTGCTTCCCTGGTTACCCATCTGCGTTACTACCTTATAATGTTCCGCGGCCTGTGTAAGTATCCTTGCTTCGTAAATATCATGCGTCAGCGGCTTTTCGCAGTATACGTGCTTGCCGAGTTGCATAGCGGCCAATGCAATGGTAGCATGCATGTGATCCGGGGTGGTTACAATAACTGCATCTATGTTTTTATTCTCTTTTTCCAATAGCACCCTGAAATCTTTATAGTATGGTGCATTGGGCCATTTTTTCCGTGCATTCACCGCCATACGATCGTCAACATCGCAGAGCGCCACAATATTATCACTGCCGTTATTATACGCATAGGGTAAATTCACTTCTGCCTTTCCTCCAGCGCCAATGCCGGCAATATTCAGTTTATCGCTCGGTGCGGTAAAGCCGCGACCCAATACACGGCGGGGAATAATATAAAAGCCGGCAGAAGCCAATGCGGCATTGCGTATAAATTTCCTGCGGCCAAGGTTCGTGTTTGTTTTCATGCTGCAATCGTTTTATTGTGAATGATCAACCGGTCATTAGAAGAATCTTAAATGAATACCCGGATAAATATTTATTACCTGATATTGTATCTGGTCTGCCTTATGCATTTCTGTTTGTTTTTTCGTTGTTGGCATTATTCGCTTGCATTAGCGCACCTTAGCGTTGGTAAACTGATCAAATAATCCGCCTTGTACAAACTGTGGCTTTTGCAAATTCAAACCACAGGCTTCATTCATTTTGTCTACCAGGTAAACAGATAACTCGGGCGAAAAAGCTTCGTCATGCATATGCATAAAAAAATACAGCTCCTGCAAGCCGTTATCCAGCCAATATTTCATTCTATGTGTCCAGGCATCGATTCTTGTGTAATCTGTCGCATGCAGGCTATTGCCAACAAAACGGATAAAGGTTTTTGGAACAGTTAGCTCCATATGGGCAACATCCCTTCTTCCGGCGGTGTCGGTTATAACAGCTCCGATATTCAGCTCCCGTAAAGTATCGAAGAGTTCCCTTCGAACGGCTTCATCGGAATACCATTCCGGGTGTCGCACTTCCACAAAAAATTGGAGATCCACCGGCAGGGTCTGCAGATACTTAAATAGTTTATCCCTTTGTTTGGGATGATATTTTTCGCTTACCTGTAAAAAAATAGGGCCCAGGTTTTCGCCAAAGGCTAGTATGCCTTCCAGGAAAGATGTTGTAAGTGCATCCGCATTGTTAAAACCGCTGTAATGGCTGATGCTGTTGGCAACTTTGGGACAAAATTTAAAATTAAGGCCCGATGCTTTTGCCGCCCATTTGGCTATTTCTTCCGGCTTATATACTTTGTAATGGGTTGCATTCAATTCGATGGAATTGTAATGTTTCAGGTATTGGTCAAGGAACTGTGCATCCCTGGTGCCCTTCGGATAAATTTTTCCAACCCATTCTTTTCTTCCCCATTTGGCGCAACCAATGTATACAAGCGGCTTTTTATTTGTCTTTTTTAAAAACCGTTTGTTTGCCACAGGATCTTCCGGCAAAGAAAAATCGAGTGTATCCAGATCTTTTTCCGGCACGCGTCCAAATTCCATACAATAAAAATAAAGTATTCAATTGGTTTTTTGCATCAATAACAGTATGCCTTGCTATACAACCGCTAACAACAATGCCCCTCTGTGCGGGGGGCATTGTACTCAGGTAAACAATATCAGTTTTATTTGTGATGCGCTGCAAACTGTGCCATAAAATTTACTTTCCCTCCCTTAAGACGCCAGATTTCCTGCAGGTTACTGGTATCTTTTTTTCCTTTTTTATTGGTAGAATATTCGCGGGCCCATACACATACCCATTCTTCGTTTCTGTCGGTACTTTTTGTGGAAATCCATGCATCAATAGAATCTGTAACAGCAGTGTAATTATTACGATCTGCTTTTCCTGCTGCTATCACGCTGTCGGGGCCTCCGTGAAATGTAAATCCATTATAGAATTGCAGTGTAACACTATCAGCCCATAAGGCTTTGGTATCCTCCAATTTATTGTCCTGGTACGCTTTCCAGATATCCAGTACTATTTTGGCGTTGTTGGGATCGCCCATTTCAAAAGAAGAGGAATAAGCTGCCTTAAAAGGATAATTGAGGGTATCTTTTTTCGCTTCGGATTTCGCAGGATTATCGTCCTTTTTTTGTTCGACCGCTGATTGCTGGTTACAGCTAAACACAATAATAGCAATGACCAGTACACAAAGAATCTTTCTCATACGTGTATGTTTTAGGGTTATAAAACTTTTTTGGGCGGAAGGAAGGAAACTATCAGCACCCTGATAAGCAGGCTAACGACAATAACCAGTGAAGGAGGTGGATGTTTTGAAAGTTTCTCCGATAGAAAGGTAACAAAGGATTTTGACAAGATGGATTTTCTTTATCCGAAGACAGACTTAACCATGCCGCCATCCACCGTAATGGTTTGACCGGTGATATAGCCTGAAAGTGGGCTCAATAACCACGCCACCAGCGAAGCAAAATCGTCCGGGTTTCCCAATCTTCCTACCGGTATTTGTTGTATCCCCTGTTTGCGCGCGTCTGCTGCAGAGATGCCGGTTTGTTCTGCTTTTTTAGTGTAAACTCTTTGTATGGCCGGCGTATCATGAGAGCCCGGACCCATCACATTCAGGGTTATTCCGGATTTCGCCATCTCCTGGCTAAGCGTTTTGACAAAGCCCACTACTGCCAGTCGTAATGCGTTACTCAACACCAGGTTTTCCAGCGGTTGTTTCACAGCAGAGCTTTCGAGGTATATGATACGCCCGTAATTATATTGCTGCATTTTAGGCAGAATGGTTTGCGTAATATGTACTTTCCAGCGCAGGATGTTATGATAAGCTGCATCCCAATCTTCCATCGTTGTTTCCAGGAAAGTTTTTGCCGGTGGTCCGCCGGCATTTACCAACATACCATGTAGTGGATTGGTTCCTATAGTTTCAGCTATTGTGTGGCTAATCTCTTCAGTAGTTATATCTCCTTCAATTGTTCTTATTTGTTTGGGCGCGATCGCTTTTAATGATTTGAGTTTATCAGCATTTCTTGCAATAGCAATAATCTGCGCGCCTTCTTCAATGAGCCTGGTTGCAACGGCATATCCAAAACCACTGGTTGCGCCACCAACAACGAATAACTGATTTTTTATTCCGAGATCCATAGTTGCTTTATTCTATTAAAAAATAATGCCCAATAGCAAACATATGATAACTATTACAGGAGAAGGAAGTTTGGTAAAAAACAACAACCCAAAAGTTCCCCCTATTACCAACAGGTTCAGCAAGCTCGTGGCATTTAAACCGGTTAACGAAATGTCCTTCATCATATAAAGTGTTGCGGCAATGATAATACCGGCAACCGCTGCGTTAATACCCTCCTGCGCCCGATACACTGCAGCGTATTTTTTTATATTATGCCAGATAGGATAAAAAAACAATGCTAGCAGCAAACTGGGTAAAAAAATGGCAAGAGAACCAATGATGATCCCCATTACCTGCATGGCTGTTCCATGGTCCTTCATTGCGAGGCCTCCGGCGAAAGCGGCAATGGAAAATACCGGACCCGGAATGGCCCGCACAATACCTGCGCCTGTATAAAAATCTTCCTTATTTATACTTACAACAGATTGCTTTTTGTCCTGGTTCTTTTTAATAACGATACCGGATTTTGGACGCTCTACAAACTGCTCGTACATGAAAGGGATTAATACCTGGCCACCCCCGAACACCAGGCTGCCCATGCGGTAAGTATTTTCAAAAAGATTTACCGGCCGCCGGTTATTCCAATCGTGCACCCGCGCTATTTCACTGGTCACACCCGCTGCAATAAAAATCAGTGCAAACAGCCATATATTCCACCACTTTATTTTTTGTGGTTTTACTTCGGTTTGTGGTATCCGTTTGCTGCTAAGGTTGGTGACAATTCCTGCAAGTAGTATCAATAAGGGAAAAATTCCGGGCGCTTTAAAGAAAATAAAACAAACCACGACTGTAATGGCCAGGATAATCTTGGTAACAGTATTCCTGATAGCCATCTTAAAGGCAAAGAATGCAGCGAAAGCCAGAAAGCCCACAGCCATGGGCGTTATGAATTTAAAAATATCTGCGTTTAATGTATTCCGGTTAGTATATTCCAGTAAAAAAGAAAGCCCGCCCATGAGACAGCAGGCGGGTAAAATCCATATAATTAATGTCAGTACCGCCAGGGGCACCCCTCCTCTTTTGAAACCTATAAGCGTAATGGTTTGAGTAGAGGATGCACCAGGAAGCAGTTGGCAAAAAGAGTTAAAATCAATTAATTCTTCTTCTGTAATATCTTTTCTACGGTGAACAAATGTCTTCAGCATCATCGCAAAATGACCCTGCGGACCACCGAAGGCGGTAAGACTATGCAGAAAAACAGCCTTTAAGAAAGGTATGTGCCGGAGCAGGATCATCAGGGCAGCAGGAGTTTTTATTCTACAATTTATCAATAGCGGTATTACCCGCCAAATTGAATTTGCTTCAGCGGTAATAATGGTATAACTCAATTTCCTCCATTACCAGGTCGGGCACCAGGTAGCGCACTGATTTGCCGGCTTTCAGCATCTCACGTATATGGGTAGACGAAATTTCAAGCAGGGGCGCTTCGGCAATTTCCATTGCTGCGTTTAACCGGTTGACGATTTCAAATCCCGGTCTTTTGTAAACATACAGCAAGTGATTTTTTACAAGAATTTCTGCGTTTTTCCATTTGTGAAGATTTTGAAGGCTATCACTTCCCATAATGATGGCAAACTCATGCTCCGGGAATTTCTCTGAAAAATAGGTGAGCGTATCAATCGTATAAGATGGGCGGGGCAGGTGAAATTCAATATCGCTCGCTTTTAGTCGTGGCTCATCCTGTACAGCCAGTTTTACCAGGTGCAGCCGATGGTATTCATTCAACAGGGAGGCTGTTTCTTTAAAGGGATTTTGTGGAGAAACAACCAGCCAGACCCGCTCAAGCGATGTATTTTGGGCCATATGGTTCGCTATAATACAATGCCCTATATGCACCGGATTAAACGACCCAAAATACAGCCCTATTTTCATATCGCAGTGGAAATCAATTTATTGTTTCAGTTTGCTTTAGGGAACATAGGCTTCTACAAATATATTCTGCGCTTCGTTTAAACGAAGGCTGAGACTATATCCCGATACGCTGATGGCTATTGGATCTCCCAATGGCGCCACTTGCTCTACTTTGACCGTCTCGCCGGGCACACAGCCCATTTCCATTAGTTTTAGAAAAATATCGTTGTTTTCAAACGACTTTATGAGTACGGTTTCACCCACTGGAATTTCTGAAAGTCTTTTTAACATGTGCTGCAAAGCTATGGCGCGCTGCACTTAATTTATTACGACTTTTGGAAATGCTTGATAAAGATGTGCCACAGATACAATTTCATTTTCAGCACAAGGGGGATCTGAAAGATCGGCGCAAACTAAAAACCTTTCTCTGCTCAATTTTTAAAAAAGAGGGGTGTCGCCTCGGTTCTCTGCATTTTATTTTTTGTTCTGATAAAGCCTTGCTGGCAATCAACCGGGAATTTCTTGGGCATGATTACTACACGGATATCATCACCTTCAACCTAGCCGAAAACAATAAGATTGATGGCGAGATTTATATTAGTCTCGATAGGGTAAGAGAAAATGCCCGGAACCTTGAACAACCGCTTTATGTGGAACTCCATCGGGTGATGTTCCATGGTGTTTTGCATCTATGTGGTTATAGAGATAAAACCAGAAGGGAAACTCAATTGATGCGCGAAAAAGAGTCTAAATATCTTTCGGATTATTTTATATAATGTTCCACGAATCACAGTTCAAGCCCTTGAACTTTTTCCACGTGGAACATCGCAATGTTGTAAAGGTGTTTTATCAGCGTACTTTTGCCATCAAATCACTTAACAATGTTTCCAGAATATGATGTTATTGTAGCCGGCGCAGGTCATGCGGGATGTGAAGCTGCAGCCAGCGCTGCCAATTTGGGCTCAAAGGTTCTGCTAATCACCATGAATATGCAGACCATTGCTCAAATGAGTTGCAATCCGGCTATGGGGGGTATTGCCAAGGGGCAAATTGTGCGTGAAATTGACGCCCTGGGGGGATACTCGGGCATTGTCTCAGACCTGAGTACCATCCAATTCAGGATGTTGAACCGTTCAAAAGGACCGGCCATGTGGAGTCCCCGGACACAAAATGATCGCATGCTTTTCGCTTCCACCTGGCGCGAAAAATTAGAACAGACCCGCAATGTCGACTTCTACCAGGACACTGTAATTGGCATTACCATTAAGAATGGAATAGCCTGCGGGGTAATGACCGGTATGGGAAACGAGATAAAGGCAAAATCCGTAGTAATAACAAGTGGCACTTTCCTAAATGGTATCATTCATATCGGTGAAAAAAGATTCGGCGGCGGCAGGGTGGCGGAAAAAGCATCTACCGGTATCACCGAACAATTGGTTGGATTGGGTTTCGAAAGTGACCGCCTTAAGACCGGTACACCCCCACGAGTGGACGGACGTAGCCTTGACTACAGTAAGATGGAGGTACAGAAAGGGGATGATGAAATCGTTGGTTTCTCCTACCTCGATACCAAAAAAATAAATCCTTCCGACCAAAAAAATTGTTGGATAACCTATACCAGTCAGCAAACTCACGATATACTAAAAACCGGGTTCGACCGCAGCCCAATGTATGCCGGAAGGATAGAAGGGATAGGGCCACGCTATTGCCCAAGCATCGAGGACAAAATTAACCGGTTCGCCGACCGTGACCGGCACCAAATCTTTGTTGAGCCGGAAGGCTGGAACACCGTTGAAATATATGTGAATGGATTTTCTACATCTCTTCCGGAAGAAGTTCAATACGAAGCAATTCGTACTATACCCGGCTTTGAGTCTTCCCGCATGTTTCGACCGGGATATGCCATTGAATATGACTTTTTTCCGCCTACTCAGTTAAAATACACACTGGAAACCAAATTAATAGCCAATTTATTTTTTGCTGGCCAAATAAACGGTACAACAGGTTATGAAGAAGCCGCTTGTCAGGGGCTAATGGCCGGCATCAACGCCCACCAAAAAGCCTTCAACCTGGCCCCTTTTATTTTGAAAAGAAGCGAAGCGTACATCGGCGTTTTAATAGACGATCTCATTAGCAAGGGAACGGAAGAGCCCTATCGGATGTTCACTTCCCGCGCAGAGTTTCGAACTCTTTTAAGGCAGGATAACGCGGATCTCCGCCTTACCGAAATGAGTTTTAGACTTGGACTTGCCTCGCAAGAGAGAATGGAAAAAGTAATAAATAGGCGAAACGGGGTGGAAAAAATAAAGGCCATTTTAAAGGAATACACTATTGATCCGGCCGAAATCGGGCCCTTTTTGTCAGATTCAGGGGCCGGTCCGCTATTGCAGAAGCAAAAGGCTATACAATTTATCCTGCGCCCGGCTGTTAACTTGTCTTCATTAATGGCGGCATTGCCAGGGCTTAAAAATGCATTAAATATCTTTCCATCAAAAACCCTTGAACAGGCCGAAATTCAGCTTAAATATGATATTTATATCGAAAAAGAGCAGGATTTGGTTAAAAAAATGGCTCAATTGGAGGATTTGCTCATACCCGAAACTTTCGATTATGATCGTATAAATTCACTTTCTAACGAAGCTCTTCAAAAATTCAAAAAAATCCGGCCCCGCACTTTAGGGCAGGCGAGCAGGATCAGTGGCGTTAATCCCAGTGACGTACAAATCCTGATGATCTATATGGGCAGATAGTCTTATAAGCCATATTGAGCGCTTATCTGTAACATTCGGTCAATAGGCTTTTTTGCGGCTTCTCTGAGCTTTTCTTCCATTATTATTTCCGGCGCCTCATATTTCATGCACAAATAAAGCTTTTCCAGTGTATTCAACTTCATGTGCGGACAATCGTTGCATGCACAACTATTATCCGGAGGTGCGGGGATAAAAGTCTTGCCCGGCGACTCCTTCTGCATCTGGTGCAGTATACCGGTCTCTGTCGCCACTATATATTCCCGGGCACTATCTTGCTTAGAATACTTTAACAAGCCAGTAGTAGACCCTATATAGTCTGCAATCCGTAATATAGGTTCTTCACATTCCGGATGAGCAATCAGCTTCGCATTTGGATGACGCATTTTAAGTTTGGTAATCCTTTCCAGGCTAAATATCTCATGCACCATACAGGCACCATTCCACAAAACCATGTCGCGTCCCGTTTTCTTAACGAGATAGGCGCCAAGATTTTTATCGGGAGCAAATATAATTTTCTGATCCTTTGGCAAGCTTTCGACTATTTTTTCGGCGTTACTGCTGGTACAAATGATATCACTCAATGCCTTTATACCAGCGCTGCAGTTGATATAGGAAATAACAATATGATCAGGATATTGCTCTTTAAACTTGCGGAACAAATCGGGCGGAGCGCTATCGGCCAGGGAGCAACCTGCTTTTAAGTCGGGCAATAGAACTTTTTTTGTGGGATTCAGTATTTTGGCTGTTTCCGCCATGAAATGCACGCCGGCAAACACGATGATGTCAGCACTGGTCTTTTCAGCTTTTTGAGCCAGTCCCAGGCTGTCACCAATATAATCCGCCACATCCTGTATATCCGGCTCCTGGTAATAGTGCGCCAGGATGACCGCATTTTTTTCTTTTTTTAATTTTTCAATTTCCGCAAACAAATCAATGGTCGGATCCACCTCTATATCAAGGAAACCAACCTTTTCAATTTTTTTCTTTTTATCTGCTATTTGCACATCCGTAATATACATAGTATACTATTTTTTATAAAAATCTATTATTACTATCATAGTGAATTGGTGGATATTAATTTTAGAAAACATGTGGTAATACCAAATAGGGTTGTTTATCAACATAAATTAACATACTACTGACATTAACAAATACATACTGCCATTGGTTTTGCTGTCTTTATTAACCCATGTTAATATAATTTGGCCGGTAAAAATACTTATATAAAAATACCTGTGTGGAACAGGAATAATACAGCCTCTGTTAACAATTTTTGAGAGCCAATAAAAAACAAAGAACTTTTTATCCAATTAATAACAGCAGATTATTAATTATAAGGTGACTTACCAACAGTAAAACAGGGTTTTCCACAGATCCTCAATAGCGATTTAAGATTTAAAGAATGCATGTAAAAAAGTAGTAGAAACAATCTTTTTAAAAATAGTAAATACCGCGGTTTTGAGCTTACAAAAAGCAATGCAGAAGCAAGTTTTGGAGGTTTTTCCACAATTTGTTCATATGCTAAATTACCCTATTTTTGCCATCCTGTTTTTTAAAAAGGAAACACACTTATTAAT
>Ga0207641_10003539_pt1 | contig 13819 bp, 17 predicted proteins | sample KBSSwiS62_FD_184306 | JGI IMG/M metagenome (GOLD analysis project Ga0207641, IMG submission 184306) | Switchgrass rhizosphere microbial communities from Kellogg Biological Station, Michigan, USA - KBS Switchgrass S6-2 (SPAdes) (version 2) | ecosystem: Host-associated > Plants > Roots >... | reverse complement strand
TCATAAGCCAGGCTGCAAATTCATAAGTGGTGTTTGGACAAAGGTTATTAACTGCAGTAACAAAAAAATCGCCGGGTGTAAGTGTTGCATTAACAAGTAAAAAAGCTCCGTTGCCGGTATGATCTGATCTTACGGTGTGCCAGGTGTTTCCAAAACAACTGACAGTAGAATTTGTAATAGTGTAATAGCCATCATCAGGGCAGAAAGAACTGGTATACATGTATGCATTAGTGGCTGTATAACCTGAATTACTACCACCCGATCCAAAAGTTATATTTACCACGGGGTCACCCAAACTACCAGTACATAGCTGTGCTTTTAGAGAAAATGTAGAACCCAAAACAAAAAAAACAAATACTGATCTTAAAAAAAATGGTAAGGGTTTATTGCGCAGGACCGACATCTTAAAAATAAGGGTTTAATACGCAAACTAAGTTTTTTTCCAAGTAATAAATAATCTTCCACAAATCTTTTATATCCAGTCCATTTCGAACTGTTTATTTTTTAAAACCAGTGAACACAATAACTGTGATCGTATTGTAAACAATTGGGTTTGGCCGTCTCCGCATATGCTTTCTGTACCGGTACTTCAGGTTTATTAACTGCCGGCTTTGCAAACAGGTCCGACCTTACCGAACAAAAATTTGTGTATAATAGATAACGCCCTTCTTATTATAGGCTATACCAATTCCTATATATTTATAATCACCCAGCATATTTTTCCGATGCTCACTTGAATTCTTCCAAATATCAAATACTTCTTTTCCATTGTTGGCACCATAAGCAACATTTTCCCCTACATATCCATCACAAGGTTTTATCGTCTTTTTTATTTTCGATACACGAAGATCATAATCATTATGACCAAAACTGCAACGACCGCTTGCCATATCTTCACTATGCTTTCGGGCAATTGCATTCAGGTCATTTCTCATCTCGAGAGCCTTTAGTCCTTTCGATCTTCTGAATTGATTGGTGTATTTAAGTACATCTTCAGTTATCCCATTTGTTAATGGTCTTTCTGAAGTAAAAGAGAATAATGAGATAATTGAAAAAATAAAAATAAACCGAAAAAAATTAGTTTTTAGCACAGGTTAGAATTTGAATCATTTATCAGCAATTTTTATACCATCAGTCCTAAAAGACTATACGAGTTTAGCTATATTTTTCTTTATCGATCTTTGTATTACTAGGTTTTGAATTGTTATTTTTGAAAATTAATGGATACAAAGACCGAAACTATTGAAACCAAATTTACACGTTACCAGGCATTGGTGATCGTGTTGATTGCCCTCACTCAATTTACGGTTGTGCTTGATTTTATGGTCATGTCCCCTCTTGGCGACATGCTGATGAAATCAATGGAGCTTACCACTAAACAATTTGGTTTGGCCGTATCGGTATATGCATTCAGTGCCGGCACTTCCGGTTTATTAACTGCAGGCTTTGCTGATAAGTTCGATCGTAAAAAATTGTTGCTCTTCTTTTATGTAGGTTTTATAACCGGTACATTATTTTGTGGGTTAGCCAACAGTTATGTTTTGCTGATCGCCGCAAGAATAATAACTGGCTTGTTTGGCGGAGTGATCGGCTCTATTTCAATGGCAATCGTTGCTGATCTTTTTCCATTGCAGCAACGCGGAAGAGCAATGGGGTTTATACAAATGGGTTTTGGCGCCAGCCAGGTATTGGGTATTCCGATCAGTCTTTATATTGCCAACCATTGGGGATGGCAATCACCATTTCTTATGATCGTTGGCTTAGCTACGGTCATTTGGACATTAGTAATGTTACAAATGAAGCCAGTTACAAAACATCTCGAACTAAAAACTGAAAAGACGGCTATTAAACATTTATGGCATACGCTCCGGCTCCGGGATTATCGCACTGGTTTTTTATTGACCGCATTACTATCAATCGGTGGTTTTATGATGATGCCATGGGGCAGTGCATTTGCGGTAAATAACCTGCATGTATCGTATGAGCAGCTTCCAATTATGTTTATGGCCAGCGGTATTGCTGCTCTTATTATAATGCCATTGATCGGAAAGCTTAGTGATAAAATAGATAAAGCAAAATTATTTACTGTTGCAGCACTTAGCATGATGGTGATCATAGTAATCTACACAAATCTTACTCCTGTCCCATTCTTTCTGATAATAACCTTGAATATTTTGATGATGACAGCGATCATGAGCCGGATAGTTCCGGCAATGGCGCTTGTATCTGCATTGCCAAAAATGCAGGATCGTGGCGCATTCATGAGCATCAATTCATCTTTACAGCAAATTGCCGGTGGAGTTGCGGCAGCTGTTGGAGGAATGATCGTTATTCAAAAAACAAAAACAAGTCCACTACGACATTATAATACACTCGGCTATGTTATTGTAGTCATAATTATTTTAAATATCATTCAACTCTACAGAGTTAGTAACATGATCAAAGCAAGGAAACATACAGATAAATTGTGATGAACCGACTGTGAATTTAAAAAATTGGTTTAGCTTTAATACATACCACTACTCCCATGCGTAAACTTGGATTGATCGTCTTTTTATTTATTTGCAGCATTTTTGCATTGAATGCACAAATTACTACTTCAAGAATATTTGATGCTATAAAGAACAACGATCTGAAAGAAGTAAAGTCATTACTTGAGAAGGGAGACAACCCAAATAGCGCTGATGAAGATGGAGATCATTTACTCATGTATGCAACGCTTTATTCTTCCATCGACTGCATGAAAATTTTAATTGAGAAAGGCGCTGACATAAATGCAAAAAACAATCTTGATGAAACAGCATTAATGTGGTCCGTTCATGATATCGCAAAGGTGAAATTTTTGATAGAGAATGGTGCAGATGTAAATGCAAAAGCAAAGTCTGGTAATACTCCATTACTCATCGCGGCTGTCGGGCATGGAAAATATGAAACAGTAAAATTGCTGATCGATAAAGGCGCCAATGCTCTTGCTGTGAATGAAAGAAAAGAAAATGCATTGATAAGAACCGCATTGTTCGGCGATACAGCCACCATATCATTATTACTTAATAAAGGGATCGCTATTGATGCACTCACAGTTGATTCTTTAACTGCATTGCTTAATGCAACATTCAACGTGAACACTCCGGTTGTGATCCAATTATTGGAAAGAGGAGCTGACCCTGACCTGGTCTGTACCTTTGGATTAACCGCTTTATCATCAGCGGTCACTTACAATGATCTAGTATCAGTAAAAGCAATATTGAAAAAAGCAAAAAAGATCGATTTGAAAGGTGAACGTGGGATCACACCATTGATGTGGGCGGTTTACAACGAACATGACAATGTTGACATCATAAAAGCCTTATTAGAAAAAGGAGCTGATGTAAATATAAAAGCAGATGATGGTTCAACGGCACTTTCATGGGCTTTAAAAAAAGGAAACAGAGGAACGGTTGTATTGTTAAAAAAAGCTGGAGCAAAATAATTTTTTTTCGTAAAAATTTTCTTCATGAAAAAATGGTTAATTCTATCAGCAATTGTTACAGTAATAGCTGCATTTACAACTGTAACAAAGGAAAGCAAGATCAATAGCCCGGAAGACATTAAAAAGGCAGTAAATAAAACTTTGCCCTTATTACAAACCACCAGTCATCTCTTTTTAGAAAATGCGGGTGGATGCCAATCATGTCATCACCAGGATCTGACGGCCGTTAGTTTATCATTGGCAAAAGAAAAAGGGTTTACTGTCAACGACACCATTCTTAACGAGATATTTGATTCTGTCAATAGTGTTATAAGATCGAGAAAAGATGTACTGTCACAAAATGGTGACCCTGTTGCTATCGTCATGTCAAGTGGTTACCAGTTGTGGGCTTTATGGGCTAATAAATACAAATCAAATAAGCTGATCGAGATGCTGGTGAAGAATTTAATGCAACGTCAAATTTACAATGGCTCATGGGTAAGCCCCAATCCACGACCCCCATTGGAATATTATGCTTTTTCTGCTACTGCCTTAATGGTGTCAGCTTTGCAATACTATTCGCCACCTTCATTAAAACCAGAGATAGATAAACGAATTGAAAGGGCTCGGGCATGGATGATAAAAACAGTTCCGGAAAATAATGAAGAAAGAATTTTTCAAATACTCGGACTTAAATGGATAAATGGTGATAAAAATTTTATAGCCCAACAAGCTAAAAAGTTATTAGTTACACAACGAGAAGATGGAGGATGGTCGCAATTGCCAACTTTAGAAAGTGACTCTTATGCAACCGGCCAGGCGTTATATGCATTGTATGAAACAGGGCAACTAAATACCAACGATCCTGCTTTTGAAAAAGGAATTTCTTTTTTATTAAGAACGCAATATGAAGATGGATCCTGGAAAGTGAAATCCCGTTCTATTCCATTTGTGCCATTTGTTAAAAATGGATTTCCACATGACAAAGATCAATTCATTTCAGCTGCCGGAACTAACTGGGCTACTATGGCACTTACCTTAGCAGTAAAATAAGATTCAGGTAATCAAATAAAGTTTTATGAAAGAGAATACTACATCCTTTGCGCCGATGATATATCTCAAAGAAGTGGCACCTGCAATTGAATTTTATAAGAACGCATTTGCCGCAGTTGTTTTACGCCAGTGGAATAACGATGATGGCAGTGTACATGTAACCGAAATGGCTATTGATGGAGCAATGTTTCATATGCATGAAGAATCTACCAGGAATAATGAATTAAGCCCGGAAACATTCAAAGGCACTTCTATCGCACTTGGTTTATTTGTAGTTGATCCTCATTCAACGATGGCTAAAGCCGTATCAGGAGGCGGCACTGAGGTAGATCTGCTACAAGACTATGATTACGATTACCGGCGGGGAACTCTTGCAGATCCATTCAACCATCATTGGGTACTTCAAAAAAAGATCGGTAAGTAATTTTAATATTTACCCAATAAATTCTATCTTCCAGCGTTCTAAAAAAACCCGTACCTGTAAAAACTGAAAATCACTCCTTATGAAAAAACCATCCAACAAAGGAAACGGGTCTGCAATTGCCATAATCGCTACATTGGAAGAACCCGATTTACTTCAAATTTTAGTGGAAAAATTAGCTGAATGCAATGTTGATATGGGTTACTCCTTACGACAAGTTCAGCCCGGTTGGAAAGCAATAGAAACCTCATCTATAGAAGTTCTTGCAAGCGGCGGTATTGATGTTTCGGATAAAAACGATACTAAGCATTCTTCCTTTGTCACAAGCTTTTTGTTTACATGTGTTAAACCAACAAATGGAAAATATAGCCTTACCTGGAGTCATTCACTTTCCTGATCACAACTTATAATAAATGGCTGCCCCGATTAAATCGGGGCAGCCATGATATATTCCAAGCTTTTTTAATCATCCTTTTTTACTTTCTTTTCGCCATCCTCTATTTTTATTTTTTTATCACCATCTTTGATCTTCACCTCATCTCCTTCCACTTTCTTTTCATAATCTCCATACTTGATCTTGTATTCATCATCAATATCATATTTGCCATCACTTGTTTTTACTACATGTCCATTGACCACATCGCCAGTAGTACCATAAATGGTATCCTTTGTTTCTTTATCTACATAAATATAAACAGGTTTATGTGTTTCTGTATTTATCATGCGCCCTGTCTTTTCATCCTTCTCCAGGTTTATATATTTGCCTGCGGTCAGATCATAGTACCTCTCTCTTTTACAAGCTGTAAACATTAATGTTACTGATAGACCTGCTAATAATAATTGTTTCATGTTTTTTTTACTTTGATAGACAATTATCAGACCAGCAAGGCCGGCATTCATAAAAAAATATTATGGAACGAACTTGGGTATTTTTTTCCCCGCATACATGAAATCAATTAGAAGAAAAGTAAGCTGTTCTTTATGAATTAGCTCATTTTCCACTATATGTTAATAATAGTTACCTTTAGCGCATGCTTTTTTCAAAAGAACATTTAAGTTCCGGTAACAACTATAACTGGACAGATGAATTCATATTTGATGGTACACCAAGCCGCAGACTTTTTGACCGCCAAAACGGGAATCAGTTACTTTTTATCATTAATCTCTATGCATCGCAAAGCGACAAGTTTTCGACAGACCAGGTACAAAGGATCGAAGAAATGCTGGTAAATAAATTGCCTGAGCAGGTTAAAAGTGAAATTTCGGTTCTGAATTGGCTGAAGGAAAATGGGCAAATATTTTTAGTAAGCCAATAAACAGCAGGATTGCTTCTCTTTACTAGCTTGCTAAGTTTTAAAAAATCTGGCAGGGTTTTTATCTTATTTCCATAGTTGAATCTAACTTTATTGATCACCCAATAATTTTTATTTATGCGTTGGATAGGTGGCAGAGAAAGCTCAAACGTAGATGACCGCCGCGGCGTTTCAACTGGTGGTATTGTCGCAGGTGGTGGTATCATAGGCGTGATCGTGATCGTACTTCGCTTATTGCTTGGCGGTGGAGGAACTGATGATGGATCAATACCACAGATCCAACTTCCGGGGCAGACCCAGCAACTAACACCCGAAGAAAAAGCCGCAGATGATGAAAGAGCAAAATTTGTAAAAGTTGTTTTAGGATATACTGAAGATGTATGGGATAACTTATTTGCACAACAAGGAAGCCGTTATCAACACCCGACACTTGTTCTTTTCCGTGACGCTGTTCAGTCTGCATGTGGTAATGCAAGTGCGGCATCGGGCCCGTTCTATTGCCCCGGTGACCAGGAATTATATATTGATCTTTCGTTTTACCAGGAACTCAAAGATCGTTTTAATGCACCAGGAGATTTTGCAATGGCTTATGTAGTGGCGCATGAAGTTGGTCATCATGTCCAAAAGCTATTAGGTATATCTGATAAAATGGACAGGATGCGCCAGCAAATGAATCGCGAAGAATACAATAAATATTCTGTTATGCTAGAACTGCAGGCTGATTTTTTAGCTGGTGTTTGGGCGCATCATGCACAGCAAATGAAAAACATTCTGGAAGCAGGTGATATCGATGAAGCGTTAAATGCTGCTAATGCTATTGGCGACGACCGGCTGCAAAAAGAATCACAAGGATATGTAGTTCCGGAATCTTTTACACATGGCACATCAAAGCAACGTATCTATTGGTTTAAAAAAGGATTCGATACTGGCGATATGAAACAAGGTGATACTTTTAATGATCCTTCGTTACAATAACATGTTCTCCCTTTTGCGTTGAACTCTCTTCCTGGGAGTGATCATACAAAATCAGATACTGCAGTGCACGGGTTTGGTCGCAAGTAAAGAATAATTTAGTTCTCTTCGGTGCAGTTTTTGCAAATTATACTTGTATTTATTTACTACAATTAGTTAATCATGAGTGCAAATGATCACAGGCAAGCAGCTATTGATTTTCTAATGCTTGCTTCCAAAGGGAATTCAAAAGAAGCTTTCAACAAATATGTAAGCAAAAATTTCAAACATCACAATATTTATTTTAAAGGTGATGGCGAATCATTGATGATTGCGATGGAAGACAACGCAACGAAAAATCCAAATAAGATCTTTGATATCAAAAGGTCTTTACAAGATGGAGATTTAGTAGCGATCCATTCGCATGTTTGCCAAAAACCCGGCGATCCGGGTGCGGCAGTCGTGCATATTTTCCGTTTCGAAGAGGATAAGATCGCAGAGCTATGGGATCTGGGACAGGCTGTTCCTTTAGAAACGGTGAATGAAAATGGGATACTTTAATTAGTCATTTCAAAAAAATTAAATTATGATAATAGCAAATAATATAGCAAAAGCAGAAACAACAATTAATGCGTCAACAGACAAAGTGTGGAGTGCGTTGACAGATCCTGAAATGATAAAGAAATATATGTTTGGAACAACTGTAATTTCTGACTGGAAAGAAGGAAGCAAGATCATTTGGAAAGGAGAATGGGAAGGAAAGCACTATGAAGACAAAGGAAAAATCCTTCTTTTTGAGCCGAAAAAAAGCTTGCAATACAGTCACTTTAGTCCGCTTTCTGGTCTTCATGATAACCCCGAAAATTATCATATAGTAACAATTGACCTGGAAGAAAAAGATAAACAAACTATTGTCACTCTTACGCAGACCAATAATGCTGATGAAAAAACAAAGGATCATTCTGAAAAAAACTGGAAGATGATGCTGGCATCACTCAAAAGGCTTTTGGAAGAATCCGACAATCAGTCTTATTTAAATTTATAGTTTAATGCAAATCCGCTTGACGCCCCATTGGTATAAGGCATTATACTCAGGTTTGGATCTTTTATTAATTTGTGTTTATGAAAATGAGGTACCAATATCCCCGTTAGTGTTCCCTCTGTTATTCCTAAAAGTATATCTGATGGAAAATGAAACCCACCTCTGTGTCTCAGGTAAGCCATAGCACCCGTAGCAGTTCCTGCAAGACCATACATTAGCCATTTTATCTTTGACTCAGGATAATAGTCTGCATAAACCTTTGCCATAAAAAAAACGGAAGTAGCAACAAGGGCCACATGCCCTGCATAAAATGAATTTTTTGCTCCTCCCCTTGTGCGCCATGACATAGGTGTTTCTTCACTATACGCATACGGCCTGTACCTGTTCGTAAAATATGTGGAGCCCGTATACAATAGACCTGTTATTGACATCGCTTCCAGGTATAAAAATGAAAGTTTGAAAAAATCTTTTCTTGTTTCTTTACCTGTAATAAAAAGTAAAGGAAGTGGTATCGCCCCATAAAAAATATAATTACTGATCTTCCCAATACTTTCGGAATATGGACGCACAGCCCAACGATCAAACCCATTTATATCGTTTACATCAAGACTTAGAATAGTCTCCTCACTTGAATTTTGCTTACTATAGATCTTTGTAAATGCATAGGCTGACCAACCTGCAGTAACAGCAAAAACAGGAATATCAACCACAGGTTTAAGTTTATATACCTGTTGCCTTTTACCGGTTTTTAGAAGGGGAAATTTTCCAGTTAAAGTATCCGGAGATCGCAATGTATCACTACCGATCACTCTTAAACTATCTTCCTGAGCAAAAGAGTACAGATGCAAAATCATTGCCGCAGTACAACACAAAATCTTTATCATCATTCGCAGATTTAGGGTAAAAAAATGCGAAGGGCATTTAAACAATATAAAAAATCATGCCACCCAATTGTTAATTCAAAAGAGTTATGCCTATCAAATCGAGGTAGTAAGGAAAAATTAATGTAATAAAAAGCCGTCTGCAAAAAAGCAAACGGCCAAGGAAGGGACTTGTCAAAACGTCAAATCGCTACCTATTTCTTTATGTAACCAAATAATCCATGTTCTTCGTCATCAGGACCAGCTGCAAAGAACAGCCAGTTATGATTCAATGCTGTTGAAGTAGAAGGAGCAAAAGCTATGCCCCAAAGTCCTTCAATTTCTATGGGCACACCATGTTGACGAAGTTGACCTAGGAAATTTCCATTATCAGCGTACGCATTAATATGTCCATCGCCAAAATTTCCAACCAGGTAAACATCTGTAGTACTGCTTCCCTCACCCCAAAATCCAGCCGGCGCTTTTGCGATGCCCCAGGGAGCATTTAATTGTCCACGGGAAATAAACCTTTTCATTAACGAGCCATCTGGATTATAAATATCAACATAACCGTTGCCGGGTGACACTACTTCATCGCCATCATCTCCCAACTTTGAATACATTACAAATAATTGTCCCCCGATATTTTGGATATTGAAAGGTGAATAATCTGATGGAAGATCAGGATCTGTAAATGGTTTACTTACTTCGGCCCAGTTTTTATCATACACATCAATTTTCTTTTCAGCAAAATTTGCTACATAAAGAAAATTATTACCCCGGTCATTCGCTAAAGCAATGCCGAAATAAGAAGCATCAGGACCATCATCAACTTTTTTTATTGCCGTAGCTCCACCATTCCATCCGGATATTACCCCATCTGCTCCCGCAAAAATGAAACGGGCTGGGTTGCCATTTGGCAGCTTAAAATCTGTAGTACCATTAAATACCTGCCCAGTTGGATGACCAACAGTTGATGTACCTGCGCCGGGAATGCTAACTGGTGATATCGCAACAGGAGTTCCGTCGCCATTTAAAACAAGACTTTTACCCGCGCCTTCAGCAGAAACCCATGCAGGGCCTGACGCCGGGAACGATATTCCCCAACCATTCACCATATTCGGATTAATGTGTGCTGGATTATACTCATCATTATCCCCGACAAGATTTACTTGTTCAAAATCTTTCAGTTCCTGTGGAGGAATTGCTTTTGTGGCTATTTCCTCATTGGCTGTTGTAGTCTTTTCTACATTTTTTTGACAGCTAAAAATAACGGTTAACAATGCAAGTGCAAAAGCCGGGTAGGCTGCTTTGCTTAAGATCTTTCCCATAAAATTTTATTTAAAGTTGAACAATAGATACTCCCCCGAAAACATTAGCGTTTCCGACAAGATTTTTGTCGACAATTCAAAGGAGGTTTACTTGTATCGCAGTTGATCCCGAGAAAGTTGCCATTGTAAAAACATTTTACAAACTAGCTATAAATAAAAATTCCGTTTACTAACGGAATTATACTATAAGAAAGTTGTCTTTGAAAAGATGGGGAATTATTTTCCTGCACTCCTGGTAAAAAGGTAATAGCCCAAAAAACTAAGTGAAATGCTGAATGCCATGATGGCCAGCGAATGAAAACCTAATGGTTGCGTATAATTAACACCTGTAAGACCCAGGCCGATTCCGGCTAAAATTGCAAACCATTTTACATTGGCGTATTTATTATCTTCTGGTGTTTGGGTAGCCAAAATGGATTGAGCGATGTTTTCAGAAATTCCTTTATCGACAATTTTGTTTTTAAGCCGGTGCTCAAATATTCGTTTCATAATATTAATAATAAAATACATAAACATACCTACGACAAAAATGGCGGCAACGCTTCTGAATACTTCCGGACGAAATTCCATGTCAAAATCCCCTTGTGCGTTTACAGTAAAACTTACTAAACCAGCGGCGATAATTGTTATTACTTTTTTCATCTTTTAATTTTTATTGTATATCTGACGTTTGTCTTTATAAAATGTTGCATTTTTTAATACATATCCAATATTTTCATTTCATGCCTGTATTTTTTATACATATCGATAAACAAGTAAACTAAAATTGTAACTGCTGTAACTGCGATCAGGTAAATGAATATTGTTCTTAAACCTTCGAAAAGTTCAGAATAGCGTTGAAAGAAGTATAAACCTCCCCCAATAAAAATTATTCCTATGCTTACAAATAGCCATACAAGGAATTTATCGTTAGAGACTTTCGTTTTTACCTGAGGCAACTGCTGCATTACCATTTTTGCAAGATCAAACTCAAAAGCAGGTTGAGGTTGTTGTTTAATTCCTTCTATCATCAATTTATAAACTTCAACTTTTGCACTGCACACTTCACAAAAATGAATGTGCTCAACAATTTCTACTTCGCAATGTTGCTTATCTACAACATATTGCTGTACTTCGTTATCAGTTAAATGTTTTATGACCATAGATCCTCCTTTTTATAATGAAGTAAAAGATCGTTCTTTAATTCTCTTCTTGCTCTGAATAAATAACTTTTCACCGTTCCTGCCGGCAAGCCGGTTATAGTTCCAATTTCTTCATAGCTCAATTCTTCGTTATGATACAAACTGATCAGTGTTTTGTAGATCGCCGGTAGTTTTTCAATTTTCTTTTTTACAATTTCAGAAATGTTTTTTCCGATAACAAATGTATCTACCGGCTCATCAAAATTTCCTTGTGCTGTATTCATCATGTCAAGGATATCGTTTGATGAATCCGTTTCTGTTTCAAAGATGCTGTCAGCCAATACTAGTTTTTTCTTCCGCAGGTGGTCTATACATGTGTTATAGCATATTTGCCCGATCCAGGTAGAAAGTTTTGATTGGAATTTAAACCCCGGTAATTTTTGATATACTTTTAAATAAACGTCTTGTGCAATATCTTTTCTATCTGCGTCATTAATAATCATATCAAAAATGATCTTTGCCACAAGATTCTCAGTGTTCTTGATAATAATACCAAAAGCATTGGTCTCGCCACTTAAGACCCTATCCACAAGGTCACGATCTGTGGTATTTAGCCCGGTAATATTATTCACTTGCCATTAGACGGGTTAGTTTGGGAAATGTTGCAATTTATTTAAAGAAATTTCTTTTTTCTTAAATCATTCCTCACTTTAGCGTTAATATGGATACGACCAAAGTATACGGGAAGCTTGTTGACGATGAAACACGTTGCGAGCATTATCATTTGCCGCTTGATATTATTGCCATAAAATTCAAATGCTGTGACAAATACTATCCCTGCTACCAATGTCATGAAGAAACAACTGATCATCCGGTGAAGGTTTGGAATAAAGACGAATGGGATACGAAGGCAATTCTTTGCGGGGTTTGTAAAACTGTACTGACTATCAATGAATATATGCGATCAGGAAATCACTGTCCAAATTGCAACGCTGCCTTCAATCCTAATTGTAGCAAACACTATCATTTGTATTTCCAATCTTAGCTCCGGGCAGACTACTCCAATAATTGTCGAATAGAATTTTTGCACTACAAGTGTGCGACCCTTCGCTTCGCTCTGGGTAAACTGCGACGCACTTCTTCAATAATGAATTCAAAGATAAACGGAGCGTCGCAACGGAAGCCCGATAGTAGTAGTGAAGTTTAGTTTATAAAATCATTTTCCATTTACATAGCTACTCATCATTTTTGTAACTTCACGGCTTAACAAACTATGGCTTTTTCACGTCAATTAGCAGCAATAATGTTTGCCGATATTGTCGGTTACACTGCCTTAATGGAGACCGACGAAGCATTGGCAATGAGTTCCCGTGAGCGGTTAAAAAATAAGCTGGAAGAAGTAGTGAATGATCACGGTGGTCGCTTGCTTGAATTTCATGGTGACGGAGCTCTTTGCAGCTTTACAAGTACGCTGGAAAGTGTGAAGGCTGCAACCGCTTTGCAATTGGAAATGCAGAGTCCTCCTCTGGTTCCCTTACGAATCGGCATTCATACCGGTGATGTGCTTGTGGATGATAATAGTGTATATGGCGATGGCGTAAACATTGCATCAAGAATGGAATCATTTGCAGTGCCCGGCAGTATTTTTATTTCAAGCAAAGCTTATGATGATATAAAAAATCAAAAAGAGGTGTCCGCTGTTTCCATGGGAAGGTATTTATTAAAGAATGTAAAAGGGCAAATGGAAATTTTTGCGATCAGTAATCCGGGATTGGTAATTCCGGACGCAGAAATTCTTGAGGGCAAAGGCGAAGCAGTTCGTCAAAAAAATATTCTTGTTTTGCCATTTGTAAACATGAGCAATGATCCTGAACAGGAATACTTCAGTGATGGGTTGACGGAAGAAATTATCTCTAACTTATCAAAGATCAAAGACACGAATGTGATCTCCCGTACCACATCGATGAAATATAAAAATACATCGATGGATACAAAAACTATTGGTAAAGAAACGGGAGCTGATTTTATTCTGGAAGGAAGTGTAAGAAAGTCGGCAAACAATTTACGGATAACGGCACAGTTCATTGATGCATGTCGGGATGTTCATCTTTGGGCGCAAAGTTTTCGCGGCACGCTTGATGATATCTTCGATATACAGGAAGACGTATCAATAAAAATTGTAGAAGCATTGCGTTTGCAATTGAGCAGTGAAGAAAAAGTGACACTACAAAAAAGATATACTGATAATACAGAAGCTTATCAATTGTATTTGCAGGGAA